>Ga0316204_10000095_pt1 | contig 371269 bp, 304 predicted proteins | sample 6monrhotite_MG_2_FD_205661 | JGI IMG/M metagenome (GOLD analysis project Ga0316204, IMG submission 205661) | Microbial mat bacterial communities from mineral coupon in-situ incubated in ocean water Damariscotta River, Maine, United States -... | ecosystem: Environmental > Aquatic > Marine >... | reverse complement strand
CGATCGCAGGATCACTAGAGCCCGGTTTCCCGACTGCTCGTCCTGTCGGACTCGCAGTAAAGCTGGCTTGTGCTCTTACACTCTAAAACACGGTTTCCATCCGTGCTGAGCCAACCTTTGCGCTCCTCCGTTACTCTTTCGGAGGAGACCGCCCCAGTCAAACTGCCCAACACGCACTGTCCCCTGCCCGGGTTCACGGGAATCAGGGTTAGGCCACAAACTCAAGAAGGGTGGTATCTCAACAACGGCTCCACAGACGCCTAAACGCCCGCTTCAAAGCCTCCCACCTATCCTGCGCATCCTGTGCTCGTGACCAATACGAGCCTGCAGTAAAGGTTCATAGGGTCTTTCCGTCTTGCTGCGGGTAGGCGGCATCTTCACCGCCACTACTATTTCACCGAGTCGGTCGTGGAGACAGTGCTCCAGTCATTACGCTATTCATGCGCGTCGGAACTTACCCGACAAGGAACTTCGCTACCTTAGGACCGTCATAGTTACGGCCGCCATTGACCGGTGCTTAGGTCGCAAGCTTCGGATAAACCTAACCTGCTTCCGTGACATTCCGGCATTGGGCAAGCGTCACACTGTATACATCCTCTTGCGAGTTAGCACAGTGCTGTGTTTTTGATAAACAGTTGCCAGAGCCTTTTCTCTGCGCCCCGAAGGGCCCCCTTATTGCGAACGTACGGGGTCAATTTGCCTAGTTCCTTCACGACCGTTCTCTCGAGCGCCTGAGGCTATTCGCCTCGCCCACCTGTGTCAGTTTTGGTACGGGTCTATGTTGGTTTTTTCTGGGAACCACTTCAACTCTCAACGGCCCGAAGGCCTACCAATCTAATAAGGCTGAGAGCATTCATGATCCGTCACCCAACGAGTTCAGGAATATTAACCTGATGTCCATCGACTACGCCTTTCGGCCTCGCCTTAGGTCCCGACTAACCCTGGGCGGATTTACCTTCCCCAGGAAACCTTGGGCTTACGGCGTGAGGGATTCTCACCCTCATTATCGTTACTCAAGCCCGCATATTCACTTCCACGCGCTCCACCGTCCCTTCCGGAACAGCTTCACCGCACGTGGAACGCTCTCCTACCGCTGATTTCTCAGCCCGCAGCTTCGGTACTAAACTTATTCCCGATCATTATCGGCGCCAGATTCCTCGACCAGTGAGCTATTACGCACTCTTTAAATGGTGGCTGCTTCTAAGCCAACATCCTGGCTGTCACGGCAATCTGACTTCCTTATGAACTAAGTCTAGTTTAGGGACCTTAGCTGGCGATCTGGATTTTTCTCCTCTTGACCGCGGATATTATCACTCGCGGTCTATCTCCCGGCCCTTGGCTATCGGTATTCGGAGTTTGGTTGCATGGGGTACCCAGGAAGGGCCCACCACGCATCCAGTAGCTCTACCCCCGATAGTTGCATGCCGAGGCTAACCCTAAAGTTATTTCGGAGAGAACAAGCTATCTCCCGGTTTGATTGGACTTTAACCCCTCCCCACAGCTCATCCCATAACTTTTCAACGTTAACGGGTTCGAGCCTCCAGAGGGCTTTACCCCTCCTTCACTCTGGCCATGGGTAGATCACACGGGTTTCGTGTCTAGCCCCTGCGACTGAACGCCCTGTTCAGACTCGCTTTCGCTCCGCCTCCGGCCTGGTAGGCCTTAGGCTCGCCACAGAGACTAACTCGCGGGCTCATTATGCAAAAAGCACGCCGTCACCCCGGAGGGCTCCGACCGCTTGTAAGCGTATGGTTTCAGATCTCTTTCACACCCCTCATAGGGGTACTTTTCAACTTTCAGTCACCTTACTTTTGCGCTATCGGTCGTCGAGGAGTACTTAGCCTTGGAAGGTGGACCTCCCATGTTCAATCCGGGTTCCACGAGCCCGAACCTACTCGAGGGCTTAGTTGCTAACTCCGGCTACGGGATTTTCACCCTCTTCGATCACGCATTCCAACGTGTTCGCCGGTCTCACAACCATCCGCTTTCGCTCGCCGCTACTTACGGAGTCTCAATTGATTTCCTTTCCTCCGGGTACTTAGATGTTTCAGTTCCCCGGGTTTGCCTCTGCACCCTATGCATTCAGATGCAGATACCCTTGCGGGTGGGTTTCCCCATTCAGATATCTGTAGATCACAGCCTGGTTACCGGCTCCCTACAGCTTTTCGCAGGTTCCAACGTCTTTCATCGCCTCTCGACGCCAAGTCATCCGCCATACGCTCTTTCTGGTTTGATCAATCCGACCGGAAGCCGACAGCCTTTCGACCGCCAACACCGAACGAACTTTTTCAATGACCGCCCTGCCGGAACGACTACCGGCTTATGGGGACGATCAACCCGAATCTCTCATCTCGGAGCGAACTCCTCGACTTGAACATCCGGGCACCAACTCGAGATACTAAGAATTTTCTCGGTTTCGCCGCCCCATCAAGTCTCGACCGCACGCACCGAAGTGCTGCTGCGCCCGACCCTGACAGGGCCCTATTGCTCGTCGTCATGCACATGTCAGAGAGGCGGGAGTCGCCCGGCATCCGCCGGTTGGCTCCGCGTTGTGGCCCCGTGAAGGGGCGGAGGGGATAGTAGTCCACACTCCTAGTCTGTCAAATTGCCGCAAGAGGAATTCCGACATGGGTTTGCAGATTTCTGACCAAACCACGTCGGGCACGCCCGGTCTCGGCAGATCCGGCCGACCGATCGGCCAATCCTGCCCGGCTCCAACTCCCGTTTTTGGCACAACGGGTCAAGGCTGCCCCCCAGCGCGGGGGAACAGGGCGGCCGAGGGATTCTCGGCCGGCTGCCCCGGAGCCCGCAGACCCAGGTCAGAAGCCTCTGAAGCCGAGTTCTTGGCGAGCAGGTAGGCGGCGCTGGTCGTGTCACCAAGCGTCGTTCGCGCGACCACGGCTCCCGATCGGTCTCTCAAAACAACCTCGCCCACGGGCTTGAGGGCCCCGAACTGGTCTGCGGCCTCCACAGGACGTGTCACGATGTCGAGGACGTACGCCCCCAGCTCGATCCGCAGACGCCCGGTCGGCTCCGAAATGCCCACGGGGAGCGGCTCGGCGTCGTCGTCTGCTTGGGCGGCGGTCTCGAAGACCCTGGCAGCCTCCTGGGGCTCGATCTGGACGGTATCGATGATGAACAGCCCGTCGGGCATCCGAACGCTCGACTCGACGGCGTCGCCGGGCGTCAGACTCAGCGTGGAACGCCGGTAGGAGCCGTAGAACATGCGGTAGAGCTCGATCGAGGCGGTGGGCGTCTGTCCGCCCGGGCCGCCGTCGGGCGAGGCTGCGCTGACGAAGTAGTACTCCTCGGCCCCCACCACGACCGGATCGGACCAGCCGGACCACGCGCCGCGGGCGAAAGGCTCGTCCGAAGCCGCCTGGAGGGCCTCATCATCGGGGTCGAGGACCGGCCCCTTCCGGAACAGCGGGTTGTTGATCGCCACGCGGGTGCGGTAGCGGTACTCGGTGCCGGGCTGGACTCCCATGTCGTGGGCCCAGAGGCGGACCTCGTCGCGTGCAAGCAGAGGCTGCTGAGCGGGTGCGTTCCGGCCGCTCGGGGCGCGGGCACCCGGGCTGGGAGCGTCCTCGCCCAGGGCACGGAGCTGGTCGCGGAACTCGCGGATCTCATCGCGGAGCTGCTGGATGCGTTCGCGGGTGCGATCGTTGCCTGTGCCGGGGTCCCGCCCCGGGTTTCTGCCCGGGGTCTTGCCGCTCCCACCGCCCGGGCGACGCCCGGTGTTGCGGTCCGAGGGGCGGTTGGCGTTCTCGAGTCGCTGGAGCTCAGCCTCAGCCCGCTGCAGCTTCCTCCGGATCCGGTCTCCCTCGGTCAGCTCGCCTCCCTCTGTTTCGATGCGCTCGCTGGGCGGGAACCACGCCGGCCCGGCGATCGTGGGGGGCGGCGCGGGGCGCTCGATATCGGTAGACGCCTGCATGGCGTTGCTGACCAGCCCGGTCAGTTCGGGCAGCCCGGCGTCGGGCAACAGCGAAAGCGTCGGGATGGGCGTGGTCGGGGGGGTCACGATTGTCTCGGCGTCGGACCAGGACCCGTCGGGCAGGCGTCGCTGGCGTTCGACGTCGTAGCCCATGATGGCGATGCCGGTGCCCTGCCAGAAGCGGCGCGGGATGCCGGACATCGCCTCGCCCAGGTCACGCCCAGAAAAAAATGACTCGATGGTCACCGACGCGAAGTCGTAGGGCTGCTGCTGGGGCACGAACTCGGCGTACTCGGGCACGGCCTGGACCGCGTACGGATCGAGTGTCGCCCATTGCGACGCCGCGAGCACACCGGAAGTGACCGGGACATTCAGTGCCGCGACGGACTCCTCGGTGGGTGCCTGCTTGCTCAGGTCGGTGCCGACGAGTCGCCCGACGTTGGTGCCGCTGGCGAGTGCGGTCGTGAGCAGGTCCTCGCCCGATCCCTTCTGGGCGAACGCCATCTCGTAGCGCTCGACCAGGTCGATCGCGGGGACCTCCGGCAACGCCGGGCTCTGGTCCTTGAGCTGTGCGTCGAGGCTGTTCGCCTGGTTCTCGAGCGTCTTGAAGATGTCTTGTGGCGGGATCTTGCGTCCGCCCACGTCGACATGGTTCGGTTGGAGGAGGAACTGCGTCGCGAGGACCGCGAGCAGCACCACCGCCATCACAACCAGAACGATCTTCTCGATGTGCTGCTCGATCGGATTGATGCCCTTGAGCTTCATGATCTGCCTCTCATGCCTCGGGCACTCTGGTCGCCCGGTGGTGCCGGGCGGTTCCGTTGAACCATCCGGCGTTCGTTGCTCGGCATGCCCTGCGATGGGCATGCCGGGTGTTGCGTTCGGTCACTGGCCCTTCGGCCCGTCGGTCTTTAGGGCCCGTCGAAGCCTTCATCCTCTTCGCCCGAGCTGCGGGGCGGCAGGCCGACTTTGGCCCGCACCGGACCGGGCATCAGCTCCTCTGTCCAGGCCCGGAGCCAGACGGTCTCGATCAGCATCGTCGCACGCATCACGTGGTCCGAGCCGTAGAAATAGCCCTGCTCGAGGTCGGCCCACACGTTGATCGGATCGAGGCTCAGCCCGACCACGGTCATGTTGTTGACGCGTCCGAGCCCGTCGATGAGACGGGGGAGTTTCTTGGTGGACACGACCGCGGTGACCTCGACCATCCGCACGTCGAAGGGCGAGTCGGCCTTGCCGCCGATGCGACCGGTGAAGGTCTCGAACTTGGGGGCGACCGCCGCGGGGTCGTCGCTGGCGCCGAAACGGTTGGAGTTGCGTCCGCCGCCGCCGAACTGGTCGTCCTCGGACGGTGCGGCTACCTCGCTGGCCTCGAACGATTCGATGTTGATCCGCTCGACGCGTTTGATCACGCCGGTCGAGACGGTGGCCGCCCCGGTCGCCGGGTCGGTGTTGGCCAGCGAGAACGCCTCGAGCAGGTCGGAGATGATCCAGTAGTCCCACTGCCATGCGTACGCGATCGATTCCGTGACGGGCTCATAATCGGTGACGTTGGTCTGGCGTGGCTCGGGAACGCCCGTCCAGTCCGACTGGCCCGGATCCCGCAGAGACTCGAGCGTCGCGTAGAACGCCAGCGCGTTGGCGCGTCCGGCGTATTCGCCCAGGCGGCGCGCGACGAGGTCTTGTTGGAGCGCCCGATTCTGTTCTTCGGTCAGGTTGCCGTCGGTGCTCTGCGATGTGTATCGCTGCTCCTCGCGTTCCTTGAACTCACCGAGCGTGGCGCCGAGCTCGCTGGGCAGCGTCGGTCCCCCCGCGTTGAATCGCCGCAGCAGGGCCCGGTACACCGAGGGGCGTACGACCGTGCCGTCCGGCTCGACGGTGCCCGCGATTAGTTCTGCCATCTCGAGTCCGAGCTGGCGTCGGGCCCGCTCGTTGCGTGCCTCGGGCAGCAGCCCCTCTACGAGCACGCCGTGGTCGCGCTGGTTGAACTCGGTACCGCGTTCGACGACCTGCCCGACCTGCTCGATCCGCTGGCGTTTCTGCTCGGCGTAGAAGTCGGTGACGGCCCGGTTCGGGACACGCGACTCGCTGAGTTGGTCCTCGCCCGCGAACACCGCCGGCAACGCGTAGGTCACCGAGCCGGCGCGCTGGAGCGAACTCCGCTGCTTACCGAACTCATCCGACGCGGTCTTCTTGATGCTCTTGTTCCAGCCGGAACTAAAGACGAAGCCGGCCGGCAGGAACGCGATGATCACCACGACCGAGACCACGATGAGCAGGTTCTTCTTCAACCATCCGAGGACGCTTTTCACGCGTCACCTCCCTCTTCCGTGCGGTCCAGCACGAGGTACCACGTGATCGTGACCGGCGCGACGCCCGCTCTCGGCTCGGGTGTGGGCGGCAACGGCGCCACCTGGCTCGGGTTCACGCTCGCCTGCCCGCCACCGGTGCTCCCGCCGCCCCGGGTCGGGGTGTAGGTACTCAGGCGGTTGCCTCCCGAGTTCCGGTTCCCGCCCTGCGTGGCGTAGGGCGAGCCGGATCGCCCAGTGCCCGTCGATGCGACCGCACCGCCGACCCAGGGCTGCACGCCCACGACGATCTGGTAGGGCAAGCCCGCTTCGTCGAGCCCCTTGAGCTGCGGCTCGACCACGTCGAGCATGAACCGCCCGAGGTTCGGAGCCGCGACGTCGTACTGCCCCACCACCTTGATGTGGCGCTTGCCCGCGACCTCGGGCGGAACCGACTCGGCGTTCCCGCCCGGTTTCGTCGGACGTGGTGGTCTGCGTCTGTTGTTGAAATCGTTGTCGTCGTCGTCCGACACCACCGCGCTGGCGGCGACGTAGGTCGTTTGCAGCGACATCAGCCCGATCGCGGGGCCCGCATCGAGCAGTTCAGCGAGACGCTCGTCGGAAGCGGCGGCGTCGGTGGCGCTTTGGTTCGTTCGGTCAACCAGGCGTGCGACGTCCTCGAGCACGCTGGCGTAGAGCGCCCGGTCCTCGAGCAGCCCGACGATCTGGGCGGCCCGGATGTCGTTCTGCACATCGGAGGTCACCTGCGCGGTCTCGGCTTCCTGGGTCAGACGCCCCGCCTCGGAGATCACCCGCTGGATGACCGGGGGCTTGGTCGCGCCCTGGTACGCGGTCGAATCGAGCAAGGGGCGGATGAACATGGCGCCGGCAGCCGCGGCTGCGAGCCCGGCACCGGCAGCGAAGAACGGGACCTTGCGCTTCCACATCGCCTCTCGCAGCACCGGCACGGGCATCAGGTTGGCACGCAGCGGCGCGGTGCCGACCGCCTGGAGCGCACAGCCGTAGGCGGTGGTCAGGTTCAGCGATGCCGCCTGGAACTCGCCGCCCTGGGGGCCGTCCAGTTCCAGCTTCTTGAACTGCTCGATCCGGTAGACATCGAGCTGCAACTGCTGCTTGAGATATTTGCGTAGCCCGGGCAGTTTGAATGTGCTGCCGAGCCCGATGAGGCGCTTGAGGTCCGCGTCGGGGTGCACCGACTGGTAGAACCCGATCGATCGCTGGATCTCTTGGGCGAGATCGCCGAACACGGGTCGCATCGCCTGGAAGACGTGCTTGGCGTGCTTGGTCTGCTCGGCTTCGCGCTTGAGCTTCTCGGCTTTGCTGTAGCTGATCTTGAACGCGCTGACCAGCGCCTCGGTGAACTGGTGCCCGCCGATGGGGAATGTCCGCACCCACACGCGCCCCGCCTCGGCGATGATCAGGTCGGTCGAGACCGTCCCGATGTCGAGGATGATGGTGCCGGGTGTGTCCTCGGTGAAACCGAGGTCGACCGCCAGCGCGTTGTACGCGGCGACGGGCGAGATCGTCGCCCAGTCCGGGGTCAGCCCCACGTCGGCGAGCATCGACAGGCGGCTGTTGATCCGCTCGCGCGTCACCGCGAAGATGCCCACCTCGATGTCGGGCGAGTCGGGCGACACGAACGTCTGGAAATCCCACTCGACCTCCTCGAGAGGGAACGGGATCTGCTGGGCTGCTTCGAACTGCACGATGCTCGGGACCTTCTTGGGTTCCACGGGCGGCAGCTTGGCGAAGCGCGCGAAACTCTGGTGCCCGGGCAACGAGATCGATACCCGCGCCCCGCTCAGATCCTTCTGGCTCGCCAGGGTGCCCAGCGCGACGCGCATCGCGTCGTCCTGATCCAGGTCGGGCGTCGAAAGCACCTTGGCATGGTTGATGACCGCGTAATCGACCACGCGGGTCTCGCCGTCTTCCAGCTCGAGCTTGAGGGCCTTGATCGCCCCGAAGCCCATCTCGATGCCCCAGCACACATTCGAACCAGCCATGGGTTCTCCTCAATGAAAGGTCAGCCCGCCCATGCAGCCCGGGTTGGGAGCGTGGCGGGGGGCGATCGTATCCGATTCGGCCCGATCAGGGTACGACACCCCCGAGCGCCAGTTCCGGACGCGCCCTCGCATGTGACAGACCTGTGACAGACCACGCCAGCCCGTCGCGCGGGGCGTGCCCAGCCGGATTCCCACCCGGCTCATCCTCTATGGGACCAAGATGACACCGAGTTGGAACCGTTGGAAGCGCCCCGGTCGGGTCAGAACATCGCTATGGCGGCCGAGGACACGAAGGTCGTCCCCTGGGGATCCATCGTGGCGGCGTAGTTGAGCAGCTCGATCCGCTCGGGGTCCGTGACCCGGGCGGCCGCGACCATGTTGCCGATCGAGCACCACCGCGTCGGGTTCTGCTGCCAGGCCATCGACCCGATGAGGTCCTCGAGACGCTTCTCGGTGAAGGTCTCAAGCATTTCCTTGTCGTGGGTCGCGGTTTTGGCCCGGAACTCGGCTCCGGGTCCTTCCTCGCCCTCGAGGGTCTGCTGGTCTCCGAACGCCGGCCCGACGTGGGACAGGTCCGCCGACGAAACGATCAGCGTCGTGCCCCCCACCGCACCCAGGGCCTTCTGGAGCCCAGCGATGAAGCCTTCCAGGTCCACGCCGTTGCCGTCGTAGGACTCTCCGTTGTTGACGACCGGATCGTGGATAAGTGCTGCGAAGACCTTGGGATAGGCGCCCGAATCGTCCTGCCCGAAGACGTGCTGGACCCAGGGGATGTGCAGTTCGATGGAGTGCTCGTTCTCGTGGTCGTAGCGGTTCTCGAAGAGCTTCTCCGCGTCGTCGCCCAGGGCCGATTTGAGTGCGTCCATGAGTTCGGTATCGCCCTTGCAGACGCCGAATGGGCTCTCGAAGCCCTTGTTGCAGCCGCAAACACCGGTCGATTGCCCGAAGTGGTTGGTCCCGAGGATGACGATCCGGTCGGGGCGATCCACGACGCGCATGCGCCCGTAGGCCTGGGCGTAGTTGTACCAGCCGCGTTGGTAGTCGAGGTGCGGGGCGACGATGGCTTTGGGGAGCGTATCAAAGGACGGGTTCTCGGCGTCCTTGAGTGCGGTCTCGATCCACATGTCCATGGTCTCGCGGAGCTTGCCCGGGCCGATCTCGGCTTTTTGCTCGGCGGTGGCCTCTTGCCCAACCTCTTGCATGGCAAGCAGATCGGCGAACTGGGCGGTGCTGGCCGGGGGGAGCGTCTCGCTCTTGTCGAACGCGGCCTTCATGTCGGCCAGGAGCTTCTCGTGGATCGGGCCCTCGATCAGACCGGCGTGGTCGAGCTGGGCGACGAGCTGCTCGAGCACCGGGCGTTCGAGCCCGCGCCCGACCTCGGCGATGATCTGGTCGATGTCGCGCGAGCCGTCCAAAAGAGGCAGCACGCCCTGGAAGGCGGGTTGGGTGACCACCAGCTTGTCGGATATCTGCTGGGCGTCGGCCAACCCGAGCAGGACCTGCTGTTGCCCGTCCGGCCCTTGCATTGGGAAGGGGAACCCCCTGATCTTGCGGAGCTTGGGGCGGTTCTGGTTGGGTGCCGCCGGGTCGAACTGGGGCGGGGCGGGTTGGTTCGGGTTCTGATTGGGCTCGTCGGTCATGCTCGGTCCTCCGTGGGCGGAGAGTCTAGGGTCGGACCCGGGGCGAACCCAAGGGGGGCGGGGCTAAGACCCGCGTCCGCAATTGCTTGGGGACGGTGCGGGGAGCGAACCAAGTGCCGCAGAAGAGTGGACGCGTGCGGCGGCGTGCGTAGACTTCCGACCCGATCCACCCTGCTGGGAGGCCTAGGGATGGATATCGGGATTCGAAAAGAACGATTTGAAGGCCCAGGCGGATGCCGGGCCGGGAGTTGGGCCATGATCGACACGTTTGCCGCCGGCGACAACCTGAGTTGCACCATCGACCGCGTCCCCAACAACAAGGGCGCGCAGGACACCATCGTCCGCCTGATGCGTCGCGACCCTGACATCAAGCGTGCGCTCGGTCGCGCCCAGAACCTGCGTCGTCGACGCATGGTCAGCTACATCCGCGGCAACCGTCGCTGGTACCAGCGCGAGAACGCCGCCAAGGTCGCCCGCTGCGTGCAGGGCGCCGAGTTCACGATGCCGTACACCCACGACATCGCGCCCGACCTGAAGTCGGTCGAGCAGTATCTCAAGCTCTCGAAGGGCTAAACGTGCCGAACATGATGAAGTCCACGAATCGTGCGATCGCCCTCGCGGGTGCATCGCTTGTTTCTGTGTTGGTGCTCTCCATGGGCCCCGGCTGCTCGAAAGAGTCCGAGCAGAGCACAGGCGCCGCCCAAACCGGAGCCGTCCGCGCCGATACGTACGAGGGCGTCCTGGGCGTTGTCGCCACGCTGCCGATCGAGGGGCAGCCGGGCTCTGAGTTCAAGATCCACCACGAGCACATCCCGGGCTTCAAAACCAAAGCCGGCGAAGTATTCGTCACGGCCGACGGCGTGCCTGGTATGAAGTCGATGGTCATGGCGTTCCCGGTCGCTGAAACGGCCAGCATCGACGGGCTCGCGGTGGGTGACCCTATCCGATTCACGTTCGAGGTCATCTGGGGCGGGAGCCCGCCCTGGCGCGTGACCGCGATCGAACAGCTTGACGCTGGTACCGAGATCGACTTCGGTAACAAGGTCGAGGGCGTCGCGCCGACCGGGGGCGGGGATTCCGATGGTGACGCGGGGCATGACCCTGGCGATCACGACGGGCACGACCACGACGGGCCCTGATCGACTCGTCGACTACTAACAAAAGTCTTCCTGCAAGGCGTGCGTTGCACGCCTTGTTGTTTTCACAAACGAATGCGCCCGGGCGGCGGCTTCGCTTGATGGAACACCAACAGCGGTGTGACACGTCGCAACGCGGTGGGCGCACAAAAAAACCCGGCGCCCAACACGTTGGTCGAGCGCCGAGTCTCGTGGGGGTCTGGATTTGGTTTCGGGCACCGACGGACAGAGAATATTGTCCGCGTGTAGATGTGCCAACAGAACAGTCATTGATACGGACGAATGGGCGTGGGGTTCCGCGGGCGGGCGGGAGAAATCGATATTTCATGGGGCTCGGCACGAGGCGGACGCGCTATGGGACGGGGAGAAGACAGGCCCCGGGGGACTTTTACCCTTCTTTTGAAGGGGTCTCGTCGCGGTTTCACACGCCCGCGGGAGGCGTTCAGGCGTTGGCCGGCAGACCCAGACGCTCGATGACCAAGCGCAGGTCGGACCAGACCTTGCGCCGGTTCTCCTCGGTGTAGGACCGCAGCAGGTAGGCCGGGTGGTAGGTGGGCATGACCGCGATCTCGGGCAGGTCCGGGTCGGACATGGGCGAGAGCATCGGCGTGCCCGGTGCGTCCCGCCCTGGGGGGAATGGCCACCATTGACCGCGCATCGCGCGCATCGGCTCGCCGGTCTCGAGCAGCAGACGCGTGGCGGGCAGCCCGAGCGTGACGATCACCTCGGGGTTGACGATGCGGATTTGCTCGATGAGGTAGGGCGCGCTCAGGCGTGCTTCGTCGGGCGTGGGCGTCGCGTTGTTGGGCGGGCGGGTCTTGAGCACGTTGCAGATATAGACCGACTCGCGCGAGAGCCCCATCGCGATGATCATCTTCTCGAGCAGCTGGCCGGCCCTGCCGACGAACGGGCGACCGGTCTGGTCCTCGGTCTCGCCTGGGGCTTCGCCGATGAACATGAGGCGGGCGCTGGGGTCGCCCTCGCCGAACACGATGTTGCTGAAGCTGGTGGCGAAGTGCTGGTGGGGTGCGTCGGCGATGTATCGCGCCCGCACCGCGTCGAGCTTGGCCTGCGGGTCACCCAGCGCCTCGTGGCAGGAGCGGACGTCCGATGCGGGGGCGGCGAGATGAGCCCGACCTTGCTCGGGTGTGGGCTTGGGCTCGATGGCAGCCGGGGGCCGCTGGGTCGGAGCGGTTTCGGGCTCTGGTGCCGCATCGCGCGGTGCGAACTCGGCGGGGGGTGTCGCTGGCTCACGATCCATCGCGGACGGGGCGTTGCCGAGCGGCAGGAAATCCACGCCGAGGAGGCGGGTCGTCTCTGCGTGTTGGGCGATCAGGCTGGCGGCTCGGTCGGTGCTCACGGGGGCACTCAACACGTCGGGCGCGCACGAGTCAACCTCTGGACGGAGATCGGGGGGATTGGCCCGGGGCTGGTCCAACTCGAGACGAGCGAGTTGAGATGAGGGCCTGTGGATCAGCCGCCGGAGGGCGGGGTTTCGGCATCGTTGAGCAGGTCGTCCGCGGCGTCGCCGGCTTGGTCTGCGGTGTCCTCGGCCGCGTCTTCGGCCTCGTCAATCAAGCCCTGGATGTCTTCCTCGGTCATGGGCGTCTCGCCGTCCCGCGGTCCGGCGTCACGCGGCGTGATCTCGCCCGAGGGTGTCGGGATCTTGCTGCCTCCGATGAAGTCGGGCAGGAAGGCGCCCGCGACGGCACCGATCACCAAGCCGAGGATCAGACCCGGGAGGAAGGCGTGGGAGAATGAGCCTGAGTGGTTGTCGTTCGCTGCGTTAGACATGGCGTGGGTGCTCCGTGGATCGTCAGCGTATCGGACCGATCGGGGTGTTGGCTACGACAGGATCGTAGATCGGGAAGAAAAGTCGCCCGAAATCGCCCGCCAAGGGCTGGCGATGGGCCTGCTCGGACGTCGGTAGAGCCTATCGCAGTCGGCGGGTCCGCCACGACCAGGCGCCGTATTCGATCGCGAGCCTGATCAGTTGGGGCTTGCCGCCCGCGGGCGTGCCCTCGGGAAAGGCGGTCTGGGTGCGCCAGACCCAATATGGGCCGCGGAGGCGGAACCGTGTGGAGATGCCCAGGAGGGCCAGCCCGAGGCCCCCCTCGATCAGTGTCCTGGGGGTCAGGTGGCTCACCGACGCGAGCCCGGGGCGAGTTCGTCGCGGTACCAGCGGACGGTCTGGCTCAGCCCTTCCTTCAGCGTGGTGACCGGGGCGTATCCGAGCAGGTGGTGGGCGGCCGATATGTCGGCGACGGAATCGCGGACCTCGCCGACACGGTCGGGCTGGTGGTCGGGGGCGACACCCGGGCGGTCGCAGAGGACCGCGAGCAGGCCGGCGAGGGTGTTCACGCTGGTGCGTTCGCCCGCGCCGATGTTGACGACCTCGCCGGCGAGGGGTTTGTCGCTGCTGGCCGCGAGGAGGTTGGCGGCGATGGCGTTCGAGACGTGGGTGAAGTCGCGTGTTTGTTCGCCGTCGCCGAAGATCGTCGGCGCCTCGCCCTCGAGGAGCGTTTTGATGAACGCGGGGACGACCGCGGCGTAGGCCGAGTCGGCGGCTTGGCGCGGGCCGAAGATGTTGAAGTAGCGGAGGCAAGCGGTCTCGACGCCGTAGCACGCGGACCAGGTCCGGCAGAGCGATTCGCCGGCGTGCTTGGCGGCGGCATACGGGGACATGGGCTCGGGCGCCATGGACTCGAGCTTGGGCAGTGCGGGGTTGTCGCCGTAGGCGCTGGACGAGGCGGAGTAGATCACCCGCTTGACCTTGGCCCGCTGGGCGGCTTCGAGGACGCGCAGGGTGCCGGTGGCGTTGACGACCCAGGTGCGCGTGGGGTCTTCGACCGAGCGGGGGACCGAGCCGAGAGCGGCGAGGTGGAAGATGACGTCGCAGCCCGCGACGGCGTCCTCGAGGGCGGACCGCTCGAGGATGCTGGCGTGGACGAAGCGGACGCGCTCGGGCTCGAGGTCCATCAACCCTGCGATATGACCGGCGTTGCTGTTGCAGAGGTCATCGACCACGGTGACGCGGGCCCCGAGGGAGACCAGAGCGTCGACGAGGTGCCCACCGATGAAGCCGGCCCCGCCGGTGACGCAGCAGTTCCGCCCGTTCAGGGAGGGGCGGAGACGGGCGACGAGGTCGGTGGGCAGGCGGGTCACGAGACGATCAGTTTAGGGGATCGGCCCGGACGAGGGGAGCGGAATCTGTGGGCTCGGTGAATCGCCGGATCAGGGGCAGCCGGCGTTGAACAGGGCGATGTACTCGGCGATATCGAAGAAGTTGATGGCACCGAAGGGCGGGGCGAGATCGGCGCCGGGGTCGGAGGCGTTGAACAGGGCGATGTACTCGGCGATGTCGAAGAAGTTGAGGCTGCCGAAGGGTGCCGCAAGGTCGGCCGGGCACTTTGTGTAAAGGAACGCCGACCCGGTGTTCAACATCACGTCCACGTCATACTGTGCACCAACGATGGCCGTAGCGCCTGAGATCCCGACAGAGACGCCGAACCGGTCACGGCTTGCCGCGTCGGACGCGGCTAGTTTGGAGATTTCCTGACCGGTGGTCGTGTCGAACAGATACGCCGACCCAGACTCGCTGCCTGCATCGCGGTCTGATTGCGCCCCGATGACTGCGGTGGTGCCGGAGATCGACACGGACCAGCCGAACTGTTCGCCAACAGTCGGGTCGGACGGGGCTAGCTTGAAGAGCTCCTGCCCGGTTGTCGTATCGAACACGTACACGGAACCGACGTTGTTGCCCACAGCGTCATTCCAATATGCCCCGACGATTGCGGTGGTGCCGGAGATTGCCACTGCATGGCCGAAGTGGTCGTCGGCTGTCGCATCGGACGCGGTGAGCCTGAAGAGTTGCTCACCGGTGGTCGTGTCGAACAGGTACGCTGATCCGGGCCCATACTCCGGGTAGTCGTATTGTTCCGCCCCGACGATGGCCGTGGTTCCGGAGATCGCGACGGACGTACCAAAGACATCGTTGGGCGCTGCATCGGACGCGGTGAGCTTGAAGAGTTCCTGGCCGGTGATCGTGTCGAACAAATACGCAGACCCGGAGTTCGCGCCCGCGTCGTCGTTCCCCCCCGCCCCGACGATGGCCGTGGTGCCGGAGATCGCGACGGAGAACCCGAACCGGTCGCCGCTAGACGCATCTGACGCGGTGAGTTTGAAAAGTTCCTGCCCGGTGGTGGTATCAAAGAGATACGCCGATCCGGAAGCTTCTATCGCGTCGTCGTTTTCATGGGCCCCGACGATGGCCGTGCTGCCTGAGATTGCAACGCCGTTCGCGAACCGGTCGCCGGGTGCCGCATCGGACGCGATGAGCTTGAGGAGTTGCTGCCCGGTGGTGACGCTAAACAGATACGCCGCGCCGGCTTGCAGACCCCCGTCGTCGTCCCCCCACGCCCCGACAATCGCGGTGGAGCCGGAGATCGCGACGGAAGAACCGAACCAATCGCTGGGATCCGTATCGGATGCGATGAACTCGTGGACCTCATGGAGCGGCTGCCCGGTTGCGGGCAGTGAGGCCGATGCTGCGGCGAGCAGTGTGATGAGGCAGTGGATGTGGGTGCGCATGGGGAAATCCTCGTGGGCAGAGTCGATCGCCCGCCCGGGGCGGACATCCCGAATTGTAACATATCGCGATTACTGTTGATAGCACAAAGTTATGCCCCTGACTGGGCGGGGTTCTTCCTCCATACAAAACGCCCGGGACCTTACCGGACATCGTGAGAACGCGGGTTCGGGTGATTTTCCTACGGGCAACCGGCGTTGAAGAGGTTGATGTACTCCGCGATGTCGAAGAAGTTGAGGCTTCCGAACGGTGCGGCTAGGTCGGCTGAGCACGACAACTGAGGCGGCGCCAAGCATGAGGCCATATCAAATCCGGGCCTCAACAAATCACCCACGATTGACGCGATCGAGCAGCTACTGAACCGATCTGCTGGCGAGGATCGATTCAGAGCGCCCATGACAAACCCAATCGAGTTGCATGCGGCGTTCCCAGACGGCCCATCATGGATCGAACCGGCTATATGCCCGAGTTGGTGATTTGCATTTGAAACGACAAACTCATTGCGAAAGGAAACCGCCTCCACAATGCCGACAGCATTCGGCTGGCAGAGCGTGCCAACGAACCCCGCGCCGAGGCCCGCATCAAACTGGACTCCCGACAGCATGATCACCGCATCACGCCCATCAGGATCGATCGGCATGTTCGCATCCACATAGCCTTGGACATTCTGAATCATGACGAAGCTGTCTGAGGACGCTACCCAAGGATCTCCGTTAACGAAGACAGTCAACTCACTGAGCACAACGCCCAACCCAAGCCCGCCCTCGCTAAAGGGTCGAGACCAAGTCTCGTTCATGCCCGCGATGATTTCATCCGCGTAGCCCTGCACAGAATCGCCAAGCTCATCCGCGAGCAGGACGTCGACCAGGATATGGACTTCGATCACGCAGTCATCGCACAGGCCGCCGCCCCGAATATCGGGGAGGTCAAATCTTTCGATCAACGCCGCCTCATCGTGCGCGTCCTCATGCTGATACACCGGCTCATGCCCCGAGGCGGCCGACACGCAAAGCCCGATCGCCACGCTAGGTAAACCCAGATCCGTTACAACCCTGCGAATCCCTTGGATCATCACATCAGCTCTTTCAACATTGTCACTCTCTGGCTCTAGGTCACACAAGACCGCCGAAGGGTCATTCTATCAAACCTCGGATTCTCCTCAGCATAAAACACCGCTTTTGGGCGGGACAATGGGATCAGAGGACGCCAGAGGATCTTATGAGGAAACCACCCCCCTACGCCGACGACATTCGCCAGCGCGGGCGGCCCGATGGCATGGGCGATCGCATAAGCGCCTGGCAGAGTGGTCGCGCAGCCCTGCGACCAGGGCTCATTTGGTGGCCCTTCGCGGACTCAGGGGCAGCCGGCGTTGTATGCCGCAATGAACGATGCAACATCGAAGAAGTTCAAGCTGCCGAAGGGGGGCGCGAAATCTGCGCCAGAGTCGCCCGAGTTGAACATGGCGATGTACTCGGCGATGTCGAAGAAGTTGAGGCTTCCGAACGGTGCGGCCAGGTCGGGCGCGGCGCAGGGCGGCCCGCCCAGTTGTTGAAACCGGTTCACGCGTTGGGCGACCATCACGTCGTCGCCGGCGCGCTGCCACGCGAGCACCACCCCGCCATCGGACGCGGCGGCGCGAACGAAAGCGGATGGTGCGGGTGGGCTCGCGTCGACCACGCCGATGCCGGACCCATTGGCATCGAACGTGTGCAGGCGGACACCCAAGGTGCCCGCGACGGCGACCGACAGGCGGCTGTCGATCCAGACGGTGTCAAAGCTGCCGGTGGTCGGGTGCAGCGGCGCGACGTAGATGCCATGGTCGCCCCAGAGGCGCTGGCCGGCGGGGGTGAGGCGCTGGGCGCGGGCTTCGGACTCGTCGTACTGCCCGTCGCGCCAAGTGACGAGGATGTCGCTCGTGACAGTGTCGAGCGTCGCTTGGACGTCGAACTGGCGACGTGTGTCGAGCGAGACGCGGACGCCGGGCTTGGGAAACGCGAGCGATCCGTCGGGATGGACGCGCTGCATGTAGATGGGCGCGGGGGTGGTGCCGGTTTCGAAGCCGTGGGTGTAGAAGATGTAGGCCCCGCCTTGGCCGTCACCGATCGCGATCGGTGACGAGTGGCGGCTGCTCGGGACGCCGGGCGGAGCCTCGACCGGGCGGACGATTTCCTCCCAGGCGATTGAGCCGTCGGCGTTGATGCGAGCCGCGTAGATCAGGCGGGTGTAGGTGAGCGGGGAATCCCAGAACAGGTACGCGCCGCCGGTGTCGTCGGGGACAGCCGCGAAGAGGTCAAAGTTCGCGCCCGAAGGGCTCGGCACGGTGGTTTGCTTCGTCCAGACCCGCAAGCCGTCCGGCGCGAGGCGGTCGGCGTGGAGGGTGCCGAAGCCCTGGGTGATCAGCAGCGAGTCGGACCCGGCGAATCGGACGGCACCGACCAATGCCCGCGGGCGATCGTCGTCGAATGGGTTGGCCCAGGCTGGAGCGCCGGTTGGGTCGTACAAGAGCACGGGCCCTTCGCTCGGGGCCGCGAGGGCGCGGGTGGCCAGCACGCCGGTGCCGATCGGCGCGAGGACGGGCGGCATCAGGAAGCCGCAGGTCGGGTCGTCCTGGATCGGGAGCCCGATTGGCGTGAGCAGCTCGCCCGACGACGACAGGCGCTGGAGCCGGATCGAGCCGACGCAGTACGAGTCCTGCCACGCGAACCAGACGGCATGGTCATCGGTCGATGCGATCGCGAGGCGGTCGCCGAAGCTGAACTCGGTCGAGCCGAGCACGATCGGGTCGCTGGGGCTGGTGGGCCAGTCCGTGTGAGCGGCGGTCGATGACGCGCCGAGCAGTGTGATCGCTGTGATTTGGCCGAGGGTCGTGCGTGCTGCTTTCATGGGCGGGCTCCTCGGATCGGGCTGCCGACGCCGGGCTTATTGCCCGACTGCACGCAGCCTAACAGGGAGACGGGCCCGCCCTTCCCACCAAACGGTGGGTCCGGATCTGGGGGGTTAGGGGCAGCCTGCGTTGTAGGCTGCGATGAACGCCGCCACATCAAAGAAGTTGAATGCTCCGAACGGGGCGGCGAGGTCCGCTGCCGGGTCGCCCGCGACGTAGAGGCTGATGTATTCGGCGACGTCGAAGAAGTTCAGAGTGCCGAAGGGCTCGGCCAGGTCGGCCGGGCATGCCGGACCGCCGCAGGGCAGGCGGAACACGCGATCGGACTGGAGAACGACGTGATCGCCAAGGATCACGAGATCGCGGGCCAGCTGCGAATCCATCACTGGCAGGACGGTGTTCCGGTCGAATGTGCCGTCCGGCAGAATCGGCACCAGCAGTATGCCGGTTGCCTGGATTCCGAAGACAATTGAAACGCGATACGAAACGACCGCGTGATCGGCTGTTGCGGCAAGTTGAGTCGATAACTGGCGATTGGGCATAGCGCCGTAGGCGTCGTTCAGGATGATGTGCTCATCGATCTGGGTGATCGCGGAGGGGTCGGAGATGTCGAGGGTGATCAGGCCGGTCGACCCCGAGTTCGGCTCGTCTGCATGCCTGCTCCCCAGGACGAGCACCGTGCCCGGAGTGATCCGGCGCGTGTCGGCGATGCCGGTTGATGGCGCCCGCCACGAATCGAGGAAGATCGGCGACAACGGGTCGGAGACATCGATGGTCACCACGAAGTACTGATCGAAACCGGGCCACTGCACGTACGCATACATGATTGCGAGGCCCGCCTCGACTTCGATGCTGAAGTACTGGGCCGCCGTCAGCTCTGGGAATGGGAATGCGTGTGCACTGCCTGGGCTGGAGATGTCGGGCAGCTCGAGCACAGAGAGCCCGCCAAACCAGTAGGAGCCGAACAAGTATCCGTCCTCGTACACCAGTTCTCCGAGATCGGATTGATGCGGGTGTTGCCAGGTTCCGAGCGATGTCATCGCGGACGGATCTGTCACATCAACGGGCCAGAAGATATTGTTGGAAGCACGGACGAGCACCGCGTTGTCCGCCAAAACAAGGGCCGCTGCCTGGCCCACGATCGCGAGGTTGATCGTGCCCAGCACGTTCGGGCTGGTCGGATCGCTGGTGTCGAGCGCGACGAGTTCTGAAGCCGAAGCCCGCCACGCATAGGAGACCGGGCCGTCGGCGGTGAGGAGACTGAGGTCGTTCATCCCGGTCGGGTCGATCCGGGCGACCGCGGGGCTCTCGTCGATCGCGCCATCGCGCCTGTAGCTGAACGTGTCGTCCAGCCCGCTGACTATGAGCGCATCGTCACTCAGAGCGATGCCTGAGATTGAGAACGAATTGTACTTCATCCCGCCGGTCTCGGATTTCAGCGCCGGGTTCGCCGGGTCCGTGATGTCGTAGAGCAGAAAACTCAGCGTGGTGCCGACATACAAACGGTCGCCATCGATGAGCGGTGACTCGGTGCCGCGCGAAGAGTGCAAGGAATCAAGGAGCACGGGCAGTGACGGATCAGAAAAATCTACAACGTAGAGCATCGAGAACGAAGGATCGGAGATCGTGTTGATCCCCGAAGCCAGGTACGCAATGTCATCTTTGATCGCGAGCGAGGCCGCAGGTAGACCGGTCGTCGAACCGAGCAGCGTTGGGTTGGTCGGGTCCGTCGCGTCGAACACGTGCAGCCCGTCGACCTGATCCGCGACGAACACCCGATTCCCCCGCACTTCGATGTCATACGCGACCATCGTTGCTGGCGCGTGACCGAGCGCGGCTGGCGCCACGGGATCCGACAGATCGAACACACTCAGGCCCTGGTTCCCCACGGTGTACAAAGTCGAACCGATGAGTTCGATCGGCTGGCTCCGGGCGTTAAAAAATGAGCCGAACGGCTGGGCGAGGTCGCCGAGCTCGAGCCCGCTGATCTCGGAAAGGAACACCGGCGTCGACGGATCGGAGATATCCAGAATCTGCACGGTATCGATTGCCGTAACGATGCACGCAAGATCGCCGTCGAGATCGACCCGCATAGCACCCGTAGAGGGGGGGTTCGGGGTGAGCAGTTCCAGGGAACCGTCGGTTCCCACGGACATGAGATAGAGGCGTCCCAACGAAACGGTGGCTGCGATCGAGCCATCGGCGACCACGACCGGGCCGGTCACCGGCACACTGTCTAGCTCCAGATCCGACCAACACGCCAGCCCGGCGGGCTGCGCCACAGCGGCTTGGTGGATGGGGCTGATGGTCAACGCGCAGAGCACACATAAGGCTGGCAGTTTCATCGGGACGCCTCCAATCGGTCACTTAGGTCGTTTTGATCCTAACCCCGACTGGTGTCATCTCGCAACAAGTTTCTATCCCGACTGCCCCAGATATAACTCTTACGGGCAACCCGCGTTGTAGGCCCCGATGAAGGCCGCGACGTCGAAGAAGTTGAGTGCGCCGAACGGGGCGGCCAGGTCGGCCGCGGGGTCCTGATTGTTGTACAGCCCGATGTAGGCCGCGACGTCGAAGAAGTTGAGCTCGCCGAAGGGCTCTGCGAGATCCGCCAGACATGTTTTTTGAGTCGGCAACAGTCGACCGATCCGACCGTCCAATGAAGCCGAGATCAAGATCTCTCCGGCCGGTGCCCGAACGGTCGTGAGGAAGTTGGGGCGGGTTGGAACTGATATCTCATTGCTCAGCTGGAGTGCTCCTGCGTCCCAGCGGTAAACTTCGGAACTGAGTGATCTGTCAGCCACGAGTATCGCATCCTTGCCATCGATCGGAACCAATACCATCGAGATCGATGGCTTCGGTAGTTCGACAACGATGGGTGGCGTAAACGTGGCGTCACCGACTCCAAAGGCAATGAAGAGCTCTTCACGGCGCGCCTGAACTAGGTCCAGCCGTGCATCTCCATCCACGTCACCGAGTTCGAAACCGGTGAGTTGAAGATCCACAACATCAACCATCGATCGCAAGTTGGCACCGGTTACAGGATCGAGTGAGAAAACGCCCGCGTTCGTACCGCGATCTGAGCCGATCGCGAGTTCGGGGCGGCCGTCCCCGTCGAGATCGGCAGCACGCATCCAAAACGCGAGTCGCAGACCATTGCCGGGAACCGTCGTTTGCTCTGAAAATGACATCCCACCGAGATTCCAGAGCACCTCGGCAACGGGGCTGCCCGGTGTCGTGCTCTGTGTAAGCACTACCAAGTCGAACAAACCATCGGCATCAAAGTCATCGATGAGGATTGTTTCGGGCACTCCGCTGTCATCGATATCGACGAAAATGCTAACATCAAATGCAAAATCGCCCGCAGCCGAACCCCGATGCACATGAACAGCCCCGTCTTCTTCGGGTGTCTGAACTAGGACCGCAATATCAGTGAAGCCGTCACCATCGAGATCTGATGCTGTGAGGCTGCGGATAACGTTCGGTTGATCATCCGACCAGACCTCTTGGATCGTGCCATCCGGATCCACTGAGAAAATGGCTGCATGCCCGCCTGCACTCGACTCCCCGACGACACCAAGCATCTCACAACCGGACTCTGCTATCGAGATAGTCTCGACCCGATCGATTTGGGAGAAACCAAACTCGAAAGGATCTGACTCGAAACAAATTTGCCCGCCAACCGATTCATTTAACGCGACACGAATTCTATCGCGATCCTGAATCAGAAGATCGACATCACCATCGTCATCGAAGTCGTAGGTGCCGATTGGGTTCTCGAATGCGATGCGTTCAAGGAATGAACCCCGCGCGAGGTCGACGACTTCCGGGTGCGCGACATCTGGAATGAGAGTGTACTCGCCCACCAAGGCGTACGGCACATCAGCACGAAATCCGACCGGCACCTGCGGCCCGTTTGGCTCGATCACGATAGAGCCCTTGCACAGACCGAATTCCGATGGAAGCCGTATAGAGCTCGGAGTATTGCCTGAGGTCAGAATCCATGTCTGCGACGGGCCGTACCGGTCTTTCGGCGTTGGGACTCCTCCTCCTCCTCGCACTCGTGTCGTCAGCGCGGCGTCCGCGAGCCCATCCCCGGTCACATCCCCGAGCAGAACGATCTGTGATTCATTCCGCCCGATCGTTGCCTCTCGCACAAGCGTCGCTGAAATCACAAATGTGCCATCGGCACTGCCCTCGAGCAGCAGGCACGTGTGATCCGTCATCCACGGATCGCCTTCTATGTCATTCCAGGCGCCGATGATGATGTCTGCGATGCCATCGCCGGTAAAATCGGGAACAACTCTCCCTCGCCTCACGTCGAACTCGGCAATTCCTGGGAAAACGGACCGGACTCGATCGCCCCACTGCAGCGGCCCCTCGCTCAGGTAAGTTTCGATCACAAATCCGATGCCGAACTCGGTTCGGAACCCGAGCAGTTCTACGGGTGCCGAACCGTTCATCTCGCCGGAATAGGAGGGCGCGACACCATCACCTATCTGTAACAGCGAGACCAGAGTGTGGACGTGCTGATCTGTATGCTCAAAGACTGCAACAAAGCCGCCGGAGGTGACAAACGCGTCACGCACCAGCACGTCTTCATCGCCGTCTCCGTCGCCGTCGAGCGTGAATACGGTACCAGCGTCGAAGGGAACGGCAGCGCCGCCAACTTCGGAAACCTGACCGATCTCATCGAACTCGAACACACGCACGCCGTTCCCCGCCTGATACAAAATCATCTCGTTATTGCCGTCAGCATCGAGATCCGAGCCATTCTCGTACATGTAACCGGTGAAAGGACCAAACTCGTCGCGCAATCGCCAGAAACCGTTGGCCTGGCGGTATGCATTGCCTACCCCGGCACGGTCACTCCCGTACTCGGTTAGATACGAGATGCTGCCCAGGGCACCGACATCGAAACTCTGCGGTAGGGTTAGAACACTGGCCAGGTGGCCACCGATTCTTGGCGTCGGGATGATCAGCGGATCCGGTTCGAACGGGGGTGGTGTCCCGCCAGCCAAGGCTACTGATACTGACACGATGATAACAAAGGTGTGTAGAAACGATTGCATACTCGGCCTCGGTTATGGACATCCCACGTTGTAAGCCCCGATGAACGCCGCGACGTCGAAGAAGTTGAGCGATCCGAACGGGGCGGCCAGGTCGGCGGCGGGGTCCTGGTCGTTGAACAGCCCGATGTAGGCGGCGACGTCGAAGAAGTTGAGCACGCCGAAGGGTTCGGCGAAGTCGGCCGAGCAGCCGGCGGGCGTGACCATGCCCACGACCGAGTGGGTGAGCACGGGCATGTCGGGGTCGTTGGTCAGGATATCGAACGAGTACTCGAAGGGGCCGAGCGGGAGGCCGGTCCCGTCGATTGAGATGGTGGGGAACGCGATGTCGCCCGCGGGCACGCTGAAGGTCCCGGGCGGCGCGATGATCGGGGGCTGGGCGTCGAAGGAGTATTCGAGGTCCGCGATGCCGCCCGCGCCCCAGACCGCGGTGTCGGCCGCGTTCATGATGGCGAACGACGTGTCGACCGTGGTTCCCTGCGGCACGTCGCCGCTCTTGATGGTCAGCTGCGTTGAGAACTTCGCGGGGACGACGAGGTCCATGATGATCGGTAGGTGCCCGCCGCCCGAAGCGATCTGGACCAGCGACAGCGCGATCGCGGGGCCGACCATGGTGTTGCCGGCGATGGTCATCGTGGTGTTGAAGGAGGTGCCGTCGTTGCCCCAGCTGCGGTACGAGTGGTTCGGGTCGTTCCAGGTGGTCGTCGAGTAGGGCAGCCCGTACACGCCGCGGTAGTCGAGCCCGGACCCGTCGCCCAGCGAGGGGTCGGCGAGGATCTGGTCGTGGCGGTCGTCCATGCCGCCGTTGCCGGACGGGTCTTGGGTGTGGACGATGCGGAAGTTGGGGTTGTTGTTCCAGCTGCCCGGCGTGCCGATGGGATCGGTGACACGCCCATTGTTGTTGGGTTGCGAGCCGGTCATGAACTGGTATGCGGCTTGGTTGGACGATTGGATGTTGAAATCACCCATCACCATGATGTGGACCGCGGGGTCGAGTGCCTGGGCGTCGGCGCGGATCTTCTGGGCCTCTATCAAGCGCCGGGATTGGTCGGACGATCCGGAGCCGGCCTTCATGTGCACCGAATAGATCGACAAGCGTGCGTCGGCGTCGCCGTAGCCGACGAGTCGGATGTCGTAGCGGTTGACATCGCGGGGCGAGCCGCTGACGCCGTCCGCGGGGAGGACGGCCTGCCCGAGGAACTGGACCTTGCTGGTGCGATAGAACATCGCGTTGTCGGTGTCGGGACCGTTGATGAACGGTGCGCCGGCCCAGTCACCGGGCGAGCCCGGCGCGGTGTTGAGGATGTCGAGCAGCGCGCTGGCGGCGAACGAGGAGAGGACCTCCTGGGCGACGAACACGTCGGGGTCCATCGACCGCCCCTGGAACTCTGCGTAGATCGCGGTCTCGAGCTGGGAGGTGCGCCCGCCGGAGTAGTTGGAGATGTTCCATGACGCGATCCGCAAGCCGTCGGCGGCGCTCGCGCCGGACGAAACACCGGCAACGAGGATCGAAACGAGCAGGAAGAGACGTGGGAGGGGGCTGTTTGTGGGCATGTCAGAGTGTATCCGTGGGGTGGTGGAATCGGCGCAGCCCATCGCCCGATCCGCCCTTAGAAAGGGCGGATCGGGCGGGGCATCCGTTCGGAATTAGCTCATTTAGGCCCGATAGCGGGGGGATAGGTTTGCTGCTCAGGGGCAGCCGGCGTTGTAGGCCGCGATGAACGCGGAAACGTCGAAGAAGTTGAGCGATCCGAACGGGGCGGCCAAGTCGGCCGCGAGATCCTGGTCGTTGTACAAGGCGATGAATGCGGACACATCGAAGAAGTTGAGTTCCCCGTCGCCGGTCAGGTCGGGCGGGCAGGTGACGGTGACGTCGAGCGTCGCCGGGTCGGAGATGACGCCGCCGCACCCGTTGAGGATCGCGACGGTGTATGAGCCGGCGTCCGAGGGCTGGACATCGGCGATGGAGATGGATGACGAATCGGTGCCGGTCAGTCTCCCGTCGTCGGACAGGGGGACGTTGTTGCGGAGCCACTGGTACGTGAGATCGTTGCCGCTCACGTCGATATCGAAGCTCGCGACCGATCCGGCGTCAACCGCTGTCGATTCGGGCGACGACACGATCTCGGGCGCGGTGCCCGAGAGGCGGAACCCAGCGATGGTTGGTGCCGAGTTGGCGATGGTCTGGGCGTTGTATGCGGAGTTGGATTGGCTCGCGGCGATGCCGGTGGGCGTGCCCCGGTAGTCCACATCGGGGTTCGAGAAGTACGGGATGCGTGACCCGGGCGAGTACGACATCACCGAACGGTATTGGCGGTTGTTGTCCGTCGAGACCCAGCGGTGCCCGAAGGAGTAGGAGTAGAGCCCGCTGCTGGAGTTATCTCGGTCGTGGGCGCAGCCCATGTTGTGACCGATCTCGTGGGCGAAACTGAGGTTGCCCACGGCGCAGCTGTAACGGGTGACCGTGAAGGCCGAAGCCTGGAAGCCGGGCGAGAGATTTCGCATGAGGAAACCGATGCCGCAGGCGCCGGAGTCGGTGCTGAACATCGCGACGAAGTCGGCGTTGTATTGGTCGCGGAGTGTGTGGGCCTCATCTGCGAACCCGTCATTCCTGCTCCGGAGGCGGTTGAGACCCGTGCTGAAACCGGCCTCGCTGTAATCGATCTGGGCCACGTGGGCTAGGTTCAGGCGGGTCGGCACGTTGCTGTTGGTGTACGAGTTGTTCGCGGAGAGCACGGCCGAGTTCGCCAGGGCGGTGATGCCGTTCGTGCCGCCGGCCGCGTTGCGGGCCGAGGCTGTGTAGACGATCAGCACGTCGAGCACGGATCCGTCGTCCGAGCACGCGCCGCCGGACGCGGCTCTCGATCCGGCAACGTCCACAGGCTCGTGGTCTTGACCGTGCACGTCGTGCTCGGGCCCGTTGGCGCATGTGGGAAAGGCGACCGAGTCGAGCTGCATCGCCATGTGCGAGCCGTTCGGGCCGGGGCGGACTTCGAACACACGTCCGTCGTCGAGCCATGCGGCGAGAGAAATCGCGTCGCCGACGATCGTCGCGACGAAGTCGCCGGTCGCAACCGCGCCGTCGTCGCTGAGGACATCGCCCATGATCGAGACCATGCCGTCGCGTTGCTCGATGCTGCCGATGAGAGCCGGCAGCGTCAGGTCATCGAAGATGGCCAGTGACCACTGATCGCCGACCGTGGCCGCGTCGAGGTCGAGCAGTTCGGTGTTCAGGCGGACCGGGGCGTGACGCAGGGTCGGGGTACCGTCGATGGGGGCCGCGTGGGCTGGCGCGGGCATCGGTGCGAGCGGCGTGGCGGGCGGGGTGTCAGCCAGGGCCGGGCATGCGAGCATCGCGGCGATCGAGAGTGCGAGGGGTGTGAAACGGGGGGGGAGGCGCATGGTTGACAAGCTCCTGGTATCGCGAGCCAACCGGGCGGCCTGTAGAGGAGCGGTCGCGTCGGGTAGACCCATCGGGGATCGGCTTCTGTATTCCTGCTGGGCGAGACCACCCAGCGTCTGCAGCCGGGAATCCGGCTCGCCCCAAGGTTCGATCCCCGATCGGGGACGGTTCCCGGTTTTGACAGGCACCCGCCAAATCGGGAACGTCAGGGCCTGTATTCCCGGCCTGAGCGGGTTAATCAGGGGCAGCCGGCGTTGTAGGCCGTGATGTAGGCCGCGACGTCGAAGAAGTTGAACGACCCGAATGGCTCGGCCAGGTCGGCGATGGGATCCATCGCGTTAAACGCAGTGATGAACGACACAACATCAAAGAAGTTGAGTTCGCCGAGCGGCTCGGCCAGGTCGGCCGGGCAGTCCGGGGCTTGCGCGAAGAACACGCGGATGCAGGTGTTGCCCGAGTAGCCGAGCGCGAGATCGGGGCGGTTGTCGCCGTTCAGGTCGCCGAACGCCATCGCGCTGCCGACCTCGGGCGCGTCGAAGCTCCACGTGGGCACGGTATCGAGCACGCCGTCCCGGTTCAGGTAGATATGGGCCCGCCCATCGCCGAACATGATCTCGCCGAGATCGTCGTCGCCGTCTTGGTCAACGTCGAACACCCTCAGGTCTTGCGGCCCGGCGAAGGGCGGGTCCGAAGCGTAGAACGGGAGCAGGGCGCCGTGAACGTTCTGGTAGACCCGCGTGGGGCTGCCGCCGATGGCGATCTCGCTGAGCCCGTCGCCCTCGAGGTCCATGAACTGAGCGCCGCGATCGGTGCCGCTGGTGCCGACCAAGACGGACTGGTCCACGTCGGGCGTTCCGGTGGTGTTGAAGTAGATCCCGCTCTGGAAGTTGACCCACTTGGCGACCGCGAGATCCGGGAACCCATCGCCGGTGATATCGCGGGCGTCGACGCCGTTTTGGATCGAGTTCTCGCTGCTCTGCCACACGCTGTTGGTCGTGAGCGTGCCGTTGTCGTTGCGGAACATCAGCATGGGGCGGAACGGGTCGGGCGTGAGCCCCTGGTTGGTTGTCACCAGATCGAGGTCGCCCTCGTTGTCCATGTCGGCGAGCACACCCGCGGTGCCCCACGACCGCCCGGGGACGTTCGAGGTGTAGCCAGGGGTCTGGGACGGGCCCCCTTGTGCACCGTAATAGACACGGACGGAGTCGCTGCGGACGCCGCCGCCGTGGATCGTGACGATGTCGGTATGGCCGTCGTTGTTGAGGTCACCGACCTGCACATCACCCGTATGGGTCTCGACGGTGGAGAGCCATGCGGGCGTCGTGTCGATGCCCGAGCCGTTGCCGAAGAAGATCATGTCTTCCCAGTCTTCGTAGGGCGGGAAGCTGTTGGAGATGTAGCAGACCGCGACGAGATCGTTGTTGCCATCGCCATCCATGTCGGCGATCTGGAGACCGCCGATCTGGCGCCGCAGCATCACGGACTGATCGGGCGCGAGCAGGAACGGCACGCCGACGCCGCGGGCAGATGTCCCTGCGGGCGCGTGCGGTTCCACCAGCGCGAAAGCTCGAGCGTCTTCGGAGATCTCGAATGCAGCCTGCCCCGCGGCATCGTGGGCGGCGAGGCTGGCGAGGGCGGCGGTGCAGGTCGCGAGGCGGGTTCTCATGGACAGTCTCCTGTGCGGGCGGGGCGACAGATCCGGCGGGCGGGCCGCGCCGGGGGTCGGGTTCTCTGCCATTCTACCGGAAAGGCCCTAAATTCCGAGGGGTTTGTTTAGGGGCAGCCCGCGTTGAAGGCCGTGATATAGGCAAAGACGTCGAAGAAATTCAACGATCCGAACGGGGCGGCCAGGTCGGCGCCCGGGTCCTGGGCGTTGTAGAGGGCGATGTACTCCACGAGATCGAAGAAGTTCAATACGCCGAAGGGCTCGGCCAGGTCCGCGGGGCACTGGCTCGGCACGGACCCGTCGATGTCACCCTGCGCGGTGACGGTCGGATTCAGCGCGCCAAGCCCGAGGTCCGGCGAGAAATCGAGATTCAGATCCGGGATCGACAATCTCAGCGGCTCGCCGAACCGCCCGCCGAAGAACAAGGCTGGCATCGGCGAGGTCTGCCCGCCCTCGGCGCTGAAGGGGAACGCGGGCAGGAGACCGACCTTGACCATCGCGTCGACTTTGACGGTCATGCCCTCGAACGAGGTGAAGCCGGAGGAATCGACCGGCGACGGATCGGAAGCCCCGTCCATGGTGAGTCCGATCACGACCTCGCTCAGTGTGATCGGTGTGCCCAGCGGTCCGTCCAGCACGAACTCATCCTCGACCGTGGTTAGCGTGAAGTGATCGATCACGGCCTGGACCGGGAGCGGGGCGCCGTCGCAGTTCTCGGGGAAACTGAAGTCGAACAGGCCGAGCAGTCGCACAAAGAGGAACTGCGTCTCGAGCCCGGGGAAATCGAACATGACCGTCAGGAACGAGTTGTCGGGCGAAATTTCGAAGCCGGTCTCGCGGAACACACGATCGGGGAAGTTGATCAGCCCGGGCTCGTTCACGCTGAAGTCCGACGGCGACCATCGCGGCTCCCCGACGAGCAATACGTTGGGGTCGTCCGCCATCGCGGCGCTGAAGCCGTAGCCAGTGGGCGACCCATACTTGTCCCTGTTCTCGCTCTTGAAAGAACTCGCGAACTTCCAGGTTCGGTCGGGATTGGCGGCGTCGCGTATGTACTGCATCAGCCCGCCGCTGAATGCGAACTGCCAGCCCGTGACCAGCAGCGTGTCGTTGCGCACCACGAATCCGCCCGGCGCTGGGGCGGCCGCCGTCTGGAACATGAGCTCGTCGGGCTCTGCCGGATAGGCATTGCCGCTGCGCTCGTAGATGCATATCGGCGGGCCGGGCTCGAAGTTCGGCCCCTTCGTGTCCTCGCTCGGGTTGCACACGAGCAGCGTGTCGCCGTCGAACCCGAGCGCGGTTCCGAACGAGTTGAACGACGCGCCCGGGATGACACGCGATAGCATGTCGGTCTGCACCCAGGTGCCGCCCTGGTTCTCGAATACGTAGACGAGCCCGGATTCGGGCGGGTCGGCAAAGGCAGGCGACTGCGGCGCCGCGACGGCGATGAGCATGCCGTCGGGCGAGATCGCGACCGATTCTCCGAAGTTGGAGGTGTCCCCTGGCGGCGGGCTGGGCACGAGTTCGATCAGCGGGCCCCACGCCGAACCGTCATGCGTGCTGACGAACGCGCCGTCCACGCGATCCTGGAAAATCGTGCCGATGACATTTGATTGCCCGATGACCGCGATATCGCCCGCGGCGTTGATGGCGCAGGAGGATCCGAAGTTGTTCTCGAATCCGGGTTCGGGCGCGTTCCACATCTGGGTCTGTGACCATTCCCCGGTGCCGGTGTCGCGTTCGAAGACGTATGCGGCGCCGGCCGCGAGGAAGAAGCCGGGCAGAATCACGGTCTCTCTCGGCGCGGTGATGATCGCGCGCGTTCCGGCGTCGTCCATCGCGATCGCCCAGCCGAACTGCTCACCAGTCTGCTGTCGCGCGCCGTAGGCGAGTCCTTCTTGCCAGGTTCCGCCGACGCGTTCGAACGACCGGACGAGCCCGTCGCCCAGATCGAATCCCGGGCCCGATACCAACGCGACCGTGCCGTCAGTGTTCATCACGCTGGCGTACCCGAAGCGGGCGCATTCGGTGTCGTTGACCGGATTATCTGGGATGTCGGCGCACTGCCCGTGCAGGGGTGAGGCCCCCGCGCCGAGAGCCAGAACAAGACCGAGCGCAGCACAGCAAGTATTCATCGGTATCCCCCTTGCCGCCCCCCATGGTCGGCAACCTCAGGATACCAAGTGGCGGGCGTCCGTCCAAGCCCAACCACCACGGCAGCGTCTGCCACGCGCAGCCCACCCCCAACTGGTCAGAATGCCTTCTGAGCAGGGTGTCCGGGCATCTGGCTCACACGATGCCTCAGGGGCAGCCGGCGTTAAACTGGGTGATGTACTCGACGACGTCGAAGAAGTTCAGTGAGCCAAACGGGGCGGCGAAGTCGGCTGTCAGATCGCCCGCGTTGAAAAGCCCGATGAACGCCGCAATATCGAAGAAGTTCAGCGCTCCGAACGGGGCCGCCAGGTCGGCCGGGCACGGGAGGGCCGGGAGCAGCGACGCGGCGCGGTTGGCCGAGACGCCCCCCGCGTTCGAGAAACCGCCCGCGATGTGCAGGGCCGGCCCGTCGCCGAGGTCGAATACGAATGCCCCAAAGCAGTTTCCGTCCATGCCCGATCCCACGGCTTCCCAGCTGGCGCCGTTCCACTTGGCGATCCTGGCGGTAGGTGTCGCGCCCGAGTTATCGAAGTTGCCGAGCGCGTAGAGCGCCTCGCCCGAGCCGTCGTCCCAGACGACGAGCTCCTGAACGACCCCATCGAACCCGTCGCCCATCGCCGACCAGGCGTTGCCATCCCATTTGGCGACGTTGAGCACCGGCGTCGTGGTGTCGGCGCGGTTGAACGAGCCGCCGGCGTAGAGGGCCATCCCGTTGCCATCGTCCCACGACGTCATATGGAAGACCTGGGCGAAGCCGGAGGTCCGCGAGAGTCCGCCGCCGAGTGCCGACCAGGCGTTGCCGTCCCAGCTGGCGACGTTGAACGCGCCGGTGCCGCCGATGGTCAAGAAGCGCCCGCCCGCGTAGAGCAAGGACCCCGAGCCGAGGTCGGCGCCGTGCAGATCCAGCACGATGAGCGGCACCGCGCCACCGATCGTGCCGCCGACGCCCGTGTAGGCTGCCCCGTCCCACTTGGCGATGTGATCGAGCGGTGCCTGCCCGTTGAGGTCGGCGTAGTTGCCAGCGACGTAGAGCTGCTCTCCCGTCGAGCCGTCGTCCCAGACCTCGAGGTCCCAGACCGAGTTGAGGAACGACGACGACTGCGCGTCCATGCCGCTCCACGCGGCGCCGTCCCATCGGGCGAGCTTGGCGCTGTCCGATGCGCCGCCGGCCGTGTCGAAGTAGCCGCCCGCGATCAGGTCGCCCTGGTACACCGCCATGACGTTCGAGAAGCCGCCCTGCAGCCCGGTGCCGAGCGCCGCCCAGCCCGCGCCGTCCCAGCGTGCGATGCTGGCGCCGCCCGCGACGCCGGACGCCGAGAAGTTGCCGATCGCGTAGAGCGACTCGCCCGATCCGTCGTCAAATGCTGTGAAGTCAGCGACATACGACCCGCCGAAGCCCGGCGATCCGAGCACGCCCGAGTAGGTCGGCGCGCCGGCCAGCGTGGCCCCAGCCGTGACGGTGAGGGATGCGATCGAAACAACGAGTGCTCTCTGCGACATAACTGGGTCCCCTGTGCGTGTCTGGTCACGAATCGAGGCAACGACTCCGTCACCACGCTCCTCGCGCAGCGTACCGCATCCCCGCTGTGCGTCAAAGGAAAACTAGACGGGTCTGGCGATGGCTACGGGCAGCCCGTGTTGTACGATGTGATGAACGCCACGACGTCGAAGAAGTTGAACACTCCCGCCGGATCGGCCAAGTCGGCCCCCGGGTCGCTGGCGTTGTACAGCGTGATGTACTCGGCGACATCGAAGAAGTTGAGCACGCCGAACGGCTCGGCCAGGTCTGCCGGGCAGGCGACGCTATCGCCGATCTCGTCCTCGACCGCGATGTGTTCTTCGTACGTGAGCTCTTCCTCGGTTTCATGAACACCTTCGCCGAAGCTGGGTGACAGGCGGAAGTTGTATACCAGATTGGCCCAGTCGTCGTGACCGGTCAGGAGCTCCCCGGGGCTCGGATCGTCCGACAGGTAGAAGCGGTTCAGATCCGATGCGGTCGGCAGCAGCTCGAACATGCCGCTGTTATCCCAGTCCATCGGTTCGGGCCCGTTCGATACACCCAGGCTGAGCATCCCGTCCGTAGCTCGGAACGGGATCGCTACGCCAGGGAGCGAGCCCGGTGCGCCGGCGAGGCCGTCCTGCTCGAAGAGCAGCGCTTCGTCGAGGTCGGGCAGCGCGACGCGCGAGTAGTCCAGGCGCCAGCTGCCCGCGTAGGCCGCCTTGGGCATCTGCCACGCGTAGTTCATGATGCTGTAGTAGTTGGGCTTGTAGTTCACACCGTCACCGCCGCCGTGGCGGAGACCGATGGTGTGCCCGAACTCGTGCATGAACGTGCCCGCCTGCTGGTCGGGCGTGCCGCCGGGTGTTGACCACCCACCCAGGGTGACCATCATGTCGTTGCCGCCGGTCTCGGCCAGCCCCGACGATGTGCCCCCGCCGTAGGTGTTGCCGAAGATGCAGTAGCGGAACGCGAGGCGCTTGGACGCCAGGATCGACTCGGAGTTGTCGCTGAGACGTTCTAAGAAGGTGCCGAAGCGGTCCGCTTTGTCGGCGTTGAAATCCGTAAATCTATTGGGATAGTCCCGGAGCGGGAGATTCGTTTCATCCACGATGGGGTGCAGCGTGATGCCGGTCGAGCCGTCGAGGTTGGTCACCGGGGCGTTGGCGAACGCGGTGATGACACGCTGGATGACGTTGGCCCCGGGCGCTCGCCCGACCATGGCGTCGATCTCGATGAAGAGGTCCTTGCGCATCGGGTCGGCGCCCATCGCGGGCAGGTCGAGATCAATGACGCCGTCGGCGTCGATGTCGATGCCGTTGATCTCCCAGCAGTCCGCCAGGCCGTCTCCGTCCTGGTCATACTCCGGGAGGACGATCATGAATCCGGAATGATATCCGGGGCGGTCCGAACGGGTGCCGTATCCGACGGCCACGCCGCAGCTGTCGACTGAGGTGAGCGCCGTCAATATAGACCAGCCCGAGTCGGGTGGGCGGAGGTCATTGAGATTCACACCGGTCACCGAACCCGCCGGCCAGTACACCGCCTGCGTGCTGCTGCCCCTGCGCGCGCTCCCGACGACGGTGCCCAGATCGTTGATGTCCAGCCCCACGCCCCGCGACATGCTTGATGGCTCGTTGAGCTCAAGCATGATGTCGATATCCGAGAAGTAACGGAACGCAAAGCCACTTGACGAAGTGGGGCGCGACACCCCGGTGACCACGCCAAGGTTGTTGATCGCGAACGCGTCGGTCCTTGATACACCGGGCCCGCCGATGTGGACCCAGCTGCCGTTGACGCGGGCGTAGCCCTGCCAGATGACCGGCCCGTCGACGGTGCGTGCCGAGCCGACGGCCTGCCCGCTGTTGTTGATGTCATTGATCGATGTGAACACGATGTCGTTCGATCCGTAGTCGATCGCGGCGCCGCCCGCGTCGGTCCACTTGACGGGGCGTCTGACGTGCCCGGTGGTGCCGTCGAAGAAACCTTGTGCCTCGCCCAAGATCTGCGTCCCATCGTCGGAGACCGCCCGCCCACGGACGCCGTCTGGGTCGCCCGTGGGCGGGACGCCGAGATCGAAGAACGACAATGACTGGGCGTCGAGCATGAACGCCTTGCCCACAAACGGTTCATCGATCCTGGTGTAGTTGCCCACCATCAGCCCGGTCTTGCTGATGTCGCGCACCTGCATGCTGCTGATGCCCCCCGGCGGCGTGAGCAGTTGTGTCTGCCCGGCGCGGAAGATGAAGGTGCCCCCACCCACGAGGCCGACCGCCTCCTGGGCATCGGTGATGCCCTGCGGGCTGACCGAACTCGTCGGGCCCGGATCGCCGATCTCGATGATCGTGAGGTCCTGGGCGAATGCGGCGGTGGTGACGAACACGACGACGGCGCAGCTGATGCGATATGGCACGGGGTTCCCCTCTCTAACTGATAACAAGGTATCAGAACCGGCACCCCGGCCACAATGACAAAGTACACAGCGCCTCCCAAGCAATGGCTTGTTGCCCCGTAAGCTGCCGGTCTTTCCCCGTTCGACCCCGCCCTGCCCGCAGAGAAAGCGTGTTCCGAGCGATTTCGAGGGGCTCGATGAGTTTGATCGGCTCACGCTCGCCTGCGCGCCGAATGTCGCCATGCCGGGCGAAAGCCAACCGCAGACGCCGATCCTTGGATCTCAGTCAGAGGCATCCGGCGATGGGCACCCCGCGTTGAACTGGGCGATGAACTCTGCGACGTCGAAGAAGTTCAGTGAACCGAACGGCGCCGCGAGGTCGGCCGCGGGATCTTGCTGCGTGTAGAGCCCGATGAACGCCGAGACATCGAAGAAGTTCAGGACCCCGGTTGGATCGGCGAGATCCGGCGCGCACGCGGGCTCCATGACCACATCCAATGGCGCGCCCGGCGTGATGCCGTCGTACGCGACGGTCCGCTCGGTCTCCATGAAACCCGGTGCGGCGAAGCGCAGCGTCCAGGAACCCGCGGGCGGGTGGGCATGGAACAGCCCGTGCCGCTGAGACGACCCGTGGCGCTCGGCGTTGGCGAACCCGCCGCCGACGATTTCGATCTCGGTCTCGACTGGATCGCCCCCAGCACGCGACACACGCCCCGAGATCGCGCTCCCGCGATCGATCAGGCCCAACAGCCCTCCCCACACGGCGTCGGCTTCGGTGTTGGCCTCGTCGAGCGTCGGTCCGAACGACGTTCCGATTTCCCACAGGAACGACAGCGAGCCGTAGCGGTTTGTGTGCAAGTGGATGTCGCCCCCCAGGCAGCACGACGAGCGCGTCTGGCCGGCGTACCCGGACGCGGTGCTCAGTTCTTGGGCGACGCCGCCGAACGACGCGTCCCAGGGATGGTCCCAGCAGCCGTACCCGTAGCGGACCTCCGAGCCGAACGAGTGAATATCCGCGACGCGGGCGAAGCGACGGTCCTCCGCGAAGGTTTCCATCGTTTGTGTCTCGGGCTCCGAAGCCGGCGCCGCACCCCGGTACGTCGATGACGACGTGTCGTCGCTGCCGCCGCACACGCCCCAACCGACCGGGTAGTTGCGGTTGAGATCGACGCCGATCGTGTCATCGGTATTGACGCGCCGATTTTTGCGCCAAAAATCATCGACGTTGTAAACGTGGTGGTACCCGTCTGGATTCCAAACGGGCGCGATCCAGATCTCGTGCCCGTCAACAGCCGAGGTGATCCGCGAATCGGATCCGTACCCGTCGACCAAGTTATCGATCGCGCGCAGCGCGGCGATCGGCGTGCCGATCTCGCGGGCGTGGTGGTTGGCGACGATGAGGACCGCGGGTTCCGCCTCGTCCTCGTCGATGTGATCGCTGATCCGGACGGCGAAGATGTGCCGCCCCTCGAAGGTCGCGGGCACGGCGTACCGGTCGGTCAGATCGATCACTTCGCAGATATCGGGGCGTCTCTTCGCGGCATCGAGCATGCGCTGGTAGATGGTGTCCAGGTCGGGGTAGCCGCTCGGGATGCCCCTCGCGCCGTCTCGGAGCGGGCGGCCCAATCGCACGACACGGACGGCATGCCCCGCCGCGACGAGGCGCTCCAGCTCTGACACCGACACGACAATCTCGAGCCCGCCGGGGACTTCGTTCCTTGCACGGGCATCGAAGCCCGACGCGTGGAGTTCGCCAGCCAGGTGCGCGGGCTCATCGGAACTGACATGCACTAGCCTTAGCGGATCCTCGGCGCCGTTCAATGCGACGCTCGCCGAGATGATCACCCCGAACGCTGCAATCAGCGTGTTTCTCATGACAGATCCTCGGTTGGCGGCATGGCCGCGTGCAGCGTACCGCGCGGCGGGGATGGCGAGAACCAGAATATGGATGATGGGTTCGCTGCCCAGAGAACGCCACCGCGTCAGGGGCAGCCCGTGTTGTACGCCCCGATGTAGGCGGAGACATCGAAGAAGTTGAACGCCCCGAATGGTGCCGCGAGGTCGGCCGCGGGGTCCTGCTGCGCGTAGAGCCCGATGAACGCGGCCACATCGAAGAAGTTCAGCACGCCGAACGGCTCGGCCAGATCCGCGGCGCACGCCTGAGAGAGCGTGATGTTCAGGCACACGCTCCGCAGGACGCCCGCATCATACGAAGAACGATCCGACACGGTCAGCACCCACGTGCCCGACGCGTCCGCGCCGGCGAACAACGCGAGCTGCTCGGACGGGCTGACGGCGCCCGCGATCACCGGCCCGCCGGTCGGCGAGCAGACAGACTCGGCGGGCACGGGCCCGTCATCGGAGAAGACGGCTGCGACATCGGACCCCCCGCACCCGAAGGGCCCCGGGAACGTGCCAATACCGCCCGGCCCCGGGATGCCCGGGCGGTCGAGCAGCAACACCGTCGAGCCGTCTGGGGATGCCAGCGAAACAACCAGGTCGCCGACCCAGGGGTGGTCGATGTCGAGCTCGACCGTGAGCGCATCGACGAGCGAGCCGCCCGGGAGCGTGACCTCGATCGGGATCTGCACGCCCGCAGTGCTGTCGTCGGGCACGCCCGCGTCCGGGGTGACGCAGAACGCGGTCGGGCCCGCCATCGTGCAAGAGACCGCCGAGCCGATCAGTAGCATTGCCAGTTCGCGTTTCATCGGCGGGCCCTCTGGTTGATCTCGGAGTTGCGGCTGCTGTCCGTGCCCTGGGCCGGATCGCGCATCCCGGTGGTGTGGCACCAGCCCTCGCGGTGGCCGCGGTTGGTGGCGCCGGGCAGCTGCCCGCGGTCGCGCTCGATGACGCCGTCGTCCGGGTCCGAGAGCAACAGATCGCTGACGATGTTGCAGAAATCGAACTGGAACGGGCGGTCCTCGAACGAAGTCGTCCAGTACCACACGTTCGATCGCGACGCGGACGGGATCGTGGACAGCCACTGGACCGCCCCGCTCGTGGAAAGGTCGCCGTTCGAGCCGCACCCGGCGCCGAAGAGGTCGCCCAGGACCGCGGCGTTGCCGGCCAGGGGCGTGCCCTGGTAGGGCGTACCCACCGTCTGGATCAGGCGGTCGCCCTTGGCCCAGTCCATCCCGCTCCAATAGAACGTGGACAGATGCAGCGCCGCCATACCGCCCTGCGAATGACCGGCCACGCCGAACGACTTCATCGGGCTCGACTGCGACAAGATCTCCAGCGCGAACGCGTCGTGCGACCGGTTGCGGTTCACGTCGCTGAACACCGCGATGTCGCCCGAGAAGTGCGACGTGGTGAACGGGTTGCCGCTCGAGCAATAGCCGTGGATGAGCATCAGGCGGTGACCGGGCTGGACCGCCCGCGAGGATGCGGTCGACATCGGCGCTCGCACCGACGTGCGACCGGGTGCGCCCCGGAGCATGTCGTCGGTGATCCGCTCGGGCGCTTCTGGCACCGCGAGCCCTGCCAGCGTCCCTTCGAGCGCGAGGGCGGGCTCGAACGCCACGAGCGTCATCGAATCGACGTCGTGGGCCCGCACGTTCCGCAGTTCCAGCGATCCGGGGTCGACCCCTGCCAGGGCGATCCATCGGGCGTCGAGCGTGAGCGATCGCTCGGAGTCGCACACGCGGGCGAGCCAGCAGACGGGCGTCATGACGCCGCCCCGCGCTCCCCATACCTCCGCGCCCACGATCGAGCGACGCCCGGGATGGCCCGCCTGCATCGAGAGTTCGATCAGCGTGCCTGCTATCCGAGCGCGGGCCGCGCCGAAGCCGGGTGCCGCCTCCTCCGCGTGGACGACGTGCTGCGTCGTCAGCTCGATCCGCTCGCCCGCCGCATCCCGCCCGACGACATGGACGCGGACGGCGTGCGGGCCCGGTTCGTCGGGCACGAACGACACCGCGGCATTGCCGGGCCCGGACTCGACGCGCCTCGTCACGCCGCTCGGCGAGCGGACATCGCCCCATGCGCGCACGACCTGTGCGTTGTTCGAGAGTTCGGACCGGAGCACGACCGGCGAGCCGACGATGGCCGCGAGGTCTTGTGTGTAGGTGTACAGCTCCGTCGCGCCGCCCGGCTCGATCAGCACGAACCCCGGTGCGTCTCGATCGCTCGCGATGCGGAGTGTCCACGATTCTGTCGCGACGGGTTGCCGATCGTGACGGTGCATCGGCAGGGTGATCCCTTCGAGCGTGCGCCCCGGCGCGATCCAGCCGCCCGTGCCGGCACCGACGGTCACGCCCGGGATCTCGTCGCACTGGGCGAGCGGGCGTTCGATGCCGTCCGGCGACAGCAGGCTGACCGACCACGCATCGGGGTCGCCCGGGAACAGCACGGCGCGGGCGCCGTTGGCGAGCGATCGCGTCCACACGCCGCCCCCGGGCGGCAGTTCCACCGGGATCAGCGCCGATCGGGACACGACGCCCAGATCCTCGGGCTCGGGCAGGCGGACCACGCCCGAGAGGATGTCACCCGGCGGGGCGGCGACCTGCTTGGTCGCGACGTCGTGGAGCAGCGGCTCGGCCGAGAGCGTCGGCGACGCCAGCCCCAGCAGGAGCCCGCACAGCGGCGCGAGTACTCGTCCCAGCATCGGTCCGATGAGTGCCTGTGTCCGTGTCAGTTTCTGCATCCGCCATTCTCCCGCCGTGAGCGTACCACCCGGGCCCGCCCTCCGGAAGGAGCAAACGCGAATCCGCTGTGCCGCGCCAAGCAGAACAGGCAAAAAAGAACCCGCCGTGTGGCGGGTCCGCTGACGGTTCTATTCATCGGTGCCGTTCGGCCCGGTGTTTACGGGCAGCCGGCGTTGAACTGGGTGATGTACTCGACGACGTCGAAGAAGTTCAGCGAGCCGAACGGGGCCGCGAAGTCGGCCGTCAGGTCGCCCGCATTGAACAGCCCGATGAATGCCGCGATGTCAAAGAAGTTCAGGCTTCCGAAGGGAGCCGCGAGGTCGGCGGGGCAATCGACGAGCCCGTCGTCGGTCGTGAACGTCGCGAACGTCTCAACCAGGTACCCCTCAGTCAGCACCGCCTCCTGATCGAAGGCGGGCGCCCCGTCTCCGAGGCGCACGCCGATGTTGGCGAACGTAAGGCCCACCTCGTACTCGACGCCGGGCACGAGCAGTTCCGCCGGGATCGCGACATTTGTGACAAAGGGCGGGACGATCAGCTCAAGCGGGGTTTCATCCGTGTCGGTCCGCTCGACAAAGAGCCCGACGAGGATCACGCTCGGGTCCGGCGCCGACCATGTCAGCATGAACTCCTGCGTCGGGTCCATGTCCTGGAGATCGCTGAGCACCGTGCCGGTGAGGTATCCGGGCGCCGGGTAGGCGTCGGGGCCGATCGAGAGCGTCTGCGAGCGCGTGCCGAGGACGCCGCCCTCGACGTCAATGGTGTAGAACGTGTCGCTGGGGAACTGTGCGTCGAACTCGCTCTTGGACGCGAAGGACATCACGTTGTCGTCGACGTCCCACAGGCCCGGCTCGTACTCGGTCATGGGGAGCACGCTTGCGCCCCCGCTGACCGAGCCGGACGCGATCACGCCGGGCGCGGCATCGAAGTACGCCTCGAACGTCCAGGATTCGGGCGCGCCGGGCTGTGTGTTGTCGGCGATCTGGACATACTCGGCCACCTTGAGCACGCCCGCATAGTGCTCACCGACCTGGCTCGTAGGAGCCGTCGTGAACGCCGCGCTTGTCGCGCTGAGGAACCCACGCAGGCTCTCGGCCTGCACGCCGAATCCGGGCGACGCGGACCCGCTCGCCACAACGACGTTGGCGAACGCGACAAGCACCTCGTACTCGGTATCGGGCTCGAGCAGCGACGCCTCGATGGTGAAGCTGGTTCCCACGGCGATATCGAGATCGATCAGGCACTCGTCGGCCGCGACATCGTACAGCGAGAAAATGGTCAGGCTGGTGCCGACCGGGGCGTTCGCCCACTCGACCACGAGGTCGACCGTCGAATCGGCGCCGGGGATCGATCCCATGGTCCCGGGCGTGAACGCGGGCGGCGCGGGGTACAACTCGAGCGGGGGCAGTGAGAGCGTCTCGCTGCGCACGCCGAGCGTCCCGCCCGAGATCACGATCGTGTGCAGGGCGAACTGCGGGTACGCCGCGTCCAGCTCGGCCTTGGTCACAAACTCATCTCTGAAATCCCACGCGGTGTTGCTATCGAAACCCTCGAAGGGGACGCCGTCGAGCGTGACCGCCGCAGCATCGCCCCCGTCCGTCAGATCGACGTAGGACTCGAACGCGTAGTACTCCGGGGCGACCGGCGGCGAGCCCGAGTCCTGCACGTAGTACCGAGCCTTGGCGAGATCGAAAAACTCGACGTCCGCGTGGGCAAAGCCCGCGCCCAAAGAGCCCAACGACAATCCGACCAGCAACACCTTGGTGTCCGTACGCATCTAACTCTCCTCTTGTGATCTTGTAATCCTGTGGGCAAACAGTATGGCCGAATCCGGACCAGAACCCCGGCGATAATGCTTGTTCACCCAAACATATCGACCCTCGTGCGAGAACCGCCCACCATCGGCCACCGCTGGCTGCCCTGCCGGGGCGATAACCAATGTGGCAGGCCTGGCCTGCCCGCCACCGGGCCCGGCAATGGCACAACAGACCCGCGCTGCTGCGGGTCTGTCGGGGGCTCATTGGAGCGGGGCCGTTCGGGCCGATGCTTACGGGCAGCCGGCGTTGAACTGGGTGATGAACTCAGCGACGTCGAAGAAGTTGAGCGAGCCGAATGGAGGCGCGATGTCGGCTCGTTCGTCCTGCCCAACAAAGAGATTGATGTACGCAGCGACATCCATGAAGTTGATCTTTACCCACGGCGCCGAGAGATCGGCTGAACACCCGTCGCACGCCCCCATCGCCAGCTCTGTGAATAATGGGCCACCGTCATGTGAAACGACCAAGCCAGTACCGCCATAGTTGATACGCTGGTTTGCCTCTCGCAACGCGTACCGGCCTACCAATCTGGGAGAATCCAGCTGCGCTGTGTCATAGAGCGCGATACCCTCGGATCTCATCGCTACCGCGACAAGGTTTCCGTCCACAGCCACATCCTCAGGCCGCCCGAGCGGCGAGAACGATGTCGCGAACTCAGGGTTGTAGGGGTCTGAGATGTCGTAAGCCCAAACGCGCCTTGCTTGCCACTCCGAACTCCAGAGCAGGCCATTTTCGATCTCGATGTATCCCCCGCCCCGGTTCACGAACGATCCAAACATCGGGCGCACCGGATCCCGAGCATCGATGACCGCAAATCCAAAGAGTGTGGCAATCACACAGATACCCTCATCGACGCAGATATCACCAGTGGTTGACCACCCTTCCCGTTTCATCTCGCCGACCGGTGTCAGACTTCCCGTCGAGTCGTCTATCCGAAACACGAGCAAGTTCTCGTTCGAAGCCGTAGTGTAGAGCAAACCGTCAGAAACGCAGATCATCCGCTGTGCGGCCGTGTCGTGCAGCACACGCACAGGACTGGCGGTGCCAGGTACCGCGAGCAGGATGCCCTCTGCGTCTGCAACGTACATCCGCTCGTTGGCGAGCGCAACATCGGTCGGCGCATCAAAGACACCCGAGAACAGTTGCAACGCACCGGCCTCATCCAACTCGATCAACTCGGCGCGGCCCGCGGCTTGCGACACCACCCCTACCAGTGATCCATCTGCCACCAGCGTGTCGAGCGAGATCCAATCAGACTCGTACTCCGAGACAACGGGACTCGTCGGGATGCGACCCGCATGCGCGACGACGAGCCCCGCAGCTTCATCTGCGATGTACAGCAAACCTCCATCACTCACAGTGTTCCGGGCAGACTCGACCGCGTATCGCCCCATCTCAATCGGTGCCTCTGGCGCTCGGACGTCTAGCACAATGACCGCACCCCGGCGATCCGACACATACATCACATCCCCGTCGAGTCGCAGCGCCACCGGTAACCCGACATCCTCGACCGTCGCGAGCAACTGCGGCGACTGCGGGTCCCCACAATCAAACGCATTGATCACACCCAGGCTTGTTGCGGCATACAGGATGTCGCCCACGAACTCCAAATCGGTGATGCTCCCAGATACAGCGACGGATGAAAGCTCGATCGGCGCATCCACAATCGAAAAATCATACAAAGCAAATCCAGCGGTGTCCCGCGCGATCGCCAGCACATCACCCCTCACGCCGACACTCTCGGCCCCCTGCGGCATCCTGTTATCTGCGAGCAAGCGGGGGTCACTCGGCTCGGCGATACTGTAAACCTGAAGTTCGTTTCCGGTGGCGACAAACATGCGTTCGCCCACGATAACCACATCCAATGTGGAATCTGTCTCATGAAGCCTGCGCACCACACCAAGCGAAGCCGGATCAGCGATATCCAATACAAAGAAACCACCGGAACTTTGCGTACCGACATACGCGTAGTCGTCTACTGTTTCAAGCGTGAGGTACGTCGGCCCGGACCCGGGCGACGGCCTGAGTTGGCTGACTACTTGTGGACTGAACGGATCAGACACATCGATGGTGGTCAGCCCATTGCTTCGATCAAGAACGAAAGCCACATCGCCCCGTACACACACATTCATACCGCTCTGAAACACGTTGCCCGAATTAAACCAAGATAGGTATGCGGTTGAAATGCACTCGATGCCCCCCGGATCGCCGCACCACGCAACTCGGGTAAGACCGACGATCACCACGGCCGCGACCGTCCTCACCGCGAATCGAAGCCGCATAACAAACCTCCTGATGGTGAACCGCCCGCACACAATCGACGAGAAGTCAAACTAGCCAAACTGCGAGTGCGATGCAACGACAAAAAAACCGCCCCGGCTAGCGGGACGGACAAAGCTATCAAACTGCGTGAGCGGGACCTCAGCCCTTCCAGCCCGCCGCGAACGATCGCAGCGACTCTTCCAGCTTGGCCGCCAGGCCGTCGTCGATCGCGTTCTTCTCGTACAGCTCGTCCCAGATCGGCTTGCCGACGTTCTGGAAGTGCTCGAGCATCCCCTTCTCGAACGCGGCGACCTGATCGACGGGCACCTTGTCGAGGAAGCCCTTGGTGCCGGCGTAGATCGAGATGATCTGGTCGGTCACCGTCTGCGGCACGTACTGCGGCTGCTTGAGCAGCTCGACCATCCGGGCGCCGCGGTCCAGCTGGGCCTGGGTGGCTTTGTCCAGATCGGTGCCGAGCTGGGCGAAGGCTTCGAGCTCGCGGTACGCCGCGAGGTCGAGCCGCAGCGAGCCGGCGATCTTCTTCATCGCCTTGACCTGAGCCGCACCGCCCACGCGGGAGACCGAGATACCGACGTTGATCGCGGGGCGGACACCGGAGAAGAACAGCTCGGGCTCCAGGTAGATCTGGCCGTCGGTGATGGAGATGACGTTGGTCGGGATGTAGGCCGAGACGTCGCCTTCCTGGGTCTCGATGATCGGGAGCGCGGTCAGCGAGCCGGCGCCGTTCTCGTCCGACAGCTTGGTCGCACGCTCGAGCAGGCGGCTGTGCAGGTAGAACACGTCGCCCGGGAACGCCTCACGCCCGGGCGGGCGCCGGAGCAGCAGCGAGAGCTGGCGGTACGCCACGGCCTGCTTGGAGAGGTCGTCGTACACGCACAGCACGTGCTTGGGGTACTTGGCGCCGTTGGAGAGTGTCTTGCCCTCTTCCTTGCCCGACCACATGAAGTGCTCGCCCATCGCGCAGCCGGTGTAAGGCGCGATGTACTGCAGCGGGGCGGGGTCCGACGAGCCGGCATTGACGACGATGGTGTAGTCCATCGCGCCCGCGTCCTTGAGCGTCTGGACGACGCCCGCGACGGTCGATTCCTTCTGACCGACCGCGACGTAGATGCAGACCACGGCGTCATCGGTGCCCCAGAACTGCTTCTGGTTGATGATCGAGTCGAGCGCAACCGCGGTCTTGCCGGTCTTGCGGTCGCCGATGATCAGCTCGCGCTGGCCGCGACCGATCGGGATCATCGCATCGACGGCCTTGATGCCAGTCTGCAGCGGCTCGTGCACCGGCTGGCGGGCGGCGATGCCGGGCGCGATGATGTCCACCAGCGCGCTGTCGGTGCCGGACAGGGCCGGTCCGTCGTCGAGCGGGCGACCCAGCGGGTCGACCACGCGACCGAGGAGCGCCTCGCCGACCGGCACTTCGAGCAGACGCCCGGTGCTCTTGACGGTGTCGCCCTCTTTCACCGCGAGGTAATCGCCGAACACAACCGCGCCGACGGTATCCTGCTCGAGGTTCATGACCTGGCCCATGACCGAGCCTTCGCTGGTCTGGAACTCGATCAGCTCGCCGGCCATCGCCTTGGACAGCCCGTAGATACGGGCGATACCGTCGCCCACCTCGACCACGCGCCCGACTTCGGAGATCTCCAAGTCGGCGCTGAAGTTGGCGATTTCTTCCTTGATGACGCTGACGATTTCGTCGGTCTTGATCTTCACGACTCGCTCCTGGTGGCGCCTTCGTACGCGCCAAAAACCCGGTTTGTCTTCGATCCCCGAGAGGCTCTGCGGGGGGTCGAAAGAATAGCTCTCGATCGAGTGAAAATCCTGCCCGGGCGGCGCGAAGACCGTCCGGAATGACCCGAACCGATGCCGTACTCGATTGCCTTGCCCGGGGCTCAGTCCTCGGCGGGCGGCTGGTCCCGTCGCGTGACGAGCAGGCTCACGTCCAACGACTGCCCGGGCTTGACCGTCACGCCCGGGGGCAACCCCTGGATCTGGGCGGCTTTGGCGTCGATCCCGCGTTCGAGCTCGTCGAATCCGAGCGAAACGAACGCGGTGGGCACAACCTCGCCCGAACGCAGGCGGGCGATCTGGTCGCTCGGGCCCACCACTTCGACGCCCACCAGGTCCTGCGACCCGGCGTCGAGCTCGATCGCCCACCGCCCGACCTCGCCCGGTGCGATCATGAGTTGAATCGGCATGGCGGACAGAGTCAGCTCGGCGGTCCGCGTGCGGAGCGTCATGGTCACGTTGGCCTGGGCCGGCTCGACCCGAGTCGCCCACCGTTCGGCGTCCTCGGGCAGTTCGATCCGCAGCCCGGTGACCGTGGATGCACGCCCGGGCACCATGCCCGAGATCGAAGCCGCGTTGAGCCGAACGATCGCCTCGGCATCTTCCAGACGGGCCACGACGACCTCGGGCCCGATGATCTTGACCGTGCCCGGCACCGCGCGAGCCACGCCGCTCTGCTCGAACGCCACCCCCTCGGGGGTGGCCACCCGGATCGGCAGTTCGATCTCACGGACCTCGGCGACCTCGATCGAGACCCGTGCCGGCTCGACCTCTTCGACCGTGACGCCCGCGGCGGTCGCGATATCGCTGGTGCGCAGCATTTCCCGGAGGTCGATCTCGCTGATCCCGGGCAGATCGGGCACCTCGATCCCGACACGCATCGTCAAACGCCCTCGCAGTGCCCGGATGGCCTGATCCAGACCGGCGGTTGAGCCCGAGAGCGTCACAGTGAGTGAATCGGGCCACTCGGTGCCCGGGGCCGCCCGCGTCAGGCGCGTCCCGCCAGGGCCAAGCTCGAGTGACGGCGTCAGCTCGATCGTCTCGGACCGGATCGTCCGCGACTCGGCCAGCACCCAGACCAACAGCGAGACCACGGTTACCAGGATCAGCGTGCGCATATTGAACGCACCGGGCCCGGGTTGTTTGCTCGATGATGCGGTCGCCACGGTCAGCTCCCCCGCTCTTCGTTGATCGCCGCGTCGGTCGATGTCACCGATCGGTCGAAGCCCACGGGCGCGTCGTCCACGCTCATCGGCTCGGGTGTGTCACCGAGACGCTTGCTGATTTCTTCTTCGAGGCGTTCGAGCGCGATGGGCGCGGTCATCGAGCCGAACTCGGCCAGGCGGACGTCGCCGGTCTCCTCCGAGACGACGACAACCAACGCGTCCGATTCCTTGCTCAGCCCGATCGCCGCCCGGTGGCGCGAGCCGAACCGGGCGTCGGGCATGTCGCCCGGGTCGGCCATGGGGAGCTGGACACCGGCGGCGTGGACCACCATGCCCTTGACCACCACCGCGAGATCGTGCAGCGCCGAGCCCGGGTAGAAGATCGTCTGGAGCAGCTCGCGAGAAAGGTGGGCGTCGAGCACGGTCCCGCCCTCGACCAGCGTGCGCAGCCCGGTGGTCCGCTCTATTACGATGATCGCCCCAAACCGGGCTTTCGAGCAATAGGCACACGCAGGCGCGATCGCACGGGCGGCCGACGAGCCGCTCAGCCCGTTGCCCCGGAACAACCGCGTCTCGCCCAATCGCACGAGACCGCGGCGCAGCTCCGGCTGGAAGATGACCACCAGCGCCACCGCGACTACCGCCAGCAGGCGGTCATAGAGGTAGCCCAGTCTCTGGAAGGAATCGTCGCCGAGCACCTGGACCAGCACGGTGCTCAAGGCGATCAGGACCAGCAGCCCCTTGAGGGCGCGGGCCGCCCGAGTCCCCTGGATGAACCGCACGACCGCGTAGACCGCGATCCAGATCAGCACCAGCTCGATGGCGACCTGCCACAGCGCGTACGAACCCACGCGCTGGAGGAGGTCGTCAAACCGGTCGATCGCGGTCAAGGGGAGCGCTCCGTTGGTATGGCCATTCGCTATTGGTCGGAATCGGCGTGCGGGCGTTGCATCCTAACACACCGCGTCAATCTCGGCGAACCGAGCCGAACAGGTTGTGGCGGGCGATGCACCACAGCGCCTCGACCCCGTCGAGCCAGCCGATCTTCTTCCCCTCGGCGTACGTCCGACCAGCGTACGAGATGGGCACCTCGAAGATCCTCAGCGCCCGGCGCTGGCCCGGGCGGTCCTCGTCTGGCAGGCGCATCTTCGCCAGCTTGGCGACGAGTTCGGGCTCGATCCCGAAGCGGTCCTCGACCAACACGAGGCGATCGAGGACCGGGCGGCTGAACGCCTTGAACCCGCACTCGATATCGCTGAGGTTCAGGTTGCTGAGCATGTTGCTGAACAGCGTGATGACCTTGTTGGCGATCTGGTGCCAGAAGTAGAGCACCCGGTGGGTCTGCCCCATGAACCGGGTCCCGATCACCGCGTCGGCCCGGCGGTCGAGGATCGGCGCCAGCACCGAGTCGTGGTCGCCCGGGTCGTACTCAAGGTCGGCGTCCTGGATGATCGCCAGATCGGCGTCGAGCTCGATCGCTTTGGCCATCCCCAGGCGGATCGCCGAGCCCTTGCCACGGTTGGTGTTGGCGAGCACCGCGAACGTGTCGGTGCGGTCGCCGCCCAGTTCCTGGACCAGATCGCGCGAGCCGTCGGTCGAGCCGTCGTCGACAAGGATCACCACCCGCTCGCAGCGCCGGCGCTCCGTGCCGGCCTGCTCTCCGCCTTGCCCGTCGACGGGCTGCTCATAATCGGGAACCGGGGGCGGCTCGGTCGCCATCAGGCGCTCGAACAGCAACGGGAGCAGCTCACGCTCGTTGTAGACCGGGATGATCACCGCCAGTTTCATCGCTCAGGAGAATAGCGTGGCCGCGTCTGGTCCGGGAGCCGGGTTGTCCGCACCCTCCAGCACGCCCGCGAGCTCGAAGACCCGGCGGTGCGCGTTCGACAACGCCCGATCGCCAAGCGCGTCGGGTGTGACCCACTCGCGGGCACCCGGGTCGCCCGCGAACGTGCCCGCGTGAATTTCAAACGAAACGCGCCGGTGGGTGGTGATATGCCTGAACCCCCCCAGTCGATCGCCGGGAGCGACCCCGAGCCCGCTTGCCGCCTCGCTGGCGTCGATCGCGCGATCGCCCTCCATCCCGGGCGATTGAACCATGCCCGCCCACAGCCCCGGGGTCGGGCGGGTTTCAATCAGCACCCGCCCCCGCCCGTCGGTCACCACGAAACAGACGACGAACCAGTCTTTCTGCTTGGCGCGGGGCTTGGGCGTCGGGATCTCGTCGGTCCGCCCCTGCGCGTACGCGGCGCACGCCCCCCGGACCGGACAGGATGGACACCGGGGGGCGCTGGGCGTGCAGACGGTCGCGCCTAGTTCCATCAGGCCCTCATTGAGCACGCCCGGGCGCTCGCTGAGGTCGACCAACTCCTGGGCACGTTCCCAGGCCCACGCCTGGGTCTGCTTGTCCCTGGGCGGGTCGGGCTTGGCGTGCAGGCGGAGCAGCACCCGCTCGACGTTGCCGTCGAGGATGGGCTCACGCTGCCCGAAAACGATCGAGGCGATCGCGCCGGCGGTGTATCGACCGACACCGGGCAGCGATCGGATCGCCCCGGGCGATTCGGGAAAAACCCCCGCGTGTTCCTCGACGATCGTTTTCGCGGCAGAGTGCAAGAGGCGGGCACGCCGGTAGTAGCCCAGCCCAGACCATTCGGCGAGCACGTCGGCTTCTGGTGCTTGGGCCAGCGCTTGCACCGTCGGGAATCGGGCGAGGAACGACGCGTACTTCTCTATCACCCGCGAGACCTGGGTCTGCTGGAGCATCAACTCGGAGACGAGGGCTCGGTACGGATCGCGCGTGTCGTAGACGGGGTCGGGGCGCCAGGGAAGATCTCGGGCGTTCTCAACAAACCACGGCTCGATCGCCCCCGCGACCGCCCCCAGCCCGCGGGTTTCAGGCATCGGAGATGACCTTGGCGACCGCCCGTTTGACGGTCAGCCAGGACGCATCGGGATCTTTCGTGATCGATACGAAATCGGTGTGCAAAAGCACGCGCGACACGCCCTCGATCGCGAGCAGATTGAGAGCGAGTAGATCACCGTCTGTCTCGCCGGGCGTGGCCGCGGACACAATGTCGCCCCGGCGCGGCACGGGCAGCACGCACTTGATGGCGTTCGGGTTGGGCGTGGTTTGAAAGTCGATTGCCATGATGTCTTACTCAACAAAGTTCGTAGGATTCCGGCCGGGTGTTCTTGCACGGATGCCGACCTGTGTGCGGCATGGTCGCTTGGGATCGCAATGGGGCGCATCGCGCCGTGCGTCGTGGCGGTGGTGGGTTGCGTTCACACGCCCACCCCCACCGCTCCGAGCAGCGATCGCACCGATTCGTCGCGGCGCTCGGGCGTTTCCTCGACGACAGTGACATGCCCAAGCTTGCGCCCCGGGCGGGCCTCCTTGTGATAATCGTGCCAGCGGGCTTCCGGATGCGTGCCTTGGGCCTCGTTGGATACGTGGGCGCCGATGATGTTGATCATCGCCGCGTGCCCGAGGGCGTCGGTCGGCCCGAGTGCCATGCCCGCGACGCCCCGCATGTGGTTCTCGAACTGGCTCGTTTGTGCGCCCTCGATGGTCCAGTGCCCGGTGTTGTGGACGCGAGGGGCGATCTCGTTGGCCAGCAGTGTGGCGTCGTCGCCCGTGCCGATCTGGAAGAACTCGACCGCGATGGTTCCGACGTAATCCAACTCGGCGAGGATGTCCCTGGCGGCAGCGTGGGCCAGGGGCTGCAATGTCTCGGTATCGCTCGCGGGCGACCGCGTGACACAGAGGATGCCGTTGGCGTGCTGGTTCTCGTTGAGGGGGTAGACCGCGATTGACCCGTCCGCGCTGCGCGTTGCGACGACGGACAACTCACGCTCGAAGGCGACCATGCGATCCAGGATGCCCGGGACACGCCCCACGGCGATCCAGGCACGCTCGGCGTCGGCGGGCGAGCGCAGCACGGACTGCCCCTTGCCGTCGTAGCCTTCGCGCCGGGACTTGAGTATCGCGGGGGCGCCGATCGACCCCGCCGCTTCGATCAGATCGTCGAGCGAATCGACGGCTCGCATCTCCGGGGCGGGGATCCCCAGGCGCTCGAACATGCGTCGCTCGTTCAGGCGGTCCTGGGCCGTCTCGAGCGCGATCGGGTCCGGGTGCACCTGCTTCGTGCGTGCGATGCGCCGGGCGCTCTCGACCGGGACGTTCTCGAACTCGTAGGTGACCGCGTCGCACCGTTGGGCCAAGCGATCGAGGGCGTCGGGGTCGTCGTAGGCGCCCACGACCACCTCGCAGGCGTGCGAGGCCGGGCAATCCGGGTTGGGGTCCAGTGCGACGCACTCGAGCCCGAGTGGCTTGGCCGATTCGGCGAGCATCATCGCCAACTGCCCCCCGCCGAGGATGCCGATGGTTCGGATGGGGTGATGGGCGGGCATTGAGGGATTGTTAGCATCCTTCTCATGTCGATCGTTGCCGATGAACACGATTTCAACAAACTGCTTGTCTTAAAACAACTTCCGTCGGCTATCGCACCCCCCGCTGGCCGTTTCCCCCCAGTTCGGCTCTCTCGCCGGTGAACCGCCCGCCCTGCGGACAGCTCGCCGTCGCGCGACCCGGACAGCAACTCGGTCGGCAACCAGGACGGCGACCGCCTCGCGGCGGTATTTGTGATCCGTTTCCCCCAAGCCGAACGCGTCGCCCGGGTATCCTCCCGGTATGTCCGGAATCCGCAGCGTCGTTATCTCAGTGGCCGTTGGTTGTTCGAGCTTCGGCGCGATCGCGGACAGCCAGCCCGAAGAATCGCCGCCCGAAGCCTTGCTCGCCGAAGCGCCCGATTCGATCCTCGGAGCGCTGACCGACACGGCGCGGTACACGCTCCAGTCGGCCACGTTCTATTGGGACAACGACGGGACCTACACCAACCTGATCGAGAACACCGATCGGTACTACACCAGCGCCCAGGGCATCGAGCTCGGGTTCAAGCTCGACGCGTCGGACGGGCTCAGCGACCGTCTCGCGCCCGGCTGGCAGGACGCGCGGTTCGGGGCCGGGCTGTCGATCGAGCAACATATCTATACCGCGACGGATATCACACTGACCAACCCGCCACTCAATGACCATCCCTATGGCGGGTGGCTGAGCCTCAACCTCGCGTTCCAGCGGAGCGACGCGACCCGCCACGACCACGTCGAGCTCGGGCTCGGTGTCGTCGGCGAGTGGTCCGGCGCCCGCTGGGTGCAGGATCTGATCCACGACAACATCCCTGGCGAGGACGACCCCGCGGGCTGGGGCACGCAGCTGGCCAACGAGCTGGCGGTCAGCTTCACCTACCAACGCACGTGGCGCACAGAAAAAGGCAACGTGGGCGGGCTCGAGTTCGACCTGTTGCCCGCGGCCCGGGCGGACCTGGGCAATGTCTTCATCCGAGCCCGCGGGCAGGCGACCCTCCGTGTCGGGGCCCACCTGCCCGACAACTTCGGGCCGGCGTCGCTGCTGGGATTCAAAGACCACACCGCGGGTTCGTTCGCCGACCCCGACCACGACTGGTCGATCTACGCCTACGCGACCGTCGGGGGTGATTACGTCGCCCGCAACATATTCATCGACGGCAACACCTTCGCGACCTCGCGCTCGACCGACCGCGAGGACCTCGTCGCCCGGGCCACGCTCGGCGTGGTGGCCCGGTATAAGAACGTCGAGATCGGCTGGTCGCAGACGCTCCAGACCAGCACGTTCGAGGCCCAGCCCGACGGGCAGAGCTACGGCTCGCTGGCGATCAACTGGCAGTGGGCGTTCTGAGGTTGGCAAATGCATAGCGAGCCGATGGCTGATGCCGCCGATTCCAAATCATCGGGCAATCCGATCCTGCTTGCGGTCTGGCTCGTGCTCCGTCCGGGGTTTTTCTTCCGAGCATGGGGGCAACGGGCGCCGCTCGGCTGGATGATCGGCGCATGCTGGGTCGTCGGTCTCGGCAGCATGGCGATCTCAATCCTGAATCGATTGATGGCTTCGCCCCAGCGCTTGCCGATCCAGATCGATTCGTGGGCGATGCTCTGGGTCATCCTCATCGCGACCGGCGCGCTCCGCGGGCTGGGGATCTATTGGATCGGCGGTGCGTGGTTTCGCGCCCGTCTCTGGCTCAGCGGCGAGCGGACCAAGTGCTGGAAACGATCCGCCCGTGTCTACCTCGGCGGGCGTTTCGTCGAGCAATCGGCAGGCGTGCTCGGGCTGGTGATCTACACGTTCCACTTCGCGACACTCGGCGATTTCGTCCGGGGTGATCGGATGCCTTGGCTGATCCTGCTTGGCACGATCGCCCTGCTCTGGGGCGGGATGGTCTCGTTCTTGGGCGCACGGGCGGTCTTCACACTCAACGCGTGGTCGTGGCTGTGGCTGTTCGCGTTGCCGATGCTGTGGCGCATCGGGATCGTCGGGGTCACCGCTTGGGCGACGTTCTTCGGCGGCCCACTGTCGCTGGAATCTCTGGAGCGGAACAGCTCCACCTGGCGTGAGCCCGGCACCTTTACCCATGATGGGGCGATCGTCAACGTCGCGTTGGCGGATGGGTGGGTTGTGACCGACCTTGACAACGGCGTCCGGGCGACGAGCCAAGACACGCTGATCCGCTGGAGTATGGTGATCGTGCCAAACGATTCTGTGCAAGATACGCTCGCCGCATCGATCCCCTCCGGCGTGGAAGCCCGATCGCAGGGCGAGCGCTTGACAGGCCGCTGGTTTGGGATGCGTCGTGAATATGAAAGAGACGGCACCACGTCACTTCTGATCGATTGTGAGCTGGACACGGATCACAGCGCCGTGTTCTTTGCCAGCGCACCATCGCCTGCTTGGGAAGACGCGTACACAGATATCGAACGCTGCATGGCGTCCGCGTACGTCACCGACGAGCGGTTCATTGGCGTTGATCCAAACAATATGCGTACGTTGGATATGGGTCCCGTGGTATTCGATGTGCCCGCAACGTGGATCGTAAAGGAGTACGTCGATCAGGACGACGACTACTCGACCGACCTGCACCAGACCACGATCAATTCGCCGGGCCAGGCGGAGATGTACCTGCTCGTCTATGGCAGCGAGCAGACCCGTGCCGAGTCGTTCGAACTGAGCTGGAAAGAGATCGGGGGCTGGCACGACTTCACCCGATCCAGCCGGATCACCACATGGCGCGGGGTGCCCTGCGACGGCGTCAACTCGAGCGGCAAGACGCAACGCGGGATGCCCATCGAACTCACACTCGTCACGATCGAGCGGCCCGGCGGCGTCATGGTCAACGTCGTCACCATCCACGCCCCGCACGAGCCGGCGTCGCTGCTCCGGGGCGTCCGCCTGTTCGAGCAGAGCGTGCGGTTCACGGACGAGCCGCTGCCGAACGGGACCGATGCCCCGGCGGACGGACAGCCGTAGGATCGGGCATGACGCAAGCACAGAACGGATCGGCGGTCGTCGGCGTGGTGATGGGGTCCCGGTCGGACTGGTCGGGCACGATGGAGCACGCCGCGGCGACGCTGGCGGATCTGGGCGTCGCCCACGAGACCAAGGTTGTCTCGGCCCACCGCACGCCGGACCTGCTGAGTGAATACGCCAAGTCGGCCGAGGGGCGCGGGATCCGGGTCATCATCGCCGGCGCGGGCGGGGCCGCCCACCTGCCCGGCATGCTCGCGGCCCATATCTACCTGCCCGTGCTCGGCGTGCCGGTGCAATCCAAAGCGCTCCAGGGACTCGACTCGCTGCTGTCCATCGCCCAGATGCCCGCCGGCGTGCCGGTGGGCACGCTCGCGATCGGCAAGGCCGGCGCGATCAACGCGGCGCTGCTGGCGGCGTCGATCCTGTCGCTCAACAACGCCGGGCTGCGCGAACGCCTGGTTGCGTTCAGGACGACGCAGACCGATCGGGTGCTGGCGGATGCGGATCCGAGCGTGGGTCCGTCGGCTTGATCAGTCGTTCGACGCGGGCGGGAAGTGGACGATGTCGCCGTCGAACGGAGCTCGCTGTTCGGGTGTCATCGCTTCCCACTCATTGAGTGTGAACCACGCCATCCCTGACGGCCAGCCGAGCACATCGGCATCGATCGGTTCGAAGGGTCGCCCGCCATCATCGTCACGGTCCGGGCCGGCGGACCAGATGATCGGCAGTCCGTCCTTCACCGAGTATCCGAAATGTTCACCTGTGTATGGATCGATCGGGTCGATGGGCAGCAGGTCCTCATCGATCAATTCGAGCAATGCCGGCCAACCGCCGTGACGGGCATGGTGACGGAACACGCCGAGCGTTACGAGTATGGCTCGCTTCTGGGCCTCGCTGTGAAGTTCCAGCATGAGGTAAGTGTCCGCGAGCGAGAACATCGACAAGGCCGGCGCGATCCGATCGGCGTCGTCCCGCTCGGCAAACTCCCTGAACAGACGGGCCGACTCCAGCGCTGGCAGTGCCTGATCCCGCTGGCTCGCAAGCTCACGCTCGAAGAGGTCCATCACAGAGCGATACACGCGAAGCTGCTCGGGTATCGGCGCGAACTGGGCGTCCGTCGCTGGCGGCTCGGGCTGAACGAAACGCCCGATCTGTCCCTTTCCAGTCAACCATTTCTGATCGTCGAAGATGGAACCCATCACGTGCCGCCCGCGCGGAGTCAGCGTTCCCGGAGATTCCGGCTCGAACGACAACGCGAGCAGGCCTTCGTCGGCGAGCCTTTTGGCGCGCAGCGTCCGAGCCCAGGTGCGATCTATCAAGTAATGGGCGTGCAGCGCGGTCTGGATCCGCTCGAGAAGGGCCTCTCTCAGTGGTGTTTTTGGGCGTGTTAGCAGCCACTCGGCCGTTGCCATCGCACCCCCGATGTGCGCTTCCGCCATCAGAAAACTGATGATGTCCGGCGTCTCGCCCAACAAACGGGCGGAGTGCACCATCGCGATGGTGTTCTCCGCGATGAGCCCAACATTCAGCCTGTGCTTGGCAAAGTCGGTTTCAAGCATCAAGAGCGCGTATGCAGACCGGACCGTCTGTGGCCCGTCTGTGGCCCGTCGAACTCGGCGAACTGCATGACCTCAGCGTATGACGTCGGACGCCGGTCATCGGGCTCGAACACAACACCTTGCTCGGGGGCTCCGAAACGGGTCGCGATGGTTGGAGCAGCGAGGCGAGCGCGGACACGATCGCAGTGCGGTGCGATCGCACTGGCTGCCTTGACCGCCAGATCCCAGTTGTCGGGGTGGTAGAACGGGTCCTCGATCGCCCAGCGCGCGGCGTTCTCGCCGTGCTTGGATGGGATCGCACGCATGGCGTCCTTCGCTGCGTCGACCGATGCTTGCAACGATGTTATCGCGGACTGATCCGGATCGGTCGCTTCCGCCCACGCATTCCATCGCAGGATGAACGACTCGGCGTCATCGCCGGGCTGCGGTATCGGCTGGGCATGCGCCAGGGCGCCACTCCCAGCCACGCACATGAAAAGCGATAGCCTCACTCTTTATCTTCCGCCAACTTCGCCACCACGCTCAGGTCTTCCAGCGTCGACATGTCCTGGCTCAGTTCTGTCTCGCCCGCGGCGATCGACCGCAGCAGGCGGCGCATGATCTTGCCCGAGCGGGTTTTGGGCAGGGCGGGCGTGAATCGGATCTGGTCGGGCTTGGCGATGGGGCCGATCTCTTTGGCGACGTGGCTGCGTAGCTCGGCTTTGAGTTCGTCGCTCGCGTCCCGGTTCGGTGCCAGGCTGACGAACGCGGCGATGCCGGTTCCCTTGATCTCGTGGGGCATGCCGACCACGGCGGCCTCGACCACCGCGTCGTGGCTGACCAGGGCGCTCTCGACCTCCATCGTGCCCAGGCGGTGCCCCGAGACGTTGATGACGTCGTCGATGCGCCCCATGATCCAGAAGTTGCCGTCGGCGTCGCGCCGGGCGCCATCGCCGGCGGTGTAGACGGGCTCGCCGTTGATCTTGACGGTGCTCCAATAGGTCTCGATGAAGCGTTGGCGGTCGCCGTATACGCCGCGGAGCATGCCGGGCCAGGGCTTGCGGATGACCATCAGCCCGCCCGCGTTTGCGGGCTGCTCTTCGCCCTCCGCGTTGACGATCGCGGCGTCAACGCCGAAGATCGCGCGCGTGCACGAGCCGGGCTTGCAGGGCGTGGCCCCGGGCAGCGGCGTGATGACGTGCCCGCCGGTCTCGGTCTGCCAGTAGGTATCGACGATCGGGCAGACGTCGCGCCCGATGTGCTTGCGGTACCACATCCAGGCTTCAGGGTTGATCGGCTCGCCGACCGTGCCGAGGACCTGGAGGCTGGTCAGATCGGCGCTGGCCGGGTGCTCGTCGCCCCACTTCATAAATGCGCGGATCGCTGTTGGCGCGGTGTAGAACTGCGTGACCTTGTGGCGCTCGCAGATCTCCCAGAACCGTGCGGCGCTGGGATAGTCGGGCCCGCCCTCGTACATCAGCGTGGGCACGCGGTTTGGGAGGATGCCGTAGACGATGTAGGAGTGCCCGGTGATCCACCCGCAGTCGGCGGTGCACCAGAAGACCTGGTTCTGATCGGGGATGAGGTTGAACGTGTACTTGGCGGTCATCGCCGTGTGGACCATGTAGCCCGCGGTGGTGTGGACGATGCCCTTAGGCTTGCCGGTCGATCCGGAGGTGTAGAGCAGGAACAGCATGTCCTCAGCGTCCATCGGCTCGCAGGGGCAGTCATCGGACTGGGCGTTGACCAGCGTGTGCCAGTCGTGGTCGCGCCCGTCAACCATCGCGACGCCCGACCCGGTGCGTTTCAGGCAGAGCACGCCCGTGACCGGCGAATCGGATCCCATCTGCCCGATCGCGGCGTCCACATTGCCCTTCAGGTCCACCACCTTGCCGCGGCGCCATGCACCGTCGCAGGTGAGGATCACCTTAGAACTGGCGTCCTGCACGCGGTCGGCGATCGCCTGGGCGCTGAATCCTCCGAAGATCACCGAGTGCGGCGCGCCGATCCGCGCGCACGCCAGCATGGCGACCGCAAGCTCGGGCACCATGCCCATGTAGATTGTTACGACGTCGCCCTTAGCAACGCCCATCGATTTGAGCGCGTTGGCCAGCCTGCTGACCTCGCCCTGCAAATCCGCGTAGGTCAGCGTGCGGGTCTCTGGCGTGCCATCATTTACAGGCTCGCCCTCCCAGATGATCGCGGCTTGCCCGCCGTGCCCGGACTCGACCTGACGGTCGACGCAGTTGTAGCACGCGTTGGTCTGCCCGCCGACGAACCACTTTGCGTCGGGCGCGTTCCACTCGAGCACCGTGTCCCACCGCTTGAACCAGTGAAAATCGTCCGCCACCTCGGCGAAGAAGCCCTCGGGATCCTCGATCGATCGCCGGTGCATCGCCTCGTAATCGTCCATCGAGTTGACCAGCCAGCGCGGCGCCCCGACCTTCTGGGCATCGACCGGCTCGAACACGCGGTTTTCGTGAAGGGTGGACTCGATGCTGTTGCTCTCGGGCATGGTCGGCTCCTGTGCAGCGCCATTCGGGAATGCGATCACCCAAGAATAGCGGCCCGAGATTCAGACGAGCACGGAGACCGGTTTCAACACAGCACCGTTCAGGCGTCAATCGGCGGCGGGACCTGCATCTCGTGGGCCTCGCCCGCGCCCTTGGGCACGCGGATATCCTCGATCAGTTCCTGGATCTCCGTCGGCGGCGCGGGCGTGAACGTGCTGACCGCGATCGCCACGCCGAAGTTGATCAGCATGCCGATCGAGCCGATCCCCGCCGGGCTGATACCCAAGAACCAGTAGTTGGGCTTGGGCGCGTCGGGCGTCCAACCGGACACGAGTTCGAGCAGGGCGTCCGCCCACGTAAAACTAAACAGCACCACATAGACCACCGTGAAACCGATTCCCGCGATCATGCCCGCGACGATGCCCTCTCGGCTGGCCCGCTTCGAGAAGATACCCAGCATGATCGCCGGGAAGAAACTGCTGGCCGCCAGGCCGAACGCGAGCGCCACGACCTCGGCCACGAACCCGGGCGGATAGATCCCCACCAGTCCGGCGCCGAACACGCCGGCCGCCGCCGCGCCGCGCGCGACCCACAGCTCGCGTTTCTCGTCGATGTCCGGCATGAACACGCCCTTGAGCAGGTCGTGGCTAACAGCGCTGGAGATGACCATCAGCAGCCCGGCCGCCGTGGAGAGCGCCGCGGCCAGCCCGCCCGCGGCGACCAGCCCGATCACCCAGTTGGGCAGCCCCGCGATCTGCGGGTTCGCCAGCACCATGATGTCGCGATCGATGTACAACTCGTTCTCGTCGCCACCGATCGGGTTCGCGAGCAGGCGCTGCCCATGGGGGCCGCGGTGTATGACGTCGTCGGCCGGCCCGGCAAATCGTGGTTTGTCCTTGGCCCCGTCGCTGAACACACGCCCGGGCAGGTAGTCCACCCGCCCGTCATCGTTCTTGTCCGCCCAGGCGAGCAGCCCCGTGTCCTCCCACTCGCGGAACCAATCGGGGATCGCCTTGTCGCCGTCGCCCGCGCGGTCGGCGTCGTAGACCGCTCCCTGGACCGAGTGGATCAGGTTGGTCCGCCCGAACACCCCCACCGCCGGTGCGGCGGTGTACAGAATCGCGATAAAGAACAACGCGTAGAACGCGCTGAGGCGCGCGTCGCGCACCTTGGGCACGGTGTAGAACCGGATGATGACGTGGGGCAATCCGGCAGTACCGACCATCAACGCCAGGGTGATCATGAACACATCGAGGCGGGACTTCGAGCCGTCGGTGAAGGCGCTGAACCCCAGGTCGGTGTTGATCCGATCGATCGCGTCGAGCAGGGCGATCTTCTTGCCGTCCGCGACGCCCAGCTCGGCCGCGATCTGCGATCCGACCTCGCCGCCCAGGTTCCCCGCGAACCCGGCCTGGGGCAGCGGCCCGCCGGTCAGCAGCAACGCCATGAAGATGGCGGGGACCATGAACGCGAAGATCAGCACGCAGTATTGGGCGACCTGGGTGTAGGTGATGCCCTTCATGCCGCCCAGCACCGCGTAGACGAACACGATCGCCATGCCGATGACGATGCCGAGCGTGATGTCAACGCCCAGGAACTGGCTGAACACGACGCCCACGCCGCGCATCTGCCCGGACACGTAGGTGAAGGAGATGAAGATCGCGCAGACCACCGCGACGATGCGCGCGAAGCTCGAGTAGCAACGATCGCCGATGAAATCGGGCACGGTGAATCGCCCGAACTTGCGCAGGTAGGGCGCCAGGAGCAGCGCCAGCAGTACATAGCCGCCCGTCCAGCCCATGAGATACACGCTGCCGTCGTAACCCGCGAACGAGATGATGCCGGCCATCGAGATGAACGACGCGGCCGACATCCAGTCCGCCGCGGTCGCCATGCCGTTGGCCAGCGGTGGCACGCCGGCTCCCGCAACATAAAACTCGCCCGCAGAGCCCGCGCGGCTGCGCCACGCGATGTAGAGATAGAGCGCGAAGCTCAGGCCGACGATCAGGAAGGTCCACGCTTGCACGCCCATCGACTCAGCCCTCCCGGTATCCAAACCGGCGATCGAGGCGGTTCATCAGGATGACATAGATAGCGATGAGCAGCACGAACACGTAGATCGAGCCCTGCTGCGCGAACCAGAAGCCCAGTTTGGCCCCGCCGATGCGGTAATGGTTGAGCCGGTCGACGAACAGGATGCCGCACCCGAAGCTCACCGTGAACCAGACCGAGAGCAGCACCCCGAGATAGGCAAGGTTGATCCGCCAGTACCGCCGGCTCGCGCGGCGGTCGTCAGGCTCTCTGTGGCTGCTTGGCATGGGACCGCTCCGTCGTGCGTCAACGCACGACACCAAGATACCGCAAGTCACCCAGTATGTGGGTTCGCAAGAGTATCGGCCCGGAAATCCGTAAGCCCGAAGTGTGCCCCGATCAGTGGGCGCTGGTCACGCGGATGACCTCGGCGACGCTCGTCCGCCCCTCCATCGCCTTGTTGATCCCGTCCTGGCGGAGCGACTGCATGCCCCGCTCTAGGCACATCCGGCGGAACTCGGACACGTTGGGGTTGCGTGCGATGACGTCGCGGAGGGCATCGTCCACCGCGAGCAGCTCGTACGCGCCGACGCGCCCCGCGTAGCCGGTGTTACGGCACTTGTCGCATCCCTGCGGCGTCCACAGCTCGCCGGACGGCAAACCCTGGATCTCCAGGAACTCGGCCATCTCCTCGGTGGGCTCTTCCTTGGCCCGGCAAGTATTGCACAGGCGGCGCAGCAGGCGCTGCGCCAAAACTGCATTCACCGCGGCGCCGACCAGGAACGGCTCGAGCCCGATGTTGACCAGACGCGTCACCGAACTCGGCGCATCGTTGGTGTGCAGCGTGCTGAGCACCAGGTGGCCCGTCAACGCGGCCTGGACCGCCGTGTGCGCGGTCTCCTGGTCGCGGATTTCGCCGAGCATGATGATGTCGGGGTCCTGACGCAGCAGCGCCTTGAGCGCCTTGGCGAAGGTCATCCCGATTTTCTCGTGCGTCTGCGTCTGCGTGATGCCTTCGAGGTGGTATTCGATCGGGTCCTCGACCGTGGACAGGTTCATCTTGTTCTTGTCGAGCTGGCGCATCGAAGAATACAGGGTGGTCGTCTTACCCGAGCCGGTCGGGCCGGTGACAAGCACGATGCCGTGGGGCTGGCGGATCTGGGTTTTCCAGATGTCAAGCGTCAGCTCGTCGAAGCCCAGGTCTTCGAGCTCGACGTTGATCGACTTGGTATCCAGAATACGCATCACAACTTTCTCACCGTGACCGGACGGCAGCGTTGAGACACGCAGGTCGAGCTTGCGCCCCTGCACGGCGCAGCGGATGCGTCCGTCCTGTGGCACGCGCCGCTCGGAGATGTCCAGGTCGGCCATGATCTTGAGGCGAGACACGATCGCCGCCGACATGCCACCGGGCGGGTTCATCATTTCGAAGAGCACGCCGTCGATGCGGAACCGTACCTTGAGTTTCTTCTCGCCCGGCTCGATGTGGATGTCCGACGCGCCCTCTTTCACCGCGGCCGCGATGATGTAGTTGACGTAGCGGATGACCGGCGATTCGCCCGCCCTGGCTTCCAGGTCGACCGCCTCGGCCGACTCTTCGCGAGAGACCTCGACGTCGCCCTCGTCCACGTCGGCAAGGATCTCCGACAGGTCATCGCCCTCGGAGGTGTCCTCGCCGATCAGTTCGAGCGCGCCGCGCACATCGCCGGCGGTGATCATCACGATTTTGACGCTCGTCACGCTCAAGCGCGTTCGGATCTCATCGATCAAGAACACGTCATCGGGCTTAGTCGTGCCCACGACGGCCCGGCTGCCCTCGGTCCGGATCGGCAGCACCAGATGCGCCTTGCAAAAATCCGCGCCCAGGCGCTGGAGCATCTTGCCGTCGAATCCGCCATCGAGCCCGGATTCGAGATCGACCCGCTCGAAGGGCACGCCCGACGCCTGGGCCACCGCGCGTTGCACATCGGCCTCGTCGGCGCCCTGGTCGATCAGGATGTCGATCAGCGAGCCGCCCGGTGTCTGGTTGAGAACCTGCTCGGCGGCCGTCATCACGCCGGGCGTGATCACCCCGCTCGTGAGCAACAGCTCGCGCACATCGCCCGAGATAGTCCCGTCTGAAGCCTCGACCGTGTCCGTGTCCTGCGTGTAGATCTGATCGATCGCGTTGCTGACCGCGACCTCGCCGGCCTCGGGCGGCGCGACCGGCACCGCGGGATCATCATCGGTGATCTCTTCTCCGTCGGCGCCGAAGGGGCGCTGACCCGAGGGCATAGACGGAATGGGGCTGAACGACGCGGGTCGTTTATCGATCGAGTGCTTCTTCTGCTTCTCGGGCTCACGGAGGCGACGCGCGCCACGCTTGCCGCCCTCGCCCGACACACCGAGCTCGTTCAGAATGTCATCGATGTCCGCCATCAGCCCGCCGTTCCGTTATCTTCGATCGGACGCACCGCAAGCACCCGCCATGAGCACACGCCGCTTACTCGACCGCCCGGGGTGGCAGTCCGATCCGAAGCTCAAAGCGAGCGCCGTCCGCCTCCACGATCACGCCCTTGCCCGAGATCTCGACGACCTCGAACACCCCCAGCGATTGCCCGACGCGGACGGGCTGCCCGTTGATGCGGGCCGCGGGAACACGCCCGCCGATGATGCCCTGCACGTTCAGACGACCCAACTCACCCTGGATCAGCTGGGTCCGCTCTTCGAGCTCGAGCTGGCGTCGCTCGGCGGCCAGCCTGGCCAGGCGGTCCAGATCATCGATGCCGGTCGGCTCGCTGTACGCGCCGGTGTCTGGCTCGTCCTCGACCGGACGCAGGAACGACGCCGCCCCGAGCGAGCCGCCGTCGGCGACTTGCACCGCCGACATGCTCGCGTCCAGCTCTGCCATCACCCGTTCGAACCGCTTGGCCGACTCGAGCCCCTTCTCGGCGGTGTAGTCGATCTTGATCGACTCGCCGCCGAACGCGGCGTTCACGCCCATGAATCGCATGCCGTAGATCGCGCTGCCCGCGAGGGCGAACACGACGCCGGCCAGCACGACCTGGCCCGAGACCTTGGACTTGGATTGAGGCGCCGCGATGGGAGCCGCGGGGATCCCGGGCATGCCCAGCGCATCGGACTCGCCGGTCAGGTTCGCGGGAAGCCCGCCTTCGTCGTTGGTTGGCATCAGACTGTCACTCATGACGCGCTCCCATCCTCGCGGAAGTAAATGCTCAGCGTGAACTCGGCTTTGATGTCTTTGTCCTCATCCCGCGACTCGGTCAGCTTCATGTCCACAACCCGCGTGATGCGCGGCAGACGCTCGAGCGAGAGCAGAAAGTCATAGAACCCATCGAACGAGCCTTGCGTCTCAATCACCAGCGGCTGCTCGCGGTAGCGGGCGGCCGACAGCGGCTTCTCGCTCTTCATCGCCGGGGAATCCAACCCGGACTCAACGGCTAGCTGCGACACTTGGCGGACGATCTGGTCCACTTCCTTGTTGGTCGGAAGGCGGGCCTCGATCTCCCCGATCCGCTCATCCAGCGAAATGTTGACCTCTTCGAGATCGGCGCTGCGTGCGGTCTCTCGCCTCAGCTGCGAGAGCATGTCCTGCTTATGGACAATCTCCGCCTTGGCCTCGTCGATCCGCTCGTTCTGGGGCTGGAAAATCGTGAAGTAGCTCACCACCGGCAGCAATAGCACCGTGAGGAAGAGCACAAGTTCTCGCGTTCCGAACTGCATCGATTGCTCCTATCACTCCGAGTCCGTGTCGACGCCGGTCACGCCGATGCCATCGTTTTCCAGTTCGACCTCAACAGCGCCGGCCACATCGCGGGCGTCCGCCTTCTCGCTCAGACGCATCGTCACCCGGAACTTGCGCCACTCGACCTGATCCACGATCGTGCTCGATATCTGCTGGAGTTCCACGTCTACGAACAGCGGGCTCGACTTCACGCCCGCCAGGAAATCGGCGACGTGCTCGTTCTCTTCGGCCAATCCCTCGATCGTCAGCGTGTGCTTGAACCTGGGCGGCAGCACCTTGACCGGCGCGGGGGCTTCGTCCGACTTGGCGTTCTTCTTGGTCAGCGACTTGGTCTTGCCCTTGTCGTTCTTGGTGTTCTTGGGCGCCGGGGGCTTGATCCGATCGCCCTCGAGATCCACGACCGTCAGCGTCATCTCGCTGGGCATGGCCCGCACCACCTCGGCCATCAGCACCGAGCGGGGCACGCGGTCGATCAACGCCGTCACCACCTCGGCCCGGTCGAGCAGCTCGGCCCGCTGGGCTTCGAGATCCTTGAGCTGGTCGATCTTGGCGGCTTCTTCGCTGAACTGGGTCGCCACGACCTTGGCGTCGGCCGTGACCTGACGCCAGCGCTGGTGGTTGACCACGAACACCCCGATGACGCCGGCCATCACGATCGCGAAGAGCAGCAGCGCCACAAAGTTGGCGCGGGTCTGGCTCTTGTTCTTGACGTACTCGGCCGGGAGAAAACTCCCGCCTGAGGACGTGTTTGGATTGATCAGCTTGCCCATGATTCCTCCGCGCTCACAGATCCGTCGGGCTCAGACACATACCGACCGGGACCGCCCACCCCGGCTGGGGAGACGTGACGTCCACGCCCTCACTGGGCACCTTCCCGCTCCGCGCCAGGCGCGCCAGCGGATCAACACTCTGGGCCGACAGCCGCAATGACCGCGCTAGTTCTTCACAGACCAAACGCTGACGCGACTGACCACCCAAGAACACCACCTTCTCGACCGGATGGTCCGGGAACAGGTTCCGGTGGTATCGCAGGCACATCGAAATCTCATCGCTGAGGATTTCCATGGGCTCGGCAAGGTCCGGTTCGGTCGCCCTACCACGGGGAATCGGACCCGCCACCGGGGCCGCTCCCTCGCCGCCCACGGCAGAGACCGCGGCAGGCTTGGGGCACAGGCGCTCCAGACCCAGGCGGACCCTTGTCGCTTCGGATCTGGTGCAGTCCATCTGCTCGATGATCAGGTCGTCGAAGTGGCGCGAGCCCAGCTCGATCGAGCGGGCGAATGCCAGTTTGGTCCCGTGGATGACCATCGCCTTGGTCGTCCCGACGCCCAGGTCGAGCACCAGCGACGCCGAGCCGTCGGCCTGGGTCATGGGCTGCCCGGGCTGCGAGATCGAGTCGATCGACCGCAACGCCGCCAGGAACTCGTTGTGGATGCCCACCGGCTCGAGCTTGGCCGCCTTGAGCGTGCCCATCAATCGGGCGACGAAGTCACGGGCGGCCGCGAAGCACACGACCTCGAGCTTGTTCCCCGTTCGCGCACCCTCGACCAGGCGGCAACGCACCAGCAGCGCGTCCGGGTCGCACTTGAGCTGCGAGCCCAGCGCCGAGGCGGCCAGCTTGTCGATCGGGATGTTGTCCGAGGGCACGATCTGGACGTGCTTGCAGATCATCTGACCCGCCGGCACCGCGCACACAGCACGATTGGTCTTGAACTTGCCCTTCTTGATCAGCTTGGGCAACGCCTCCATCTGGAACGACAGGCGCCTGCCCGCGTTCTCGATCATCTCGTCCGGCGTGTCGAGCTGCGACGCGGCGACGATCGAGGGCGTGTCGCCCGGCGCCAGCTGCAGCACTTTCAGCGACCCGACCCCGAACTCGACCGAGAGCGGGAAGCCCATCGGGCGCATCGATCCCATGCCACGGAGCGATGACGACAGTTTGTCCAGACTCGGCTTGCGCATCCCGTGTCCTACCTCCACCCGGCGTCGGGTCCGGGATACCGGGCGCCGTTTCGGCGAGCGCCGAACAAGCACCGGTCCCATCGGGGAATCGGGCCGATCGAGGCATGGATTGAGACACGCCCACGGTTGGGCGGTTTCGGGCACATCCGCCCGTCCGGGCGGGCCGGTCAGACCGGACAGACCGCCTCGGGCGCGGTTATCACACCTTCGCGCCCAACGCCCGGACCGCCGGGGCGATCAACGCCGAGAGCCGCCCGAGCGCCAGATCGAGGTCCCAACTCTGGCGTTCGCGATCGCCCGTGGAGTTGGAGATCACCCGGAGTTCGGCGAAGCGGGCGCTAGGATCGATCCGCCGAGCCGCCAGCCCGACCGCCGCCCCCTCCATCGCCTCGCACAGCCCCGGGCTCTGCCCGAGCCCGGCCCGCCGGGCGGTCTCGCCCGCCCAGGCGTCCGTCCCCGAGCAGACCGACACCGTGGCGACCGGGCCGACCAGATCGACCAGCCCGGTCAGCGCCGCTCGGCTCAGGTCATCGGGGCGGATCGGCTCGGCGTCCGCGCCGAAACCCATCTCACCCAGCGTGATGAAGCCTTTGGGTGTCAGGACGCCCTCGTCGGTCATCACGCTCGGGTCCGCCAGCACCACCGAACCCGGATCGAGCCAGGCACCCGGCAGGGCCCCCGCGATACCGATGTTCAGCACCCCGGCGTGCCGGGCAGGGTCGAACCACCGCCCGATCGCCCCGCCCGCGGCCGTTTTCCCGACGCCCGTCCTCAGCAGCTCGACCCGTTTGTCGCCGGCCCCGATCTCGACCGGGCACCAGACGTCGGGCACCGGATTGGGTGGGGCACGCCTGGGGTCCAGCCCGTCGATGAGGGCTCGGACTTCTTTCGGGGCCGCCGCCGCGACCAGCCAGGGCTTGGGTGCTTCCATACCCCGACCATATCCGCGGAGCGTCAATTCCGCCCCGAACAGCCCCCCCAGGTGGATCGGACGGAACTTCGCGGGCGAAGACAGGTAAGAATCACTGCACAGCACACCGCCCAGCACCCATCCTGGCCCACCAACGAGCAGGCCGGACCGCCGGGCGTCAAGCCCCAGGATCGAGTCGGCACCTTGTTCGACCACGCCGACGCCCGACCAGAAGAGGACCGCACCATGGTAAACGCCGAAGCCACGAACCAACGACTCGACCGCCACTCAGCCCGGCGGGGCATCAGCCTCTGGGGTGCGGTCGTCGGCATCACGCTGCTGGTCCTCGCGGGGCTAGGAGTCGTCGCCGCGACGAACGGCGGCGACGAGTCCTCTTCGAACGACAGCACAGTCGAGTTGGCGACTTCTGCGGTCCGCTCGTTCACGATCACCACGCTGTCCAACGGCGAACTGGAAGCCAAGAACCAGCTCGAGATACGCAACCGGGTCGAGTCGCGATCGACGACGGTCACCGAGATCATCCAGGAAGGAACGATGGTCAAAGCCGGCGACGTCCTGGTGCGGCTCAACGACGAAGACATCCGCAACCGAATCGCCGAGTCCGAGCTCCAGGTGATCGAATCGCGCACCAACTACGAGAGCGCCGTCACCAGCGAGAGGATCCAGAAATCGGAGAACGACTCGAGACTCCGGGCGGCCGAGTCAAAGCTCTCGATCGCGAACCTGACCTACGCCCAGTGGGAAAAGGGCGACGTTGTCAAGAAGAAGCAGCAGTTAGACCTGGCGGTCGAAAAAGCGGAGAAGAACCTCGAACGACTGAAGTCCAAGTACGAGAACTCGATAACGCTCTTTGCCAGCGATTTCTTGAGCAAGGACGAGCTGGACCGCGACGAGATCGCGCACATCGAGGCCGTGTCAGCCCTCAAGACCGCCGAACTCGATAAACAGGTCTACGAAACCTACCAGTACCACAAAGACGCCGAGCAGAAAAGCCGTGACGTCGAAGAGGCGACCGCCGAACTCGAGCGTGTGCAGGAAGAGAATGAGATCAACATCCGCGCCAAGCAGGCCAACACCATCAACCGCCAACGACAGCTCCAGCTGCGCGAAGAAAAGCTCCGCGAACTCAGCGAACAGCTCGAGTACTGCGTCGTCGTCGCGCCCCGCGACGGGCTCGTCGTGTACGGTTCGAGCGTCCAGAGCGACAACTGGCGATGGCAATCCGAGGGCGGCCTCGCGGTCGGAAAAGAGATCGGCAACAACGACCTGCTTATCGTCCTGCCCGACACCACCGAGATGACCGCATCGGTCAAGGTCCACGAGTCGATCGCGGGGCGGGTCCGCCCCGGGCAGGCCGTATCGGTCAAGGTCGAAGCGATCGACCGGACGATCCCCGGCGTGGTCCGCTCGGTCGGCGTGCTGGCCGAATCGGGCGGCTGGCGCGACCCCAACCGGCGCGAGTACACCGTCAAGATCGACCTGGACCAGGGCTCGGCCCGCTCGGTCGAACTCAAGCCCACCATGCGCTGCGAGGCCCGCATCGAGCTCGGCAAGGTCAGCGATGTCGTCGCTGTCCCCGTGCAGGCCGTGTTCAACGACGGACCGGTGCGCTACGTACTCCGCCCGTCGGGCGTCGGGCGCTTCGAGCGTGTCCCGGTGATGCTCGGGCGCACCAGCGACTCGGACGCAGAGATCGTCAAGGGGCTCGAGGCCGGGCAGCCCGTGCTGCTCCGCGACCCGATGCCGGGCGAGGTGCTCAATCCCAATCAGTGGGAGCAGGCCGCGATCGAAGCCGCCGGCTACATCATGGACGAGAACGGCAAGCCGACCATCGACTACCGCGCCATGATGCGCCGTCGCGCCGCCGCCCGAGCCGAGAGTTCGGGTCAACCGGCGGTCCAACCTGCGGGACGCCCGGGCGCGGAAACCGCCGCTGAGCCCTCGGGCGCCGCGGCCAAGCCCGTGACCATCCCGACAAGCAACGCCGCGCCGTCGACCGACTGAGCGAACCCGTCTCGGACCAACCGACTGTGTCTCCGACGACGGGCTGTGATTCGATTGATTACGCCGAGGGACGCAGGGACTCGAACGAGCCGGATTCCCCCGGGTCGGTCATCGACCGCTCCACAGCGCTGTTCATCATCGCCTTCTCGACGTGCATCAGGTCGAACTCTTGGGGCGTCTCGGGGTAGAAGTTCATGTCTCCCACGGGCACGCCATCGGTCTCCATGATGGTGACGCTCTGGTCTTCCTTCAGGTCGTACGTATCGCCCAGCTCCTCGTTCTCGAAGTGGGTCAGCTCGCGCACGATCGGGCGGCACGGGTCCAGGGGCGACCAGTCCGTAACGACACCCTCGACGCCGTTGGACAGGCGGACCTGCGTTCCCGGCGCGTACGCAGGGCACACCGAGAGCAGCGCACGCATGATCACCGGGTCTACGAGGTGGGTGCAGTCGCCGCGCACGAACTTATTCAGCGCGACCACCGGGGGCACGCTGGGCAGGCCCATCTCCTCGTCGCCCGGGTCGGACGCGGGATTGACCGCGCGGTCGTACATGTCCGCGGCCGCGATGATCCGTGCGTGCACGTGGATGTCCTCGCCGCCGATCGCGACGCGGTCGCCCTGGAAGCGTTTCCGCTTGGGGAACCCTGAGCCGTCGAATCGCTGGTGGTGATGCAGCACCGCGGCGGCCGCGCTCGGCTCGACGTGGCCCCGGACCATCTCGTACCCGATCTTGACGTGCTCGCGCCACTCGGAGTCCTGCTCGTCGCGCGTCTCACGCCAGCGCGCCCGGACCTCCTCGGGCAGACGAGTCATGCCCACGTCGTGCAGCATGGCGGCCACGCCGAGGTTCGTCACGTCCTTGGCGACCTGCGCCGACGTGTGCTTGCGCTCGCGGATCAGATAGAACCCCAGACGCAGCCCCATCAGCAGCGAGATAAACCCGACGTTGGCGCCGTGGCGCACCGCGGGCTGCCCGGCATTGACGAGCTCGCTGACGAAGATCGCCGAGTCGGCGTTGTAGATCAGCTTCTGGACGAGCCCGCCCATCGCGGCCTTGTACGCGCCGAAGTCGAGCTTCGCGTGCGCATCACCCCGGGCGGCATCGAATGCCGAGAACACCTCGCTGGACATCGACGCCCGCGCGGTCATCACGCTGGGCGACACGAAGCGCGAGATCATGTTGAGCTTTGGATAATCGATCCAGACCTGGGAGACCTTCATCTCCCGCATCCGATCCACGCTGCGACGCTCCAGCTGCGCCCCGGCCCGGAGCAGGACCGTGGACATCTGGTCGGGATGGAAAACCGGCATCGCCAGTTTCATCCCGGGCTCGGCTTGTGACATCGGCACTCGCAGCATAACAAGAAATGCCCGGCCGTTAAGCAGCCGGGTCTCTCCTCGGAGCACATCTTCGGTAACACAAACACTCCGCTTGCCCGGGAAGCAAAATACCCGCGGCAACTCGGCAGAATTCAGCCGGCCGCAAGGATCGTGTAAACGAGGTAGCCAACATAAGCAAGATAACCGGTGAGGAATATGACACCGGTCACGCGTCCGATCAGCCCCCGGATCAGGGCGTAAACCACCAGCGCGAGGGTCACCGCTCCCATCGTGTGGAGGTGGATCGTCATGGCTCCCGGCATCGAGAGCGGCTTGATCAATGCGCAGATCCCCATCACGCACAGCAGGTTGAACACGTTGGACCCGATGATGTTGCCCACCGCGATATCGGACTTGCGCGCCGTCGCGGCCCGGGCCGTGGCCGCCAACTCAGGCAGGCTCGTACCGAATGCGATCACCGTCGCCCCGATGATGCCCGACGGCACGCCCGCCTTCTCGGCAACCGCGACCGCGCCGAGCACCAACGCCCGCGCCCCGATCGCCAGCCCGATCATCCCCCCGATAAGCAGCAACGCGTCGCGCATCGCGGTGCCGGTGATCTCGGGGAGTTCCTCGGTCACGTCGATCTTGCCGCGTAGCACCACAGAATAGATGTACACCACCAGCCCGAGGACCAGAAGCAGCCCCTCGAACCGGGTGACCTGTTCATCGAGCAGCATGACCCACGCCGCCAGCGTGATGCCGGCCATGATCGGGATCTCGACCCGGCGCACGCTCCGGTGCATCGCGATCGGCATCATCACCGCGCCCGCGCCCAGGATCAGCAAGATATTGGCGATGTTCGACCCGACTACGTTGCCGATCGCGATCTCGGTCTGGCCTTGCAGCACAGCCCCGCCCGAGGCGAACAGCTCCGGGGCACTCGTGCCGAACGCGACGACCGTCACGCCCACGACAAACTCGGAGATCCAGATCCGTCTCGCCAGCGCCGCGGCCCCACGCACCAAAGCGTCGGCCCCGACGACCAGCATCGCCAGCCCCACCACCAACAAGACGATCGCTAGGGGAACACCGATCGTCTCTGGCATCGGGGGCGGCTCCATTGCAACTCGGATCGGCTGGGCTACTCGCTCACAGCGGGGACAGCATCATTGACACCGCCGACCGCCCCGGCTTGCACGCGCGGGATCAGGACCACCAGCACTTTTCGGGGCGGGGCACCCGGACGCCCATTCCGCGCCGGGATCGCCTCGGCCGCGAGCATACGTTCGCCCAACGAACGCCCCGCGGGCTCGCCCGGGCCCATGCCGCCCACTCCCGGACGCGTCGGGTTCGCGCCTGGCTGGGCCGACTCGTCGTTGGAGTCGCTCGAGGCGAGCACGCCCGGGAGCGTCGCCCAATCGATCGCGGGCGACTCGCCGACCAATACGATTGCGTTGCGCCCGTCTGCCACGAACGACACCAGCAGCCCGTCGATCAGCACGCCGTCGTCCGACACCGACCGTAACTCGTCGCTGTCCCGGAGGAACTCGGTCGATCGGGATTTCTCGATCTGCACGCCTGCCTCGATCCGGACCACGCGGCGCATCTCGCCCGACGACAGGTCCGGCTCGATCCACGCCCGCGCGATCAGGCGCGGCTTGCCCGAGGGGATCGCGCCGCGAGGCCCGGTGGACCCGACCGGGATCCTGGGCCCGCGCACCACCGCAGACCAGGTGGTCAGCTGCCCGAACCGCTGGCGCTGCACGGGCGACATCGGGCGCGTCGCGCGGGCGAGCGTGTCGATCTCGCCGATCGGGACCGCCACGAAACGCAGCCCACGCCGTTGCCACGCGGCCCGCTGCGCCTCCGAGATCGGCACCGGGCGATCGGCGTAGCCGGCCAGCACGCGCGCCGCGCCGAAGCCCGTGTCATCGCACGTCCACACCGCGACCTCCAGCCCGGGGTCGCCGACCTCGGACAGCCCGACTACCCCGGCGAATGAGCTCGAACCAGGCGCGTTCCCATCTGTTGCTTCATCCTCTCGCGCCCCGTCCACCCCAGTGCTCGCAGGCGGACCCAGACTGCCCGCGTCGGCGTCCGCTTGGGTCTGCTCGCTCTCCGCCAGACGGGCCGTCTCGCGTGCGGCTTCCCGCTTGGCCATCCATTTGCGCAAGCACCCGCCCGAGAACGACACATACAGCAGCGACACGATGGCCACGACGAAAACCGGGCGGACGCGATGTGAGGCCGATGAGATCATGCGAAGCTGTTGATCCGGTCGATCAGGGCCCGCACCACACCGAACTTGTGGCGAGTGTGCGTGAACGCGATCCGGGGCATGTCCAGATGGTCCCGCTCCTGCGGGTACGCGCCACGCTGCTCGATCTTGCCGCTCTTGACCAGCACCGCGAACTCTTCGTTGAGGATCGCCAGCTGTTCCTCGGTCAGTTCTTTCTTGATGCGGATGATCAGGTCGTCACGCACATAGCGCGACGAGTGGTAGACCGCGTAGAACTTGAGCACGTGGGCCGCAGCGTCGCGCGGGTCCTTCGCCCAGTAGATCAGGTTCTCATCCTCGGCCGAGATCCAGCCCCGCCGGAGCAGCTGCTCGCGGATGAAGTTCCGCCAGCCCACCCAATAGCCCGCGATGGCGATGCTCGGATCACCGCCCGAGGTGGTCACGCCGGGCGTCACTTCGCCCTCGACGAACACGACCGGCACCATGCTGGCCTTGCCGGTCTGGATCAGCGTGAGCGCCTCGAAGCACTCGTCCATCGTGCCGAACCCGCCCGGGAAGCACACGACCGCCTCGGCCTGGGACAGGAACATCAGCTTGCGGGTGAAGAAGTAGCGGAAGTTGATCAGCTTCTCGTCGCCCTTGATCACGTCATTGGCGCTCGTCTCGAACGGCAGCCGGATCGCGACCCCGAAGCTGCCCGCGCGTCCCGGGCCCTCGTGCCCCGCCTTCATGATGCCGTCGCCCGCGCCGGTGATCGACATCCAGCCAGCCTCGGCCATCAGACGCGAGAACTCGACCGCCGCCAGGTAATCTGGGTGGTCCTCGGGCGTGCGCGCACTCCCGAAGATTGTCACCTTGTGCGGCTCGGGGTACTGCGCGAACACCCGGTACGCATATCGCAACTCCTTCACCGTCGCGGTCATCAGCTTGAGCTCGCCCGTGTCGCGCCCGTCGGGGATCAGCTTGAGACCGGCCGTGATCAGCTCGCGCACCAGCTTGAGGTCGTAATCGCTGGCACCGCTCTCGTCGCCGGCGACCATGTCGACCAGGTCGATGATCCGGTCTTGCACCTCGCCGTCGTCGGCGCGGCGGACCTCGGGCTGCTCGGGCGGCGCCTCGCGTTCGTTCACGGGCTGGGTGCTGCCGGTCGGGTTCAGTTCGACCCGGTGCTGCTCGGGTCTGTTCTTGGATTCTGGCGTCATTCGTGCTCCGGCTGGGCGTCCTTCGCCCGCGTTCGTTCATTCATCCGGCTGGATCGAGTCTCCCCACGGCTCGACCTCGCGGGTCGGCATCACCGGGGTGCTCTCTTGGGCCTGGGTGCGATTGTTGTCCGCCCGCGAGGCCCGCTCGACCGTATCGATCCGGCGCTCTTGTTCGTCCGCTGAATCGCCCAGCAACGCCCTCACAAGCCGCCTGGTCCCGCCGAAGCTCTCGGCCGAGTACCGCAGGTCGCCCGGGGTGCCCGAGATACGGGTCGTGATCAGCTCGTCGCGGAGCTTCTCGAACACGCCCGAAAGCACCGGGAACGGACGCACCGCCCGCGACCGGAACCGCAGGTCCATCGCCCGCGTGGTCCAATCGAGGGTGCCGAAGCCGAGGATCTCCACCGTGCGCGACGACGCCGCCAGACGCTCGAACGCCAGCGTGGTCCCGTCGATGTAGAAGACCGCCTCGGCGAGATCGAGGGTTGCCCCGAACGGCGCCCGAAGGTTGCTGAACTCGACCAGGTTGATCAGGCCGGGCAGCGCGATGACCGAGCCGCCCGCGACGCGGACCACGCCGCGTCCTGTGGTCGATGGCGGATCGCCCACCAAGCCCGACAGCGAGGCGTCCATGTCGAGCAGGCCGCGGGTGTAATCGTCGGAGACCGACCAGGCGCTGAGTACCTGTTCTTGCCCCGGGATCGGCGGGCCTTGCAGTCCGCCCGCGGGCAGGAGGAGGTCGTCGAACACCGGGGCGGCGCGCACGTCCGAGCCGTGCATATCGACCCAGAACTGCCGCCCCTTGTCGGTCACATGGGATTGGGCACTGCCGGCGATCCGCCCGCCGTGCAAGCGCCCGGTGATCTCGGGGATCAGCACCGCGCCGGGGCGCGACGGATCCGACACGATCGATGCAGAGACGTCCTCGAGGCGCAGGCTGCCGGCGCGGAGACGATCGGCGTCGAGGTCGATCGCGTAGGACGAGCCGGCGCTGGTGACGTCCGCCTCGAACGCAACGCGTCCTTCCATCTCTGTGATCGGCACGCCCACCGTTGCACTGGCGCCGCTGAGTTCGATCAGCCCCGCCGCGCGGAGCAGTGAGTTCTCGGTGCCCAAGCCGCTGCCCGTGATGCGGAGGTTGTCGGCGCTGACCGGGCCCGAAGCACGCACCTCGAACAGTTCCAGCGTCTCGACGACGATCCCGGGCACGATGGCGCGGAACGCCTCGCCGAAACGCTCGCCGTAGATCGCCATCGCCACATCGATCGTGGCACCCTCGCCGGGCTGGAATCCCCAATCGCCGTCGGCCGAGATCGCGATGCCGTCGCCTGACGCCGAGACGCCGTCGATCCTGCCCGTGAATCCGCCGAAGGTGATCGCCCCGCCCAGGTCATCGAACGACACCGACTGGTCTTCGAGTTCGAGCGCCAGCGAGGCGGGCTCGAGGCGCCCGACCACCGACACGTCCGGCAGGCGGAAGCCCCCGGCCGACACGCCCAGGCGGTCTGGCCCTGGCACGGCGTCGAGCGTGACGTCCAGATCGAAGCCTCCAACGACCCGGCGCTCTTCGATCCAAGTCTGGACGCCCTCCCCGGCTGCAGCGCCGATGAGCTGCGCCGTCAACGGCGACTCAATCCGCCCTCCCCGGACCGAGGCCTCGATCGATCCGCCACGGAACTCACCCTCGGAGTCGCCGCGCAGGATCGGGAGCTCCCCGTCGAAAGCGACCTCGCCCGCGGGCGAGCCGGCCGACACGATCGGCGTGCGGAACGATTCGAACTTGAGCCCGGGACGAATGCCGAGCGTAAGTTCGGCCCGCCCCCGGCTGGGGCCGATTCGGTGGCGGACGCCCCCGTGATCGAACGAAAGTGTGTCGACGCGGTCGATACCCAGAACGGTCTCGGTGTGCCCGCCGACGATGCCCTCGAGCAGCGCCCGGAGCGCGACGACCCCGTCCGGATTGCGGTCGACCCGGAGCGCGTACAGGCGCTCGGCCAGCGCCGGGCTCACCACCGCGACCGCGTTTTCCACCGGCATCGCCAGATCCAGCCCGTCCGCCCGCGCATCCGCATACAGCTCCGGTCCTGGCAATGGCGGCCCGCTCTGGATCGGGAGCAGCCCGCCCACACGCTCGACATCCCCCAGCCCGCCACGCCGGTCGGGCATGGTCAGTTGCGTCAGCAGGGTCACCGGCGTCGGAACGAACGGCGTTTCGGGCGCGGCCAGCTCGCCCTTGAGGTCCACCACGATCAGCGTCTCGGTGACGTACACCGTGCCATCCAGATTATCGAGCACCAGCGGGTCGGTGGGCATCGCCGAGGCGTCGAGTTCCACGCCGGAGGGCGACCACGCGACCGGGCGGGCCGAGGCGCCGAACAGGTTTGCCTCGACGTCGTAGCCGATCGAGCCGTCCGAGCGCGGGCCGATGAGCGCGTTGCACTCGACCGTCCCCGAGACGCGGAGATTATCGAGGATACTCCGCAGCGTGACGTCGTCCATGCCCAAGGCGGCGCTCGCGGTGTTGTCCGCCAGCGGCTTGTTGCCGTCGCGATAGCCCGGGATGGCGGCCAGCAGGCGTGCATCCACCGGGATTCCCTCCGCCTCGATCTCGATCAAGGGCAGCGGGTCGCGCCCGGGTCGCACGCTGGTTTGGTCTAGCTCGGCGCGGACCGTGGCGGTGCCGCCCGTCAAACCCTCGTAACGCCCGCCGGTCAGCGAGATCTCGTCGTCGGCGATGCGGATCTGGATGCCCCTAGCCACGATCGGCAGCGGGAACCGCTCGGGCACAAGCCCCGCCTCATCGATCGTCACCGTCGCGTCTTTGCTCCAGCGGCTCTCCACGGGGCGATCGGGGTCGCGACGGAGCACCAGCGCCAGCTCGGCCATCCCGCCGAACGAGAACTCAGGCGCGTCCGCGCCGCCCCGCCCGTCGGGTGTGAGAACCAGACCGTCGCCGACCAGTTCCTCGAACCGGTCCACACTGAACAGTGCCTCGACCAGACCGCGCCGCCCGGGCGAGAGCGACCCGAGCAGCACATCGTCAACTGGCAGGTCGACGATGCCGATGTTGATTTCGACGACCGAATCGTCAGCGAGCCCGACGAATGAGCCGTCGACCGAGAGCCCCGCACCGGTTGGACCCGAACCGCGGATGTCGTTGAAGTAGACCGCGTTCTCGTTGAAGCGGACCGTGCCGGAGATGTCCGCAAACGGATATGGCAGCTTGGCGTACCGCGCCCGACCGTTGGTCACGTCGGCCGTCCCAGAAAGCCCGATCGGCCCGCCCTGGTCGGCACGGATCAGGCTCACCACCGCACGGATGTCTGCGGCCGCCCCGGTGAACATGTCGATCTTCTCGATCGTGTTGGCCGGCAGAAAACGACGCGGGCGGAAGCTGTCGTCCAGGCGGAAGCTCGTGCGCATCTCGGCCTCGAACGGCGCGTCGGTCGTCAGACCGCGGTACGCGAGCGTGACGTCGTACGCCAGCTCGTCGATCAGCCCGCTGAGATCGCAGGTCAGCCCGGCGGTGCCGAAGCTCACGGTGCCGCGGGTCTGGCGCATGCGGAGCAGATCGCCCGAGCCCTCGATCGCGTAAGACTCGTCGAACGGCAGATTGAGATCGACGCCGTCGAGCGTCATCGCGATCGTCGTGCGGCCGTCCGGATCGACGGTGAACCGCGTGGGCAGCAGCGTTCCGCGGAGATCGAGACGCTCATAGATGGGTCGCACGCGTGTCGGCACGATCGACGCGGGCCAGTCTTCTAGGCGCAGCCCGTCGAGGCGACCCTCCAGCCCGTCGGGACCGATGGTGCCCTCGACACCCAACGAGCCCGATGGTGCGCCGCCCATGCTCGGCTCGGTCGGGATCGCCGCGACGCTGAACGCCGCCACGCCGGACGCGTCCGCCTTGTCCACATCGCCGCGCACGTTCCAGCGGCGCAGCGCGGTGAAGATCGCGCCGCGGTGCTCGCCCACCTCGACGGTCCCGTTGATGATCTCGACCTCGGGCACCCGACCGCCGCTCCCGCTCCCGATTTCGAACGCGCCCGCGTTGATCAGCCCGGTCTCGACGTCCTGGCTGAGTCGCAGCTCGGGCCCGTCGAGAAGCACCGACTTGAGCCCGGGCGAGCCCCGCAGCGTCGCCGACCAATCGATGCGGGCAGAGATCCGTCGCACCTCGAGCACCTCGCCCGCCTGCCCGGGCAGCCCGGGCGCCAGGAACCGGGCGTGATCGATCGTCACATTGCCGAGCGGCGAGACGCGGATACCCCCGGACTGGATGTTCATCCCCGTCTGGGCGGCCAGGATCGGTCGCACTACCCAGCCGGCGGCCGGGGTCTGGAGCAGCAGCATCACCGACCCGGCCGTGCCCAAGATGACAACCAGCAACCGCCGCTTCCACCGCCGGCGCTTGCGGGGCTTGGGCGGGTCGAGCAGCAGGGCGTTCTCGTCGGCGTTCGTGGTCATCGGGTCAGGGGGATGCTACACAAGCGAGCGGAGCAGGCCCGATATTTCATCCGGTTTCATACCCGAACAGATGCCGCAAGTCCGGGGCAACCCGCTATCCTCTCTCCATGCCCAAAGCCCGCACCATTTTCGTCTGCCGCTCCTGCGGCGCCACCCAGCACCGGTGGGCCGGTAAGTGCCCGGACTGCGGCGAGTGGGACAGCCTCGAAGAATCCACCTTCGACGCCTCGGCCACCAAAGACCCCCAGCGCGGCTCGGTCGTCATCGAGGGCAAGGGTGGGCTCGAAGCCCCCACCGCCGTCCCGATCACCGAGGTCTCCAAACTGGTCGGCCCCTCGCGGCGCTTCCCCACCGGCATCGGCGAGCTCGACCGCGTGCTCGGGGGCGACGAGCGCTCTCGTGGTTTGGTCCCCGCGTCTGTGGTGCTGGTGGGCGGCGAACCGGGCATAGGCAAGTCGACGCTGCTGCTGCAAGCCGCCGGGGCGTGGGCGGGCGCGGTGCGGGCGCGCACGAACAAGGCCGACTGGGCCGGGCGCGTGCTCTATGTCTCCAGCGAAGAGAGCGCCGAGCAGGTCCGCCTGCGCGGGGCGCGCCTGGGCGTCGCGGAGAGCGACACGCTGTTCGTCCTGGCCGACACCAACCTGGCCCGCATCATGGAGCAGGCCAAACGCGTCAAGCCCGACGTCATCGTGATCGACTCGATCCAGATGATCTACAAGGCCGATCTCGACGCGGCCCCCGGCTCGATCAGCCAGCTGAGGCGCTGCGCGTCCGAACTCGTCTACCTCGCCAAAGCGTCTGGCATCGCCGTGGTCTTGGTCGGGCACGTCACCAAGGACGGCCAGCTCGCCGGCCCGCGCCTGCTCGAGCACCTCGTCGACTGTGTCATCAGCTTCGAGGGCGATCGCACCAACGATGCACGAATCGTCCGGGCGATCAAGAACCGCTTCGGCACCACGATGGAACTTGGCATCTTCGAGATGACCGGGCAGGGCCTGCGCGAGCTGCCGGGCGGCGCCAGCATGGCCGCGATGGACTCGGACGGCACGCCCAGGCGGGGCGCGGTCGTCTGCCCCGCGATGCACGGGTCACGCTGCGTGCTCATCGAGATCCAGGCCCTGACCGCGACCGGCTTCCTGGGCAACGCCAAGCGCAAAAGCGCCGGGCTGGATTCGAGCCGCATGGGCATGCTCATCGCCGTCCTCGAAGCCCACGGCGGGCTCCGCCTGGCCGACCGCGACGTCTACGCATCCTCCGTGGGCGGTTTGAAGATCATCGAGCCGGCGTCAGACCTGGCCCTGCTGCTCGCGATCGCTGGCGCGCACTACAAGCGCGCCCTAGAGCCGACCACCATCGCCATCGGCGAAGTCGGGCTCGGCGGCGAGCTGCGGTCGGTCTCGCAACTCGACCAACGCCTGCACGAATCGGCGAGGCTCGGCTACACGCACGCCATCGTCCCGGACATCCCCGGGGCGAAGCTGCCCAAGATCAAGGGCATGCAGATCACGCCGGTTAAAAATGTGTCGCGGGCGATCGAGATGCTTAGTTGATTTTGCGCTCACTCTTCGCCACCAGCCACGCCGGGAGTTCCCTTGGCTTGCCATCCGCGCCGACGCACGCCAGCTCGGTCGTCGCGATCGCGCACACGCCGTCGAACGGGACGCACGGGTCCGACCGGTCGGGTGCAGTGCCGTTGCGTTCGACCAACGCCAGTTCGTACTCATGCCGGATCTTGATGCGGCTGCCCCCGACCACTCTGGTCCGCACCTCGACCACATCGTCGTAGCGGATCGGGCGCCGGTACCGCACCTCGCACCGCGTGATGACTAGGAAGAACCCGTCCGATTCCATCTGGGCGTAGGTCACGCCGCTGGTGCGGAGTAGCTCGGTCCGCCCCATCTCCATCCAGGGCAGGTGGCTCGCGTGGTGGGCGACCCCCATCGGGTCGCATTCGGCGTAGCGAACCCTGAGTGTCGTGGTGCATTCAGCGTCCGGAACCCGTCTTTGAACTTGCTCCTTCATCACAAGAGCGTAGCTCGGCACCAGACCACCGCGATGTCAGGCCAATCCAGGGCGAACAAGAGCGCCAACGACCTTGCAACTCTTTTCACACCAAGGCGTACCGGATAGTGCCGGGGCGCGCCAACCCCACCAATCACGCCCAGGCGCCCCCAACACATAACAGGAGATGACCATGCACAGGCTTCTTACTGTCGTTGCCGCGGTCGGTCTCGCCGCCGCGGCCCCAACCGCCCTCGCGGCAAAGCCGGGAGAAGTCCTGCTGATTCCCTGGGGAGAGGGCAACCCACCCGTCGCGGGTTCGGGGAGCATTGGGATGTTCTCGCCTATTGACGGGCGTTATCTGGGCGATCTCATCTCGGGCGAGGGAGATCGGATCATCTTCCCCAATACAGCGATTCTTGGGCCCGACCGGCTTGTCTATATCAGCGACCAGGTGAACTGGGCGGTCTATCGCTACGACCTCGACGGAAACTTCGTTGACAAGTTCCTGGGAGAAGAGGACGGCGTCATCAACCCGCGCGGCATGGTGTTCGATGGGACAAACCTGATCGTCTCGACCCACCCACACGATGGAATCCACCTCCACGCCGTTCGACGCTACGGGCTTGATGGAACACGCAAGGGTGATGTCATGCCCGCTGGACTCGGGATCTCGACCTGGGACATTCTTCTCGAAGATGATGGGCGCTTCCTTCTTTCACACCTCGGCGAGTCCAACAACGGATCGGTCATCTCGTTCTACCCAGAGGATCTTCCGACGATCGGTACGCTCTACACCGCTCCGTTTCCAACTCAACTCACGCCGGCCCACACGCGAGAAAACTGCTACGGCTTGAGTTTTTCCGGGCGCGTCACGGAGTTCAACGATGGTGGCGTTGTGCGTTCGTTCACGCTGAGCGGGCTCTCCAACGCAGGGCAAGGCGTCTTCGCTCTTGAGAATGGTCAGATCCTCGGTGTTTCATTCAATGCCGGAGTATTCACTTACAGTGCCAGCGGGGTCCGGCTCTCGACCGTTCGCGCCGGATTCGGTCTTTACGGCATGGCCAAGCTCGTCGATCTCTGTCGCGCCGATATGAACGGGGATGGGAGCTTCAACTTCTTCGACCTGGTCATTTTTCTCGAAGCGTTCAACGAACATCGAGTCGAAGCAGATTTCAGGGCTCCGTTTGGAGAGTTTGGATTTGCAGATCTCGACGGATTCCTCGATGAGTTCTTGATGGGCTGCCCCTACGCAGAACTCTGAGAGCGACGACTCACGGCGTTCTGCTGCGCATCCTGGTAGTTCCTTCTTCCGGCGGCGGGCCGCGAGACGTGGCGTACGATCGCCCCATGTCATTCGGACTCGGACACGGCAGACCCCTCGACCCCGCCCCAGGCGTGGTCGCGATCTCACAGGAAGAGCTCGGCACCCTGCCCGACGACATCCTCACCAACCCCGACGCCGGTCGCATCGACCCCCGACAGTGGTTTCCCTGCCCCGATCGACGCTTCGAGCTCGAGATCGGCTCGGGCAAGGGGACCTTCCTCGCCCAGCAGGCCGAGCTCGAGCCCGAGACCAACTTCCTGGGCATCGAGTGGGCGGGCGAGTTCTGCAACTTCGCGGCCGACCGCATCCGGCGCAAACGCGAAGCCGACGGCTCGTTCATGCACGTCCGCCTCCTCCGCGCCGACGCGACCGAGTTCCTCCGCTGGCGCTGCCCGCCCGGAATCTGCTCGGTCATCCACCTCTACTTCTCTGACCCTTGGCCCAAGAAAAAGCACCACAAGAACCGCGTCGTGCAGCACCGCTTCCTGCTCGACGCATGGAAAGCCCTCACCCCGGGCGGCGAACTCCGGATCGTCACCGACCACGACGACCTCTGGGCGTGGGATCAGGCCCACTTCGGCATATGGTGCGAGCCGGGCGGCTTGGGGTCATCGCCGACCGGGAGCATCCCGCCGATCCCCGCCGACGTCGCGCGCGAACTGGGCGCCCTGCCCGCCCAGCCCTATGAGCGCCTCGACTTCAACCGCCCCGAGTCCGCCCGGGAGGGAGAACTCGTTGGAACGAACTTCGAGCGCAAGTTCCGCGATGAAGGGCGGAGCTTCAACGCCGGGGTGCTGCGAAAGCCACATATGGCGATTCAGCCAGATTAGGTTAGGGTTTTGCTACGGATCTCCCGGTCCTGACGCGTGCCGTGACGTCAGCCCTGACGAGTCCGCTCGGGGCATGACACGCTCACGAAATTCGACTATTGCCAGCCAGTTTGAGATTTCATTTTGGGCGAATCACCCCCGTGCGGTTACGATATCGGTGTCCGGCGGTGTGTTCTTGTTCCCTCCGGACTGATCGTATGGGGAGTTCGGAGAAGCCATTCGGGCTCCGAATCGAACAGAGAAAGAGAGATTTGAGATGAATGTACGCATGATCGCACTCGTTGCTGCCGCTGGAGCGGCTTCGCTCGCCAACGCCCAGGCCGTCACCGGGTTCTCCGGCGGCTCGCAGTTCGACTCGTTCTTCGGCGGCGCGGTTGCCGGCGACACCGTCGGCTGGCGCTTCACCGTCAACTCCGACATCATCGTCACCGACCTCGGTGTCTGGAACGCCGACACGCAGCTCGGCAGCGAAGGCCTCACCAGCGACCACATGGTCGGCATCTGGGACCTCGTCTCGGGCGCCCTGCTCGTTTCGGGCACGGCTGGCCCCGGCGGCACCGCCGTCGGCGACTTCACTTATGCCGCCGTCAGCGAAACCACGCTCACCACCTCGGGCAGCTACGTCATCGGCGCGCTGTACAACGCCGGCGGCGTCAGCGACGGAGATAGCTACATCTCCTCGGCCGCCAGCCTCACGACCGACGCCGCCATCAGCTTCGGCGGCGCCCACTCGCCCGACGTGGGCGACCTCGGCTTCACACTGCCGACCACGTTCAGCGGCGCCGGCTCTAACGGGCGTCTGGGCCCGAACTTCCTGTTCCGCCCCGTGCCCTCGCCCAGCGCTTTCGCGCTGCTCGGCCTCGGCGGCCTGGTCGCCGGACGTCGCCGTCGCTAAGCGACCCGACTCCTACACAATCTCTCCAACAACGGCCCGCAAGGGCCGTTGTTTTTTTCCACACACCGCCTCCCTCCAACCACCGGGCCCCGCGTGCCTATCGCCGCCGCCCAGCCAGAGCCCTCAAGGGATCCAGGCCCTAACAAAGCAATAATTGGGATATTTGCACGCGGATCCTGAGGAATTTACTGTGGGGTGTTTACCCGGGCCGGTAACCTAGCGGTGCCCGGTTTGGGGATCGGGCCCGGTTGTGTTCTCGCTGGTTTCACAGAGTGTGGCAGAGAGAAAGGTAGAGACGCTATGAAGAGTCTGATTGCATTGGCAGGCATCGCCGTGTTCGCGATGCCCGCGATGGCGGGCGTGGTTATCTGGGACGAGAATAATGACGGCAACCTGTCGGACGACCCGTTCGCACCCACGTTTCTCAACTTCGGCAATGGCGACAACATCGTGCGCGGCAGCACCCTCGGCTCGGCCACGCCGCCCAGCCCCGGCTACGACGTGTTCTCGTTCACGGTCGGCGCGGGCTTCACGCTCGACGCGATCGTCCTCAGCGCGTACACCCCGGCCGCCGGCGGCACCAGCGGGTTCAACTTCTCATCCGGAGCCTCTGTGACCGCTGGCGGGGCCCTCATCTTCGGCCCGGGCGTCGGTGGCGCCGCCGTTGGCACCGACTTCCTGGTCACCCAGGGCGTTGGCGTGCTCGGCGCGGACACCTACTTCATGGAAATCCGCGAGTTCGGCGGCCCCTTAGCCGAGTGGGAACTGACCTTCACGGTCACCCCCTCGCCCGCGAGTTTGGCGCTCCTCGGCTTCGGCGGCTTGGTCGCCGGGCGTCGTCGTCGCTAAGCGACCCGGCTCCAACGAAATCTCTCCCAACAACGGCCCGCAAGGGCCGTTGTTGTTTGCGCTCACATGTGTTGAAGCCTGATGGGCAACACGACTCTGGCCCTATGTGCCTTGGGCTGATGGTCGCGATGACACGGGCGCACGAGTCCAAGCACCGCCGCGCGCCCATGCGGTACCTCAGGAATCAGCCCGGCATCATCCCAGACTTTTTGATCTTCTCGATCTTGGCAAGCACCTTGGCCGAGCGGATCTTGAAGCCCGCGCCCATGCGCCGTGCCTGTAACTCACGCCGCGCCTGGCGGATCTCTTCGACCGTCGGGTTGAGGGGGGCCAGCGCCATCGCCAGCCACATGCGCACCTTCTTGCGAGGCGAGTGCGTCGCGATCCAGTACCACAGCCCGCCCCAGACCAGCACGATGCCGATCAACGCTCCCGCCGCGATCACCCGCCCGAGCGTGCCCTCGATCCGCATCCAGGCGAGCACCGCCGATGCGCCCAGCACGAGCGTCATCAGAAAAATCCACGCGCTCATCAATGGCGTGACGCGCTCGGTCGGCTCCTCGTCGTAGATCCGCGCGAAGCTGTGCATCGCTTGGCTGATCATCTCCTCGCGCCATTGGCGCGTGAGCTTGTCCGCCTTGCGGGCCGCCTCCATCGCGGTGCAGTCGTCGATGCGCCGCTGCACGATCGCCAGGCGCTCGGGCTCGAACGTCTCGGCCGCCGCCTCGGACGGGAGCACCGCGATCGGGCGTTCCTCGCTGGGACGCTCCATTTTGCACTCGCACGACATGCAGGTTAGCTCGTGGTGACCGTGCCCGACCTGGCCGCGGTCCATCAGCAGGATGATCCGCCGATGTTCGGCGAGCGCGACACGGAAACGGCGCTCCTGCCGGCACACCGGGCAGAAATCTTGGGTCTTCCCCGCGGGGCGCACACGCAGCACCGTCGCACTCAGGAGCGCCATCGGCATACCCGAGTCTAACGCGCCGCCCCCCCGCGTGTTGCACCAAGCCGGGCGGGGCGGCGTACCGTTGCCCGATGCCCCCGCCCGACCGGACAAACCAAACCGACCGATCGGCGGTCGTTCTGCTCTCTGGCGGGCTCGACTCGGCCACCGTGCTCGCCATCGCGAAGAGCCAGGGCTATGCCTGCCACGCCATCGCATTCGACTACGCCCAGCGCCACCGCCACGAACTCGACGCCGCACGGATCGTCGCGGACACCATGGGCGCGGGATCGTTCCGCGTGTTCCCCCTGAACATCGGCGCGTTCGGCGGCTCGGCCCTGACCGACCAAACCCTCGATGTCCCCAAGGACCGCGACGAGTCCGCGATGTCCACCGGCATCCCGATCACGTACGTCCCCGCTCGGAACCTCGTGTTCCTGTCGATCGCGCTCGGACTGGCCGAAACTCTGGGCGCGCGAGATCTGTTCATCGGTGTCAACGAGATCGACTACTCGGGCTACCCCGATTGCCGCCCCGAGTTCATCGAGAGTTTCCAGAAAACCGCCAACCTGGCGACCAGCGCCGGGGTGACAGGCGACGGCTTCACCGTCCACACGCCGCTCATCGGCATGGGTAAGGGCGACATCATCGCGTGCGGCACGGAACTGGGCGTGGACTACGCCATCACCCACTCCTGCTACGACCCGGTCGTGCATCATCAAGAACCGTTCGCCTGCGGGCGCTGCGACTCGTGCCTGCTCCGGCGTGCCGGCTTCGAGCAGGCAGGCGTGCCCGACCCGACCTGCTACGCGCCATCCGGTGGCACGCGGTGACATCGCTGCCCATCCATCCGGATCACGAGCGCGCACCTGACGATTCCGGATCGCTGCCAATCAGCGAGTCGTTCGTGTCAATCCAGGGCGAGGGCAAGCTGACCGGCGTGCCGTCCTGGTTCCTGCGCCTCGGAGGGTGCAACCTGCGATGCACGTGGTGCGACACGCCCTACGCGAGTTGGTCGCCCGAAACGACGCCCCGCCCGATGGACGACATCATCGACGAGGCCCGCGCCTCGGGCGTCCGCCACGCGGTCCTCACCGGCGGCGAACCGATGATCTTCAAGCAGCTCGCCCCGCTGTCGCAGGCCCTCAAGCAAGCCGGGATGCACGTCACGATCGAGACCGCGGGCACGGTCACCCTGCCCGGCGTCCATTGCGATCTGATGAGCCTGTCGCCCAAACTCAGCAACTCGACACCGACCGACGACCCCCGCGACCCGTCTGGGGCATGGGCCAAGCGCCACGAGGCCCGCCGCCTCGACTTCGATGCCCTCAACGAGCTGGCCGCCACGTCGCCAGATCGCCAGTTCAAGTTCGTCGTGACCCGCCTCGGGGACCTGCCCGAGATCGAGTCGGTGCTCGCTCAGATCCGGGGCATCGATCCGGACGACGTGGTGCTGATGCCGGAGGGCGTCACCGTGCCCGAACCCGATGACGTCGCCTGGGTGGTCGAAGCCTGCCAGAACCGGGGCTGGCGCTATGGCGATCGCCTGCACATCCGCCTCTTTGGCGATACCAAGGGCACCTGAACGACACCAGCAGGGGCGAATCGACGCCGGGCGGGGTTCTACGATCCCCGACGATGAGCCAACCCACGGTCTACCGCGTATGTAAATCCTTCGAGGTCGAGTCCGGGCACATGCTGTCCAAGCACCCGGGGCGGTGTCGCCTGCCCCACGGGCACTCACGTCGGATCGATCTGGTGATCTCGTCCCCGATCTTGAACGAGCAGGACATGGTCTGCGACTTCAAGGCGCTCAAGCTGGCGGTTGAGGACGAGTTGGACCGGTACGACCACGCGCTGGCCGTCAACTCGGAAGATCCGGTGCTCGGGCAGCTGTGCGAGACCAATCGGACCCGGGTGGTGGTCTTCGAGAATCAGGACCCGACGACGGAAGCCCTGGCCAAGCGCATCTATGACTTCGTGGGCGGGCAGATCGCCCGTGGGGCGTCGTTCTCGGATGAGCACGGCAACCGCTACGCCCTGTCCGCCGATCTGACCCTCGAACGGGTCCGGGTCACCGAGACCAGCTCGAGCTGGGCCGAATACGGCATCGCCTGATCGCGAGGACCGTTTGGGCGCTCGAAAGCGGGCTTCCGCGGTCAGCCGCAACCCAAACGGGCGGTGTCCCAACAATACGACGTGCCCGCGTGAGCCGGGTTGGCGGTTGCGGTGTGGGCACGCACGATGTTCGAAACGGCTCGACACAGGAGGTCTCATGCAAACCAGATGTACAAGCTCGGTGGGTCGTTCGATCGCTGTGGGGATCGTCACCGCCTTGACGGCGTTCGCCGGTACGGCAGTCGCGGGCGGGCTGGACACCGCTACGCCCCCGATCGAGTCGATTGATCGCGAGCGTGCGATGGTCTCGGCGGCCGAGCTCTCCGCGGCGTTCCGCCACGCGGCCGAGACGATCGAGCCCAGCGTGGTGCACATCGTGATCGAGCGCTCCACCAAAAGCCGGGGGGGGTTCCGCCAGCAGTCCGGCGTGGGCTCGGGCGTCATCGTCGATCCGCGCGGCTACATCCTGACCAACAACCACGTCACCGAATCCGGACAGACCATCAAGGTCCGGCTCAGCGACGGGCGTGAACTTGCGGCCGAGATCGTAGGCGCGTTCATCGAGACAGATCTCGCGGTGCTCAAAATCGACGCCGACGGGCTGGTGCCCGCGACGTTCGGTGACTCCGAAGCCATCGGCGTGGGCGAGTGGGTCATCGCGGTCGGTTCGCCCTTCGGGTTCGAGCAGACGGTGACCGCCGGCATCGTCAGCGCCAAGGGGCGAGGTGGGATCGACCCGCGCAACATGAACGAGGTGCCCGGACGCTTCCAGGAGTTCCTCCAGACCGACGCGGCAATCAACCCGGGCAACTCGGGGGGCCCGCTGGTCGACCTCGAGGGCAACATCATCGGCATCAACACCGCCATCGCCTCGAGCGGGGGCGGGAGCAACGGGCTCGGGTTCGCCATCCCGGCCGACATCGCCAAGGTGGTGATGGACCGAATCATCCGCACCGGGCGCGTCGGGCGGGGCTGGCTCGGCGTGACCATGGACCCGCTCGAGCCAATCAACGCGATCGCGCTGGGCGTCGAAGGCGGTGTGGTCGTCGCCGAAGTCCAGCCGGACTCGCCCGCTGAGCGTGCCGGACTGGAATCCGGCGACATCATCGTGGCGCTCGGCGGGCGGATGACCGAGAGCATCATCCGCCTGGGCAACGCGATCATGCTGGCCGAGCCCGGAGCAGAGACCACGATCGAGATGTTCCGGAACGGGTTCCGGATCAACCTCTCGGCCGTGCTCGACGACCGCGACACCGTCCAGGCGATCGCCGGTGGCGGTACCCACTTCGAACGGACCGGCCTGATCGTTGAGCCCGCCCAGATGGTGCCCCAACAGCGCAGCCGACGCAGGGGTCCCATACCCGGGTTCCGCGTGATCGACATACTCCCCGGGTCCGTCGCCGATATTTCCGGCTTCGAGCGCGACGACTTCATCTACGAAGTCGAGGACCGGCGCTTCGACACCGCGGGCGAGCTGGGGTCCTACCTCGATCGCGTGCTTCACGACGGAACGGTCCGCGTCGGCGTCGTACGCGGCACCCAGGCGGGCGCGATCTACCTCCGCGAGACCGTCGAAGACTGACCGGCTGACTGTCCGACACCTTCAGCTTCGGGAAGCATCGCTCACCCGCTCGGGGTGGTCGAGCAGGTCGAGCTCGGGATCGGGCATGAACGGGTTGTGGCGCGGGGCGCCCACGCGACCGGTCCACGCGATCCGCGCCACGTGGGCGAGGTCGTCGAGCACCATGAGCAGCGACGGCAGCGTCAGCAGGATGATCCCGGTGGCGCTGAGCAGGCCGAACGCGATGGTGATCGCCATCGGTATCAAGAACTTCGCCTGAAAACTCTGCTCGAGCATCAGGGGCGTCAGACCCAGCACTGTGGTCACCGTGGTCAACAAGATCGCGCGGATGCGGGCGCGGCCCGCGGCGATGCCCGCGTCGTGCACAGACAGCCCCTTGCGACGCTCCTCGTTGAAAAACTGCATGAAGATCAGCGAGTCGTTGACCACCACGCCCGCCAGCGCGATGAACCCGATCAGCGACAGGAACGTCATCGAGTAGCCCAGGATCAGGTGCCCCCAGATCATGCCGATCGTGGCGAACGGGATCGCCAGCATCACCACCAGCGGCTGCGTGAAACTGCCGAACAGCCACGCGAGCACGACGTAGATCAGCCCCGCGGCAACCGCCATGCCGATGGGCAACGACTCGAACGAATCCTGCATGTCCTTCTGACGCCCGCGCGGCACGAGGCGTACGCCGCTGAGATCGGCCAACGCCGCCGCGATCTGCGGCGACGCCTGGGCGGCGACCGTGTCGGGGTTGGCAACCTCTCGGTTGACCTCGGCCGTCACCGAGATCGAACGGTTGCGGTCGAGGCGCCGGATGGTCGCATCGGTCTCGGCCTCGGTGATCTCCGCGACTTCGATCAAGGGGACCGCCCGCCCGTCGGGCGTGAACACGAACTGCTGCTCGAGCTGGGCCAGCGATCGGCGGACCCGGTCGTTGGTCGAGACGCGGACTTTCACGTCCTCGCGATCGCCCGCAAACGTGAACGGCTCGAGCCCGAAGACCATGCCCTGAATCTGTCGCCCCAGGTTGGATCTCGTAAAACCGAGCTCCGAGGCGCCGTCGCGGAGCGTGAAGCGGACCTCACGCTTGCCCGAGTCGGCATCATCGCTGATGCTGTACACGCCGTCGAATCGCGAGAGGACCTCTTTGACGCGTGCTACCGCCACGTCCAGCGGGGCACCCGGCTCGCCGGAAATCGTGAAGTTCAGCGCCGGACCCCCCGGGCCGCCCGCAACCCCCTCCATGCGGATGCTCTTGGCTTCTGGCACCTCGCCGAGTTCGTCCTGGATCCCCTGGATCACCTCGGCGCTGGTGCGGTCGCGCGACTCGACGGGGCTGAGCTCGAAGATCAGCTGCCCGATGTGCGACGACGCGGAACCGGGCACGGAGCCGTCCATGCTGTCGATCGCCCCGGACTGGGCGTAGATCGATGCGATCTCGGGCTGCTCGAGCGCGATCGTCTCGATGCGCGAGATGATCGCGTCGGTCCGACCCACGGCCGTCCCGATCGGCATGTTGACCGTCGCGTTGATCGTCTCGGCGTCGTCGGTCTCGAAGAAGATGAACTCGACACGCCCGCCGCCCACCATCCCGATCGAGACGATCAGCAACGCCAGCGACGCCGCGACGGTGATGTAGCGGTGGCTGAGCGACCAGACGAGCACCTTGGAGTATCGCGGGATGATGATCTTGTTGAACAGCGCCTCGCGACCAGAGTCCATCCGCTCGCCCACACGCGCCAAGGGCGACCGCCCCCGGCGCAGTTTGGCCCGATCCGCGGCCCGCAGGCTGTGCCCCATGTGCACCGGCAGGATGAACAGCGATTCGATCAGCGACACAGCAAGTGCGCAGCCAACCACGATCGGCAGCACGCCCAGGAAATCACCGATCTGCCCGTTGAGCAGCGACAAGGGCAGGAACGCGAAAATCGTGGTCAGGACCGTCGAAACGACCGGCCAGCCGACCTGCCCCGTGCCCGTCACGGCCGCGACCAGCGCGGGCTCGCCCTTCTCGTGGCGCGTGGTGATGTTCTCGGCCACCACGATCGCGTCGTCGACCAGGATGCCGATCACGATGATCAGCCCGAACATCGTCAGCAGATTCAACGTCACGCCCAGCCAGCTCATCACCGCCAGCGTGCCCAGCAGCGAGACCACCAGCCCGGCCGCGACCCAGAACGAGATCCGCCAGTTCAGTAGCAGCACCAGCGTGACAAAGACCAGGATCCCCCCTTGAAACGCGTTGCGTGTCAGCAGGTCCAGCCGACCTTGCACGAAACGGGCCAGGTCGGTCGTGGTCACCAGCTTGCCGGGCGGCATCGAGACCTGCGAGCGCTGGTAGCCCAGGGCGTATGCGCCGTAGCGGTCCGAGATCGCCGCGGGGTCTTCGCCGCCCACGCCCGGCGCGGGCCGGCCGCCCTCGGGCGATCCCGCGGCTTCCCACGCCGCCATCGCTGCTTCGTATCGCTGCTTGGACACGCCGTCCGCCTGCATCCTGGCCGCGAACAGGCGCAGACGCTCGCCCACGCTCAGCTTGATCGATTCGCCGCGCCGCCCGGCGACGTACGCCTTGACGTTCTCAGAGATCTTGATGACGTCCTGCTCGCCCACGCGGAACACGGTCAGCGAGATCGCGGGCTTGCCGTCGAATCGGACGCGGAGGTCGTTGTCGACAAAGCCCTCGGTGACGAGCGCGACGTCGCCGACCCGGATCACGCTGCCGTCCGCCTCGGCACGGATCACGATGTCACGCACCTCATCGGCCCGCTCGTCGACGCCCACGGAGCGCACCGAGACCGTCGAAGCGTCGCCCCGGACCGAGCCGCCCGGAAGCTCAGCCATCGCGGACGCGATCCGGTCGGAGATCTCCGTAAGGCTGATCCCGTGCTTGAGCGCAAGCTCGGGCGCGACCTCGACGCGCAGCTCGTCCGCACGCTGCCCGCCCAGCAGCACGTCGGTGATCTCGGGCAGCGTCAGCAGGTCGTCACGCGTCTGGCGCATGAAATCTTTCATGCTCCGCTCGCTGGCGTCGCCCGAGAGCGTCATCACGATGGCCGGCAGGTTCATCTCGAGCTTGTCCACCACGATCCGGTCGGACTCGGGCGGCAGGTCCTGGAGCGCGTCCACCTCGCGCTTCACGTCCGACACCGCTTTGTCGATGCTCGTGCCCTCCTCGAACTCGACCATGACCATGCACAGGCCCTCGGACACGGTGGTGTTCATCTCCTTGACCGCGGTCAGGTCCGAGACGCGGTCCTCGATCTTCTTCGCGAGCGCAGACTCGACCTCATCTGGGGCGGCGCCCGGATAGGGCGCGGTGATCGTGACGATGCGCGGCTCGATGTAGGGGAAGAACTCGCGGCGCAGCTGCGACCCGAAGATCAGCCCCGCGCCGATCACCGCGAACATCACCAGGTTCGCGACCACTGGCTTCCTGACACCGAACGCGGCGATCCTCATGGCGATACCCCCCCGCCCGTGTCCGCACCGTCCTGCGAATCCTCGGGCGGCAGTTCCAGATGCTCCGAGTCGGTCCCCTCGACACGGACACGCGCGCCCACGACAAGCTGCTCGATCGACGTGGTCGCGATCAAAGACCCCGCGGGCAGCTCGCCCGAACGCTCGAGCACCGCCCACTCGGTCTCGAGCTCATCGATTTCGGGCAGCGACGCGTCGATCGCGTACGCGATGGTCACGTCGACCGGTGTGACCACGTAGAAACCGTCGGGGCCCGGGGTCAACGCCAGCACGCGCCCGGAACGGATCGCCGCACGCGGCACCGCGACCCGCTCTTGCGGGTCGGGCGTGCTGATCCGCCCGTGCACGAACACACCGGGCAGCAGGCGCTCGCTCGTCGTCGGGTCCTGCGTGACTTCGACAAAGACCGCGATCGTGCGTGTCCCCGCGTCCGCGGCCGGCCCGAGTCGCATCACGCGCCCGGTGTGGCTCGGATCGCCCACGGGCTCGCCCGCCCACAGGTTGACCGAGTCCCCGACGCGGATCCACGACGCGGCGCTGGCCGGCAATCGCAGCGGGACCTCGAGCCGGGTCAGGTCCACGATCACGCCGACCGGCGAGCCCGCGGCTGCCCAGTCCCCGAGGCGGGGCTCGATCGATTCGATCTCGCCCGCGATCGGGCTGACCACCCGCGTACGCCGCAGGTTTTCTTTGGCCTGCTCCAGCTCGGCGACCCTGACGCCGAGTTCACCCTCGAGCGTCAGGCGGCGCGAGGGGATCGTCTCGAGCGCCTGGCGCAGCGTCTGCTGCTCGCGTTGCGAGCGCCGGAGCTGGGCGATCTTGACATCGATCTCGCCCTGCGAGCCCGCGCCCTGCTCGACCGCCTGTCGGGTGCGATCAAGATCCCGTTCGGCGGCCGCGATCTCGTCGGCGACGAGTTCGAGCTGCGAGCCGAGGCGTTCGCTCTCGACCGCGAGCCCGTCGAGCTGGGCCCGCAGCGCCACCGCGCCCTGCTCGGCGCGGGCGACCGCGGTGGCGTAATCGGTCGGATCGATCGCGACGAGCAGTGCGCCGGCGTCGACCGAGCGACCGGGCTCGATGCGCGACGGTCGTTCGACCACGCGCCCCGTGACCTCAGCCGCCACGCGCGAGCGCCGCATCGACGCAGCGGTGCCGAACCCCTCCCAGACCCGATCGATCGAGCGGGGCGTGACGTCCACACCCCGCACCAGCACGGGCGCCGGGATGTCCGAGCGGATCTTGCTCTCGGGCTTGAGCTTGAGGAGCAACATGAAGATCGCGCCCGCGACGAACAGGATCAACAGGATCAGCGCGATGCGGACGCCGACCTTGAGCCCGCGGACCTCGCGGTGGTGCCCCGCCCGAGCGGTGTGCTCGCGCGGGGTGGGCGCATCCCCGGGCGTGCCCGCCTCGGGCTGATCGCTCGACGGGGTGGGCTCGGATCGGGGTGTCCTGGAGGGGGCCGTGTCGGTCGGATTGGTCACGGGATGGTCCTTCGCCCGCGGGGGCCTGTGTCGTGGTGGGCCGAGGCGGTGTCGCCTCGGGGTCCGGTGCGGGCCGTCTGCATCGTAGGCGATAGCAACTTGTTGAATCACCCCGCCGATGACCCATCCCAGCGGCCTTGCGGGTTCGCACGTGCGAGCCAGCCCGACGCCCCCGGTGTGATTATCAGTAGCCCAGCAGTCGCCCGCCCAGGAACCACACCAGCCCGGAGATCACCGTGATCGACGCGATGTTGAGCCAGAGCCCGGCCCTCATCATCGCGCGGATCGAGACACGCCCGGAACTGAACACGATCGCGTTGGGCGGGGTGGCGACGGGCAGCATGAACGCGCAGCTGGCCGCGACCGCGGCGGCGACCACCAGGGGCTGGGCCTGCACGCCCAGCCCGATCGCGGCCGCCCCGAGCACGGGCAGCATCGTGCTCGTCGTCGCGGTGTTGCTCGTCAGTTCGGTCATGAAGACGATTAGCGTCGTGACCCCAAGCAGGATGAGCAGCGGGTGCAGCCCCTTCGCGCCCGCCATCAACCCGCCGAGCCACTCGTCGAGCCCGGTCGCGCCGAACGCGCCCGCGAGCGAGAGCCCGCCGCCGAAGAGGATCAGCACGCCCCAGGGGATCCGTTCGGCGCTCTTCCAATCGAGCACGCGCCGCCCCTTGCCCGCGGGGAGCAAGAACAGGAGGGTGGCGCCCCCGATCGCGATCGCGGTGTCGTGCAGCCCAGTGAGGGGCGTGCCCTCTTTCCCGCCGTCGGTCAGCCAGTCGTTCAGGCGAGCAGTGATCGGTTTGTGCGATATCCAAAGCAGCGCCGTGAGCGCAAAGGTGCCGATCGCGAGGATCTCGCCCCGGCTGGGCTTGCCCATGCGATCGAGCAGCCCGCGGATGTGGGCACGCCCCCCGGGGATCGCACCGATCCGGACGGGCGACGCGACGAAGACCAGGACCAGCCAGGTGATCGGCAACAGGACCATCACCAAGGGAACACCAAACCAGAGCCACCGCCCCCAGCCGATCGTGGTGCCCTGGGAATCGCGCAAGTACGCGATCAGGATGCCGTTGGGCGCGGTGCCGGTGATCGTCATCGCGCCGCCGATGCTCGACGCGTAGGCCAGCCCGAGCAGCAGGCACGTCGCGTAGGACCTGGCCTCGGGTCGATCGGGCGCGTCGCCCCCCGCGAGCAGCGCGATGCTGGTGACGATCGGCAGCATCATCATGGCGGTCGCGGTGTTGGAGACGAATGCGCTGAGCAGGGCAGCCGCGAGCATGATGCCCGCGACGATGCGTCGTGGGCTGGTGCCCACCATCAGGATCACGCTGAGCGCCAGGCGCCGGTGGGCCCCCCACCGCTCGAGCGCTTGCCCGAGGAAGAGCCCGCCCATGAACAGGAAGACCAGGTGGTGGGCGTAGCCGCGGGTAGCGTCGCCCATAGGCTGGATGTTGAGCGGGTGGAACAGCACCAGCGGCAGCATCGCGGTCGCGGGCAGCGGGATCGCCTCGGTGATCCACCACACCGCCATCAGCACCGTCACGCCCGCGAGACGCCTGGCGGGCTCGTCGAGCGTGGCGCTGCCGAGCAGCACATAGATCAGTATCGCCAGCGCCGGGCCGAGCCACAGCCCGAGGCGGGCGGGGAATCCGGAGCGCTCGATGCCGCCCGTCTCGGATGGGGCAATACCCGCATTCATCCGTCTAAATCGGTTGCGAAGGGGTTTTTCTGGGACATGCTTTTTCCACCGGGGCAGCGTGTGCGCGATGCCCCGGACATTTATGCCGCGGATTTATTCACCGCGGGAACCATTTTCAGGAGACATCACCATGCAACGCATCAAGAGAACACTGTATCAGAGGCTCGGGTTCATCGTGGTCGCCGTACTCGGCTCCGCGGCGCATGCCGGACCAACGGCGTACGTCGTCGAAGACGACACCGACCGCCTGTATCGCTTCGACCTCGACACCCTGCAGACCACGCTGGTCGGACAGATCGGTGTCGAGTTCGTCGGCGATATTGCGGCCCTCTCGGACGGCACGATCGCCGGGCAGCACGACGCCGATCCGGGGTACTTTCTGATCGACGGGCAGGACGCGTCGCTGCTCGGGCAGGGGTCGAACACTGGGCCGTTCATTGGCGACCTCGACGCGTTCGGGGACCGCCTCTTCGCCTACAGCTCGGGTGCTTTGCGAGAGATTGACCCGCTGACGGGCCAACGCACCGCGCTCTCGACGCTGGCGATCCCGACGCACGTGAACTCCTTGGCGATGACCAGCGCCAGCGAGGCGTTTTTCTACTCGATAGGCGACGTCGGGTTGCGGGAACTCTACCGGGTCGATTTCACGTCCGGTTCGGTCGACTTGATACGGAGCGCCACCGATCTTTCTTTCGGGCTCCGATCGCTCGACTACTTCGATGGCGTGCTGTATGCCATGGACCGGTTCGGCACGCTCTCGATCGTGGACCAGACCGACGGGTCATTCACCGAGATCGGCCAGATCGGTATCTCGAACGTAGGCGGCTTCACGTTGGTGCCCGCGCCCGCTTCGGCCGCCCTGCTGGCATGTGCCGGGATCGCCGCATGCCGTCGGCGTCGATAAGCACCGCCGATCGCCCAATCAAAGAACAAACGCCCGGCGTCATCGACGCCGGGCGTTTTCAATGCGCTGCGATGTCTGCGTTGGTTCAATCCTCGGGCACGTTTTCCGACGTCACGATCCTGCGGAACTCGGTCCGCAGGGCGTTGGTCATCGGGCCTTCACCGGCAGAGATCGTGTGGGTCGCGGTGACTTCGAGGTCGGTGTGCTCGAGGATCTCGCGGACGGCGATGATCTCGGCGGCCGACCCGGTCAGGAAGATCTCGTCGGCAGTGAGGAGCTCACCGAGACTGAAGTACTTCTCTTCGATGCTGTAGCCCAGCGCCGGGCAGAGCTTGTCCTTGACGAAGCGACGGGTGATGCCCTCGAGGATCCCGGCGTCGCTGGGTGGGGTGAAGACCTTGCCGTCCTTGATCATGAAGATGTTGTCGCCCGAGCCCTCGGCCACCTGGCGGTCGGTGTTGAGCATTATCACCTCGAGGAGCTGGTCCTCGGGCTTGGTGATGCCCAGCTTCTGCCCGAGGTGAATCGCTTCGCACTTGGCCATGATGTTGTTGAGGTAGTTCAGGCTCTTGACCCGGGGGTCGAGGCAAGCGATGGGCGTCTTGGGGCGGTTGGCGACCACGACGCGCATGCCCGACTCGTACATCTCGGGCTTGAACAGCTGGATGGTGTCGGCGATGCAGACCACGCCCGGCTCGGGGCATTGGTACGGGTTGAGCCCCAGGGTGCCCGCGCCGCGGGTGACCACCAAGCGGATGTAGCCGTCGGTGATGCCGTTGGCTTCGATGCACCTGCGCTGGATATCGACCATCTCGTCGCGACTGACGTGCTTGCCCAGGTCCAGAAAGATCTCGTTGGCGCAGTGATAGAGGCGGTCCATGTGCTGTTCGCACTTGAATATCTTGCCGTTGTAAACGCGGATGCCCTCGAAGACGCCGTCGCCGTAGAGCAGCCCGTGGTCATAGACCGAGACCATGGCCTGGCTCTTGGGTTTGAGCTCGCCGTTGACCCAGATGAAGGGCTCTCGTGCGGGCTTGTCCGAACTCGCCTCGGCGGGTTGGGGGGAGACGGTGGTTGTCACGTCCGGCTTGCTGGCCATGGCGCTCATGGAACCTCCTTCGGGCGGGCATCAGACGCCCGGCAACTCTATCAGTCCGGCCCCCTCCCGGTTCGCGCGGTGGGCCGCGACACCGGGGGTGCGTTGGGCTGGGCAGGTCCGAGAACAGGCCGAATCCCTCGGGCCTGCTCCTGGGTCGGAGCCTGCATTTCGACGCTGGGCGGTGCCGGTGGGTCGGGCGGTCCCGGCTTCACTGGCGAACACTTGCCCCGATCTGCGTCGATCTTCGGGGTATATGCCCCGAACGGGTCCGATTCTCGGGCCCGCATCAGTATACGGGTATCAACCGCCCCGGGCTGCAGGGCCCTTGAAACCGTGCCGCGGGCTCGATCAGCCCCGGATCTCGGCTCCCAGATCGACTTTCGCTCGGTCGGCCAGGCGGTCCATCTGCGGGTCGACCTCTTCGTGGCGGAGTGTCCGCTCCGCGTCCCGGAAGCGGACCCTGACGGTCACGGACTTCTTGCCCGCCCCGACCTGCTTGCCGCGGTAGACCGAGACGAGGTCCGACCCCACGCAGCGTTCGAGGGCGCAGGCCCCGACGAGGTCGGAGACCGTGGACCAGGGCGTGGACTCGGGCAGGATCAGCGACAGGTCCCGCTCGATCCCGGGGTACTGGGGGAGGGCCTCGACGGTGGTCTTGGGCACCGGGGCCGAGGTCAGCACGTCGAGGAACAGCTCGGCCCCGACGACCGGGGTGTCCAGATCCTCGTTGGCGCGTGCCTCGGGCGAGATCAGGCCGAAGTGCCCGAGCTCGTTTTTCTGGCCTGCGCCGGCCCCGCCCTGTTCGACGAACACCGTCGCATGGGCGTTAGCGTCGAATCCCCGGTGGGCGGGCGTGCTCTGCTCGGCACGGACGGAGGCGTCGGGCCCGTAGCAGGCGCGGACCAGGGCGTCGATCGCGCCGCGGACCACGCGGACGGCCCGCTGGGTGTCGTCGAGCGTGGGCTTCTTGCCCGCAAACTCGATGTCGCACAGCATCGCCAGCGAGCGCCGCTCGTCGGTCGCCCGGCTGCCGGCGGTCTGGGCGAAGGCGGACGCGGACTCGAACAGGCGGATCCCGCCCGATCGCGCGTTGCGTGCGTCGGCGTTGGCTTTTCGGCAGCCCAGCAGCCCGAGCAGCACGCTGGGTCGCAGCGTCGGCTCGAGCTTGCGCCGGTTGTCGTCCACCGCGATCAGCTCGCGCCCCTCGGGCAGGAAGCAATCACCCTTCTTGGGGGTTGTGAAACTGAACGTCACCGTCTCGAAGAAGCCCAGCGACGCCAACGTGCGGGCGCACTCGCTCTGGAGGTGCTCGTCGCGCTGCGGGGCGAGGACCTCAATCTCCAGGCGGTCCTTCATCTGTACTTCGCCCAGCGAACGGGCCCGGGCGACCTCTTCGATGAGGTCGATCTCGCGGGTCAGGTCGTGCGAGCGGTGCGCGGGAATCGTGCAGCGGATCACGCCGTCACTCGAGGGCACGGAGGTGATCGAGAGCGGGTTCAGCAGCCCGGCGATCTCCTCGGGAGACAACTCGGCGCCCAAGACCTTGGAAACACGCTTGGCCCGGACCTCGACAATTTGGTCGGCCGGCAGGGGCTGCCCCTGGCTGAGCACGCCCTCGGCGGGCTGTCCGCCCGAGACTTCGCAGATCAGTTGGACCGCGCGACGGGCCGCGTAATCGATCGTGCGGGCGTCGATGCCCCGCTCGAAGCGGAAGGCGGCGTCGGTGCGGATGTTCAGGCGCCGCCCGGTGTTGCGGACCGTGACCGGGTCCCAGGTCGCCATTTCGAAGACCACGTCGGTGGTGCTGTCATCGACCTGCGAATCGTGCCCACCAATGACCCCGGCCAGCGATTGGGGACGCTCGGCGTCGGCGACAACGAGGTCGCTGGTCCGCAGCGCGTGCTCGCCCGCGTAGAGCGTTTTGACCTTCTCGCCGTCGATGGCTTCGCGCACAATCAATGTGCCACCGCCCAGCTTCTTGTGGTCGAACACGTGGCATGGGTTGCCCAGCTCGAGGGTGATGTAGTTGGTGACGTCCACCACGTTGTTGATCGAGCGTTGCCCGAACGCCTCGATGGCGTCCTTGAGCCAGGCGGGGCTGGGACCGATCTTGACGCCGCGGATGAGGCGGGCGGTGAAGAGCGGGCAGCGATCGGGCACGCGGTTGTCGAGGGTGAGTTGGCTCTCGAGCGACGGACCGGTCGCGGGTTCTTTGATCTCGGGCATCACGAGCGTGCGCTGGGTGGTCGCGTGGCGGGCGGCCGCGATCTCGCGGGCGATGCCGACGTGTCCCAGGCAATCCACCCGGTTGGAGGTGACCTCGACGTCCAGAACGATGTCGCCGCCCTGTCCGTGATCGGGGAGGTCGGTGCGTGACTCGATGGGCAGACCGGCCTCGGTGAGGATCGCGTCGGCCTCGTCGGGGGTCACGTCGCCCGGGGCGAGGTACTGATTGAGCCAGTTGATGGAGATATCCATAGGGCTGGGAGGATAGGGGGCGGGTTCCGGCAAGGCCCCGTAGACTCGGGCGATGCCCAGGCCGGTCGCCGTAATCCCGATGATGTTCGCCCTCTTGTGGTTCGCCCTCGTCTGCTGCGGGGCGGGCTGCGCGACGACGCCGTTGCCCGGGGACCGCCTCCTGCCCGAGGCCCGCCCGGCGGACTTCACGCTGGGGCTGACCGTGCTCGGGCCGCAGCGTGGGATCCGTCGCCCCGGGCAGACGCCCGCCCGCTACCTCGTGGGCGCGGACGGCTGGCTCCGGGTCGCGGTCGGGCCCGGTGCCCGCGAGTCCGTCCACCCGAGCCTGACGAGGCGTCTGACGGGCGCCGAACGCGATCTGCTCTGGGCGCTCACGCGGTCGGCCGGGATCGAGACCGTTGGACCACCCCTGCGGATCGAGAGCCCCGAGTCGTTCAATCCGCCGGCCGGTCGGCGGGTGTATCTGGTCCAGTTCCGCGGGCACGAGCGGACGATCAGCCTGGCGATGCCAGAGGGCGAGCCCGGCACCGAGCCCTTCGCGGCGTTGGGCGATCGCCTGGCCCGGTGGGCGTGGATAGCCGACCCCGATCGCCCCTAAGCGGCGTGCTCTCCATTCCTATCGTCCGGCGTGCGCGAACCGAATCCATCCAAAGAGCCCGGCGAGTTGATCGTCGGCATCGATCTGGGCACCACCAACTCGCTGATCGCGGTCTGCGACGAGGGCGGGGCCCGGGTGCTGGGCGAAGGCGACGGCGCCATCCTGCCCTCCGCGGTCCGCTACGAGGGCGACGGCGTGGTCGTGGGACGTGTTGCGCTCGACGAGGCTCCCGCCCACCCGCTCACGACCGTCACCAGCGTGAAACGCCTGATGGGGCGGTCGATCGCGGACATCGACGCCGATCGGAAGTACCTCGGCTACGAGGTCATCGAGGGACCCAACGGAACGGTCCGCGTGTCGCTGCCGGACGGGCGTCAGTTGAGCCCCGAGGAGGTCTCGGAGGCGGTGCTCACCGAGCTGAAAGCCCGGGGCGAGGCGGCGCTGGGGCGACCCATCCGCAAGGCGGTCGTCACCGTGCCAGCGTACTTCGACGACGCACAACGCCAGGCGACGCGCCACGCCGGCCGGATCGCCGGGCTCGAAGTGGTCCGGATCGTCAACGAGCCCACGGCCGCCGCACTCGCGTACGGCATCGGCACCGAGCGGTCGAGCGATCGCAACGCCAAGGCGCAGACCGTGGCGGTCTACGACCTGGGCGGCGGGACGTTCGATGTCTCGATCCTCCGCCTGACCCCCGGCGGTGACGCGCCCGACGGCACAGGGGGGACCGACTTCTTCCAGGTGCTCGCCACCGCGGGCGACACGCGCCTGGGCGGCGACGACATCGACCACGCGATCGTGGCGATGCTCGCGTCGGAGATCGGCGCAGAGATCGGGCGCGAGCAAGACGCGCTGGATTCCCTGCCCGCCGAGACACGCCGGGCGCTGCTGTCGTTCGCGCGGGGGGTCAAGCACCGCCTGTCGGACGAGGATTCGGCGACGGTCGAGATCGCCCTCGGGGACGACCGGGTCTACCGGCGCACCGTCACCCGCGACGAGCTCGAGACGATGATCGCTCCATTGATCGATCGATCGATGCGTTCCTGCGAGCGGGCGATGCGCGATGCCAAGCGGGCCATGAACGGCGGGCCGATCGACGCGGCGATTCTGGTGGGGGGCTCGACGCGCATCCCGCTGGTCCGCCAACGTGTCAGAGCGTTCTTCGGCGTGGAGCCTTACGCGGCCCTCGACCCCGATCGTGTAGTCGCGATGGGTGCGGGCGTCCAGGCGTCGATCCTCTCTGGCGCGACCAAGGGCAGCCTGTTGCTCGACGTGATCCCGCTGTCGCTGGGCGTCGAGACCGTGGGCGGTGCGGTCGCCAAGCTCATCGTGCGAAACGCGCCCGTGCCGGCCCGGGCGTTCGAGCGGTTCTCGACGAGCGTGGACGGGCAGGCGAACGTGAAGCTCAACATTTTGCAGGGCGAACGTGAGATGGCCGAGGACTGCCGGAGCCTGGGGACGTTCGAACTCCGGGGCATCCCGCCCATGCCCGCCGGCATCCCCAAGCTGGAGGTCACGTTCCTGGTCGACGCCAACGGCGTGCTGACCGTGTCGGCGCTCGAGCAGCGCAGCGGCAAACGGTCCCAGATCCAGATCGTGCCCAACCACGGGCTGACCGAGGATGAGGTCGAGCGGATGGAGGCCGAGAGCCTCGAGCACGCGCGCGAGGACATGAACCGCCACCGCGTGGTCGACCTGATCACCAACTCGGAGCTGGACCTGAAGTGGATCGGGGAGCGCCTCAGCAAGTTCCGCGACGCGCTCGACAGCGCGTATCGCGACGATCTGGATGCCAAGATCGTGGCGCTACGGGTGATGGTCGAGTCGGCCAGAGCGGACTGGACCAGCGTGGACCCCAACGCGTTCTACTCGGCCAAGACGGCGCTCGATGAAACGAGCGTGCGACTCCAGGAAGTCTCTATCGCGGCCTCGCTCCGCGAGGAGTGATCGCCGGCGTTATCGGCACTCGGGTGTACGCTGTATCACGTGTCGCGGGGGCGTGCCGGGGGTCGCGGGCGGGTTCACAGCGGGTCCCGGACGCACGCTGGATCGGGCGTGTTCTCGGGCCGACGACGGGTGCATGAAAACGATTCTGCTCGTGCTGATCTCGGTGGTGTCGGTGTGTTGTGTTCGGGCCGGCGCGGAGACCTACTACGTGCGCGTCGGGGGAAACGACTCGGCGCTCGGGACGTCGGTCGACACGGCCTGGGCGACGGTGGAGCACGCCGCCGAACAGGTCGCGCCGGGCGATACTGTCTATGTGGGAGCAGGGACGTATGCGGGACAAGTGGAGTTCGAAGTCTCGGGCACCTTGGCCGAACCGATCCGGGTTGTCGCGGACATCGAGGGCACCCGGACCGGCGACGCCGGTGCGGTGGTCATCGAGCACGGCGGGACTCAGCCCGCGATCGCGCTGCGCAACGCGGGGTACATCTACCTCTCGGGGTTTGTGGTGCGGGGCGGGGAGGACGGCCTGCTCGTCGACGGCGGTGTCGGCGTCGAGATCGATGGGTTCCTGCTCGAGGACGCACGCGATCAGGGCGTGAACGCACGCGGCGGCGCGGAAGTGCTCCTCACCAACTGCACTATTCGGGGCACGAAACGTGGGGTCTGGATCCACACGGGCATCGTCCGCATCGAAGACTCGACGCTGACCGAGCTGACCCAGGAGGGCGTGCTCGTCCGTAACACCGAATCGGAAGCCCGGCTGCGACGATGCCGCATCATCGATGTGCGGCGGGGCGCGGTGTCCGAGCACGGACGCCTCGCTTTGATCAACACGCTGATCCACGACACGATCGACGAGGGCGTCTTCAGCCAGAATAACTCCACACTGGTCATGGTCCACTGCACGGTGGATCACGCGGGGGGCATCGGCGCCCGCTTCGAGGGCACCGCCACGCTCTACAACAACATTATCTCGAGCCCGGGATCGCACTGCATGCAGCTCGACGGCGGGACCGTCACCGCGTCGCACACGCTCGTCCATGATCGCCCCCAACTCCGGTCCAACAACTTCAACTCGCTCGAGTTCGAGTTCGACCCGCAGTACGCGAATCCGTCGGGCGACGATTTCTCGCTCTCGCCGGAGTCGGAGGCGATCGATAACGGCATGGACATGACCCCGTACACCCTCCTCGACATCACCGGCAAGGACCGCCCCGAGGGGGACGAGTCCGACCTGGGTGCCCATGAGGGTTCGCTGCCCGGACGTACCTACTTCGTTCGAACCAGCGGCTCGGACGCGAACGACGGGCTGACACCAGGGGCCGCGTTCCGCACCGTCCAGTACGCGATCAATCAATGCACGGCTCCGGGCTCTTCCGTGTATGTCGGGCCGGGCAACTACCAAGAGGCCCTCACGATCGGAACCGGGTCGGGCATCAACGCGGTCAGCGGCACGCGGGCCGACCCGACCCGCGTCATCGCCGACATCGGAGGCGTGAACACACTCGAAGACCCCGGGGCGGTGGTGCTCGACGGACGCGACTCGTCCAGGACAGCAATCGACGCCCGCGCCATCTCCCACTGGGCGTTCGAGGGGTTCCAGATCCGGAACTACCTCACGTACGGCGTGTACGCGCCGAACGCAGCGGTCTCCCTGATCGCGTGCACCATCGAGGTCCCCTCGGCCTACGCCTACTACGCGCTGCCCGGCGCCGACGTCACGATCCAGGATTGCACGTTCGACCGGAACACGGGGTCCGGACACGGTGTCTGGCTCTGGAACATCGGAAACACCGGCGAGATCCGCCTGACGGTCGAGCGCAACCGGATGGTCTCGGACTCGTCCGATGGGACATCCTGGGCGAGCGGGTGGTCCTCTTGGTGGATCTCGGGCTATCGGAGCTACCGCTACGGCATCATCGTCGCGAACTACTCCACCGCAGCCGGGAGCGCCGCGACGGTCCGCAACAACCTCGTCACGGGCATGTTCTTGCCGATCTACACGATCACCAGAAGCAGCTCGGCCGAGTCGGAGGTCGTCAACAACACAGTCACCGATTCGTTCTACTCGATCTACGTCTACAACCTGGGTGGGTCGGTCGTCGCGGTCAACAATCTCATCAGCAACTGCTATTACGGGCTGTTCGCGTACGGCGGCAGCCCGACCATCCGCGGGCACGCCGAGCACGCGATCACCTACAACATGGATCTGCTCCGGCGGACGTACATGCCAACCGACCTGATCACCGACAGCCCGATGTTCGCCGATCCCGACTCGGGTGACTACGCACTCCAGGCTGGCTCACCCTGCGCGGATGCGGGTTCGTCGTACCACGCGCCGGTCGACGACCTCGACGGGCGGGCTCGCCCCGCTGACGGGGACGATGACGGCGAACGGGCGTACGACATCGGCGCTCTCGAGCTCGTCACCGGTACCAGCCGTCGGCGAGTGGTGCGATGGCGGGAGGTCTCGCCCATCGGCGAGGGCGATTGACCACCGACTGACCGAAGCCGCTGCATCCCGTGCACGTGCGGCTTGTATCATGCCGCATGCGCCCCCAACGAGTTGTTCTCCATCTGTGCCTGTCAGCCGCTTGTATCACAGCACTCGGTGCCGCCTTTTCGTGCGCCCAGCCGAGAGCGGACGCGCCCGTCTCTGGGCGCGTCACGCTCGATGTGCCGACCGATTTGCCCGGGCTCGAGAACGTGCTCGAACTGCGACCCGGGCTCATCTCGGGCGGCGAGCCTCGGGGCGATGCGGGCTACGCCTCGCTGCGATCACTTGGGATCAAGACTGTCGTCTCGATGGACGCCGTCGCTCCCGACGCCACACGATCCGGGGCTGACGGCATCCGCGTGGTCCATCTGCCCATCGGTTATGAGGGGGTCTCGGAGCAGCGCGCCGCCCAGCTCGCGGCGGCCGTCCGCGATCTGCCACGACCGATCTACGTCCACTGCCACCACGGCAAGCACCGCGGACCCGCCGCGCTCTGCGTCGGCGCGATCGGCGCAGGCCTGATCTCGCACGCCGAGGCTGTGTCGTTCATGGAGCGTGCAGGGACCAGCCCGTCGTATCACGGGCTGTGGCGCGACACGGACTCGGCAAGCCCTTTGGATGACGCCGATCTCGCAGGGCTGGCGCGGGCCTTGCCTGCCACCGACGTGCCGGAGGGCACCGCCGGGGCCATGGCGCTGATCGACCGCGCCCACGAGCGCCTGTGGCTGGTTCATGACAACGGCTGGAGCGTGCCCGAAGACCACCCCGACCTCGCACCAGCGTCCGACGCGGGCTTGATCCACAACCTGCTGCGTTCGCTGACAGATTCCGAGGAAATCGACGTGCACGGCCAGGCGTACGCGGCGATGCTCGAAGAGGCGACCGACTACGCGGCATCGCTCGAACAAGCGATCCGGAGCGGCGACCACACCGGAAGCACCGACTCCCTCAACCTGCTGCTCGACTCATGTGTCGATTGCCATAGCGGATACCAGGACTGACCCGGGCATCTACGCCAGCATGTCCAGCAGCACCTTGATGCCCTCGCCCGAGATCATGGTCTCGAACGCCGTTTCGAACTCGGCCATCGGGAACTCGTGGGTGATGATGTCGTCCAGTTCGATGTGACCCGACAGCAGCAGGCGTTCCATCTGGTACCAGGTGTCCCACATCCGGCGACCGTTGATGCCCAGCACGGTGCAGCCCTTGAAAATGATGTGGCTGTTGAAATCGAACGTGACGTCCTTGGCGGGCAAGCCCAGCAGGGCTGCGGTGCCGCCGTTGCGCAGTGTCTGGAAGCCCTGGTCCAAGGCGCTGGGCGCACCCGACATCTCCAGCAGCACGTCCACGCCCTCGTAGGTCTGACCCCGCACCTCTTCGATCCAGCCCGGGTCGCGGGCGTCGAACGCGCCGCACGCGCCCAGTTTCTTGGCCAGCTCGAGCCTGGGCGGATTGATATCGGTGCAGAAGATCTTCGCGGCGCCCGCGGCCTTGGCGACCGTCACCGCCATCAATCCGATGATGCCCACGCCCGAGATCAGCACGTTCTTGCTGCTCACGCCGGCGGCCATCACGGTGTGCACCGCGTTGCCCAGCGGGTCCAGCACCGCCGCGACCTTGTCGGGGATGTCGGGGTGAACGGGCCAGACGTTGGTCTCGGGCACGATGATGTGGTCGGCGAAGCAGCCGTCGCGGTCGATCCCGAAGATCACGGTGTCGGACGCGATGTGGGCGTTGCCGGTGCGCGAGAGGTAATCCTCACCCTTGGTGATGTGCCCCTCGGCCGATACGCGCTGCCCGGGCTGGAACTGCGTGACCGCCCGGCCCACCTTGTCGATGATCCCCACGAACTCGTGCCCGGTGATGATGCCCACGGGCACGCGACCGGCGGACCACTCGTCCCATTCCCAGATGTGGCGGTCGGTGCCGCAGATCCCGGCTTTGGTGACGCGGATGCGGACGTCCCGAGGCCCGGGCTCGGGTATGGGGCGGTCGGAGACGAACCTGAGCCCCGTGCCGGCGTGGTGCTTGATCAGCCCCCGCATGGTCTTGCCAGAGCCGGTGCCACCGGGCTCGTTCGTCCCAGAATCTGTGTCCTGGGCCGCGACGGGGCTGCTGGTCATGGGCGGTCCTGTTCTGAAAGGGGGCGATGGGAGCGGGATTGCAAGCGACCCGGGGAGGTCGGCGTTCGTATTGTGGATTGTCCGGGCGTGCCGATCAACAAAGCCGCCCGCCCGGTTGTGCTTTCGTTCGCTTCGGGGTGCCCGGTGGCGCATGATGGGGACGGGCCGGACCGGCCCAACTCTGTTCGCAGTATGATTGGTATCGAGGTGTCACAGACATGAGCCGAACGGCGAGCAACTCGGGTTCATTCCTCTATCTGGCCAGCAAGGCCGGGGGAGGGAGCGCCGTGGGTGTGCGCCGGGCCCGGTCCGAGCGGGCCCTGGCCGACGAGCTGCGGCGTGATCGCCAGGTGCTCAAGCGGACCTGGAAAATCCCCGGCGGGGCAGACCAGGGCGGGGCCTTCGGGCTCGGCGACCAGGAAGCCCTGAACACACAGCTGTCCCAGTTGCTCAGCAGGGGCGTGCCGCTGGTAGACGCCCTCGATGTCGCGGCCACCGTCGTCTCGAGCAAGTCCAAGGAACGCGTTGTACGGATGCGCGACCTCGTGTCGTCGGGCAAATCGTTCGCCGAGGCGTGCACGCAGACCGGCGCCTTCGATGAGGTCGCGATCGCGGTCTACCGCGCCGGCGAGAAGACCGGCGACCTAGCCGGGGCGGCGGCCCAGCTGGGCGAGAACGCCCGGCGGGTGCGCGAGGTCGCCGGCAAAGCCATCACGATGATGATCTACCCGGCGATCGTGCTGGTGATCGCGCTGTTCGCGGTGCTGGCACTGCTGGTGTTCGTCGTGCCGATGATCGGCGGCGCGATGCTCGACGCGGGTGTGGAACTGCCGCTGATTACGAAGATCGTGCTGGGCACGGGCCTGTTCATCCGCGGGAACATCCTGTTTATTCTGGTCGCGTTGGGTGGGCTATTGGTCGTCGGCGTGGCAGCCCGGTCCGCGGTGGGCACGCTGCTGCTCGCGATCGTGCGCCGCCTGCCGGGCATGAAGATGGTGATCAAGCACCAGGAACTGGCCCGGTTCTTCTCGGTGATGGCCGCGATGACCCGCTCGGGCATCCCGCTGACCGATGCGCTGGGCGTGAGCACCAAGGCCATCGGCGACCCCAAGATGGCGACCGATCTGGGCAGGCTCCGGGCTCGCCTGATCGAGGGCGGCGTGTTCCGCAACCTCGTTGAGCAGGTCGGCACCATGCCGCAGGCGACACGCCGCCTGCTCATCGCGGCGGACCAGGGCGGCGAGCTCGACTCGGCATTCAAATCGCTGGCCGAGGACCACGCCAAGGAAGTCGACACACGCACGTCGCGCCTGATGGCCGTGCTCGAACCGATGCTGATCGTGATGCTGTTCTTCGTGATCGGCTCGCTGATCCTCTCGGTGATGTTCCCCATGTTCTCGATGACGAGCCAGGTGCTCTGATAACACGATCTGAGGACACTCCCTGCGGACGACCAACAACGATTCTGGAAATCAAACGCCCCGTGGTGCAACACCACCGACCACGACGCGTTCAACATGAGAAGTCAGGCATAAGGAAACGACCATGAACTGCGAACTCCAACGCTCCTATCGATCCCGCTCCCACCTCTGGGCCCGCCCGGGATTCTCGCTGGTCGAGATCGTGGCGGTGGTCGTGATCATCGGCATCCTGGCGGCCGGCGCGGCCGTGGCGATCCTGCCACAGGTCGAGAAGGCCCGCGTCAACACCACCAAGAACTCGATGCGCACGGTCAAGTCCGCGATCAGCACCTACATGGTCGAGAAGAGCCAGGCGCCAGCTTCACTGAGCGCGTTGGTGCCCGATTTTCTCGAACTCGGCAGCACCGTGGACGCGTGGAAGACACCCTACTACTTCGCCGTCACGCCGGGTGGAGCCCATCCTTACCAACTGATCAGCGCCGGCAAAGATCAGGACTTGACAACGGTCTCTGACAACATCGACCTCTGGACCATGGAACTAACTGAGTGAGATGAGCCGCACGCCGCAACATCTTGAGAGGCACACGTTCGCCGGGCATCACACCCGGCGCGGCGCGACGTTCCTCGAAGCGGTGCTGGGTGTGGTGCTGCTCGGGCTGGTTACCGCGTCGCTGGCGGGCGCGGTCTCGTTCATGAACCGGGCCGACACGCGACTGAACCGCAAGCTGGCGGCCGCCGAGTTGGGCAACCGCCTTATCCTACAGTTCATCGACGACCGCGAGTCGCTGCCCAGCGAATCGCTGCCCATCGAATACAACCAGACGCTCTACCGCTGGTCGCTCGAAGAACAACCCGTCAAGTTCGTCATCCAGAACCGGGGTGTCAGCGAGCCCTCGGGCGGCGTGGGCGGCGGGGTGTCGCTCGACCGCGTTCGCTACGTCGTCGTCCGCGTGTGGCTTGCGACCGAATCGGGCGGGCGGGCCAGCTACACCAACGAGGTGCCGCACGCCGTGCTGACACGTCTGGTCGACCCGCTGGCGTTCTCGAACCCTGACTCGCTCCAAACGCTGATCGAGCAAGACGGCGGGATCGATCGCCTGCTCCAACTGATGATGCAACTCGAGGACGGCACGGCCGGGGGAGCGTCGCCTTGATGCATGTACGACTGCACAATCCGCGCCCTTACAACCCGCGCCTGCAGAGCCGGCGTGCGTTCACGCTGATCGAAACCGTGCTCGCGGTGGTGATCGGCGGGATGGTGCTGCTTGGGTGCCTGTCGGTGTTCGTGGCGTCGTCGCGGGCCGAGCGGGCGTACGCCCAGCGGTTCGAGCGGACCGGCGAGCTTTGGACCACCCAGCTGGCCGTGCGCCGGACGTTCCTGAGCCTTTTGATGGACGAACAGACCGGGGCCGCCCCCACCGGAACCGGTGTCACAGCCGAGGAAGATGCCGTCCGACCGCGTGTGATCCTCGAGCCGGACCCCGGTGCTCCCGAGGGACCCGGCGGTAGCCGGCCGCAGCGACTAGAGGTGACCGTGGCCCGATCGCCCGTGCCGTCGATCGTGGGATCGCAGATCGGCGCGTGGCTTGTCGAGGAAGACCGGTCATCGTCGCTCGACTTCGCATCGACCAATCTCTCGTCCGGCGCGATCCGGGGCGTCTATGAACTCCGCCCGTCGGGCACGCGCGAAGCGATCATGATGAACCTGGGCATCCTCGACGAGGAACCCAAGCTGCTCCGGCGGATGCAGAACGATCCGCCGCCCGGATGGACGCTTTGGTGGCGTCCGATCCTGAGTACGGAACTGGGCGAGTTGGAGACGGGCGTCCCGCCGCGCGGTGACCTGTCGGGTGACATCGAGACCGTGCGCAACCGCCTGGCCGGGGCGATCCCGGTGCTGCGGGGCGTGGACACGCTGCGCTGGACGATCTTCAAATCCGACGAACGCATCGAGACCTACGCTGCGGGGAGCATCACCGATCTGCCCGCGTTCGCCGAACTCGAAGTGCTGCTGCTGAGCGGGCAATACGCCAACTGGATGTTCGAGATCGGGTGGGAAACCGGCTCCGATCCCACGGGTGGCACAGATGGCGATGCGGCCGACACAGACACGCCTGATGACGACAACGGCGGTGGTGGACGACCGGGCGGCGACCGCCCCGGCGGCGGCGGGGGCGGGCTCCGTAATCCCGGCGATCGCACCGGCGACCTCGGCAACAGGGACAACTGATGGCGCACGGACGGACCACATCCCGATCTGAGCGGCGTGCGTTCGTGATGCCCATGGTGCTGCTGGCCACGGTCGTGGTGGGCATGGGCGTGGGCATCGCCATGACTCGTTTCGCTGCCCAGACCAAGGTCATCGCCCGCCAGTCGCGGGCGTACAACGAGCACCACGCCGGGCAGGGGCTGCAAGAAGCGATCGGCGCCTGGCTGCGTCAGCAGAACGGGCGCAACATCGCCGACGCGATCGATCCAGACTCCGGGCACGCGATGGACATCGAACTCCAGGACGGCTCGGTCGTCTCGGTCTACCTGCGCGATGGGCAAGGCACGGCGCTGGCCGACCTGAGCGCCCTGTCACCCACGCAGGTCGAAGAAGCCGGGATCGTGGTCAAGAACCTGGCCGAGGACGTATCGCCCCAGGAATACCTCCGCCTGACGCGTGCGGTCGGGCCGGCCGCGATCTCGGTCAACACCTCGTCCGAAACGGTGATCCGGGCGGTCGCAATGGCGGTGGGCGGCGCGGACGGCGACTCCTTCGCCGACGAGTTGCTCCGCATCCGCGCCCGTGGGAGCGACATCACCCGCCAGGACATCACCAGCGCCATCGGGGCGGCCGGGCTGAGCAACGAGCAGCGCACCGCCGCCCTCCGCATGCTGTCGACCGACGTGAGCCTCTGGGCCGTCATCGTCGAGCTCCACGCCGGCAAGGGGGCCGATCGGGGGCGTCTGATCTCTAGGTACGGCGGGCTGGCCCGTCTCCGCGTCGGCACCGCCCGGCGCAGCGGGGGCAATCCCAGCGAGCTTGGCACGTTCCTCACATGGCGGGACCTCGGGATCGACTCCGATGACTTCTCGCTCGATGACCTCGATGCGGTGAACTGACGTATCATGCTCTTGGCGTGCCGAGGGGTATCCTCGGCGCGGGCCCGGGAGTTGTTTGGGATGGTCTTTGGGGTGCAGTTGGGGCCTTGTTGGTGCCCGTGTTTGAGACCTTCTTCGGTTTGTTGTCTTTGGGAGCCGGTCGATGATCAGAGAGCTTTCACGATCGTCCGCGTCGCGCCTGACCCTGGCGACGCAGATCGCCTCGGCCGCCCTTGCCGTCGGTGCGGTCGCGATCGTGGTCGTTGGGCTGCCCGAGCGGCAACGCCCGCCCACGACCATGCCCGTCGCGCACGCCGCCGGCGACCCACAGGGCGATCCATCAACGCAGCCCGGCACGCCGGGGTCCGACGCCATCCAGGCATACCGCGTGGATTTGGGTGCGATGGCCGAGCGCCTGTCGCTGCTCGACAACGCGCCGACCCCGCCGGTCATCGAGACGCCCGACGACGGCGGCGATGCGAAGCCGACCATCGACGACGGTGTTCCGCCCCAGCCCTTCGCCAGCCGGGTGCGATACCTCGGCATGATCCGCGTGGGCGAAGCCAAGATGGCATTCGTCAACATCGACGGCTCGCAGCGCGTGGTCCACGAAGGCAGCGTTGTGCCCCCGATGGATCAACGCCCCGAGTTCGGCGCCTTGACGGTCACGTCGATCGAGCAGAGCGCCATCACGGTGTCGCACGAGGACGGCGAAGCCGAGATCGAACTCTCGAAGCGCGATGGCCCGGCGATCACCCTGGTCGCGGGCGGCGAGGTCGATCGCGTCGAGATGGCGCCCAACGCCGACCTCTCGGCGTTCGAGACCAACGCCAACGGCAAGACGCTGCCCGCGTCCGAGATCGACCGACGCAGGCGTGCCATCGAGCGCCAACGCACCCAGAACCCGCGCGACTACGACGGCCCGGGCTTGCGGATGCCCGAGCGACGCGTCATCGGGTCGATGGGCACACGCCGACCCAACCGAGACCGCGACAACGAGCGCGAGCGCAACGAGCGGAACAGCGGCGGAGACGAGTAATCCGCCCGTCGCTCCCACGAGACGACGCCACTCCTGATACAAGCGGCTGGGCAGATAGAGCAGCCCAGCCACGAACGAACGAAGACCTGACCGGGCGGACGCCGCCGGACGGACCCGACCCTTGAGCGAACGAGCGTGCTACATCCAGCGGAGCGACCGGGGCGTGCAGATCCGCTCGGCCACGCTCATCGGGCAGCGCACCACCGAGCGATGGGAAGCCGAGCCGGGCTCGGACGCGCTCTCCGCGGAGCAGGCCGTGCTCGACACCGCCGAGTGGATCCGCGACCGTCTCAGCGAGACGCGCAGCGCCAAACGCCTCGACACGCTGTGCCTGGACATCGACGGGGCGGCGTGCTCGTGGATCCGCGGGCGCGACGCCGAAACAGAACTGATCCGCTCGGCGATCGACGGCGCGGGCGCCGAGATCGACGAGGACGATCTGCACGGCGGGCACTCGACCGCGGGGATCGCCGAGCGCCTGCCGGCGCTGGGACGCGAGCTCGATGTAGATGTCCTGGGCACGCCCGACGCGAGCGGACGGGCCGCGGTTCTCGCGGCGCCGGATGCGCCGGCGCGACTGCTCCTCGACCGCCTCGACGCTCTGGGCGTGCGGGTCGGGCGCGTGGTCACGCTCTGGCACACCATTGCCGAAGCATGGGACCCCGGGGCGCACAGAGCGTCTGAGTCGGACCACGCGGGCATCGTCGCGACCGACCACCCGCCCGCGGCGGTCGTGCTGATCGACCCCGAAAGCGGGCGACTGATCTGGAGTTGGTCGCGCCAGGGTGAACTCATCGCCTGCGGCTCGATGCGGGTGCGCCGCCTTCGCTCCGAAAAACATGAATCGCACGCCGAGGTGCTCGAGCACGACATCGCACGCCTTGCGGGCGATTGGCTCGGCTGGTCGGCGCAGCTTGGCGTCTGCCCGACCCGCGTGGTCGTAGTCGGCAACCCGGCGCCGGGCGGCATGTCGCCCGGCGAGATCGGGCGCGCCCTGACGCGGGCGTGGGGCGGGTCGATGGCCGACCTGATCCCGAGCGAGGACCCGATCGGTGATACGCTGGGCAAGACGCTGGACGTTCGCCCGATCAACGCGTTCCAACCCCTCGCGGAGCGCCCGACGCGGTCACACCGGGCCGCGTACCGATGGCTCGCGGTGGTGCTGCTCATCGCGGCTGCCTGCGTCGCGGGCCTGGGCGTCGGGCTGTTCAACCGAGCGTCGGGGACCAAGGACGTCATCACCCAGGTGAATCAGGAACGCATGGACGCGCTCAACGCGGTCGCGCCCGAGCTGGTGCTCGACCCCTTCCCCGCCCAGCGCCTCAGCGAGCGTATCGCGGTGCTCCAACGACGCACCGGCGACCTCGATGTCGACGCCCCGCGCCCGATCATGAGCGAGCTGGAGACGATCTCGCTGGTCCTGGCGATCCCGGGTGTCTCGGTCGATCTGATCGAGGTGCTCGATACGCTGGTGACTATCAAGGTCCGCGTGCGTGAGATCGGCGAGGGAGAGCGACTCGACCAGGCACTCAACTCGATCGGGGGCTCGGGCCTGCGATGGCGCGACCCCAGCTACGACTCACGCGGCAACGACCAGATCAGCGTGGTCTACACCGCGACCTGGCCCGAGCGGACTGCGAGGACACCATGAGCGTGCGCCTGACCGAGGACGACCGTTACGAGATCGCCGCCCGGGCCGAAGCGGGCGCTCGGGCCAACCGCCCGACGCACCTGGTGCTGATCGCAGGGCTGGCGTTGTTCGTAGCCGCGGCTGCCGCGGGATTGGGGTGGCGCGCCGACTCCGGGGCGGCCCAGTCGCTCAGGATCAAGTCGAACGAACTCGTGACCATCAACGAGCGCTCCGCGGTGCTGGCAGGGCTTGTCCAGCAGCAGGTCGAATCACCCCAGGACGATCGGAACGCGCCGATCTCCGACATGCTCAGCCGGCTCGAGAACGCGGCCCGCGAGGCGGGGCTGGATACGCTCCCCGGCGTGCCCCGTACAGAGAACGAGAGCTTCCAGAACGCCCGGCGCGTGAACTACCGCTATTCCTCCCGCGACCGTAACCAGGTACGAGACCAGTCGCTCGAGAAGCTGCTCACGTGGGTCTCGCTGGCGACCGAGCGGATCCCGGGCTTGTACGTCCGCCATATCTCGCTCAAGCCACAGCAAAACGCGTGGCTGATGGATGTCACCTTCGCCCGCTACGAGCGTTTCGAGGATTGACAGGGTTGGAGCGGCACAAAAGAATCCGACCCGAGAAGGACCGGAGAAGGACCCGATGACGATGCGACACACACCCCTGTTGAACCCGCGTGCCTTTCATATCTGCCTCGCTGTCGGCGCGGGCCTGCTGACCGCATGCGCTTCGTCGCCACGATTGAGCGACCGGAACAAGCCAGACAGCAACGGGACCGACGCGTCACGGGCCATCGCAGATCTCATGAAGCAGCGCGAGCAAGCGCGGGCATTGATCGCCCAGGCAGAACAGGCCGAGGTGGACGGGCAACCCGAGCGGGCGATCGAGCTATACGCCCAGGCGCTGCGTCTCGACGACTCGATGCAGAACGCCTGGAACAACGCGGGCACGCTGCTGATGGACGCGGGGCGCTTCGCCGACGCGGTGAGCGCCTTCCAGCGGGCATCGCAGCTGGTGCCGGGCGACCCCCGCCCCGAGTACAACATCGGCGTCGCGTACCAGCACAACGGCTGGGGCGAGGACGCCTACCGCCACTTCGGCATCGCGATCGCGCGCGACCCGTCCCACCTGCCCTCGATCCGGGGTTATGTCCGGGCGGCCGAGATGACGGGCAAGGCGGAATCCCAACTGCTCGACGTGATCAAAGCCGCGACGATGCGCGAGACGGACGAGGCGTGGCGCGAGTATTTCCTGCGTCAGCGCTACCGCGTCGAAGCGGTGCTCGAACAGCGCTGAGCATCCCGTTGAGCCCGGGATCGCACCGTTGATTTTTCCTAGTGTTTTGCCTTACAGGCGCTCGGCCGCGAGCGAGGCGAGGTCGCTGCGCTCGGAGCGCTGCAGCGTGATGTGCCCGACAACGCCGAGCCCGCGCATCCGATCGACGGCGTAGCTCAGCCCGTTGCTCGATTGGTCGAGGTAGGGGTTGTCGATCTGCCCGATGTCGCCGGTCAAAATCAGCTTGGTACCCTCGCCCACACGCGAGACGATCGTCTTTACTTCGTGCGGCGAGAGGTTCTGGGCCTCGTCAACGATCATGAACTGGTGCGGGATCGACCGCCCGCGTATGTACGTCAGCGGCTCGAGGACGAGGCGGCCGTCGGAGATCAGCTTGTCCACACGCTGCTCGGTCGATTTGCTCTCGGCCTGCTGCTGATTCGGTGAGCCGCGGGTGCTGAGCAGGTACTGCAGGTTGTCGAAGATCGGCTGCATCCAGGCGCCGAGTTTCTCGTCCTTGTCACCTGGCAGGTAACCGATGTCGCGCCCCATCGGCATGATCGGGCGCGCCACCAGCAGCTTCTCGTAGCGCTCTTCCTGGAACACCTTGGCCATGCCCGCGGCGATCGCCATCAAGGTCTTGCCTGTGCCGGCCGCACCCAGCAGCGTGATCAGTTTCACATCGTCGTCGAGCAACAGGTCCAACGCCATCGTCTGCTGGACGTTGCGGGCCAGGATGCCAAACGTAGGCTTCTTCTGCGGCGCGACCGGGATGATGTGATCAGTGTCGGCCAGACGCCGCCCGAGCCCGGAGTGCGCCTCGTCCTCGACATCCTTGAGTATCACGAACTGGTTGGGCACCAGCTCACGCACGTACGCTTCCGCACCCGGGTACTCGACCGTCAGGGGTCCTTCGAGCCGGTCCACGCCCAGCATGCGGTCGCGGTAGAGATCGTCGATCGCGTCGCGCGGGGTATCAAGCTCGAGGAAGCCGGTGTAGAGCCGGTCGGCGTCCACCTTCTGGTTCTCGAAATCTTCGGTGCGGATGCCCAGGGCGTCGGACTTGATCCGGGCCGCGAGGTCCTTCGAGACGAAGACGGCCCGCTTGCCCTGCTGATGCAGGTGCCACGCGACCGCGATGATCCGGTTGTCGGGCTTGTCGTCGGAGAGGATCGCCGGGCGGTCGTGATCTTGCGTGTCGATCCAGATCCGCCCCGTCGCGCCGCGCGATGCAGCACCCAGCACAGACAGGTCCACGCCCTCGGTCAAGATCCCCTCGCGTCGGATTCGGTCGAGGTGCCTGATCGCCGACCGAGCGTTGCGACCCACGTCGTCCTCGCGCCGCTTCATGGCGTCGAGTTCCTCGATCACCGGGTAGGGGATGATCAGGTGGTTCTCTTGGAAGACGAACAGCGCCTCGGGGTTGTGCAGCAGCACGTTGGTGTCGATCACGAAATGCTTGACGCCATCCTCGGCGGGGCTTGCTGATCCGGAGACCCCCTTCGGATCTGCTTGTTCGTGGCTCGTCATGTCGCGCTCGGCTCCTGTTGTACGCATGATCGCCATGGTCATGCCGATCCGGCGGGGTCTGCTCGCCCGATCGTCTGTGCCCCAGCATATCGAATCGGACGATCGCCGCCCGCCCGCGACCGTCATTCGGTGGATTTGTCGGGATTTTGCCCCGCTCGGCGCTGGCGGCTCAGAAAGACGCCACGATCGCCACGATTGCGTTGACGGTCAGCGTCAGCGCCGCGACCGCGGCGATCGCGGTTTTAAGCACGATCGATAACGCCCGTCCTGCCGATGCCCCGCCGCCCGATCGTGCCGACTCACGCCAGCTCCGCTTGGCGACACCGCGCTCGGACAGCGCCGCGCCGAGCCCCGCGCCCGCGATGCCGCCGATGACCGCGCCGACGATCGGGATAGGAATCACGATCTGCCCGACGATCAGCCCGATGATGGTGCCGCCCATCGCGCCCCATCCGCCCGCCCGCGAGCCCCCAGCCCGTTTCGAGCCGGCCATCGACGAATAGAACTCGACGATCTCGCCCAGCACGCCCAACGCGACGATCGCCACGATGACCCAGATGCTGAGAACCTCAGGCCAGACCCATTCGACGAGCAGCGAAGCGCCGGCCATCATCCAGATGCCCGGCAGCGTGACGGCGACCAGCCCGACGCCCGTCCACGCGATGACGATCACGCCCAACGCGACGAGCCAGATGATCAGATCGGCCCAGAACTCACTCACGCTGACCTCCCGGCCTGCACGGGGTGGGCACGATCAGCCCTCGGTGCCAGTGTCTGCAGCGGGCTTATCCGTGTCCTTAGCGTCGTCCGGGCGTTCATCGTCGTCTTCTTCGGGGCCGAAGGCTTCCTCGTTCATCAGCAGCAGCCAGCCCTCAAGCAGGTCGCGCTGGTAGAGGTCGCACTTGACCTCCTGCCCGCCGACCTTGGGGTGCCCGGGCTTGATCTTCAGAAACACAAGGAACTTGTCCCACTTGCGCCGGTCGAACTCCTCGAGGTCGCTGGGCGAGATCGTCGCGCCGCCCGGGATGGTCAGTGTCATCGTGGATTCGTCCCACGCGTACTTACGCCCCGCCACGCGGAACATGTGCACGATCATCACCAGGGCGATCGCCCAGCACACGCCCATGATCGCCCACTGGCTGGGGATGTCGAACGCGGACAGCGGCTTGGGGTTCGACGACGCGGACGACCAGACCTGCTGCAGGTCGGTCAGGCGCTGGCGCGGGCGGTCGATCGTGGTGTGCTCGGGGGCGAGGCGCCCGATGCGCCCGAGCCCCTGCAGCCACGCGTGCCGGGTCGAGAGCATCGTGGCCCGGAGCTGACGCCCCGACTGGGCGTTGGTCGAGTCCGTCGCGTTCTGACGCTTGCGCTCGGGATCGTCGAGGCGTTCGAACTCTTCGACGGGCGAGGGCACGGAGGCGTCGCGCTCGAAGATGCCGAAGTCCTCGCTGTTGGCTTTCTGCGCCGCTTCGAGGTACTGCCACTCGGCCCAACTCGCGAAGCGCTCGCCGCGCTTGGGATAGGCATCCACCGCGTCGTAAAGCCCGTACGCGCCGAAGCCGATGAGCACGACCAAAAATATCGCCATCTTCCGCTTCCAGCGCCTGCCCAGCGGCGCCGCCTGTGTTCCCTGCTGCGTCTCGGTCGTCCCCTGATCGGTCATGCGTGGTTCGCTCCGTGTCGCGATGCTTGGTCGTCGGTGCGCCCTCGGCGGGGCTCGGGCCGTCGTTCTGGCCCTGTCATGGCTTATCGGCTCGCGGACGCCGACGCGTGAGCCCCGCACGCCCGGGATCGGGCGAATCCGGCCTGTCTCTGGGCCGGTCTTATATCTTTCCCACGGGCGGATCGTACCGCTTAGAACACATCGTTGACCCGGGCCAGGGCCGCCCGCCACCACGCGGCCGCCCGTTCGAGCCCCCCAGGGCGACGCCGGAGGTGGTCGAACCCGCCCAGATCCGTCCGCTTCGCGGGGATGCGGGGGTAGGACCGATCCGTGAGCATCGCCCGTGTCAGCCAGGCGGAGTGCTGGGACCGGAACCGCTCGCCCGCGGACTGGATATCCCGGAGTGATCTTCCGCGCCAACGCATGGGCGGATTGTATCGAATCATGTTGCGAGAGCGAAGCCCGGTGTGCACGATTCGGGATGCACGGGTTCTGCCGCTCGGACCTTGCCACGCCGGGGGTAGGTGGACCTTGCCCGGCCTCACGAGCCGGACCTCACAATCCCTGCGGCTTCTCGATCACGAACTCTTCGTTGTCCACGCCCGGGATCTGGATCAGCTTGCCGCCCTTGCGCTCGAACAACGCGATCCATGCCTCCAGGGGCATCAGCGTCAGGTGCAGCGGGGTGCGGGCGAGGAACTTCCACATCTTGTTCCGGTCGGCACGCGGGTTGATCTTGAACGCGAGGTACTTGGACGAAACCCGCCACGACTCGTCCACCGCGGCCACCACGTCCTCGGGACGCAGGTGCTCGAAGCAGTCGGTCGACATCACGAGTTCAAACGCGCCGTCCTCGAACGGCAGGTCGGTCGCGCTGGCCAGGTGCAGGTCGAGCCCCTTCTTGCGCCCGTCCTCGATGGCTTTGGGAGCGACATCCACGCCCGACGCCTCGACGCCCAGCTTGCCCAACTCGCTGACCGCCCAGCCGACCGAGCAGCCGATGTCCAGCGCGGACTTCACGGGCAGGTGCCCCTCGCGGACGGCGCCGACGATCTCTTTCGCGTGGGAGTAGCCGTCCTTGGAGTGGTAGCCCAGGCGGTAGAGGCGTCCGTAGACCTTGCCGTAGAACTCGCCCGAACCGGTCAGGGGCTTCATGGGCGCTTGCTGGGTGGTCATAAAGGGAGGCTCCCTGGGTGGGGTGATCGTGCGTGCGTGCCGCGGGTCTCAAGCGGGCTGACGGGCCCGAGAGTCTACACGATCCGGGGGCTCGGACCGGCTCGGGCGGGCCCAAAAACCGGTCAAACCGCCCCGCTTCCGGGGCAGAACGTACAGTTGCCCCGGGCCCGTGCCGCCCGCCCCATCCTGGAGTTGACCATGACGACCAAAGCCGCCTCGCCCTTCGAGATCCGCACCCACGACACCCTCAAGATGCTCGAGGATTCCGGGCAGTACAAGCACCTGCACCTGCTCGACTCGCCCATGGACGCCTCGGTCCGGATGGTCGGCGACGACGGCGTCGCCCGCGACACGCTGTGCTTCTGCTCGAACAACTACCTGGGGCTTGCCAACCACCCCGCGGTGGTCGAGGCGGGCATCGAGGGGCTGAAGCGCTACGGCGCGGGCACCGCATCGGTCCGCTTTATCTGCGGCACCTTCGCCCCCCACAACACCCTCGAAGCCACCATCGCCCGCTACATGGGCACCGAGTCGTCGTACACCTTCGTCTCGTGCTGGACCGCGACCGAGGCGCTCTTCCCCACCGTGTGCGAAGCGGGCGACATCATCCTCTCCGACGCGCTCAACCACGCGTGCATCATCGACGCGATCCGCCTGACGCCCGTGATCAAGAAGGGCGTACTCAAGGGCGTGTACAAGCACGCAGACCTGGGCAGCCTGCGCGAGAAACTGCAGGCCGCCCGCGACAACGAAGACGTCACGGGCCAGATCTGGGTTATCACCGACGGCGTGTTCTCGATGGAGGGCGCCGTGGCCGACCTGCCCGGGATCCGCAAGCTCTGCGACGAGTTCGGCGCGATGCTCGTCGTCGACGACTCCCACGGGCACGGCGTGATGGGCCCTACCGGGCGCGGCACCCACGAGCACTTCGGCATGTGCCCGGGCGCATCCAACTTCGACCCAGCCAACGGCACCGTCGATGTCTTCACCGGCACCCTGGGCAAAGCGCTCGGGGGCGGCGCGGGCGGGTTTGTTGCCGGCTCGAAGAACCTGACCGAACTGCTGGTCCAGCGCGGGCGTCCCACACTGTTCAGCAACGCCCTGCCCGTGACCGTGGCGTGCAGCGCCAACGCCGCGATCGAGACGCTGATGAACGAGCCGCAGCGGGTCGAAAAACTCCGCGACAACGTGGCGTATGTGCGGAGCGAGCTGGCCAAGGCCGGATTCGACGTCCTCGAGTCCCCCACCGCGATCTGCCCGATCATCGTGGGCGACACCGCCAAAGCCATCGCGATGTCCAAAGCCCTGCTCGACCACGGCGTGTTCGTCATCGGCTTCGGCTTCCCGGTCGTGCCCGAGGGCACGGCCAGGCTCCGCATCCAGATGTCGGCGGCCCACACGCGCGAGCACATCGATGCGTTGGTCACGGCGTTGAAGAAGCTATGACAGAGCAGGCACCCCACTGCTGGCACTGCGGCTACGACCTCTCGGGCACGACGGACCGATGCCCCGAGTGCGGACTCGATCCATCGGACGCGCCACCAGAACACCGCGTGTCCCACGGGATCGCAATCTTCATCTTGCTGATCGGATTTCTTGTTGTATCCGGAACGTCGTTCGTCGGATTCCTACGCGATGCGGTCAACGGGGGTGTTCGCCCGAACGAATGGCGAGACTTCCTGGCCGTAACCTTGATCTCATTCGTACCCGCGGGGTTCGCGCTGAAGCTCATGTTCGCACCGGAACGCTCGCACAGCGAGATATCGACGAAACGGATGGCGTGCGTCGTTTCGGGGCTCACAGTGCTCGCGATGCTGGCTTTCTACAAGTTCCTCTGAACCCATTGCCTTTCGCTGCATGAGCATACGACAAGGTTCGCGCGCATGAGAACGTGCTCTTGGCTGACCAAGAGCACGGCACCGATACATTGATTGGTGGGCGATCGCTCAGCCCTTGAGCACGAACGTGACCTTCATGCTCACGCGGTAGGCGGTGACCTTGCCGTCCTTGATCTTCATGCTCTGGTCCTGTACCCAGACTCCCTTGACGCCGGACAGAGTCTTGCAGGCCCGCTCGACACCCCTCTCGATCGCGTGCTCGAAGCTCTTGTCGGACTGGGCGGTGATCTCGGTAACCTTTGCGACGCTCGATGCCATGGCTAGCTCCCCTCACGGATGTTTCATTCGTCCCCAGGTGTCAGTGTAACGGGATAGCACCCAGATCCATCGCCCCATTTCGCGCGATCCTCGCTCGGCCCGGGCCCATACCATGGGCATGCCCTCCGCCGAACCGAACGCCGTTGAGCCGAGCAATGCACCACCCGTGGACACCATCGGGCTGATCGGGCTCGGTGCGTTCGGACGCCTGGCCGCGTCGTGCCTGGCTCAGCACGCCGAGGTGCGTTGCTACGACCCCGAGGCGACCGACGACGAGGTCCGCTCGGCCGGCGCGACGCCCGCGCATCTCGAAGACGCGGCCGACGCCCAGGCGGTGGTGCTGTCGGTGCCGGTCCAGGCGATCCCGGCCGCGTGCTCGGCCATCGCGGGCATGCTCAGTGAGAACACGCTCGTTTGCGATGTTGGTTCCGTGAAACTCCGCCCCATCGAATGGATGCTCGCGGCGTTGCCGGCCCACGTGCAGGTCCTCGGGACACACCCGCTGTTCGGGCCGCAGACGGTCGCCGAGTTGGGCGGGATTTCGGGCGAGCCGATCGTGCTCTGCCCGGCGCGCATGAACAAAGAGACCTTCGAGCGGGCCCGGCGCTTCGTCATCGACAAGATGGGATTGGTCCCGATCCAGATGACGGCCGACGATCACGACCAGCAGATGGCGTTCGTGCAGGGGATCACGCATCTGATCGGAAAAGCCGCGTCGAATATGCGCCTCGAGGAATACCCCACCTCGACGCTCGCGTATCAGAAGCTGCTGCAGATGAAAACAAACACAGAACTGGATGCACCACAACTCTTTGACGCGATTCAGCGCCTCAACCCCTACGCGATGAACACTCGCCACGCGTTTCTGAGTGCGGTCAAAGAACTTGTCGAGGCGGCCGACGTCGCCGAGCCGGTGCGCAATCGATAGCGCCTTCCGTTGGCGCGCATGCAATCGGGCGCAAACCACCAAACAGGGCCTTGGCAAGACGGCTGAGCGCGTTACGCTGTGTCGATGGACTCGGCACGCATGCTCCGCTGGTTGGTCTGGCTCGCGTGGATCGCGGGCGCGATGGGCCAGAGCGCCTCGGGGCAGGCCGCGATCGAGGGAACGCTTGACGAGCGGGCCCTGGACCCCACTCTGGCCGACACCCCCCGGGGCAAGGACGAAACCGCGATTGATCAGCCCACCGACCCGAGTGCGCTCGATACCAGCCTCTTCGATCTTTGGAGCGGCCAGGCCTGTCCGGCGATTGATAGCCCTAATTATTTCGGTGTCGCCACGATGCCGGATGGCACCTCGGTCACCGAGTCGCTGCTCCGCGCCGACGACGAGGTGCGCGAGGCGTACCGCCAGGTGCTGCTCGCCCGATACGCCCGCGAGCTGGAGAAGTACGACGAGGCCCGGCGCGAGTTCGGCTGGAGCCAGCAGGTCGGGCGGATCATCTTCTGGATCACGCACGTCGTGCTGGCGATCGGGATGACGCTGTCCGTGCGCGAGTTCTTCGACGCTCGCCGCCTGCGCAAGCAGGGCGAGAAAGCGACAGAGAACGAGATCAAGCTCTCGATCGATGGCATCGCGCTCAAGACGAGCCTGAACGGGCTGGCGATCCTGGCCGTGGCGGTCGGGTTCTACTACCTATATCTCAGCTTCGTCTACCCGATCACGCTGGTCAACACCGGGTGATACCCGGGGCGGATCGCGGGTCGCTACCGGCGCGGGTTGCGTGACGACGGGCGGTCGATGCCGTCGCGGATCGGTCCGATCGGCGAGCGCTTGGGCTTGGGCGCGTGCGCAGCATCGGTCGCGATCGGCTCCGATGCGACCGGTTGTTGCGGTGCTTGATGACCCGCTTCGTGCCCCGCTTCGTGGTCCGCGTCGATCCGGGCGAACAGCAATCGGCCGGCCGCGGTCTGCATCGAGCTGGTCAGCGTCATCTCGACGCGCTCGCCGATCCGGGCTTCTCCGTCCTCGGCCACGATCATCGTGCCGTCCTCCAGGAAGCCCACGGCCTGCCCAGCGTGCTCGCCCCGGCGCAATAGCTCGACCGATACCACCTGCCCGGGCAATACCGCCGGCTTGAGGGCGTCGCCCAGCTCGTGGATGTTGACCACGGTCACCTGCTGGATCGACGCGACGCGGGCCAGGGCCGAGTCGGTGGTCATGATCGTCGCGGGCAGTTCGGTCGCCAGCTCGACCAACATCTGATCCACCGCCCGGCGTGTGACCGGAGTGGTGTCGATAGACACATCGGCCGTGCCGAGGCGCTGGAGCTGCGCGACCACGTCGAGCCCGCGCCGCCCGCGGGTGCGTTTGGACTTGTCCTGCGAGTCGGCCAGCGCCTGGAGCTCTTCGAGCACGAACTGCGGGATCACGAGCGGCTGCTGTATCAGCCCCGTGCCCGCGACATCGGCGATCCGCCCGTCGATCAGGGCCGACGTGTCGAGCAGCACCGGGCGCGGGCCGCGGAGCTGCTTGGCGAACTCGACGTAGGGGATCACCAACCGAAACTCGTCTTGGGTCTGCAGGACCGTCGAGATGCCCAGGTACGACAGGCTCACGCCCAGCAGCACTTTGAGCGCCGGGATGATGTTGAGCTGGAGCACCATCGGGTCTGACTCGAGGTCCCACGTCGCGATCACCAGGTCGATGACCGAGCTGATCGCCCAAGAGGCGAGCAGGCCCGCCACCAGCCCGAAGACGACGCCTGACACCAGCTGGATCTTCTTCTTGGGCGTGAAGATGTCCAGGGCGAGGAACGCGGTCGCCAGCAGCAGGGCGACCAAGATCGGCAGCCACCATGCGATCGCCAGCCCCAGCTCCAGCTCGCCCGAGGGGGTCGCCCCGATGCGGATGACATAGAGCATCGTGAGCAGCACCAGCATGACCACGAACACGCTGCGGACGACGCGGAGCATCACCCGCTGATCTTGCCCGGCGGTTCCGCCCCGGCGTGGCTGGGCGATGCTCGGCTCGGCTGGTGTGTCGGTCTGGTCTGGCATCGGCTCACCTGGGGCCCGCACGGGCGGGTGGACATCGCAAGGGGGCGGGATCGCCCCAGGGCAAGTGTACGGGGGGTCGGGGGCATAGGATCCTCCTCGACCCGCTCCTGTCGGCGGCCGGGCCCGGTGCACGGGTGGCCCGTGAACCTGGTCAGGGCTTGACCGCAGCAGCCATAAGCGGCCGTCATCCGGTGCCGCCGGTGTCCTGGCCGCCGACCGGGGTGGGTTGATCAGCACACGAAAGGTACAGCGATGTTCGTATTGGCCTTGGTGATGGCGTGCACACTTGAGCAATACGCACAGCCCGAGTTCCACGCGGCCTTCTCGTTTGAACCCGAGAAAGCGTACATCATCCGTGTCCAAGAGACTCGGATAATTGGTGACAGGACAGTTCGGTCGAGCACCGGCCGAGTGACCTTCGTATACAAGCCCAGCAATGACGGACAGGGACTCATCAATGCGACAATTGATCTCGGCGAGTACGGCCTGACAGAACAGCAGGCAGCAGCGGTGGGACTCAAGCCTACTGATCTACAGTCGACGGCGCAGTTTGAAATTGGAGATGATTTCCAACTACTGCGTATCCGGAACTGGAAAGAGCTTGGCGAACAATCACTTCGTGTAGCGACCGCGATATTGCAATCGCAAGTCTCTGCCGGCCTGATGGATCAAGAACCGTTCGAGCGAGCGATTGCATACCTCCAATCGCTTGCGAGTACACATGACGGTGTGTTTTCTATGTACTCGAAACGGGTCGGCCCGTACTTCTTGGGATTCGATTGGCGGCTTGAAGCTGACCAGCCGGTAATCCAAGATTCGTTTTTCAATGAGCCTTTCTCGGCCGATCCGATGCCTGCTACGCTCACCACATCTCTGGTTGATGACCCCGATACAAAGCAACTCGTCGAGTATCAAATGGTCCAATCTGTCGAGAGCGATGCCATCCATGCCGCACTCTCGGGACTTGTGGCTGAGCTCGGAGCAACAACCGTAGAAGAAGCCAACAAGATGTTCCGGCACGTCGAAATGAGTGCTACGGCATCTTGGGTCTACAGCCTCGATCTCTCCGCGGTCACACGAACCAGTTTTGTTCGAGTGATGACGCTGCCGAATCAGCCACGAGCGGTCGAAACGTGGACTTGGGAACTCATGGGCACCCCATAAAGAGGCTGGCATGTACAGTCAAGCCAGATGGCCTGTGCTTTCCCCGATGAGAAGCGAGCGCCGAGTTCCCGCCCCCCACGAATACCAACTCCCATGCCCGGCACCGCACAGGCACGCGGACACCGGTATCACCGAAGTTCGAAAAGCGATTCCTCGCACGCTGGGAATCGGTCGTCCGCCTCGCTCGTCTGCGTGCCGACGCACTCGAATCCGCAGTGCTGCAGCACACGGATCGATCCGATGTTCGCAGCCGCGACCCTGGCGTGCAGGGGGCGAATCGCGACTTCTTCGAGCAGCAGCGCGAGCGAGCGCTTCGCGATGCCGCGTCCCCAGTATTCCCGGTCGATCCAGTATCCGACCGAGTCGAGCCCGTCCATCTGGAAGCACGAGATGTTCCCGACAACCGTTCCGTCCACAACGACCGCCTTGGCAACCACGCCCGGATCGCTCAGCACGGTCTTCCAGAATGCGTTGAACTCATCGAGGCCGCGCGGATTCACCACCGCCATCCGATTGGCTTCTGGATCCGACTGGAAACGGAATAGCGCGGGCAGATCGGCGGGTGTCACGTCACGCAGGGTGACTTGCTCGGGCGGGTTGTCATCCAACTGATTCGACATCGGGCAACCGTACGAACAGCGTGCCGACCGGTCCACACGCGGCGCGAGGGCTCGGGCGAACAACCCTCCCGCGATCCCGGGGCCCGTCTCGGGCGGGCCCGGGTCGCTGAAAATGCCGGAGCCGCCGGGCGATCGCCCCCATACCATCTGGCATGTCCTACACCGCACTGGCACGCCGATACCGGTCTCATGATTTCGACGAGGTGGTCGGGCAGGAGCCCATCGCCCGCACGCTAAAAGCCGCCATCTCGGCCGGGCGGGTGGCGCACGCCTACCTCTTCTGCGGCACGCGGGGTGTGGGCAAGACCTCGATGGCCCGCATCTTCGCCAAAGCCTTGGCAGGGGGCTCGGAAGAAGCCGACGCCGCCATCATGCGCGGCGAGGACACCGACGTCATCGAGATCGACGGCGCGTCCAACAACCGCGTCGAGGAGGCCCGCGAGCTGATCGCCAACGCCGCGTACCGCCCGATGCGCGGGCGCGACAAGGTCTACATCATCGACGAGGTGCACATGCTCTCGACAGCCGCGTTCAACGCGCTGCTCAAGACCATGGAAGAACCGCCCGAGCACGTCAAGTTCATCCTCTGCACCACCGAGGCCCACAAGGTTCCGGCGACCATCCAGTCGCGGTGCCAGCGGTTTGATTTCAAGAACATCTCCAGCGCCGACATCGCGGGGCACCTCACCGACGTGATCAAGCAGGAGAAGATCAAGGCCGACCCGGAGCTGGTCTTCGCCGTCGCACGCCTGGGCAACGGCTCGATGCGCGACGCGCTCAGCCTGCTCGACCGCGTGATGGCGACTGGCGAGAAGGCGCTCACGGTGACGCTGCTCGAAGAGCTGCTGGGCTTGCCCGACCGCGAGTTGGTCGGTCGCCTGATTGACACGCTGGCCGACGGTGACCCGGCCGAGGCGCTGCGTGCGTCGGGGGCGCTGCTGGCAAAGGGCATCTCGGGCGAGCAGATGCTCCACTCGATGCTCGAACGCCTCCGCGACCTGATGGTCCTGGGCGCGTGCGGCGAGTCGACGGATCTGGTGGAACTTTCCGATGACGCGCGATCGACCGAGTTCGAGCGGAGCAAGCGGTTCGACCCCAGCGGGCTGACGCACATGATCGCGGTGTGCGAGTCGGTGCAGCGGGCGTTGAAATCGTCGCCCGCGCCGCGGGCGCTACTCGACGCGTGCGTGGTGCGCCTTGCGATGACCGAGAAGATCGCGGATGTGGCGGCGTTTGTGGTCAGCGGAGCGAGCGGCGGTTCGGGCGGGAACGCCGCGGGGGCCTACTCAAAAAAAGCCTGACGGCGGGTGCGACCCGGACGCGCCCAGCCGCTCCGGACCGCCCGCCACCCACGCACGAAGCCGCGACCAAGGCAGACCCATCGCCGCGCCCCGAGCACCGACGCAAAGCCGAATCGCCCGCTCCCAAGAAGGATGCCAGCCCGGAGAGCCTGCCCACGCCATCGAATGAGCCCCCCACCACCAACCTCCGGGGCCCGACGCCCGACGAGATCCTCGCCGACCCGCTCGTCCGCACCGTGCTCGACGTGTTCGAGGGCGAGGTGAAGCGCATCCACCCCCGCCAACGCCCCGCGGCTGAGTAATCCCGAGCCGAGAGAGACCCGATATGTTCGACCAACTCAAAGCCATGCAATCCATCGCGTCGCTGCTCAAGAACAAAGAGCAGCTGGCCGAAGCGGGCGAACGGATCAAGGCCAAGACCGATGCGCTCCGCGTGACGGGCCAAGCCGGGGGCGGCGCGTGCCGGGCGACCGTGACGGGGCGCATGAACGTGGTCGATCTGACGCTCGACCCGGCGCTGCTGGCGGGCATGTCGGTGGACGAAAAAACCCGCGAGCTGGCGACCAATCTGATCAAGGACGCGGTCAACGACGCGATGGCGCTCGCGCAGGAACAGGTAAAGACGATGATCGCCAAGGAGGCCGAGGCGTTGGGCTTGCCGGGCGTGTCCGATCAGCTCTCCGGGCTGCTGGGTTGACCGCTTGCCGCGTGGAGCCCGTTTCGGGCCCGATCACGATCGACGTGCGCCGCGAGATGCTCGCGCGAACGCCCGAACAAGAGAAGGCGATCGAGCGGGCATGGCAAGCCTTGTGCGCACAGAACCCGCGGTACTTCAACGGACGCATCCTGTCGTTCGAGTCGTTCGACGCCTCTACGAACACCGCGGTCGCGCGGGATGTCGAGTACCGACCCCACGCCGTTCGCGGGACGGTGGATCTGGGCATCGCGTTCTTCGGCGTCACCGGCGTGCTGCGCTCGGTCGAGCGGGGTGTGCCACGCTTCTTGCTCGGCAAGCGTGCCCCGACCGTCCATCAATACGGCGACCAATGGGAGTTCGCGCCCTGCGGCGGGATCGATCCGCCGCCCGCCGGGCAGGAACGGCTCTCGCCGGGCCAGATCTTCGGTGAGCTCGTCCGCGAAGCGAGCGAGGAGCTCGGGCTGGATCTGTCGGACGCCACTACCCGTCCGCTCGCGTTGGTCCATGATGATCCGGTCGGCTCGACCGATCTAATGCTGCTCGTGGACCTGCCCGCGATCCCCTCGACTGGCACCAACTGGGAGTACTCGGCCACCCGCTGGCTGACGCTGGATGAGATCGCGGGCCTGCACGCTTCGCCCGACGAAACGGTGATCCCGACGACGCTGGCGATGCTGCCGCTGCTCCGCGATGGCCCACCCGAGGTGTGAAACCCGCGTACGCTGGGGCATGAGCGAATCTGCGCAGACCAACCCGATCGGAGCGATGGCGCTCAACACCCTGCTCGCGTCGCTGGCGTCGAAGTCGCCCGCACCAGGGGGCGGAGCCGCGGCCGGCGTGGTCGGCGCGACCGGGTCCGCACTGGCGGGCATGGTGGTCGCGTATTCGGTCGGGCGGAAATCACTCGCTGAGCACCAGACCATTCTTGAGGACACACGCGCACGCCTTGAGCGGGCGCGATCGATGTTCCTTGCCTTGGCCGACGAGGACGCCGAGGCGTACGGGCGCCTGAACACGCTGATGCGCCTGCCCGAGGACCACCCCGATCGAATCGCGGGTTGGGCCGCGGCTGTCACGGGGGCGATCGCCCCCCCACGAGCCACGCTGGCCGCTGCGAACGACCTGCTGCGCCTGTGCGAGGATCTGGTTGGCAGGATCAACCCGCACCTCAAGAGCGACCTGGCGGTGGGCGCGGTGCTGGCGGAGGCGGCGGCCCGGTCGGCGGCTTGGAATGTGAAGATCAATGTTCCGTCGCTGCCAGACGCCCAGCGGGCTTCCGTCCTGAGCGAGACCGATGCGATCGTCGGCGACGCCCGAGAACGTGCGGCGAGGATTGAGTCGGGCTGCGCGTGATGCCAACCTATCATCGCCCCGTGCGTGATATCGACCTCGAAAACCATCCCCGGATCGGCAAGCTCACGGACGTGATGCGCACGATCTCCACACTGACCGAGCCGGCTGAGATGATCCGCGCGTTCGCGCCGTGGATCTCGACCCGCACGACGCGCGACTACTTCATCAGCGTGTCGAAACGCGACATGCCCGAGGGGCAGTACAAACTGACACGCGTCATACCCGGCAGCCCCAGCTTCGACGGGGTGCGCCGGCAGCCCGCCGCGAACCCGTGGGAGACCTGGGACGAGATCCCTACGCACGAGGGCGGGATCATCGGTGAGATCCTGCGTCTGGGCAAGCCCCGCTTGATCGAGGGGCTCGAACTGGGCAACGACCCCGTGCTGGGCGTGGTGATGGGCGAGGACGCGCCGCGCATGAAGATGCTGGCCGCGATGCCCGCGTTCGACAACGGCGAGCCCCTAAACTGGTCGCTCAGCTTTAGCACCGACCCCGAGTGGGACTCGGTCGGCCAGTTCGAGTCGGGCATGCTCGACGTGAACCTGATGGGCACGGCCACACGCAATCTGGTCGTTCGCAAACAGATCCAGGACCTCAACGACCGGCTCTCGGCCCAACTCGAGCAGATCGCACGCATCCAGCGGGCCATGCTCCCCGAGAAGAGCCCCGATGTTCCGGGGTTCGAGGTCTCGACCAGCTACATCACCTCCGACGAATCGGGCGGCGATTACTACGATTTCTACAGCTTCCCCGACGGGCGTTTCGGCGTGCTGATCGCCGACGTTTCTGGGCACGGCGCGGGGGCCGCGACGGTGGTCGCGATGCTGCGGGCGATCATCAACTGCTACGAGGCAGAGGATGGGGACCCGGCGCTATTCGCCGATTATTGCAACGCCAAACTGTCCGACACACGGCTCAGCGGCAACTTCATCACCGCGTTTTTCTGTGTGATCGATCCCAAGACCGGGCGGTTCGTGTGGAGCCGGGCGGGGCACAACCCGCCGCGTGTGCGCCGCGCCGACGGCAGCGTCGACGTGATCGATTCCGCGGGCACGCTGCCCCTGGGCATCATCGATACGCTCGGGGCCACCTCCGACTCGGGCGTGCTGGGTGTGGGTGACACGCTCGTGCTCTACACCGACGGCATCACCGAACTGCGAACCTCGGGCGGCGAACTGTTCGGTGAGGCACGCCTCGACGCAGCGTTGGAGCGATGCACCGGGGTGCCCGAGTGCGTTGTTGATACGGTCCACAAGAGCATGTTCGCGTTCACCGGCTCGATGACCCGCCAGGATGATCAGACGCTGGTCGTCGTTCGCCGAACGGGCGAGGCGTGAGCGGAAACAAGATCAACGCGGATCGCGCGGGCACGGGCCCCAAAGACCAGGGCGACTGGTTCGACGCGCCGGACCCAACGGAGACAACCGACACCGGCGAGCGCGGGCTCCGGTTCGAGTGCACCATGTGCGGAAACTGTTGCACGGGCCCGTCCGGTTTCGTGCTCTTCACCGACGAAGAATCCGTCGCGATGGCAGGCGCGGTTGGTGTGACAAGGGACGAGTTCATCGAGCGGTACACGCGCGACACGGTGCTGGGGCGGTCGCTGAACGAGAAGCCGAGCCCTCAGGGGCAGGACTGCGTGTTCCTCGATCGCGAGAAAGTGCCCGGCCGGGCGGTGTGCGGGCTCTACGACGCCCGCCCCGCCCAATGCCGCACATGGCCGTTCTGGAAGAGCAACGTGGCTTCTCCACGCCATTGGGACCGCGCCGCGCGGGGCTGCCCGGGGATCAACAGCGGGCCGCTCACTGCGCCCGAGGCGATCCGCGTGACCCGCGACCGCCTCGATATCTAGCCGAGAGCGACGCAGGAGCGGGCGGAAAACCCCGTCGGCACGGGGAGAGACCGGGGGCGTTCCGCGGCGAATACTTATTGTCCGCGGACGAACCGCCCCGCCGATGCTCATGCGTCGGCGTTCGCGGACGATCCCCACCCCTCCACACCACTCCATCACAGTGGCCATCGGGAGCAGCATGGACGCGTTCTGGCATTTCGCGAAGCGCATGACCCGGTACCGGAGGCTGATGATCTTCGGCGGCTTGTGTGCGCTGATCTCTGCCGGTGGTATGGGCGCCGGGATTATCGCGATCAAGCCGGTGCTCGACACGGTGCTCGAGCCGGGGCACCAGGGGCTGCCCCAGATCGTCAGCGAGTGGAACACCGCCGAGGACGGATTCCTGACCGGGCGGATCTCCCAGTCGTTCATCGACGGGCTCCCCACGGGCGCGTTCGTTGCGGTCGCGTGGATGATGGGCGTGCTGGGCATCCTGACGCTGATCGGATCGCTGGCCAACTTCTTGCACCAGTACTGTGCGCTCACGATCGTGCACAGGACCATCGCGATGATCCGGCGCGAGGCGTACGACCGTGTGCTGCACCTGCCCCTCAAGACCGTCGTCGAGGAGGGTCCGAGCGACGCGATCTCGCGCGTGGTCAATGACACCGAGATGCTCGGGATCGGTTTCGTCGCCATGCTCAGTAAGGCGATCGCGCAGGTCACCAAGGGGCTCGCGGCCCTGATCGCGGCGTTCTTTATCCACTGGCAGCTTGCGCTGATCGCGATCGTCGTCATGCCGCTGCTGGCGGTGATCATCCGCAGGCTCGGCAAGCGGATCCTGCGAGCCTCCACCGGTGCCCTCACCGCGCGGGCCGGGCTGTTCCGGGCGGCGACCGAAGCGCTCCAGGGGCTCAGGGTCGTCAAGGTCCACACCACCGAAAGGTACGAAGCCGGGCGCTTCGGCAAGATCAACAAGGAACTGCTCCACCAGCAGCTCAAGATCCGCACGGCCCGCGCCCTGGCCAGCCCGCTGGTCGAGCTGATGACCGTCTTTACCCTCGGCGGGCTGATGGTCCTGGCGGCCAAGCTCATCCTCGACGGGAACCTGGACAAGTCGGTGTTCTTCAGCACGCTGACGGCGCTGGGGATCGCAGCCGCGAGCATCAAACCGCTCACCGGGCTGCTCAACGACATGCAGGCGTCGCGGGCGGCCGCCGAGCGGATCGGTCGCCTGATCGGGCAGGAGACCGAGCCCGGGCACGACGCGGCGCTGCCCAAGCTCACCCGCCACCACGAGCGACTGGTCTTTGAAAACGTATCGGTGACCTACCCAGGTCAGACCCGACCCGCGATCGACGACATATCCCTGACCATCCGCCATGGCGAGACCGTCGCGTTCGTCGGCCCCAACGGGTGCGGCAAGACCACGCTGCTCTCCCTCGTCCCCCGCCTCTTCGATCCCGATATCGGTCGCCTGCTCGTGGACGACTCGGACATCGCCAAGGTCCGAGTGCGATCGCTTCGCCGCCAGATCGGCGTGGTCACGCAGGAGGTCGTGCTGTTCAAGGGCAGCATCCGCGAAAACATCGCCTATGGATCGCCCAACGCGACGGACAAGGACATCGCCGAAGCCGCCCGGCGTGCCCGCGCTGAAGGCTTCATCGCCGAGATGCCGCAGGGCTTCGACACCCCAGTGGGCGAGCAGGGCCTGACGCTCTCGGGCGGGCAACGCCAGCGAATCGCGATCGCGCGAGCCATCCTGAGAGATCCCGAGATCCTGATCCTCGACGAGGCGACCAGCATGGTCGATTCCGAGAGCGAGGAGCACATCGGCGCGGTGCTCAAGGACTTCTGCCTCAAGCGGACCACCCTGATCGTGGCGCACCGTCTGCGGACCGTCCTCAGCGCCGATCGGATCGTGGTGATGAACGCGGGCAGGGTCGTCGACACAGGCACGCACGACGAGTTGCTCGAGCGGTGCCAGCTCTACCGCCAGCTCGCGGCCGGCCACCTCGCCGGGCTGGGCTCCGACGCCGGGGTCGACACGCGATTGGACCAGCACTGATGCAAGACACCAAAGACACCGACGAGATCGTCTTCCGCTGCGACTTCTGCCTGAGCCCGTGGAACGACGACCTGGCGATGGTCGAGGGGCATCGCGGCTCAATCATCTGCGGGCGCTGCCTCTCGGTCGCCTACGCCGAACTCGTGCACCTGCGCTCTGGACGCCCCGTGCAGCCCGAAGAGAAATGCGTCCTGTGCCTGGAAGAGCAGCGCACCGATCCGCACTGGGAGAGCCCGGGGCAACAGGGGACGCTCGCGTGCAAACGTTGTGTCAAGCAGTCCGCGGGCGTGCTGCACAAGGACCGGGATATCCCCTGGTCCAAGCCGGACGCGCCTGAGAATATCGAAATCGGTGAGCCTGACGGGGCCGGCGAATAGGCGAGCCCACAGGCCGCGCCTGACGTCGTTTAGTCCGAATGCTTCGGGCGAAGCCGAGCTCGATCAGAGCGGGCAGGCGAGGTGGTACATTTGCTCGAGATCGCAGATGAGCACATAGCCGCCGTCGTCCTGATGGACGAGCCCGCGCATGAACTCGCTTCCGGTCGCGGTGTCGGGCAGCGACTCGATGTCGCCTTCGGCGCAGTCCTTGACGGTGTGGACCGAATCGACCTCGAACGCGGCCCGGCGCTCGCCCAGCTCGGTGATCACCAGCATGGTCTTGAACCCGCCCGAGACGTTACGCTTGATGCTCCGGAAGATGCGGCGCAACGCGCCGAACTCGACCTCTTTCGCCTGCTTGACGCACTCTTGGGCGCCCTCGGAATCACCCGACTCGAGCAGCCCGAGGGCTTTCTCGCCCGCGGCGTAGAGGCGCTTGTGCGGGACGGCGGTCGATTCGACCTGCTCGCGAATACCCGAGTCGTATTGCTGCAGGCGCTGCAGCTCGCGCGGGTCGTTGAGCACGCTATGACGCCACTTGCCCAGCGTGGTCTCGCCCGCGTTGGTTGTTCCTTCAAACTGCTCGCCCGAACTGATCGCGGTCTCGATCGCGTCGACCCATGCGAGCAGCTCGAGCTCGTACTCGCCGATCCGTTTGACGACCGCCTCGCCCTGTTCGGACGCGGTCTTGAGACCCAGCAGCGCCCGCGTATCGACCACGGGGATGATGGATCCGCGGTGGTTAATCACGCCGTGGACGAATCTCGGGCTCTTGGGCACGCGTGTCACGGCGGCCGCCGAGCTGGCCATCAACTCCACCGTCGAGCCGGTCGGGAACCCGTAGTTGCTCGAGTTGACCTCGACAATGACGTACCGGGTCACGTCCGGGGCCATCCCGTTGGGATCGAGCGTCGCGGAGGGCGCGGATTCGAGCGAAGGGCCGTTCGGTGTGGTCTGCTCTGTGGTCATATCGAGGCTATCGGCCGATCCCGGGGGTCGGATCAGGGCTGGCGACGATTTCGCCCGACCGCCCGCGTCCGGGCTGGACCAACCCTCGAAGTGCAGGGGTCAACCGCCCCGGAACACCCGCCCCCTGGACGCATATGCCCGAACCCGTCACGATCGTCTGGATCCGGCGCGACCTCCGCGTCGACGACCACCCCGCCCTGGCGGCCAGCGCCGCCCGGGGACGCGTGGTCCCGGTCTACATCCACGATCCCGCCGACAACGCCCGCCCCTGGGCCATGGGCCGGGCCAGCAAGTGGTGGCTTCACCAGAGCTTGCGGGCGCTGGGCGGCCGATTGAGCGACCTCGGCTCCCCCCTGGTCATCCGCCTGGGTGAGCCCGCGCAAGAGCTGCGCCAAGTCGCCGAGCAGGCCGGGGCAGACCGCGTGATGTTCAACGAGGCGATCGAGCCCGACGCCCAGGATCGCGACGAGTTGATCGATCACGCGTTGGGGCTTGGCGGACTGAGTGTCGACCGGTTCGCGGCTGACCTGCTCTGGCCGGTCGGGTCCGTGCTGACCAAAGCGGGCGATCCGTATCAGGTGTTCTCGCCCTTCTGGAAGATGGGGCTGAGCACCGGCGAGCCCGACGAGCCGCTCCCGGCTCCGAGGTCGCTGCGTGCCCCTGGCAAGCCCGTCGAGTCGGTACCGCTCGACCGGTTGGGGCTGCTGCCGAGCTTGGACTGGGCGGGCGGCATGCGCTCGCGCTGGACGCCCGGCGAACGCGGCGCGATGGAATCGTTCGCGTCGTTTGTCCGCGATCGCATCGATGACTACCACGAGGCCCGCGACCGCCTGGACATCCCCGGGTGGTCGGCGCTGTCGGCGCACATCCACTTCGGCGAGGTCTCGGTTCGTCGGATCTGGCATGTGATGACCAAGCAATCCGCCTGGAACAAGCACAAGGGACGCGAGCACTTCCTCCGCGAGATCGGCTGGCGCGAGTTCGCCCAGCACCTGCTCAACCACTTCCCGCACACGCCCGATGCGCCGCTGCGCGACCGGTTCGGACGATTCCCCTGGCGCGACGACCGGGATGGCCTCCGCGCCTGGCAGCGCGGCATGACCGGCTATCCCGCGGTCGACGCGGCGATGCGCCAGCTGTACGCCGAGGGGTGGATGCCCAACCGGGCCCGCATGATCGTCGCTTCGTTCCTGTGCAAGAACCTGATGATCTCGTGGCAGCACGGGGCGGCGTGGTTCTGGGACACGCTGGTCGACGCCGATCTGGGAAGCAACACGCTGGGCTGGCAATGGACCGCCGGGTGCGGCGCCGACGCCGCCCCCTACTTCCGCATCTTCAACCCGATCACCCAAGGGCAGAAGTTCGACCCCGACGGCAGCTACGTGAGGCGGTGGGTGCCCGAACTGGCCCGGCTCGACGCCAAGGCGATCCACGCGCCTTGGGACGCGCCGCCCATGGAACTCCACGCGGCTGGGGTGGTGCTGGGCGAGACCTATCCAGAGCGGATCGTCGAACACCCCGCGTCCCGCGAGCGGGCATTGGCGGCCCTCGAGACGATCAAAGCCTGAATCTGGGGATCGGGAGGAATTATCCCATCCGTCGGGCGATCGGGCCTCCGGCGAAGGCTGACCATGGCCTATTCGGGGGGGTTGGACGTGAAGATCTGGGCAGTTCGGATGGAATTATTTGCCCCGAAGCCGTTGATCGGCCTAGATTTAGGCACTCGACCCGCATGGCCGCCGTGGCCAATCGTGTGGGCGTGTTATCCGTCGCAGATCAGCCCTGAAGATCGCACTCGGATTTTCCGCTTCGGGGCAGGAGTTTTTGGTATGAAGATTTACGTCGGCAACCTGCCGTTCAGCGCTACCCAGGAAGAGATCCAGGACCTGTTTGCCCAGCACGGGCCGGTCAACAACGTCACCCTCATCAACGACCGCGAAACCGGTCGCCCGCGCGGCTTCGGCTTCGTGGAGATGGGTGACGCCGAGTCGGGCAACAAGGCGATCGACGCCCTGAACGGCCAGGACTTCGGCGGGCGTCGCCTGAACATCAACGAGGCCAAGCCCCGCGAAGCCCGTCCCTCGGGCGGTTACGGTGGCGGCGGCGGTGGTGGTGGCTACGGCCGCTAAACCCTCGTTGAGCATCACGGGCCTCGGCCTGTAACTCGATATGTATTTCACGCCGTCCGTCGAAACGCGGACGGCGTGTTTGCCTCAAACGGAACCGCTTCTTGTTTCCAGCCTCTGCCTCTGGTTCCTTAACAGCACAGCTCGCGAACACGCAAAGCCAGGGCATGGCGATCGGATGATCCGATCAAGAGATGTCTCCGGTGTGATGGACGGGCTGATCGATGCGTCGGGACGGATGATTCCGGATCCGGCGTGAGTATGCCCCTTCACCAGACCGCGTCACCCGGCATCAGCCGGGGCGCGGCGATCACCCCGAGAGAACCCCCCTTGCCGAACCAATCCAAGCCCAACCACGCCAAGAAGAACAGCTCCAAGAAGAGCATGCCCCCGCCCAGCCGCCAGCACGGCGTCGTGAAGGCGCCCAAGGCGATCACGTTCGCCGAGTTCAAGCTCGCCGAGCCGATCAACCAGTCGCTCACTGACGCGGGCTACACCGTCCCGACGCCCATCCAGAGCCTGGCCATCCCCGCAGCACTCGCGAAGCGCGACGTCCTGGGGATCGCGCAGACGGGCACGGGCAAGACGGCGGCGTTCGCGTTGCCGATCATCGACGCGCTGCTCAAGTCCGAGCAGCCGCGCGGCCCCAAGCCCGAGTTCGACGCCGACCGACGCCCCGAGAAGAAGAACGGGCGACGCAACAGCCGCTCGCATAGGCGTCCCCCCGCGTTCCTGCCCCGCGCGTTGATCCTCTCGCCCACCCGCGAGCTGGCGACGCAGATCATGGCCGCGTTCTCTGAGTACGCACGCCACACGCCGCTGCGGTTCACCGCGATCTACGGCGGCGTCTCGCAGTTCGGCCAACAGAAGGACCTCGAGCGCGGCGTGGACATCATCGTCGCCACGCCAGGGCGTCTCCAGGACCTGATGGACCAGGGGCTGCTGGACTTCTCGAAGGTCGAGACCTTCGTGCTCGACGAGGCCGATCGGATGTTGGACATGGGCTTCATCCAGCCCATCCGCGATATCGCCGAGACGCTCCCGACCAACCGCCAGACGCTGCTCTTCAGCGCGACGATGCCGCCGGCGATCGCCAAGCTGGCCAACTCGCTGCTGTCCGATCCGGCCCGGGTCGAGGTGCCGATGGACCGGGCGAACCTGCCCAAGATCCGCCAGTCGGTGCACATGGTCTCCCAGGACGAGAAGCACCCGCTGCTCGAGCAGCTGCTGCTCCACCCCAAGGTCGAGCGTGCGGTGGTGTTCATGAAGACCAAGCACGGCGCAGACCGCCTGAGCAAGAAACTCGTGGCCGCCGAGATCGGGTCGGTCTCGATCCACGGCAACAAGACGCAAGCCCAGCGCGACCGGGCGCTCAACGCATTCCGCCAGGGACGCAGCCGGGTGCTCGTTGCGACCGACGTCGCGGCCCGCGGGCTCGACGTTGACGGCGTGACGCACGTGTTCAACTACGACCTGCCCCGCGAGCCCGAGGCCTACGTCCACCGCATCGGTCGGACCGGGCGCGCCGGGGCGACCGGGATCGCCGTGGCGTTCTGCTCGCCCCAGGAGCGTGGCTTCCTGCGGGCAATCGAACGCGAGATCGGCGAGAAGGTGCCCTACGCCGATGGGCATGCTCCCGCCAGGCAATCCGCGCCCCATCAGGGATCCCCGAACCGCCAGGCACCGCGCCCCGCACCACGCCGGGACCGCGACGAGGCCTATGCCGGTTCATCGGGTGGTTCATCAGGCGGGTCTTCGGGCGGGTCTTCGGGCGGGTCTTCGGGCGGTTCGTACAAGCCGTCGGATCGCCCGGCCAAGCCGCAGCGCACGGGCAACGCCAAGCCTGGGCACCGGGGCAGCCGTCAGGGCGGCAAGCCCGCGCCGCAGCCCTACTGGTACTCCGATGGCGCGCCGGGCAAGCCTCGCAAGCCCGAATCGGGCGAGGTACAGACCCCGGCCAAGCCCGCGAAGAAGAAGACCGGCTATCCCCGCAACACCGAGATGGTCGACGCGGCAACCGCGAGCCGCGCCGGGCGCAAGCCCGGGTCGGCCAAGCCCGGACCCGCGAAGGCGGGCAAGCCGGCACGCAAGCCGCTGCACCGGGGCAAGGGCGTCACACCGCGGTATTGATCCCGCGCGATCGTGACCGACGCCACACACGCTTCTAGAGTTCGGCACGGCGAACGCCCCGCGCGTCGCCTGTTGGTGCGGTGGCCGAGCGGTTGAAGGCACACGACTTGAAATCGTGCGAGGCAGCGATGTCTCCGTGGGTTCGAATCCCACCCGCACCGTTGGATGATCGTCCAGAAACGCCCTTTCCCCGCGTCCCACGCGGGAATCGGAGCGTTCTCGTCCTCAGTGTTCACATCCGATTCCCCGATAGGCGCCGGATCGACCTTAGGAATCAGTCGCCCAGCCCGGCGAGGTACTTCGCGGGGTCGGCCCTGAACTTGGGCAGGCATCCGTCGCAGCAGAATCGCACGAGCCGCGTCCCGGCGACGATCTCGTAGGGCTCGCCCATCGAACCGAGCTCGCCGCCCGCGACGATGCAGGTGTCCAGCGGGTACGCCTCGCGTTGGGCGTCGGCGTAGGCCTTGTCGAGCTTGGCCATGTACTTGACGGGATCGCCGACGAGTGATTTCTCGCACCCGCCGCAGCAGAAGCGGACGAGGCGGTTCATGTAAATGAAGTTCATCGGCTCGCCCATGGAGCCGAGGGGGCCGCCCACGGGACACGAGTCCATCGGGTAACCCGGGAGCTGGGCCTCGATGATTTGCTCGTCGAGTGCCGCGAGGTGCTTCGCAGGATCTGTGTTGAATGCGGCGACCGCATCGGCGCTGGCGATACGGACGAGGCGGTTGTTGTGCACATGGTTCACGCTCTGGGCGCCCAGCGCCTCGCCAGTCACGATACACGCAGCCAGCGGATAGTGCATGAGCTGCTGCTCGACGATCTTCGCGTCGATCTCGCCCCAGTACTTGGGCGTGTCGCCCTCGAAATCGTCGATGCACCCCGCGCAGCAGAAGCGGACTTCGCGGTTGTCGTAGACCTTGACGATCGGGTCGCCCATCGATCCGAGCGCCCCGCCCACGGGGCAATCGGTCAGCGTGTAGGGATAGGTCGGGCCGGCAACGCCCGCTCCGGTCGCTGGCATCGTGACCTGCTCGGTGTGCTCTTGGCCGGGCTCCCGGTGGGCGACCGCGAGTGTCACAAAGCTGTCCTTGCGTGCTTCATCCCACGCCAAAAACTGCTCGCCGCAGCCCGGGCAGCAGAGCCCGATGGTGTTCCCCTTGTACTCGACCGTGCCGGCGGTGGGCACGATCGGCTCCTTCCCGATGGGGCACATGGCGTTGACGGTTGGCGCCTCGGTCTGGACTTGATCGCCGCCCTGATGGTTCTGGGCGGATGCGGCGGGGACGGCGAACGTGCAACACGCGAGTGCTGCAGTCATCAGAAGTGCTCTCATGGTGAATCTCCTTTGCTTTGGGTGTTTGTGCTGGTGTTGTGCTGGGCGCGATGAGACAAACGGAACTTCCATTCCGCGGCCCAGCAGTACAGGATGGGAACGACGAACCAGGTGATCGACGCGACGGCCATGCCGCCGAACGAGGGGATGGCCATGGGGACCATGATGTCCGAGCCACGCCCGGTGCTCGTGAGCACGGGCAGCAGCGCGAGGATGGTCGTGGCGCTGGTCATCACGGCCGCTCGTATACGGAGCTGACCGCCATCCACGACGGCCTTGCGGATCGCCTCGATCGATTCGGGCTTCTGTTCGCCCATCGACTGATCGATACGCGTTGCCATGATGACGCCGTCGTCGGTGGCGATTCCGAACAGGGCGAGGAAGCCGACCCAGACCGCGACACTGAGGTTGTACGCCTCGATCTGAAACAACCCGCGCAGGTTGGTGCCGAGCAGCGTCGTGTCGAGGAACCAGGGCTGGGCGTAGAGCCACAGCATGATGAACCCGCCGCCCCACGCGACGAAGACGCCGGTGAAGACCATGAGTGTGACGCCGACCCTGCGGAACTGCAGGTAGAGCAACAGGAAGATGGCCGCGAGCGCGAGCGGGAGCACGATGCTCATCCGTTTCGCGGCACGGACTTGGCTCTGGTAGGAGCCCGAGAACTCGTAGCTCACGCCGGCGGGGACGGTCAATCCACCCGAGTCGATCGCCTCCTGGATCGCCCGCTGCGCGTCCTCGACGACGGTGACCTCGGCGTAGCCGGGGAGCTTGTCGAAGAGGACGTACGAAACCAGGAACGTGTCCTCGCTCTTGACCATCTGAGGCCCGCGCCGGTACTCAAGTTCGGCGAGTTCTCTGAGCGGGACCTGCGCCCCCATCGGTGTGGGCACGAGGATGTCCCCGAGCGTCTCGGGCTGGTCGCGCAACTCACGCAGGTAGCGGACGCGGACCGGGTAGCGCTCGCGCCCTTCGATCGTCATCGTCAGTGGTTTGCCGCCGATTGCGACCTCGATGACCTCCTGCACCGCGGCGATGGAGAGCCCGTACCGGGCGATCTTCTCGCGATCGATATCGATCTCAAGGTAGGGCTTGCCGACGACGCGATCCGCGAAAACCGCGAGCGGCTGGACGCTCGGCACCCGCTTGAGCAGGCGCTCCAGTTCCAGACCGAACGACTCGATGGTGTCCAGGTCCGGGCCGTAGACCTTGATGCCCATCGGCGCACGGAATCCGGATTGCAGCATGACGATCCGCGTCTCGATCGGCTGGAGCTTGGGAGCGCTGGTGACGCCCGGCATCTCGGCGGCTGCCACGATCGCGTCCCAGATGTCCTGGTTCGACTCGATCTCGTCGCGCCACTGGCGGAACGGGCGCCCCTTGTCGTCCTCGATCAACGCGCCCCGATCGTCGCGGACAAACGCGTCGGCGTCGGTGTCGAAGCGGTAGTTGATGCGCCGCCCCTGGTCATCGGTCCGATACTCGCTCTGGTACTCGATGAGCGTCTCGATCATCGAGATCGGCGCCGGGTCCAGCGGGCTCTCGACGCGCCCGATCTTGCCCACCGCCATCTCGACCTCGGGCACGCTCATGATGCGCCGGTCCAGTTCCTTGAGGATCTCGGTCGCCTCGCCGATCGAGGCGTGGGCCATGGTTGTCGGCATGTAGAGGAACGCGCCCTCGTCGAGCGAGGGCATGAACTCGCTGCCGAGCCCGGGGAAAGCGTGGGCGAAGCCGACAGCGGTCTCGGTCTGGCGGATCGGCTCGGGGAGCCAGCCCCAGACCCGATCGAAGCCGAGCCACACGGTCAGACCGATGGCAACGACAACCAACGCCGGCGACAGCCCGATGAGCTTGTGACGGAGCGTCCACGCGAGCACACGCGGGAATGCGAGGCGGATGAGCCAGAACACGAGCAGCAGACCCCCGACGATCACGCCTATGAACAGCGCGTTGCCGATCAGCCCGGGCTGCGGTCCCAGGGGCTCCCACGCGCCCGCGAGCACGATGAGCACGATCAGGACCGCGACAAGGTTCGCCGACCACCGCAGCGCACTGGCGACCAAATCTGGCAGCCAGGGCTGGGCGAGATAGAAGACGCCGAACGCGCCGATGATCAGCCCGCCGATGGGGTGCAGCCAGATCGCAGCCGCTATCCCAGCGAGCACCAGCGAGATTGCTCCGAGGGTGCGGATGATCCTTGCCTTTGGGCGGAAGCCCATCAGCACGTGGGCGGCCGCCGGGAGGATCGTCAGCGCGATTACGATCGAGGCGATGAGCGCGAAGGTCTTGGTGTACGCGAGCGGCTTGAACAGCTTGCCCTCGGCCGCCTCCATCGTGAATACGGGCAAGAACCCGATGACCGTCGTCGCCACCGCGGTGAGCACCGCCCCGCCGACCTCGGTCGTCGCGCGGCAGATCACATCGATCGCCGGCTCGTCGCTTCTGGACTTCTCCGATTCTTCGAGCCTGCGGAGGATGTTCTCACTGAGCACGATGCCCACATCCACGATCGTTCCGATCGCGATCGCGATGCCCGAGAGCGCCACAATGTTCGCGTCCACGCCGAACGTCTTCATCCCGATGAACGTCATCAGCACGGTGATCGGCAGCATCGCCCCGATCAGCAGGCTGCTCCGCAGGTGCATGACCATGAGCACGACCACGATGATCGTCACGAGCACCTGCTGGGTGATCGCCGAGTTCAGAGTTTCGAGCGTCTCACGGATCAACCCCGAACGGTCGTAGAACGGCACGATGGTCACGCGGCTCTCGGTGCCGTCGGCGAGGACCTTGGTCGGCAGCCCGGACGCGATGTCCTGGATCTTGTCCTTGACCCGCTCGATCGTGGCCATGGGATTCTCGCCGTAGCGGGCGACAACCACGCCGCCCACGGCTTCGACGCCCGCCTTGGTCAGCACGCCGCGGCGCAGCGCCGGGCCCAGCGAGACCTTGGCGATGTCGCCGACGAGGATGGGCTGCCCGTCGCGGGCCGTGATCGCGGCCTGCTCCAGGTCCTCGACGCTCTCGATAAAGCCGAGCCCGCGGACGATGTACTCGGCCCGGTTGACCTCGATCGTGCGGGCGCCGACATCCAGGTTGCTCTGGCGCACCGCGCCGATGACCTGCTGGAGCGAGATACCCGCCGCCCGCATCGCATCGGGGTCGACATCGACCTGATACTCCTGCACGAACCCACCGATCGAGGCGACCTCAGCCACGCCCTCCACGCCGGCGAGCTTGTACTTGACCGTGAAGTCCTGGATGGAGCGGAGTTCTTCTGGCCCCCATCCCCCGGCCGGGCGGCCGTCAGGGTCACGACCCTCGAGCGTGTACCAGAAGACCTGCCCGAGCGCCGTCGCGTCGGGCCCCAGCGCCGGCGACACACCCGGGGGGAGCGTGCCGGCGGGCAGTGAGTTGAGCTTCTCCAGCACACGCGAGCGCGACCAGTAGAACTCCACACCGTCCTCGAAGACGACATAGATCGTCGAGAAGCCGAACACGGAGTAACTCCGGATGTCCTTCACGCCGGGGATGCCGAGCATCGCCACGGTCATCGGGTAGCTGATCTGATCGTCGATGTCCTGCGGGCTGCGCCCCGGCCATTCGGTGAAGACGATCTGCTGGTTCTCGCCGATGTCCGGGATCGCATCCACCGGCACGGGATCGCGCGCAAGCCCGCCCATATCCCAATCAAACGGTGCGACCAGCACGCCCCAGAAGAGCGTGCCGACGAGCAGGATCGCGACGACGAGCTTCTGCTCGAGGCAGAAGCGGACCAGCGCGTTCAGCGGGCCGCGATCTGGTCGGGGTGGATGCTCAGTCATGGGCGTGCCCATCGTGGTCGCGGCTCTGCACGGGGGATTCGAGTGGTGCGAAGGACTCGCGGATGTCGCCGCACCGGAGCATCTGATCGCCGAAGTACGGGTTGTTGATCTGCGTGCCGCGCTGGAGCCAATCGGCCCCCTTGAAATCGAACGCCATCGGGCAGTGCGCGAGGTTCCAGCTCTCGCTGCCGCGATGGCCGAAGCGGCGTTGGAGTGCCATCACGCCCTCGCTCATCCGCTCGAATCGTGCGCGGGCGGTGTCGATGCTGGTGAAGGTGTCTTCGACGCGCAGCCGCGCAGACGCACGACGCCACTCGGCGAGCGGCTCACCGACGAGCCCAGTCTCTTCTACAAAGCCGATCGCGGTCTTCAAGTCTGCCGTCGCTTGCACGAAACCACCCAAATCATCGGCGGCCAGTGCCTCCTGCGCATCGAGGTACGCCGAGTACACCGGCTTGAGCGCGAACACGAAATTTTCGGGCACGGCGACGCGATCGGGCATGCCGGGCATTGAGTCGTTGGTGATGCCGCCGTGCCCAGCGTGCAGATTGCCTCTGCCGCCACCGCCCGGTGTCATCATGCTCGGCTTGGCCGCGATCTGCATCGCGCTGTCGATCCGGAACGCGCCGTGAACGACGACTGCCTCGCCCCGGTCCAACCCTTCGCGGACGATGTAGAAATCACCCGCCCGCGGCCCCAGCACGACCGATCGACCCTCGTAAGTCGGCTTCTCAACGTCGGCCATTTGTACATACACCACCGACCGCGTGCCCGTGAACAGCACCGCCGATCGCGGGATCACCAAAGGCTCCTCCAGCCCCGCGGGGTCGCCCACAACGCCGAGTGATTCCGCGGGCACCATGCCCATGCCGCATATATCGCACTGCCCGGGCCCATCCTTCACGACCGTCGGATGCATTGGGCTGACCCATCGCCCCGCGAGTTCATTGCTAACCACCGCCCCGTCAGCCGCCACATTCGTACGCACTACGGCCGACGCGAACATCCCCGGCTTCAGACGACGCTCAGCGTTCTCGACCGCGACACGCACCGCGGCCGTCCGTGTCCGCTCATCGACCATCGGCTCGATAAAGGACACCCGGCCCTCGAACGTCTCACCCGGGTGCGCTTCAACCGTGAAAGTCACCCGCTGCCCCCAGCGGAGCATCGGGAGCTGAGATTCATACGCCTCCATATCGAGCCAGAGCCGCGAAAGATCGGCGATCGTCGCGATCGGTGCCCCCGTCTGCAGATAGTCCCCCTCACGCACGGCGAGGTGGGTGACCACTCCTCCGATCGGTGCGTAGATCGTCAGGCGGTCCGCGTCGAACGAGCCATCCTCAACAGCGGCGATCTGCTCAGGCGTGATGCCGAACAGGCGGAGCTTCTCCCGGACCGCGTCGAGTGTGCCGCGCGAAGCTGTGCGAACAAGATCGCTGGTCGAACTGCTGTTCTCTGAGGATGCCTTAGCCTGCCGCAGTTCCTCGAACGCTGCGAGCAAATCAGGGCTGTAGACCTCCGCCATGTGATCACCCTGGTGGAGCGGAACCCCGAGGTAGTTCACGAACAGTCGCTCGATGCGTCCAGGGAAGTACGCCGTCAGCCTAGCGACCGACGTCTCGTCGTAGGTCACCTTGCCGTAGAGCCGGATTTCCGCCATCGGAAAGAACTGCCCAACGGGGGCGGTCTCGATCTGGCTGAGCGTGACGGCCGACTCGCTCATCGTGACACGCATCTCATCGCCCTCGCCGGTATCGCCAGCGACCGGAATCAGATCCATGAAGCAGATCGGACACTTCGCCTCGGGGTCCGGCAGCCGCACGGCCGGGTGCATCGAGCAGGTGTACATCTTCGTCACGCCCGTGTGACCGTCGTGTCCATGCTCCGCCGCGACGATCTCGGGCGCGGGTTCAGATTTATAGTTGCCAAACCGGTACCCCACCACGAGCGCGGTCATGATCAACGCCACGGCCACACCCGCCGCCGTGTGCTTCCATAGCCAGACGATCGCCGATCGACTTGTGTTCGCAAACCTACTCATGGCGTTTCCTCGCTGGGGGTGGCCCACGCGTCTTGATTCCCTTTGGATTCTCTCGAGTAGGCAGCGCGTGTCGGCACAGCCTCCCCGACCAGACTGTTGAGACGCGCAAGCGCCTGTCCTCGATCCGCCCGCGCCCGCGCGGCGGCGACCGCAAACTCCAATAACGTCCGCTCGGTGTCGAGCAGATCGAGAAAGCTCGTCTCCCCCGCTCGAAAACCGGCGAGCGATGCCCGCAGAGATTCCTCGGCTTTGGGGATCAACGTGGTCTCAAACAGACCGACCCGACGGTCCGCGTCCGTGTGCTCAAACCACGCCCGTTGGACCGCAGCAACGATCCGGCTCGCCTCGTCAGCACGATCGTGCGAGACCGCAAGCCTATTCGCAATCGATTCGCGTACACCCGCGTCATACTTCTCTCGCCACAGCGGCACCGAGATTCCGAAGCTCAGCAAGACCGGGTCGTCCCCACTCTCACCGATAGAAGGATTCATCGCTTCGTTCGTCGCGATGTATTCCAGCCCAACCGTGAACTGCGGCAGCCCTTCTTTCCTTGCGATACTCGTGCGGATCTGTTGCTCGCCGACCGCCTCGTCCAACGCAGCAAGCACCGGATTCGATCGGCGGGCAATCTCGCCCAGAGCCGCCCCGTCAACCGTCGCCACACGACCGGGCAGCGCAGCGAATGTGGGCACCGGGGCGTCCGTCGCCCGATCGAGCGCCGCATTCAGATCCGCGGCGTAGGCGGGACGGAGCGCTGCGAGCCGCGCGATCCGATCCTCCAACTGCCCCAGTTCTACCTGCACACGCACCAACGCCGGGTGCGACCCCACGCCCACCCGGTAGCGTGCTCGAACGATCTCCTCGAACGATGAAAGCAGTGCGAGGTTGTCGCCCGTGATCCGAATCGCCGCGTCGAGATACGCGATCTCGAGCAGCGCAGAGACCACACCCTCTGTGACCTCCAACCGCGCCGCCTCGAACCGTCGCCACGCCGCACGGGCTTCCGACGCCGCGGCGTCTTCCCGGCTGTCTAGCAATCCCGGCCACGGAAACGACTGACTCACCCCGATCCGTGCCTGCTGCGCGCCCGTCCGAGTTTCGACCTCGTCGAGGAAGAAGCCGAAGTTCACACGCGGATCGGGCAACGCGCTCACCTGCGGCAGCCTCTCCGAGGCCGCGACCCACCGCTGGTATGCCGCCTCGACTTTCGGACTGTGGTACAGCGCAAAACGCACATAATCATCCGATGACGAGCCCGCCGTCAGCGATGGTTCGTCCGCCGGAGCATCTGCATCGGGACGGTACACAGAGCGGGGTGCACGATCGATATTGACCGGCTGCAGGGATTCGCTCGACGAGGGCATGTCTCGGAAGGACTCGAACGACGACGAACAGCCGCCGACAAGGCCCGCCGCAACGCCCACCGCCGACGCGATGAAGCGAGTGACCATTCATGGCTCCTAATAGGTATCTAGAGAACGATCCGCCAAGTGAAATCAGCAGGAAGACCACGCACAAGCAATGCGCGCACCATCCCCGCGAAACACGGGCACTACGTTCGCCAGACGCCCAGAAGGGCCTGAATCTCATTGTGGGTCTTCCCAGCCCGGACACCTGCAACCAACGCCGGCATCAGCCGCAGGTTCTCGCAAGACTCAATGACCGTCAGCACGCGTGGGCGCTTTGGGAGAAGAGCTGTGATCGAGTCACGGTCCGAGCGATGCAGCGGGGCATCTGGACGACGCTCAGGGACGGGGGTCGGTGACACCCCGCACACGCACGGCCCATCGCTCATGGGGCAGAATGCGACCTCGCTCGTCTCGCCACAGCACGAAGTCTCGATGACAACCCGATGGCATCCGGTGTCGTCACAGGAATGTCCCGCCGAATCACCCTGTAGACCAACCGACCCCAAGCCCGGAAGCCCAGCGAAGAGAAGCGACAGGATGACGACGAGGCGGCTCATGGTAAAAAGTGTACCCCGGCTAAGACTTCGGGTTCAAACCGCACATTCTCCAGGAGTATTCTTCTGGGTGCTGGAAAGCCCGGGAATCAGGCTGAATGGGCTCCGCCTGAGCCATCGATACATGTTTACGGACTTTGTGAGTCCCCGGGTGGGACCCGCGATCGAGCGGACGACAAGCCCCCGCTCTCGCAGATCCGAGTACCGAACTGTCGCCACAGTGTCCCAGCAACGACCAGAGCAGGCCACATCAAACCCCTCGGTCCGTCATGTAGAAGCTTTGGTGCACAGAAGAGACCATGCGTGTAACCCCGCTTGCGGACACTGACCTGACCGCTTGCTCCGGCTGTTTCCTCGGCGTGATCGCCTCTCCAGCATCGCGTCATCATCCGTAACTCCGATTCGGTCGCGGTAGCTGGCCACACAGCACCAGCGCTTTGCTCCGAGCAGAGTTGTGCGTTTGCCACCGATTGCTTGTGTGGTAGCAGGCTACTTTGACGGCAGTTCAAACCGGATCGACACCGTAGATGTCAACGGCGGGTAGGGAAGCGCCAGACGCCAGGCTACAAAGTCCTTGGGGTCGTAGCCGTACCGATCGAACGCGAGGCTCAGCAGGTCCATGTAACGGGGCACCTGCGGCGCGGCCAGCATCGGGTGCTGCCCGAGTGATTTGAGCGATTCGCTCACGGGCAGTTCGAAGCGGCGATCGCGGTGCTCGTGCTCGTTCAGTTCGCCAGAAGCCCGCCCGTAGATCGCCACCTCCGGGCTGATCTGTTCCGCGATATCGCGGTGAACGACGAGGTCCATCAAGAGCAGCTCGACCGGCAGATTGATGAGGCAGAGCGCTTCGCCGACTTCGTTGTGCTCGTCGCGATAGCGGCTCAACGACGGTGTCGAGTCGCCATAGGCGTAGAAAACACTGCAGTTCCCGGTGCGTCCGACGGGGCCGCCGTTGAGCTCATAGAGCAAGCCGGAGTTGACGACCTTGCAACGGATGTCGGGCTTGAGACCCGATGAGAAACTATTGAGCAGGTGCGGCGTGCTCGGATCAAAGTCATCGGTCAGCGACCGCACGCCGGGGTCGGCGAACTTCGATCCGTCATCGTTGAAGTATCGGAACCGGAAGAGCGGCCACACGCCGTCGCTGCGCAGGCGTTGCAGATCGGCATACCCGCCGATCTGCGCATAGTCGAGCAGGTCGGGGTTCTCGCTGTTGGGCGCGAGGAACGAAGTCAGCAAGCGGAGGCGGGCTTGGGCGCCCCAGATGCCGCTGTTGCCGCGGAACGCGAGCTTGCGGCTCTTGACGAGTTGGTCCACGCCGGAGAACGCCATGCTGTCGAGGAGCAGGTCGAGGGCTTCTCGCCCGCCCGTGTGGATCTCGACCATGTGGTCGAACTCGTTGAATGCTTCGGTGACCCGCGCAACCAACTCAGGGTCGACGCCCGCCCGTGCGAACGCGTCGGTTGCGAGTTGCACGGCGCTAGCGCCGGGGATGCTGGACGCGACCCGCTCGATGGCCGGCTCGTTGATGATCCTCCCGAGCTTCCAGGTCAGGTTTTTGTCGATCCCAAGTGTTCGGGCGGCTTCGCGCGGGCTGGACGAATCCGCGCCGACCGATTGATAGACCTCGATTAGGGCGGCTCGCAGCGCGAAGACAGCCTCCGCGTAATGGGTCTCAAAGCGGGGCGTATCGGGCTGGGTATTGACGCTCGGTCCGGGCACGTAGGGCTCCCTCTCTGGTCAATATAGGCGTTTTTGGGACGGAGCACGATGGATCTTGATTATTTTTAAAAACGTCTCCGGAGACACTTGTACTGGTCCTCCCGCCGTGCTATCTTCGATTTCGGCGTTCTCACGAAACGCCCGCCGCGGGCGGGTAACGCCGGGACACAGAGAAATGGAGAGAGCCATGAAGATGTCTTTGACAACCGGAGCGGCCGCCTTGGTCGCGTTGGCATCGGGTTCCGCGGCGATCGCGGACATCAACGTCACGCAGGGAGCCTCGGGCACCACCTACACGACCACACTGAACTTCGACGAGCCGGGCGGACCGATCGGTGCCGGGTTGGCCAACAACCTGTGGGCCGGGATCGGGCTGGCCGACATGGCCGCGGGTGATGGCAACAACGTCGTCGATAACTTCACGCAGCCCTGGATCGGGACGGACAACGCCTTCCTCGGCAACTTCGGGGTCTTCATGACGTTCGACTCGGATCTGACCAACTTCAGCGGCCAGTTCTGGGATCCCTCCGGGCCCCCCGGCCCGATGGGCGGCGGCTTGGGCGTCTTCGTCTTCAACGACGGTGCCGAGGTGGCGAACTCGTTTGTCACGCCGTCTTGGGGATTCGTGGGCGACGATTGGCTCGACATCACCGCCACCGACGGCATGGTGTTCGATGAGATCCGCATCCTCGGGTTCGGCTTCGATCCCACCACCTACGCGGACAACCTGTCCTGGAACGCGGTGCCCGCGCCGGGCGGTGTGGCGATGCTGGGATTGGCTGGCGTTGTTGCCGGTCGTCGCCGTCGCGCGAACTGAATCGAACCACAGTCCGAGGCGTGGAAGCACACCCCGGGCTCTTTCGTAACCAACGACCGATTGCTGGCATGGCACCGCCGGCATCAGCCGCAGATCCACGACCCCGCGTCGGTGGACCGGGGCGTGATGCCGGATCCCACCGACACAGAGAGACCAACTGATGAAACGCAACCTTGCACCGACCGTTGTAGCCCTGGCGGCTGGCGCAGCCTGCGCCCAAGACGTGAACTTCGAGGTCCTCCGAGGGATGTACCCGCTCGACATGTCCACCGATGGGAGTGTGCTCGTCGGGAACGACGTCAACTTCGAGACCGTGCGCTGGACCGCAGACACTGGCGTGGTCAATCTCGGTCGGGGCACGTTCCCCCTCGGGGTCGGGGCCGGCTCGCCCGATTGCTCGGACGACGGAACCAAAGTCAGCGCCACCATCATCACCGCCGACGGTCAGTTTGCGACGCAAGGGCTCTGGACCGAGGGTGTCGGCTGGGTCGATCTCATGCCACCCACGCCCAGTGACGGCGGCAGCATCGACCAGGCACTCGGCTCTGCTTGGGGGATATCCGGGGATGGCAGCAGCGTGGTCGGGCTCTATTGGCGCCCCGGCAACTTCGACACGGGCGGGGCCCACGCCTCGATCGCGTCCGCCCCCGACGCGGTGATGGACCTCGGCTCCGGCGGCGGGAACAGCCGGGCGAACCACGCCAACTTCGATGGTTCCGTCGTGGTCGGCTGGGACGAACGGTTTGACGGTCTGTGGCAGCCGGCGGTCTGGGAGAACGGCATCCGCAGCATCATCCAGCCCTACGAAGGATTCACGGCTGCCTCCGTGGTCACGGGCGATGGCAACATCATCGGTGGCTACGGCTACGACGATCTGTTTCAGTACTTCCCCGCGACACTCTGGCATCGCGACGGTGCTGGCGGGTGGACCGAGCAGGTCCTCGGCGTGTTGCCTGGCACGACCGGCCCGACCGGTTTGACCGCGCCGAACGCGATGACCCCGGACGCCTCGACCGTGGTCGGCTTCAACCGCTTCAACCTGGCGGTGGCCGCCTCGGGCTTTGTTTGGACCGCGGACACGGGCATGGTTGACATCAAGGACTGGCTCGCCGACCGCGGCGTGGTCGTGCCCGCGAACATGCTCATCATCGACGCCACCTGCATCTCAAACGATGGGCGAACACTCGCCGGAGTGGGTGTCAACATCAACACGGGCGAGCCGCTCGGGTTCCGGGTATCGCCGTTCTGCCGGGTGGATTTCAACAACGACTCGCTCGTCAACTTCTTCGATATCTCCAAGTTCATCACCGCATTTCTGGTTCCGTCGGTCTCCGCGGATTTCAACAACGACGGCGTGCTGAACGCCTTCGATATCTTCGACTACATCAGCGCATTCAACACCGGCTGCCCGTAAACACCTCGCCGAACACCGGCCTACCGACCGCGCCATCGCACCAGCACCCCCCAGACGCTCAACGTCGCAGGGTGATCCGAGCACGGCTTGAAATCGTGCAAGGCAGCGATGTCTTCGTGGGTTTGAATCTCACCCGCACCGTTAGATTAAAAGGTATCCGAAACGGTGTCCCTGATGAGGCACCGTTTCGTCCGCTTCGGAGCGAGAGGCGCGGTACTGAGCAGCTCTCAGATAACACACTCGGGTCTCTGTGGATTATGATGCACGCCGGCGGCCGGGATGTCGCCGATCCCGCGTTCGATCTGGACGCCTGACCCGATTCGATCTGAGCGACATGACACAAAGCCGGTTTCAACAAACAATCGAGTCGCTCTTTCACCAATACCACGGTCTTCATGCCGGTGAAATCGCCACGTATATCCCCGAACTCGCCAAAGCAGACCCTGACCTGTTCTGCATCGCGATCCAGCTCGTTGACGGGACGCGGCATGTCATCGGCGACGAAGACGCTGCGTTTACAATACAGAGTGTCTCCAAGCCGCTCGCACTCGGGCAAGCACTCTGTTGTGCGGGGCGCAACGAAGTGATCAAAACAGTCGGGGTTGAACCGACCGGGAACTCGTTTTCATCGCTGGTTGGTCTCGATGCGGCCGGGAAGCCTCTCAACCCGATGGTCAACGCGGGAGCGATTGCCACCACCTCGCTTCTCCCGGGCGATTCGCCGGCCGACCGCTACGAGTCGATGCGGCAAGCCATGGGGCTGTACCTCGGGCAGACGCCGGAACTCGACGACACGGTGTATCAATCCGAGCGACGAACGGGCGATCGTAATTGTGCGCTCGGCTATCTACTGAGATCCAAGGGAACTATCACCGGCGACGTCGAACAGCACATCGACCTCTATTTCAAACAGTGCTCGCTGCTCACGACGGCCCCGATGCTCGCTTGCGCCGGCGCAACCCTTGCGAACTACGGCTTCAACCCGACGACCAACAAGCAGGCCATCGAATCCGGGTATGTCAGAGATATCCTCACCGTCATGCACATGAATGGCATGTATGACTACGCGGGGCGATGGGCGTACGAAGTCGGGATACCTGCAAAGTCAGGCGTTTCTGGCGCCATCATGGCGGTCGTGCCCGGTCTGATGGGCATCGCGGTCTACTCGCCGAGACTCGACACGTACGGCAACTCGGTCCGGGGGCTAGCGACCTGCCGCGACTTTATCGCCAAGTACAACATGCACATGTTTGATCGCTCGGCGAACCGGGCTCATCCCGGCTCGGATTAAGCGGTGTCGCGTCGATTCGCTGCCTCGGCGTTCGGAGATTCCGTCGCTCGGTGCCGAAGGCGCATGGGAGAATCCCTGCCGTATGAGGGATCGGTCTCCGTTTCCTGACCCACTCACCCCGCGGTGTATCGCCGGCTCATTGTGGTCTTTTCGATCCAGACAGATCACCATTGTCGCACGCACAGGCGGCGCAGTCAGCACACTTTGAATACTCAGCCTGACGTCGTTCGACGGGCTGCTTCCCCCGCCGCCCCGCGGGCGGCGTGGAAGCGTGAGTTCCCGAACGCCAGCAGCCAGCTAGGCGGCGCGACGCCGGTCAGCCCGTCGCGGACCAGCGCGTCGATGCGCTCGCCCCGTGACCTGAGCGCCAGCCCGACCCCGCCCAGCAGCACCACGCGATGGGGTGCGTAGATCGCCAGCGCGATCCGGATCGCACGGACCAGCGCGACCATCGCCGGGTCGTCGTCTGGCAACGCCGCGATCCGGTCTGCCAACGCGTCGCCGAAACGCGCCCGCAGCGCGGGCAGACCGAGGTAAGCCTCGAGCGAGTCGCGCCCGCCGTCCGGACCAACCACGCTGCCCGCCCGGTGCCCATCGCCGATGGGCCCGACGTCGATCTGCCCGATGTGGCCCGCGCCCCCGGCACCGATGGTCACCGATCGCCCGTCCTCGACCAGCGCCACGCCCACGCCCGTGCCGATGGCGATGCCGAGCACGCGCGACGCGTCGGGGTGCTCGCTTGCGACGTCCAGGGTGGCCGCCTCGGCGTCGCTGAGCAGCACGAACGGTGCCGAACGCCCGAGCGCATCACCGATGAGGTCCGCGAACCGGTACCCCACCAGCCCGGGCACGTTGACCGCCAACTCGATTGATCCCCCGTCGGGCGACCGCCGCCCGGGCACGCAGAGGCCAACACCCGTGACCTGCCCCAGGGCGGCGTTCGGCAACGACGAGACTGCCTCAGTAATCGCGTGGATCAGCGCATGACGGTCGGGGCGGGCATACTCGGCGCTGACCCCGGCTGCGGGTTCGCCGGCTTGGTCGGAGCCGGGGTCCGTGCGCAGCGCCACCTTGATCGCGGTGCCGCCGATATCGATACCCAGCGTTGTCACGGTGCCCCCATCGATCCGGTTGTGTACGCCGTCGCTCGCCATGTCGAAGGTCTACTTTCGCAATGCCCGATCCTCGCGGCCCTATCGAAACCCGGTCTTCTGACGTGTTCACCGCCCCGGGGATTGCCCGTCCCGCATCGTACGTCGGCGCACGCTCATCTGGTGATATGCCAACTTACCAAACGGAAGCCCATGACGTGTTCGCCCGGGCGGCTTCGCCTGTATCCTGCAATCGATCGGGGCGATGCAGCCCCGCCGATTGTCGTTCAGGTCCGAGGGAGTCCGCCTTGCAAACTCATATCGATCGGTTCGTGGCTCGGAGGCCCGGCATCGCTGGCGGCTCACAGTGCTGGGCCGCATCTGCATTCGAGAAGAGGCCGTGTGCCGTATCCGAGGTGTGCCCATGAGTGCGTCGCTTGCTGTGTGTTCTTGGTCCCTGCGCCCCGAGTCGCCGCGCGATCTGGTCGACAAGGTCCGCGCCAGCGGTGTCAGCGCCGTGCAGCTCGCGCTGGGGCCGATCCGTCGGGGCGAGTGGGACGAGACCGAGACGGTCTCGCTGCTCAAAGACGCCGGGATCGAGATCGTGTCCGGGATGATGGAAACCGCGGGCGAGGACTACTCGACGCTGGAGACCATCCGAGAAACAGGCGGCGTTCGCCCCGACGCGACCTGGCAAGAGAACCTGGCCGGTGCGCAACTCGACGCCGAGCTCGCCGCCCGAATCGGCATCCGCCTGGTGACCTTCCACGCGGGGTTCATCCCCCACGACCGCGCCGACCCCGAGTGGTCCAAACTGATCGGGCGTCTCCGCGACATCGTCGACGTCTACCACGACCACGGCGTGCGCCTCGGGCTCGAGACCGGGCAAGAGACCGCCGACACCCTCATCGAAGCGCTCGACGCCCTGGACCGACCCAGCGCGGGCGTGAACTTCGACCCCGCCAACATGATCCTCTACGCCATGGGCGATCCCAACGCATCGATCGCCACGCTCGCGCCGCGTGTGGTGCAGATCCATATCAAGGACGCGAACCGGGCCGCGACACCCGGGACCTGGGGCGCCGAGGTGCCCGTGGGCACGGGCGAGGTCGATTGGGCGGGCTTCTTCGCGATCGTTGGCGAGCGACTGCGCACCTGCGATCTGGTGATCGAACGGGAAGCGGGCGATGATCGTGTCAACGATGTCATCAAGGCGGCCAGCGTGGTCCGTGAGATGGCAGGCTGGATCGAGCGAGACGCACCCGGATGACAACGCAATCGACCAACCGGCCGATCGGCATCGGCATCATCGGGATGGGCTATATGGGCCAGACCCACGCCCGGGCCTATCTCGACGCCATCGCGGACGGCTCGGACGCGAGATTGGTCGCCGTGTGCGACCCCGACCCCGACCTGCGTTCGGGGCTCGCGTCCAACCGAGGCAACATCGGGCCCGGCGACGCGCCCGATCGCATTTTCGACGCCGATGACGTGGCCGGGTACGACATCGCCGGCGCACTACTCGCCGACGACGCGATCGATCTGGTCAGCGTCTGCACCCCCACCGACACCCACGTCGATCTCGCGACCTTGGCCCTGCAAGCCGGCAAGCACGTGCTCGTCGAGAAACCGGTCGCGATCCGGGGCGAGGAGATCGAGCGACTCATCGGTGTCGCCGAGCGGTCCGGGCGTTTATGCATCCCGGCGATGTGCATGCGCCATTGGCCGGGCTGGCGGGAACTCAAGTCGATCATCGACGCGGGCACACACGGGCGCGTCGTCCACGCCCGCTTCGAGCGGCTCGGATCGATGCCCGCCTGGGGTACGGCGTTCTATGCCGATCTCGACCGCTCGGGCGGGGCGATCTTCGACCTGCACGTCCACGACGCGGACATGGCGCTCTGGTTGTTCGGAGCGACCGACGCGGTCAGTTCGGTGGGTGACCACCACCACATCGACTCGCAGTACCGCTACAAACAGGGCCCGGCGGTCACGACGACGGGCGGCTGGCTCAACGACCCGTCGTGCCCGTTCTCGATGCGGTACACCGTCGAGTTCGAGCGGGCTGTGCTGACGTTCGACTCCAACGCAGAGCATCCCGCGACGCTCCACGCCAACGGGCAGGCGACCCATCCGACACTGGAACCGGGCACCGGTTACGACCATCAGGCCCGTGCCGTGATCGACGCCGCCGGCCGATCCCAGCCCGAAGGGCTGCCCACGCTGGGCGACGCGCTCGCCGTCACCAGACTCATCGACGCCGAGCGGCGCAGCGCGAGCGAAGCACGCCCTATCCCCAGCAACATCTAGCCCACGACCGCGCCCGGCCGCTTCCGGCGGGCGCCTGCTCGGCGAGCAGACGCTTGGTGCACGCCCGTCGTCGTTACGACGGGCCTAGTTGGCCATGCGGCGGCCGAGCGCGCCCAAGCCCGTGTCGTCGCAGCAGCGCAATCGCGTGCCTAGGTCGTAGTTCCCGTCGCTGCTCTCACGAACGGTGAATCGCAGGCTATCGCGGTCGCAGTCCCAGTCGATCCTGAGCAACTCCTGCGTGTCGCCCGACGCCTCGCCCTTGGCCCACGGGCCCGATTTTCGGGAGTAGTACACGCCGCGTCGCTGCGCGACCGCTCGGCGCACGCTCTCGGCGTCAGAGTAAACAAACGCGAGCGCGGTGCCGCGTTCGTCGGCGATCACCGTGGGGATCAGACCGTCGATGCGATCGGATGTACCCGGGGCGAAGACCGCGTCGCCGAGGTCCAGCTCGTTCGCGTAGAGCGCCATCCCGATCTGGGCGTCGCATCCGATCCCGTCGAGCTCAGCAATCTCCTCACCCGTCTTCACACCGCCCGCCAGGGTCACGCGTGCATCGCCCGCCGCCTTGACCAACTCGGATGCCAGTGCGATGTCCGCTCCCTCCATGCGCCCTTCACGCTCGATGGTCTTGACCAAGAACCCACCGACGTAGTCTCGCAGCAGCTGCATTCGCTCGAAGATGCTCGACCGCGAGCTTCGGGCCGATCCCTCGATTACTACCTCACCGCCGCGTGCGTCGAGGGTGGCGATCACACGCTCACGCGGCAGGCGGGAGAGGAGTTCGGGCGTGGCAGCCGTCCCGAAGATGATCTTGGACGCGCCGCGGTCCAGCCACTTGAGAGCCGATTTTTCATCGCGGATGCCGCCGCCCACACGGCACGGCCCGGCCTTGATCAGTTCCACGATCGCCCCGGCGTTGGACCCGCTGCCCAGCGCGGCGTCGCGGTCGATGACGGCCACCTCGCCCGCGACACGAAAACGCTCCATGATCGGGAGCGGATCGCCCGCGTTGATTTCGAGGTGCTTGCCGCCCACCAGCTGCACGGCGTTGGCTCTCAACAGATCTATCGACGGAATGATCACTGCATCTCCCCCCGGCGCACGGACACACCCGCCGCCCCCAGTCCTACTTTCACGCGGGTGATGGTCGTCACTCCGTCGTGGAAAATCGACGCCGCCAGCCCCGCGTCGGTCAGCCCCCTGATCAACCCTAGATCGTACCCCAAACCGGTCCCGTCGCGGTCCCAACTTGTCAGAAGAATCTCGCCCGCACCCGGGCTGGCACACTGTTCGCTCCATCCGGGTACGTCGATGCACGGGCGGATGGCTCCTGATTTCGTGACCATCTCCCGCTGCATGGGTAGTTCCCCTTGGTTGAGCCTGGCCGCATCGATCGCGACGGCGCATCGCTGGACACCGAAACGCTCTGCGACCTCGCCGATCAACTCGGGCCGCTCCGCCGCAGCCGGGTTCACGCTGACGCGATCGGCGCCGGTGTCGAGCAGATGACCCGCGCCCTTGCGCAGGGAGAACACGTGGCCCTGCATACGCCGCTTGGGTGGGGCGATTTTGACGGTGTTCGATTCGGTGGTGACCATGGCGATCGCGTCCGACGAAAGGAGAGTGAGACGCGTATTCGTCCGAGCCCGTCCCCGGTGATGCATCGCTTGAATATCTGCGTGCCGTCTTGCCACAATGCTAACAACTTACACCAATTCTGGGATTGGGATTCTCAGCATTCTTAAATTCCCAGCTTTGTGCCCAGGTTCGCGCGACAGAGTTATCCAGCCACAAGTATGTGTCGTTGGCGGTGTCTTAATTGCTGAACGAATGTCACGCGGGCAACGAATCGACCCCGCCACCGAGCCTGGCAAGCCCCCGCGACTCGAGACGCTGAAGGTGTATCCCGATCCGCCCGCTCAACCCACGCGACGCGATAGGTTGCGTCCGCCCGTGGCGACGGATCAGCGCGATCTCGCGAGTCGGTTGCTTGCGTGCCAGACGAAGGTACGACCGCTCGCCCGACGTGTCGCACGCGCACGCCATCGCCGGGACCAGCGAGACACCCAGCCCCAGGCGCACGAACTCGAGCACGGTCGCCAGCTGCGTCGTCCGGCACACGACGTCGGGCCGCACGCCCGACGCGGCGCAGAACGCGCCGATCTGCTCGCCCAGGCAGTGCATCTCGTGCAGGCTGACCGTGGCCTGCTCGCGCAGATCACTCAGGGTAATTTTGCCCACCGTCGCCAGCGGGTGCGGCGCGGGCGTGACGACGAGCAGCGCCTCGCTCCCGATGACCTCGACCTCGACCAACTCGTGGTCGATGGGCTTGCTGGTGATCGCGACGTCGAGTTCGTGATCGACCACCGCTTCGACAAGGTTGGCAGTCAGGTCCTCGCGGACGATCAGCTCGCACCCCGGGAACGCGCCGCGCAGCTCGGCGAGCACGGGCGGCAGGAGGTACGGCGCGATGGTGGGAATCGCACCGATCGTCAGACGCCCGGCACCGCCCTCGATCTCACGCCGAAGATTCTCGCGCGTCTCACGCACCTCGCCCAAGATCCGTCTCGCCCTGGGCAGCAGCGCCCGACCAGCATCGGTTAGGACCACGCCCCGCCCCACACGGTCGAAGAGCTCGACCCCGAGCCCATCCTCGAGCTTGCGGACCTGCTGGGACAGGCTGGGCTGGGCCACCCGGCAGCGCCGGGCGGCCAGGGTCATCGAGCCCGCCTCGGCCGCGGCGACGAAGTACGTCAGCTGGTGCATTTCCATAGTCATATCCTATGGATCCGATCAACCGAAAGTCTTTATCGACTCTGGTATCCGCTGGCTCGCGCGGTCTAGATTTGAGTGCGGTATCGATGGATATCGGACACACAACCAGCGATCGACACGGAGATCAACGATGAAACACCACGCGCAAGGCGACGAAGCCAACTGCCCGTTCCTGACCACCGCAGAGGGCGCCCCGATCGGTCGCCAGCACGCCATGACCGCCGGGCCCAAGGGCCCCGTGCTCATGCAGGACACCCAGCTGCTCGAGCAGATGCAGCACTTCAACCGCGAGCGGATCCCCGAGCGCGTCGTCCACGCCAAGGGTTCGGGCGCGTTCGGCACGTTCACGGTGACGCACGACATCAGCGCGCACACCAAGGCCGCGATGTTCTCGAAGGTCGGCAAGCAGACCGAGATGTTCCTGCGCTTCTCCACCGTCGCCGGCGAACGCGGTGCGGCCGACGCCGAGCGCGACGTGCGGGGCGTGGCGATGAAGTTCTACACCGAGGAGGGCAACTGGGACCTCGTCGGCAACAACACCCCGGTGTTCTTCATCCGTGACCCCTACAAGTTCGCCAACTTCATCCATACCCAGAAGCGCCACCCCAAGACCAACCTGCGCGACATGGATATGCAGTGGGACTTCTGGTCGCAGTGCCCCGAGAGCCTGCACCAGGTCACGATCCTGTTCTCCGACCGCGGGCTGCCCGTCTCCTACCGCAACATCAACGCCTACGGCTCGCACACCTTCTCGCTCATCAACGCCGAGGGCGTGCGTGTGTGGTGCAAGTTCCACTTCAAGACCAACCAGGGCATCAAGAACTGGATGGACGACAAGGGCGCCGAGGTCATCGGTCAGGACCGCGAGAGCCACCAACGCGACCTCTGCGAAGCGATCGAGAAGGGCGATTTCCCGAGTTGGACGATGAAGATCCAGGTCATGACCCAGGCCCAGGCCGACGAGTGGTCGGCCAAGACCGGCTGGAACCCGTTCGACTTGACCAAGGTCTGGCCGCACGCGGACTTCCCGCTGATCGAGGTCGGGCAGTTGGAGCTGAACAAGAACCCCGAGAACTACCACGCCGACGTCGAGCAGGCCGCGTTCAAACCAAGCGCCCTGGTGCCGGGCATCGGCTCGAGCCCGGACAAGGTGCTTCAGGCCCGCCTGATGTCGTACGCCGACACGCACCTGCACCGCGTTGGCGTCAACCACCAGCAGATCCCGGTCAACAAGCCGCGCTGCCCGGTGATGCACTACATGCGTGACGGGCAGGGCGCGACCGCCGAGACCTACGGCGGAGCTCCCAACTACTGGCCCAACACCCAGGCGGGCACGCCAATGCCCACCGAAAAGTTCGCCGACCCGGCGTGGAGCCTGGGTCAGACCGTGGTCGACCGCTTCGACTCCACCGAGGACCACGACGACTTCACCCAGGCGGGCAACCTGTTCCGTATGTTCGACGCGGACCAACGCGACCGCCTGTGCACCCGAATCGCCGGCGTGCTCGGGCAGGCCCGCGAGGAGGTCCAGATGCGTCAGCTCTGCCACTTCTTCCGGGCCGACCCGGACTACGGGGCACGGATCGCGAGCAAGCTGGGCATCGACGTGGACGCCATGATGTCCCAGGGCGCCCCGGCCTGAGTTTGTGGGCCCTGGACCCGATTCCGGGTCGCCGAGGGGCGGTTGTCCCCAAAGCGGACCGAATCCGCCCTCGTTGAGATCCACTCTCAATGAGGGGTGACTTCCGGGCCGATGGCTGAAATGATCTCCCCGATCGCCCGTCGAGAGGCGGGCGATCGGATTTGACCGCGATGCCCACGTCCATCCAGAGCACGCCGATCGCGATGCCGACCTCGCGCGACGTGGCCGAGGCGCGGGCGGCCGCCCGCCAGCGTCACACGGTGCCGGTGCGGGCCAAGCGGGCCCTGTTCGCGGCCGCCGGCATCGGATGCGTCGGGCTGGCGGCGCTGGGCGTGGTCGTGCCCGGGCTGCCCACGACGGTGTTCTTGATCATCGCGTCGTGGTGCTTCACTCGATCGTGCCCGTGGCTGGCCGACAAGCTGATCCACAACCGCGTGTTCGGGCCCTTCGTCAGGTACCTCGAACCCGGCGCGGTCATGCCGGTCAGGGCCAAACTGATTTCGCTGGCGTTGATGTGGACCGCGATCTCGGGTTCGTGCGTGTGGGTGACCTATCGCGAGGCCCCGTGGTTCGTCCCGGCGATGATCGCGGCGGCCGGCGTCGTGGGCACGTGGTTCATCATCCGGCAGGGGCGCAAGGCACGATCGGTGCCAATCGGTGAAACCGGCGCCCGTTCGTTGCGTCATCCGGACGGTCGACGCCCGCGCGTGCATACCAATGGTGCATGCACAAAGCCGACCGCGCCGCCCTCGACCACGCCCTGACCGCAGCCTGCGATCGGCTCGGGCTCGACGCCGCACTCCAACGCAGCCAGTCCATCAGCGATCTCTGCCGATCGGCTGGCGACGCCGTTGACCACCCCGCGTGGGACGAGGCGGCGTCCGAGATCGCCAAGCTCGATATCACGTCTATTTTCGATCTGGTGCGCCTCGGGGCCGCCCGGTTCCACCTGCTCAACCAGGCCGAACAACTCAACATCATCCGCGTCAACCGCGAGCGCGAGCGGGCGTCGGAGACCGGGGCTGCCCGGGCCGAGTCGATTGACGAGGCGATGGAGACCCTGGCGCGGGGCGGCGTCGCGCCCGAAAAAGTCTCGGGCATGCTCGCCCGGATCGACATCCAGCCCACGCTGACGGCCCATCCCACCGAGGCCCGACGGCGCACCGTGCTCGAAAAACAGACCGACATCGCCGAGTGCGTCGTGCGCCTGCGCGACGAGTCCTTGACCGTGCGCGAGCGGGGCGAGACCGCGGCACGCCTCGACCGCGTCATCTCGATGCTACTGGCGACCGACGAGGTCCGCGTGCAACGCCTCGGCGTCGGGGACGAGGTCCGCAACGGGATCTACTTCCTGTCGACGACCATCTGGGAGACCGTGCCGCGCCTGTTCCGCGACATCGTGCACGCCGCCGAACGGGCGTACGGCCCAGAGCAGGGCGGCATCGTAGCCAACGACCTGCCCCCGCTGCTGCGCTACCGCACGTGGATCGGGGGTGACCGCGACGGGAACCCGAATGTCACGGCTGAGACGACCGCGTGGACCATCAAGGAGATGCAGTCCGCCGCCCGGCGTCTGTGGGACACCGAACTCGAACGCCTCCGCCGGGGTCTGTCTGTGTCGACCCGGCGCACGGACCTTGGCGACGAGATCCAGAAAGCCATCGAGGCCGACCCGGCGTACGACCAGAGCGACCCCCGTTTTGCCCAGCGTCTCCACGAGCCCTGCCGCGTTTTGCTTTCGCTCATGCGTGAGCGGGTACAGCACGATCCGGAGTACCGGAGCCGCGATCTGATCGCGAACCTGGAAGTCATCCACCGGGCCCTCATCAACGCGGGGCTGGGGGCGTCGGCCGAGGAGGGCAAACTCTTCGACGCCATCGTCCGCGCCCGCGTGTTCGGCTTGCACCTGGCCACGCTGGACATCCGCCAGCACTCCGAGGTGCACGAGCACGCGGTTGGCGAACTGCTCAAGGTAGGAGGCGTCGAGCCGTCATTCGAAACACTCGACGAAGAGGCCCGAGTGCGCCTGCTCCGGCGCGAGCTCGGTAACCCACGCCCGCTGCGTCCGGTGGACTGCGGCCTGAGCGACCCGACAACCGAACTGCTCGCCACGATGGACGTCGTCCGCGACGCGGTCGAGCGCGAGCCCGACAGCGTGCGCTGCTGGATCATCTCGATGACCCACCGCGTCAGCGACATGCTCGGGTTACTGCTGCTCATGAAAGAGTCCGGGCTGCACAGACCGACCATCGGCGAAGAGCCGACCAAGAGCCTGCTCCACGCGGTGCCGCTGTTCGAGACGGTCGAGGACCTCGACCGCGCGCCGTCTTTGATGGACGAGATGCTGCACGACCCGGTCTATTGCCAGCACCTCAAGGCCGCATCGGACGGAGATCCTGAGCAAGAAATCATGCTCGGCTACTCGGATTCGAACAAGGACGGCGGCTTCCTGATGGCCAACGCCGCGTTGCACAAGGCGCAGCGGGCGATCAGCGCCGTGTTCGCCGAGCACGGTGTCGGGCTGCGCTTCTTCCACGGTCGGGGCGGCACGATCGGGCGGGGCGGCGGACGCGCCGGACGCGCGATCCTCGCAGCCCCCCCCTCGTCACGCACCGGGAGGCTCCGCTTCACCGAGCAGGGCGAGGTCATCACCTTCCGCTACGCCATGCCCGACATGGCTAGGCGTCACCTCGAGCAGATCGTCAACGCGGCGCTGCTGGCCGAGGCCAAACTGGACGTGAGCGACTCTGACGGGGGCTTCGAGGAGCTGGCGATGCGTCTGGCGGGCGAAGCAAGGCGGGCCTACCGATCGCTGATCGATGACCCCGCGTTCTGGGGTTGGTTCACGGACGCGAGCCCCATCGAACACATCGGGGGCCTACCCATGGCCTCGCGCCCGGTGTCCCGCGCCACCGGATCGGCCCTCACGTTCGATCGCCTCCGCGCGATCCCGTGGGTGTTCTCGTGGATCCAGATGCGTGCCCTCGCCCCGGGCTGGTACGGCGTGGGCAGCGCATACGCCAGCGCCAGCGACGCCGATCGGCGGGCGTTCACCGAGGCCGCCCGATCCCGCCCGTTCGTGATCACCGTGATGGATAACGCGGCCCAGGAACTCGCCCGGGCCCGCATGCCGATCCTCAAACGCTACAGCGCCGGCGCCCCGGGGGGCGACGCGATGTTCGAGCGCGTGCGCAGTGAGTTCGAGGCCGCCAAAGCCGCCGTCATCGAGACCACCGGGCGGACGACGCTGATGGACCACGCGCCGGTCGTGGGTTCGTCGATCGCCGATCGCAACCCGTGGACCGACGTGCTGAATCTGGCGCAGATCGAGTTGCTAGGGCGCTGGCGTGCGGGCAACGAGGCTGATCGTGCCGCCCTGCGTCCGGTGCTGCAATCGAGCATCAACGCGATCGCCGCGGCCATGCAATCAACAGGCTGATCCCGCGCCGGCCTACCCTCACCCCATGACGACAGGCGGCACACGCGAGGTCAACTTCGACGGCATCATCGGGCCCACGCATAACTACGCCGGGTTGAGCCCGGGTAACGTCGCGAGCGCCTCGAACGCGGGCGGCACCTCGAACCCCAAAGCCGCGGCCCTCCAGGGCCTGTCCAAGATGAAGTTCCTGATGGACCTCGGTCTAACCCAGGGCGTGCTCCCGCCCCAGCAACGCCCCGACACCGACGCCCTGCGGCGCATGGGCTTCACGGGCGACGACGAGAAGATCCTGCGCGAGGCCCGCGACGCGGACCCAACTCTGCTGGCCGCGGTCTGGAGCGCCTCGTCGATGTGGGCCGCCAACGCGGCGACCGTCTCACCCTCGCCCGACACCGCCGACGGGCGCGTGCACATGACCCCCGCCAATCTGGTCAGCAACCTGCACCGTTCGTTCGAGGCCCAGACCACCACCCGCGCCCTGCGGATGATCTTCGCCAACGAACAGCACTTCAAGGTCCACGACCCGCTCCCAGCGCAGATGCGCTTCGCCGACGAAGGGGCGGCCAACCACATCCGGTTCGCGCCGTCCCACGCCGAGCCCGGTGTCGAGCTCTTCGTCTACGGCGTCACCGCCCACGACCCCTCGATGACCACGCGAAAATACCCGACCCGCCAGAGCCGGGCCGCGTGCAAGGCGATCGCCCGACTACACCAACTCGACCCGGCACGCACGGTGTTCGCGCGCCAGCACCCCGACGCCATCGACGCGGGCGTGTTCCACAACGACGTGATCGCGACCGGGAACGCCAACGTGTTCCTCTATCACGAGCAGGCGTTCGCGATGTCTCGGTCGCTGATCACCGACCTCGCGGGCCCGATCGGGGGCGACTTGGTCTGCGTCGAAGCGCAGAACACCGATTTCTCGATCGACGACGCGGTCGGAAGCTACCTCTTCAACTCGCAGGTCGTGACGCTGCCGGGCCCGGAAAACTCGATGTGCCTGCTCGCCCCGATCGAAGCCAACGAGAACAAGCCGGTCGCGGCGTTCATCGAGCGGATGGTCGCCGACCCGACCAACCCCGTCAATCGGGCCGAGTTCCTCGACGTCCGCGAGTCGATGCGCAACGGCGGCGGGCCGGCGTGCCTCCGCTTCCGCGTGGCGCTCAGCGACGCGGAACTGGGCGCCGCCCACCAGGGCGTGATCCTGACCGACGCGCTCTACGCCCGCCTCGTCGATTGGGTCGAAGCTCGTTACCCCGAACAACTGTCCGCCGACGACCTGGTCGACCCCAGTCTGGCCCGACGGTGCCTCGACGCCCTGGACGAACTGACCCGGATCCTGGACCTCCCGGGTTTGTACCCATTCCAGCAGTAGGTGGTCCGCGCGGGATCGGCCGACGGAAAGCCGATCTCGCCCGCCAAGCCGGGCGTATCCCGGGCAGATCACTCTTCGCGGTAAACACCCCCCACGCCCTGGACCGATACCCTGCGATGTCCGCCGATCCCGGTCCTTGCCGCCCTCGGGCGACACAGGACCGACCGGCCTATCACCACCGCCCGCGGAGGCATCCCGCCCATGTCGCACGACCATGACATCCCCACCGCGTCGCACAAGCTCAGGCCCGAGCCCTGCGATCGCCTGTTCCGTCCGTTCCACCGCTTCGCGAGCATGTCGAGCGCGGGCGGCATCGTGCTGCTGGCGATGACCGTCGTCGCCATGATCTGGGCCAACTCCAAGTTCGCCCACTCCTACGACGAGTTCTTCCACAACACGCACGTCGAGATCACCGTCGAGCACCACCCCCACGACGACGCCAGTCACGGCGACGATGGGCACGGCGGAGACCTCGGCGAAGAACCCGGGATCGATCACAGCGACGACCCCGTCGTCGGGCACGACGAATCGCACGACCACGACTCGGGCACCGCGATCGTCTCCGCGATGGACGGCACCGTCGGCATCCCCGCGGGAACACCCGAACTGGCCGACCCGGACGCGGTCGAGCAGGACTCGGGCGAGCACGGAGCAAGCGAAGCGAAGCCTTACTTCTTCATGGGGCACGGGCTGACACACTGGATCAACGACCTGCTGATGGCGGTGTTCTTCCTCGTCGTCGGGCTCGAGATCAAGCGTGAGATCCTCGTGGGCGAACTCGCGTCACCTAGGCGGGCCGCCCTTCCGATCTTCGGGGCCCTGGGCGGCATGATCGCGCCGGCCGCCATCTTCGCTGCCATCAACTGGGGCAGCAAGGACAACCTCTCGGGCTGGGGCGTGCCCATGGCCACCGACATCGCGTTCGCCGTCGGCGTGCTGGCCATGCTGGGCAAGCGGATCCCCAACTCGCTCAAGGTTTTCCTGCTCAGCCTCGCCATCGTCGACGACCTCGGGGCCCTCGTAGTCATCGCGGTCTTCTACACCGACAACCTCCAGGGGCAATACCTCGGCTACGCGGGCTCGATCGTCGCGGTGCTGCTGGCAATGAACATCCTCCGCGTCCGCTGGATCACCGCCTACCTGCTGCTGGGCCTGCCGCTGTGGTACTTCGTCTACATGTCGGGTGTGCACGCCACGATCGCGGGCGTGCTGCTGGCGTTCACCATCCCCGCCCACGCCCGTGTGGACGCGGTTAACTACTCGTACTCGACCCGCAAGGCGCTCGAGATCTTCGACAACGCCCACGACGACAAGGCGACCGACGTCAAGCAGAGCAGCATCCGCCGGGCGGCGGTGTTCGCCATGCTGACCAACGCCCGCCTGGTCCTGCCCCCGCTGCACCGCATCGAGACCGTGCTGCACCCCTGGGCCGCCTTCTTCATCATCCCGGTCTTCGCGCTGGCCAACGCTGGCATCCCCGTGCACGGCGGGGTCGGCGAGGCCGTCTCGGGCAACGTGTCCATGGGCATCATCGCCGGTCTGGTGATCGGCAAGCCACTCGGCATCACCCTGCTCAGCCTCATGGCGTGCAAGATGGGCCTGGCCGCCCTGCCGCGCGGCGTGACCTGGAAGCACATCATCGGTGCCGGCATGCTCGGCGGCATCGGCTTCACGATGGCCATCTTCATCGCCAACCTCGCCTACGAGAACAACGCCGGAAACCTCGAGCACGCCAAGCTCGCGATCCTCGTCGCGTCGGCCATCTCGGCCATCGCGGGCGCCGCGATCCTGGCGACCTGCAAGGCGCAGGCCGAGCCCGAGCCCGGCACCCTGGGCCCGGTGGTCGGTGAGTACGACGCGGACACCTGAGCCAGGTCAACCATCACCAAACACAAAGGGCACCCGGCTGGGTGCCCTTTTCTCTGCGCTCATTGATTGAAAGCAGGCTCGCCTCAGAGCCCCGGCAGTACCATGCCGGCTGCAGACTCGAACGAGGCGTCCTCGATCACATACAGCCCGAGCAGCCACCCCTGCACGATGTAGGGGTCGACCTTGAAGGTGCCCTCGACCATGCCGAAGCCGGTGGCCGCGTTACCCATCCGGGTCAACTCACTGAGCTTGACCTCGATCGCGTCGTAGGGCGTCGGCGGGATGCCCACGCAGCAGCCGTCCCACGGGTTCTGCATCACGAGCAGCTCATCCACCGCGGCCGCCACAACGGGCAGCAGCGTGTTGCCCTCCACGCGGACCGTCTTGCCGTCCAGCTGCGCAACCCAATCGGGCAGTTGCTCCTGCCCCTGCTTGGGGTTGTAGTCGCGGGCCACGGACCGGAGGACCTGCCAGTCGATCACGAACGGGCGCTGGGGGCTGCCGTCGCCGACGATCACGCCCGCACCCTCGACCTCGACCGACCCGTCGCCACGCACCGTGAAGGCGGGCCCGACCGGTCCGGCATCCGCGGCGCTGGCGTTGGCGCTGGCAAGCGCCGCTTCGAGCATCGGGTCCACCACGGGCTCGCTCCGCTCGACCACCGCATCCACGACGGCTTCGGGCGGCAGCGATTCCTTGGCCTCTTCGATCACGCCCAGCAGGGCGTCGAGCGACAGGCCCGCGTCGGGCGTTGCTTCGATCGGATCCGGCGTGAGCACCTCGGGCTCGGCCCGCGCCGCGCCGGACGTGTCCGCGTCGGCGACGCGTGTGTCGGTGACGATCGGCGTCTCGACGGGGATCTCTTCGATCAGGTCAACGTCCGCGGTCTCGGCCGGAGTTGGCTCGAGCACGGGCGATGGCTCGGGTGACGGTTCAGATGACCGGCTGTCTGGCGTCTGGACCTGGGGCGCCGGGTCCGGTCGACCGAATGTCTGCGATGGCGGGGGCGCGGTCGGCGTGCCGACCGCCGGCGCGCGTTCGCTAGCCCGCCGGGCGGCGCTCAGGCCCGCCGTCACCAGCACCAGCACCGCGATCAATGACCAGAAATACCGCATCGCTCGTCTCCCTCGGCGTCCGCCGCCGGGCCGTTGTACCGCCCACTCAACCGATCGGACGCAGGTGTTTGACCACCGCGGTCCGGTACGCCAGGACCGCCGGGGCCACGCCGGCCACCATCGCCAACGCGATCGTCGCCAGCACCATGCCCAGGTAGCCGTCCAGCGGCAGGCTCGGGCGCACCACCAGCCCCAGACGCGACTCCAGCACACCCGAGACCACCGTGCCCAGCACGATCCCCCCGAGCACGCCCACAGCGCCGCCCATCAGACCGATCGCCGCCGATTCGGTCAGCACCAGGTTGAAGACCCGCCATCGGCTGGCACCGAGAACCCGCAGCACCGCGACCTGACGCCGGCGCTGCTCCATCGAGTTGTACAGCGCCAGCATGATCGACACGCCCGACGAGATCAACACCGCCCCGGCCATCGCGACCAGGATCTGGTCCACGCTCGAGACGATCGCGAACAGCCCCCGCACCGTATCGGCCGGCTGGGCGACTGTCCAGTCGGGGTCGCGTCGCAGGGCGCTCAAGATCTGCGTCAACGCCGCGGTCCGGGCGCCCAGGCTCGCGTAGACACCGGTGATCTGGCGATCGACTTCGATCAGATCATCGACCGTGGTGACGACATCGTCGCCCATCGTGGCGATCCGCCGATCGTGCGCGTGCAGCACCCAGGCGCTGTCAAGATCCGTGAACAACGCCCGGTCGTGGGGCGACCCGGAGAATTCCAGGATCCCCACCACCGTGTAATCGAACTCGTCGTGCTCGTGCGTGCCCTGCTGCCTCGGTGCGCCGTGGAACAGATTGATCACATCGCCGAGCCGCAGGTTCGCGCGCTCGGCCGCTTCGGCCCCGACCACCACCTCGAACGGTGCACCGAACAGCCGCCCTTCCGCAATACCAAACGGCTCGTTCGGTGCCGGCTGGAAGGCAGTAAAGAACTCCGTCGTCGTCGACATCACCGGGAGCCCGCGGAACGAATCGCCCAACTGCGTCGGAATCGCCCAGGCGAACGGGTACGACTCTTGAAGACTCAGATAGTCCGCCCACGGGATCGGCGCACCCGGCGCGTCCGCGTAGAACATGCTGTTGAGCACGCTCGACAGTGCGCTCGGTTCGCGCGTGATCAGCATCTGCGCGTTGCCCGTGCCCCGCTCGAACGCGGCCCGTCCCGATGCCTTCATCGACAACAGCAGCGTCATCAACGCCACCGCGACCGCGACCGACGCGACCGTGACCCCGGTCGAGAATCGACGCCCGGTCATCGAGCGGCTGACGATGTTCCAGTCGGTCAACGCCATGTCACGCCCCCGCCGTTTCTGGACGCACGACGCCCAGTGTGTCGAGCGACTCGTGGCGGTCGAACACCGGGATCAGCGACCGATCGTGCGTGACGCACATCAGGGCCGCCCCGTTCTCTCGGCAGGCATCCTTGAGCAGACGCACCGCCTCGCCCGCGTTGTCCTCGTCCAGGCTCGCGGTCGGTTCGTCGGCGAGCACCAGCGTCGGGCGGCACGCCACGGCCCGCGCCACCGCGACCCGCTGCTGCTGGCCCACGCTGAGTTGGTCGGCAGGCGCGTCCGGGCGATCGAGCCCCAGACGTTCGAGCAGCTCCAAGCCCCGCGCTCGGTGCTGGCCCTTGGGCAGGTCGGAGAACATCAACGCGGCCAGCACATTCTCGAGCGCGCTGAACCCGTGGAGCAACTGGAACGTCTGGAACACCATCCCGATGTGACGCCCGCGGAACCGGTCGAGTTGCGAGCCGTGCATCGAGCCGAGGGCCGCGCCCGCGACGATGACCTCGCCCGAGGACGGCTTCATCAAGCCTGCTACGAGATGCAGGAGGGTGCTCTTGCCCTTGCCGGACGACCCGGTCACCACGACCTGCTCGCCGGGGTCCATGCTGAACGCGCGGACACGGACGACCGGTTCGGGCGAACCTGGGTAGGCGAACGTCAGATCGCGGAGCTTGAGGGCACCGCCGCCGGGTTGTGGACTCGGTTCTTGCAAAGCCGGTTGCTCCGTTTCTTGGGCACGTCCGTCCGCGTGCAGACACATCGCATCCGGGCGTTCCCACCGGATCGTATCCCGTGGCCGAGCGATCCTCATCCGAATCACCTCCCGCCCCGCCGACGCTAAAATCGCACCAACAGCACCGGAAAACCCCCGGATTTAGCCCGTTATGGTCCGAGAATCAGAGCCCGAATCTCTATTTCGCTTCGACGCACACCCAAGCTTGTGGTAGGGTGTGTTCGCAGCGTTCGCTGCGGATGGAGCCACCACGAGCCGCTCCCCAACAGCCCGAGCCGGTCCGCGTATGGCCCGCTCGGCGACCATATTGGAGTCTCACCGATGAAGCGTCTTCGCCCTTCGTTCGTTTGCGCAGCCGCCCTCGCGTTGCTCACCGCCACCGGCTCGGCCGGGCCCGTGCGGATCAGCCCGAGCGCCACCAGCCATGACACCAACCAGGCCGCCCAATCCGGGCTGGCCCCGATGGGCGCAACCAGCGCCGCGTTCCGCCAGGCGGCGATCGCCGAGCTGGGCCAGACCGTCCGGGTCCGCCTGCCGATCGCCAACGGCGACCAGACCCTCGAGCTGACCCGTTTCAACCCGCTCGCCGCGGGCGCCCGCGTCGTCGAGGTCGACGCCGAGGGCAACGAGCACAACATCGACCTGACCGGGCTCGCCTTCTACAAGGGCGCCATCGCCGACGATCCCGATGCGCTCGCGTTCGTCTCCGTCATGGGCGACCGCATCAACGGCTTCGTCCGCTCGGACGAGGGCGTCCGCGTCATCAGCACCGGCAACGCTGTCGCCGATACGCCGATCTCCTACGAACTCGCCAGCGATCTGAACCTGGGTGACGGCTCGGAATACTGCTCCGCGGATCACATCCAGCACGGCTTCGACGCTGGCTTCCACCCCGGGCACACCAGAGACGACATGGTCCCCACGGGCGAGGACGTTCAGAGCCGGGGAAACCCGCCCTGCCGCGTGGCGCGTATCGCGGTCGAAACAGACTACGAGTTCACCGCGATCTTTGGCGGGAATACCACGCAATCCGCGGCGTACGCGCTCACCCTGCTCGCCGCGTCGAGCACCGTCTACGAGCGCGACGTCAACGTGCGCCTAGCCGTGCCGTTCGTCCGTGTTTTCGCGACAAACAACGACCCCTACTTCATCGGCAACGAGGGCACCATCGGGTTCCTGCTCGAGATGCGTGACCATTGGAACACCGCGATGCGCCACGTGCCACGCGAGACCGTCCACGGGCTCTCCGGACGCGGGCTCGGCGGCGGCGTCGCCTACGTCAACGCACTGTGCAACGCCCAGTTCGGGCACGGCGTCTCGGCCAACCTCAACGGCTTCTTCCCCATGCCCGCGCAGGACAACCAGAGCGCTAACTGGGACCTCATGGTCGTCAGCCACGAACTCGGGCACAACTTCGGAACCGGGCACACCCACAGCCAGAACTCGTACAACCCCACCATCGACGATTGCGGCAACGGAGACTGCTCCCAGGCCCTCGACTCGACGATCATGTCCTACTGCCACCAGTGCCCCGGCGGCATCGCGAACATGGACATGCGCTTCCACCCGCGCGTCCAGGAACGCATCCTCGAGTACCTCGACACTGCGTCGTGCGACCTCATCACGACCGGCTCCGCCCAGGCACGCGACGACTTCTTTGAGCTCCACCGGGGCCAGGGCGCCACGCTCGACGTGCTCAGCAACGACGAGATGACCTGCACCCCGGCGCCCCTGACCATCATCTCGCACGACGCGACGTCGGCTGCGGGGGGCACCGTGAACCTCGCCACGGGCGGGCCGCTGACCGGTGAGCAACTCTTTTTCACCCCAGCCGCCGGCTTCACCGGCGCGGACTCGTTCTCGTACACCACCTCCGCTGGCACCGCCCTGGTCACCGTACAGGTGACCCAGCTCCGCGAGGCTATCGCGGGCGGGACCGAGCCGGGCGTCGATGCGGACTACTTCTCTATCGCTTCCATCAGTGTCCTGCCCGACTTCGACGCCCTCAGCCCCTTCCTGGAAGAGGTCATCGGACAGATCGACTTCGCCTCGACCAGCGGTGACTTCGCCGGATCCGGGCTCAACGACAACGTCGCGGCCACCTTCGACACAGATCTAATGGTCCCCGAGGACGGCTGGTACATGCTCGCCGTCGAGTCCGACGATGGCTCACGCATCTGGATCGGCGACGACCTCATCGTCGACAACGACGGGCAGCACGGCATGATCGACCGCTGGAACATCGTGCCCCTCGCCGCCGGGCAGCACCCCGTGCGTGTCGAGTTCTTCGAGGGCGGCGGCGGGGCCGGGCTGATCATGCGATACGCCGGCGGCCCGGTCTCCCGACGGATCGTCCCCGCCAGCGCGTTCTCGCGACCGGGCGCCCCCGGCTGCCCCGCCGACCTGGCCGAGCCGTTCGGCAGCCTCAACTTCTTCGATGTGGTTGCCTTCATCAACGCCTACAACGCCCAAGACCCGGCCGCCGATCTGGCCGCCCCCTTCGGATCTTGGAACTTCTTCGACGTGGCCGCGTATATCACGCTCTACAACGCGGGGTGCCCTTGATCTACCTAGGGCCCAGCCGATGCAGCGTCGGCAAACCCCGGTTGTTTCTGTTTTGTTTGGGTGTTTCCGCCCCAATATCGTTCAAAAAACCGGATGGATCGTTGCCCATTCCCGGTATGCTGTATGTGGACTCTCATCCCCACGAAACCCCAAATGTGAACCCTGGAGAAGAAGAATGAATCGCTTGACTGCTACCGCCTGTGTTGCCCTCTGCGCTGGCATGGCCAACGCCACCCCCGACGTGATCTGCGGCGTCCTCAACGGCGTCAACAACTACGGCACCGTCGGCAGCACCCGCGCCTACTCGATCGGCACCACCGCCTGCAACGCCGGCGACACCAATGCCAACTGGATCGACAACACGGTGAACCACCCGGTCATCTCGACCACGCTGTTCAAGATCGAAGACGGTCGCATGACCCAGCTCGGCGTCTCGTTCGTCAAGCACTCCTTCGCGGCACTCCAAGGCAACGCCTGCGGCTTCGGCTGCGGCGCCGGCGGCCACTGGCAGGCCCTCGGCCCGGGTTGCTCGGACCCCTACGGACCGGGTCTCAACGGCAACCAGACCGACCTCGGCCCGCGCTTCCAGGTCAACGCGTACACCGGTCAATACCTCAGCCCGCCCGCGTTCAACGGCCAGACCGGCAACACGATCTACAAGCGTCTCCAGGTGCCCGCCGCCGAGATGCTCAACACCCCAGCCGGCACGCAGATCGTCGCCGAAGGCCAGTACGTCACGCTCGATGACGCCCAGGCCGGCAACCAGTTCAACAACGCGTCGTACCGCCTGATGGGCTACAACAGCTCCAACGGCTCGCTCTCGGTCAGCGGCGCCCCCGCCACCGTCCGCGAAACCCCCGCGATCTTCGCTTGGCAGGCCCACGGGCTCGGGCGCAACCAGCCCGACGCGTCCGTGACCATCTCGCAGATCGACGTGCCCTCCGAAGGGCGCTTCTTCCTGGCGTCCAAAGCCGTCGACCTCGGCAACGGCACCTGGCGCTACGAGTACGGCCTGTACAACCTGAACTCGCACCGCTCTGCCGGATCGATCTCGATCCCGGTCAACACCGGCTCGAGCAACTACGGCTTCAACGACATCGAGTACCACTCGGGCGAGCCCTTCTCGGCCACCGACTGGACGCCTTCCGATGACGGCTCCACCCTCACTTGGTCCACCCAGGACTTCGCGGTCAACGCGAACGCCAACGCGATCCGCTGGGGCACCATGTACAACTTCTGGTTCGAGACCGACGCCGCCCCGACCACGGGCGACATCGAAGTCGGCCTGTTCCGCACGGGTTCGCCCAGCAGCCTGACCGCCTCGGCCACCGTGCCGACCGCGGGCACCACCTGCCTGGCCGACTTCAACAACAGCGGCAGCGTCAACTTCTTCGACGTCGCGGACTTCATCACCGCGTTCAACAACCAGGATCCCGCGGCCGACATCGCCGCCCCGTTCGGTGCCTGGAACTTCTTCGATGTGTCCGACTACATCACCGCGTTCAACGTCGGCTGCCCGTAATACGAGCCGTTGACAACAAGTGATTCACGCACGACGCCCCGGGACATCCCGGGGCGTCGTTCTTTCTGGCACCCTCTGGCCCGCCTGGCCAGCCCTCATGGGACGCGCACGCCGGCCGGCCCGTGGCCCGCTCAGGTCGTCCCGTACATCCGGTCGCCGGCGTCGCCCAGCCCGGGCACGATGTAGCCCTTGTCGTTGAGTCGCTCGTCCAGGGCGGCCGCGTAGATCCGGACGTCCGGGTGGTCCCGGCGCATCCGCGCGATACCCTCGGGCGACGCGACTAGGCAGATCATCCGCAGGTCCTTCGCGCCCGCGTCGCGCAGCAGGCGGACCGCGGCCGACGCGCTCCCGCCCGTGGCCAGCATCGGATCCACCAGCACCACCGGGCCCGAGTCCAGGTCGGCCGGCAGCTTGCAGAGGTACGTCATCGGCTCGAGCGTTTGTTCGTCGCGCGCCAGCCCGACGTGCCCGACCCGAGCCTCGGGCATCACCTCGAGTATCCCGTCGATCATGCCCAGACCCGCCCGCAGCACCGGCACCACCGTGATCGACCCACGCACGCGGTGCCCGGTCGTGTCGGCGACCGGGGTGGTCACCACGAACGTCTCGGTCTCGAACGACCGCGTGACCTCGTACACCATCAACCCCGCGATCTGGGCGAGCGTGGAGCGGAACTGGCGGTAGTCGGTCTCGATGTTCCGCAGGCGGGTCATCTTGTGGCGGATCAGCGGGTGGTCGAACACCACCAGCCCGCCCGAGTTCGTGTCGGTCATGCCGACAGTCTAACAGGCGGGTAGGCTCCGCTCATGACCACGCCGAAGTCCAATCAGATGAACGAGCACGACCGGGCCGCCCTCGACGCCGCGTACGAAGAAGCGCTGGCCGGACTCGAGGAGGGCGGCATCCCGATCGGGTCGGCCCTGATCGACCCGTCGGGCACGATCGTCGCCCGCGGGCACAACCTGCGTATCCAAACCGGCGATCCGACCGCGCACGCCGAGACGGTCTGCATCCGCAGCGCCGGACGCCGGCGCGACTGGCACACGCTCACGCTCGCCTCCACGCTCTCGCCTTGCGCCATGTGCACCGGGACGGCCGTCCTGCACCGCATCCCCCGCGTCATCATCGGCGAGCACGAGACGTTCATGGGACGAGAGGATTGGCTCGCCAGCGAGGGCGTCGAGATCGTCCTCGCCAACGACCCTCGCTGCGTCGAGCTGATGCGTGCATTCATCGCCGAACGCCCCGAGCCCTGGAACGAAGACATCGGCATACCGCCCGAGCGTTGAACCCGCCTGGCTCGGGATCAGTCGTCTGCCGCCGGCTCGTCCAGCGTCGGCCTGACGTACGGCTGGTCCAGCGGCGGGTGCTCCCGCTCCAGAGGCTCAGCCCAGAGCGGCAGCACCTCGACCTCGGCGTGCAGACGGATCGGCTCGAAGAAGGTCCCGGGCAGATCGCTCGCCCAGGGGTCTTGCAGGTGCCGCAGCAGCGCGTAGGGCAGCTCGACGCGCAGCGTCACCAGTCCATCTTCATCGACGAACGTGCTCACCTTCCCGAGCCCCTCGCCCCCCGACAACCCTCCCGGCGTCGCATTCACGCCGCTGGCGACCATCCCGCCCAGCGTGTCTTGCGGGTCAGCCAGCAGGAACTGGCTGGTGGCGCTGGGCGGCAGCGAGCACGCCTGCACGTCCGCGCTCGAGTAGCGCAGGTGCATCAACGCGGTCCGTTCGTCGATCTGCACCGCCTGGTTGAACCGCACGCCCCGGACTTCGAGCGTGAACGACGAGCCGGGCTCTATGCCCGCGAACAGTGCCCTGCGTTCTTCGTGCTTGCGGATCTCTACCCGCAGGATCGCCCCTGACGGGTGCCCGTCCCCGGTCCGAAGACGCGTCCCGCCGAGCAGAACCGACGCCACGATGTTGCTGCCCTCGAAGGGCTCGTGCTGGTCCGCAGACCCGAACGGGCGGCTTCCCGACCGCTCGATATCCCGCTCCCCCCCACGCCACGCCAAGCCCACCTCGGGGATCGTCGAATCGTCGATCAGCAGCATCGGGCGGGGGGATGAATCCCCCGAATCAGCGTCCGGGAACGCCGCCCCGGTCGGCTCCGAAGCCAGGGCGGGCCCAGAAACCCCGATTATCGTGGTGAGAACGGCGAACGTGATGGCGGCGGTGTGGGACATGCCCCATTCTTCGCCCGCCAGCGCCCGAGGTTGCGATCGCTTGCAACCGAACCGCATCCACATACGGACATGCAGGTACTTCAAACCCCAATACGGGCTCGCGTTCTGCGACTCGCCCGCTTAGAGAGGAAGACAGCATGGATATCTCCCGGAAAACCCCTATCGGGGTGGCGGTACTCGGCCTCGCATTCGCCGCGGGCCTCGCTTCGGCATCGCCAGCAGAAGCCGACCCGGACCTCCGCAAGCTCAACGACAAACTACCCCCCGTCTTCGGTGACATCTGGCGTCTCGGTGATCCGGTCGCCCGCGACGGCGGAGGCTTCGCGTCCTCCGGGATGACCTGTCTCTCGCACATCCCGCTGAACAACTTCACGGGCGTCAACAACATCGCCGGCAACGACTGCTGGGGCTACGTCTCCCCCTCCGGGCGTGAGTACGCCATCATGGGTGTCTACGGCGGGCACGGCTTCGTCGAGATCACCGACCCCACGAACCCCGTCATCATCGAAACCATCGCCGGGCCCAGCTCGGACTGGCACGACGTGAAGGTCGTAGGCGAGTACGCCTACGGCGTCTCCGAGGGCGGCTCGGGCGTCCAGATCATGGACCTCCGCAACATCGACTCGGGCTCGGTCAGCCTCGTCCGCAACTGGACCAGCGGCGGCTACGGCTCCACCCACAACATCGTCGCCAACGAGGAAGCCGGATCGCTCTGGCTCGTAGGCGCCAACGTCGGCAACGGCGGGCTACTCCACCTCGACATCTCTAACCCCACCTTGCCCTCCTTCGACGGCGGCTGGACCGAGATGTACGTCCACGACGCCCAGGTCGCCACCATCAACGCCGGTCCCTTCGCCGGTCGCGAGATCGCGTTCTGCGCGGGCGGCTTCAACGGCGGTCGGGTCGAGACCGGGCTCCGCATCGTTGACGTCACCGACCCCAACAATCCGCAGTTGCTCTCGACCCTGTTCTACGCCCAGTCCGGGTACGCCCACCAGGTCTGGCTCAGCGATGACCAGAAGTACCTCTACCTCAACGACGAGCTGGACGAGGGCGCCACCGTCTCGGTGACCACCACCCGCATCCTCAACGTCGAAGACCTCGCCAACCCGTTCTTCGTCGACACGTTCACGACCGGGCTCGCGGCGATCGACCACAACCTATACGTCCGGGACGGGCTGATCTTCCAGGCGAACTATCGCTCGGGCCTGCGTGTCTTCGACGCCCTCGACCCCGAGAACCCCGTGGAAATCGCCTTCTACGACACCTTCCCGGGCTCCAACGAGGCTACGTTCAGCGGCGCTTGGTCGAACTACCCGTTCTTCCCCTCGGGCACGATCATCGTCTCCGACATCCAGCGCGGCCTGTTCGTGCTCCGCCTCGACGCCGAGCCCGTGCCCGCCGTCGCGAGCGTCGCCGACGGCGCCCCCTCGATCATCACCCCCGACGGCGGCGACAGCATCTCGGTCGATGTCATCACCCGCGCGGGCACCACCGTCAGCACCGTCGAACTCATCGTGATGACCCCCTCGGGCTCCGAGACGGTCGCCGCGGTCGATACGGGCGACGGGCGGTACACCGCTGCGCTGCCCAACGTGCCGTGCGATTCGGACGTCCAGGCCTACTTCCGTGTCACCACGGCAGCAGGCGACGAGGTCTTCGCGCCCAACGGCGCGCCCGCCAGCACGATCGGCTTCACCGTCGCGTCCGAGCAGACCCTTGTGTTCGCCGACAACTTCCAGAGCAACCAGGGCTGGTCGGTCTCGGGCGATGCGAACAGCGCAGCTTCAGGGCGTTGGGAGCGAGCCAACCCGAGCGGTGACGGCTCGCGCGGCGATCCCGCCGACGATTCCGACGGTTCGGGACGTGCCTACATCACCGGCAACGGCGGCCCGGGATCCAACACCGACGTGGACGGCGGCACCACCGTCCTCACCTCGCCAGCAATGGACACCACCGGCGATGGCAACGCGATCATCACGTACGACCGCTGGTACAACAACGCGGCGGGCGCATCGCCCAACGCAGACGTCTTCACCGTCCAGATCTCGGGCAACAACGGCAACTCCTGGACCACCGTTGAAGTGGTCGGCCCGGCCGGCGTCGGCACCCTGGGCGGCTGGATCCCCAGCACCATCCAGGTCAGCGACTACATCACGCCATCGCCCAACACACGGGTGCGGTTCATCGCCGCGGACACGGGCGACGCCTCGGTCGTCGAAGCGGGCATCGACGCCTTCAACCTGACACGCTTGTCTTGTGAAGACGCTCCCGACTGCGTGGCCGACTTCGCCGAGCCGTTCGGCACGCTGAACTTCTTCGACATCAGCGCCTACATCACCGCGTTCAACGCCGGGGACGCCTCGGCCGACCTGGCCGCCCCGTTCGGCAGCCTCAACTTCTTCGATATCTTGGCCTACATCACCGCGTTCAACGCCGGCTGCCCGTAAGCCGTCCGAACAATCGTCCCCAAGTTCACACACAAACCTGCCGCAAGGCGGGTTTTTTCTGCGCGATGGCGGGGCACCGCGAATTTCGAGTCGCCCCTAGGTGATCCACCTCAGGCCCGTTAAAATCAGATTCCCGACCCGGGTTGGGGCGGGGGGATTCGTCAATAAGGGAAGAGGGGAAATCCAACATGCGCACCACCACCACCATCGCCGCGGCGACACTGCTGTCACTCGCGGGCACCGCGAACGCACAGGTCATCGACTGGGACAACAACCTCGGGGGTCTCTGGACTGACCCGGCCAACTGGTCGCCCATGACCGTGCCCAACAGCGGCTCGCACACCGCGACGATCGCGCTGGGTGGCACCTACGACGTGTTCCTCAACACATCGCTCACCATCGGAACGCTGTCGCTGACCAACCCCAACGCATCGGTGACCGTCGAGGTCGGCGATGCACTGACCGTCGATAGCGGGATTCTCAACAACGGCGAGATCGTCGTCAACAGCAGCACCGGGGGCGCGGTCACCTCCCTGTTCCTCCGGTCGGCCGGTTCGCCGATGGGCGGCACGGGTTCTCTCCGCCTCAACGGATTCGGCACACGGGCGCGCCTGCTTACTACGTCGGGGGCCGACATCGTCCACGGCGTCGATCACACCATCCACGGGTTCGGGCGGATCGAGGCTGTCATTCAGAACGACGGCACCATCGACGCCGACGCCGCGGGACAACCACTCCATGTCCTCAGCAACCCGATCACCAACAACGGCACCATGCGCGCCTCGAACACCGGCACGCTGAACATGGACGCGTTCACGCTCACCCAGGGCCCGTCCGGGCTCGTGGTCGCCGACGGCGGCACCGTGCTCATCGGCGGCCTCGACATCATCGGCGGCACGCTCAATTCGATCAACGCCGGGTCGCTGCTCGTTGACGGTCCCTCCACGTTCGACGCCGTCACCGTCGATGGCCCCCTGACGATCGAAGTTGGCGACAGCATCGGAGTCACGAATGATCTGACCAACAACGCCACACTCACGGTCAACAGCAACACCGGCGGGGCTGTCACCACGCTCGAGTTCAGCGACGCCAGCACCCTAGGCGGCGTGGGTGAGGTGATCCTCAACGGATTCAGCACCCGGGCCCGCATCCTTGCCAACAACGGCACGCTGACGCACCAGGCGCCCCACACCATCCATGGCTTCGGGCAGATCAACGGCACCATCGACAACGGCTCGCCCATCACCGCCGATGTGAGCGGGCAGGTGATCCAGCTGCATTCCTCGACCGTCACCAACTCGTCGACGCTCAGCGCCATCAACTCAGCGACGCTCGACATCAACAACACAACGATCGACAACACCGGCGGCGGCACGATGGTGGCCGACGGCGGGACGATCACGTACAGCGGTGTGACACTGCTCGGCGGCGCCGTCGAGACCATAAACGCGGGCTCATCGTTCATCGACGGCAGCGCAGCGTTCGACGCTGTCACTTTCAACGGTGATGTCACGCTCGAGGTCGGCGATACCCTGTCCGTCTCGAACGGGCTGACGAACAATGGCACACTGCTCGTCAACAACACGGCGGGCGGTGCGGTCACGTCGCTGCAATACACCACCAGTTCGTCGCTCGGCGGGTCTGGCACGGTCGTCCTCAACGCATTCTCCACCCGATCCCGGATCCTGACCGACGCCGGCATCACCATGACCCACGCCGCGCCGCACACCATCCGGGGTTACGGCCAGATCATCGCCGACGTTGTCAATGATTCGCTGGTTTCCGCGGACGTCGCCGGGCAAGTGATCAGCATCGACTCGAGCACGATCGACAACAACGGCACACTCCGGGCGACCGCGGGCGCCACCTTGGACGTCAACAACACCACCATCGAGAACGACGGCGGCACGATCCTCGCAGACGCCGGCACGGTCAATATCGGCAGCTCCACAATCAACGGCGGCACGATCGATTCCCTGAACGACGGGATCCTGTTCGTCGACGCCCCCTCCGCGTTCGACGCGGTCACGCTCGAAGGCCCGCTCACCCTTGAAGTCGCAGACGTCCTGGCAATCACGAACGGGCTGACCAACAACAGCGACATGGTCATCAATAACAGCGCGGGCGCCGCGGTCACATCGCTCCAGTTCGACGACGACTCGACGCTCGGAGGCACCGGGTCGGTCACCCTCAACGCCAACACCATCCGCGCGAGACTCAGCGGATTCGACGGGTCCATCGTTGCCACGCAGGGACCCGACCACAGCTTGCTCGGCGAGGGGCAGGTCGCGGTCGATCTGATCAACCACGGCACCATCGCGCCGGGCTTCCCGGGCACCCTCCCGATCCGCACGATGGCCGCCCTCAACGACATCATCAACACCGACAGCGCCAACCACTCGGTCGAGGTCGCGGGCATCAACAACGCCGATCTCATCGATTCGACCGCGGCGTTCCACGCGGACGGCACGCTGACCATCGAGCTCATCGACGGTTTCGACCCGACCGACTACTGGGTCGCCTCGATCGTCCAAGCCGACGCCGGAGTGACCGGGCGCTACGACACCATCGTGGCACCGGTGCCGCTGGACACACGCCTGGCCATCCGCGCCCGCTACCTGCCCGACGAGATCCGCATCGGCGCGGTGTGCAAGCCCGACATCGATTTCAACGGCTTGCTCAACTTCTTCGACATCACGGCGTTCATCGTGCTCTTCAACGCGCAGGACCCCGACGCCGACATCACGGCCCCGTTCGGCGCGTGGAACTTCTTCGACATCGCGGCCTACATCGGGCAGTTCAACAACGGCTGCCCGTGAGCCGAACTCCGCTCGCCAGCAATAGAAGAAGGGGCCCGTTCGGGCCCCTTCTTTCTAGAATCCAATGCGGGTGACAGGATTCGAACCTGCACGGGTTGCCCCACGGGAACCTAAATCCCGCGCGTCTGCCAGTTCCGCCACACCCGCCTCTGGTGTTCTCAGCATCAGATTCTGCCGGCATATCCGTGCCGACCCGCACGATTGTTGCCCCTTACCTCCCTCCGCGAGACCGAATCTTGGGACCGCAGGGCGTGGACCTTCCGATATCATCTGTTGGGGACCACAGAGAGACGCCCCGAGACTGGCCCACGCCGGGAGATGCCCATGCGATTCCGCGATCATGTCGCCCTCACGCTGCCCGCGCTGATCCTGCGCCTGATCCTCTGCTTCACGTTCCTGTGGGCGGGTATCGGAAAAATCGTCGGCGACTTCGAGGTCACCGGGAACGACGCCGCCCGGCTCGCGCACATGGGCGTCGCCCTCGACCCCGTCGAGCCCGTCCCCGCCCCCGTCCGCGAACTGCCCGCGACCGACGAAGACGCCACCGACGACCGCACACCCCCGACTGATCTCGAACCCCCGCCCGAACTCATCGTGCCGGGCACCGACGATGCTCTCATAGACGCTGCTGCCGCGGCAGCCGCCGACGCGATCGATTCCGACGCTACATCCGATACAGGATCCGGATCAGTGTCCAACTCGGGCGATTCAGACACCGATGCCCAGCCCCCGATCTCGGGCTGGTCCCCCGACCAGGTCACCGGCACCACCTACTCGCCCGAGGACTTCCCGGGCACTTATCGCGCGCAACGCGTCGGGGGCGTCGCCCTCCTCCTCTCGAAAGCGGGCAACCCGGGGCTCGACGCCGAGTCGAACCCGATCCGCGCCACCATGCCGGCGTGGGTCGCCGCCGAGCGCTGGCCGCTCTACTTCGCGTGGGCAGCCGCGATCACCGAACTGCTCGCGGCGGTGCTCCTGCTCTTCGGCGTGCTCACCCGCCTGGGCGGGGCCATGATCATCAGCGTGATGGTCATCGCGATGTGGCTGACCCAGTTCGGGCCCGCGTTCATGGGGCTCCGCCCGTCCTACTTCGGCTTCATCCCCGCCAGCGCCGACCCCTGGGCACCGCAGTCCTACGCGACGCTGCTCTGGCAGATGAGCTGCTTCGCCATGGCGACCGCCGTGTTCATGCTCGGCTCCGGGCCCATCGGCTTCGACCGCGCCCTGTTCAGGCCCACCGAACGCCTCGAGCGCCACGAGTCGTCCAAGCGTGAGCGAACCATCTTCGATCGTGGCCCGAACGAAACCCCGTGACCGACCCCGACCCAAACCCGCCCGAAGCACCCCCGCCCGAGCCTGTCACGAGCGAGCCTAGCCAGACCGGCCAGGAGACCAACCCGACGACCAGCCGCACCGCACGATGGCTCCTGCCACCGGCCGCTTCGTTGGCGATCCACGCCGGTCTGGCGATCGCGCTGGCCGCCGTCACCATCGAGGTCACACGCGAACGCCCCCCAGACCGCCCACGGCGCGTCACGCTCGCCGCACCCGCGCCTTCGCAGACCTCGCCCGCCCAGCCCCAGCCTGCGCCCGCCGACCGCACCCCGGCCGCGACCGACCGGGCGGCGCAACCGATCTCCGCCCCGCCCGAGCCGGCCGCCATCACCGATGCCATCGCGAAGGTCGCCGAGAACGCCGGAGCCCCGGAATCGCCGGCGCTGCGCGCCCCCGAGCACGTCGCCGACGCGATCAGCCGCCCGGACAACGCGGGCTCGCCCAGCGTCCGCTTCGCCGACATCGACGCCGCCCCGGCCCGCACCGTCGTCTTCGTCGTCGACGCCTCGGGCGCCGTCGCGACCGCGTTCGCCTTCGTGCGCGAAGAACTGCTCCGCTCGATCGACCAGCTCTCGCCCACCCAGCGCTTCCAGGTCGTCGTATTCCCGGGCCCGAACAACGGCGTGCCCGTGTTCTCGCCCATCAACCGCGGACGTCTCTCGATCGCCTCGCCCAAAGCCAAGCGGGCCGTCGCCGAGTGGATGGAGACCTTCCGCCCGCGGGGCCAGTCCGCGCCGATCGCCGGGCTGCGCATGGCCCTCGACCTCAAGCCCGACATCGCGATGCTCATCACCCGCTCGATCGAACGCACGGGCCCGGACGCCGCGTGGGGCGCGGGGCTCGAGGGCACCATCGAGGAACTCGACCGCCTCAACCCCGTTGACCGGCGAAACGGGCTGCGCCGCACCTCCATCGCCGCCATCCAGCTGCTCGACGAGGACCCCACCGGGCTCATGCCCGCGATCGCCGCCATCCACGGCTCGGGGGTCTCGGACTACCGCGTGGTCCCCGCCGAGGACCTGATCACCCCCCAAGAGCCCGCCCAGCGCGCGATCGGGGCGAGCGATCAGAACGCCATCGACGCAGCCGCCGTGATCCTCGCAGATCTCGACGACGCGGGCACCGCCCTGCGCCTCTTCCACGGGCTGGGCAACGCGGCAGACCGGTCGGCAGCGCTCACGCAATCCAGCAGAGCCCGCGCCCTGGCCGAACGCACGCCCGACGACCCCCGCGCCCGCGTGCTCATCGCCCGGGCACGGTCGATGTCGCTCGACGCGGCAGACCTCCGCGCCGCCATCACATCGCTCGAACAGGAACTGCTCCACGACGCGGACGCCGACACCTGGCGACGCCTGGCGATCATCGACGCCCTGAGCGCCGTCGACGAAATCGCGGAAGCCATCGACCGCCTGACCAACCTTGAATCCGACGTCGCCGAGATCGGCGTCTCGCCCGGGCTCCGCGCCCGCATGATCACCACCCGCATCGCCCTTGGCGCCCATCCCGACGACCCGGAAACCCTGCTCCGCTCCGAGCCGTTCACCGACGACGCGGGCGTAACCGATCCGTACTGGATCCTCGCGATCGCCGAGGCCCGGGTCCGGTCCCTTCTGCGAACCGGTCAGCCCGACCCGATCCACCCGCTCGTCGAACTCCTCGAACGCGCCGAGCAAGAGAACGCCACGGGCTGGGTGCCGATCCTGACCGACCGCATCGCCCGCGTCGCCGCGATCGACCCGGAAGCCCTCGCCAGCGCCCCGCCCCGCGCCAAACTGCTGGCCGCCGAAGCATGGGCCCGCTCACCGGGCACCCGCCCGCGCGCCAAGGCGATGCTCGCCGATCTGGCCCAGTCCTCAACGCCCCAGCAGCCCGACGCCCTGTGGCGACTGGCCATCCTCGAGCGGTCCGAGGGCACCCGCGCATCGGACCGATCCGCGGCTCGCCACCTCGCGGCGCTGGCCGAACGCTTCCCCGACCACCCCAACGCCCCCGACGCGCTGGCCGGCGCGATCGCATTGACCGAAGCGCCCGAGCAACTCCGCCCGCTGCTCCGCGCCGCGACCTCGACCCTGTTCGACCGCCCCGAGATCGAACTCTGGCGCCTGCGCCTCGCCGAACTATCCTCGGGCGACGAACGCCTCGCCACCCTCGAAACGATCACCGCCGGAACCCGCGAAGCCACGATCGCCCGGGCGATGTACGCCGAGACCGCCGAGACGATCCTGGCCGGACCCGACAACATGCCGGGCATGAAACCCGACCACAGGGCGGCGACGCTCGAACGCACGGCTGTGTTTCTGACCCGCCACAACGACCCCGACGCCGCATCCTGGCTGGCCCGCGCCGCCCGGGCCGCGCTGGATGTCAACACCGGGCGCGCCCTCGAGCTGGCCGACCAGGCGATCGCACGCTCGGGCGACGCGCTGCCCGGGGCGACCATCAGCGCCGCCCTCGCCCTGATCGCGCTGGACCGGGCCCCGGACGCGGCCCGACGCCTCAGCGCCCTGGCGACCCGCCTCGACGCCCGAGCCGATCGCTCCGATGCGTTCTGGCAGGCATGGACACTCCTGCTCGAGACCGCGGGCCCCGACGACCCCGCCAGCGCCCGCGCCCACCTCGCACGCCTCGAACTGATCGACCCCGACCTGGGCAATGACCCCTGGCGCACCCGCCTGGACGCGCTCAAACGCACGCTCCCGGCGCCGTAAACGCGCGCCGATTCCGTCCTCAGGCGGGCGCGCGCGCGTCCCGCTACACTCGCCCCGTGCCAGCCGTGACAACACCAGAACACGACCAACTCGACCCGACTGCAGACGCCCACCGCGACCGCGTCCCCGACGCCCTCGCAGACGCGCTCCGCGGCAAGTTCCTCGTCTTCGACGGGCCCGACGGCTCGGGGAAATCCACCCAGCACAAACGCTTCATGAACGCCTGCCGACGCGCGGGCGTCGAGACCGTCGAGGTCCGCGAGCCCGGCGGCACCGAGGTCGGTGAACGCATCCGCAAGGCGCTCCTCGAGCACCTCGACCGCGAAGAGATGTCACTCCGCTGCGAGATGCTGCTCTACATGGCCAGCCGGGCACAACTCTGCGAGCAGGTCATCGCCCCGGCCCTCAATGCCGGCAAGCTTGTGCTGGCCGACCGCTTCATCAGCTCGACACTGGTCTACCAGGGACACGCCGGCGGCATCCCCGAATCCGAGATCACCGACGCCGGACGCATCGCCACCCAGGGCGTCAACCCCGACGCCACCCTGATCTTCGATATCGACCAGCAGACCGCGGCCACCCGCCTCAACCCCCTGCTCGACCGCATGGAATCCAAGGGCGAGGATTTTCATAGCCGCGTCCGAGCCGGCTACAAGCACCTCCTCGAACTCGGCGACGAATACGTCAAGGTCGACGCACGCGGCACGCCCGACGAGGTGTTCGGGAACATCATCGGGGTGCTCGCGAGTCGGTTCATACATAGCTAATGGCACGGTGCCGTGCACATGGTCCGCCAAGAGCACATCCAATCCGGTCAGAGCATCACGCATGACGCGTGCTCTTTGAAGACAATGAGCACGGCAGGGTGATCTGACTCTCGATCTGATGCTTGCCCCTAAACTCCCCCCATGCCCCCTTGGCCCCTCTTCATCGCGATCGCCTTCCTCGCCGGCTCGATCCCCTTCGGGTTCCTGATCGGGGCGGCACGCGGCGTCGACCTCCGCACCGTCGGATCCAAGAACATCGGGGCCACCAACCTCGGACGCGTGCTCGGGCGACGCTACTTCTTCCTCTGCTTCTTCCTCGACATGCTCAAGGGGCTCATCCCCACCGCCATCGTCGGCTGGCAGACGGGGCTGCTCGGCGAGTTCTCGATCCCCGCCGACCAGGCATGGTGGTGGCTCGCGGTGATGGCTGCCGCGGTGCTCGGGCACATGTACACCCCCTGGCTGGGCTTCAAGGGCGGCAAGGGCGTGGCGACCGGGCTCGGCGCCATGCTGGGGCTATTCCCGGCGCTGGCCGTGCCGGCCGTCGGAACGTTCGTGGTGTTCATGATCGTGCTGGGGCTGTGGCGCTACGTCTCGGCCGCCTCGGTCACCGGGGCCGCCAGCCTGCCCCTGTGGACCTGGTACATCCACCAGCAGCAGAAGACCCTCGACGAGCGTCTGCTCGCCTCGCGCCCGCTCAACGACCAGATGGCGGCCCGCGATATCGACGCCCTCATCCCCTACACGGGCTGGCCCTTCGTCATCGTCGCGACCCTGCTCGCCGCCCTGGTGATTTACAAGCACCGCGGGAACCTGAGCCGCCTCTCGGCCGGGACCGAGCCCAAGATCGGGCAGCGCGGCGTCGCGCCCGCGCCGCCTTCGCCAGCCGCACCCGATAAAAATGTGCCGGTTGATGCCGCCAGTGCGGATAGGGGCAACTCCGAATCGCCCGGACAATCCTGATCCACGAGGCACCCGGGCGCCGATATCAGACGTCATGCGGTGGAATCAACCCCCTAATCGTCACAACCCGACCCCGAAACGCCAGTCCCGGTCAAGCCGGGGCAACCGAGGGTCGATCCGGAATGGCAGGCTTCCACACCCAACGAGGAGGACCGCCATGCCCCACCTACGACTCGTGACAGATGAACCCGAGGTCGATCCCCCGGCCCCGCTCCCAATCGACTCCTGGCGGCGCGCCAACGGAGACGAGACCGATAGCCTCAGCGACCCCATCGCCGACGTTGAGCGCGCGATGAGCCGGATGCAAGCCGGGCTCGACAGCCTCAGCACCCAGCTGGACGACGCCGAGCCCCTCCCGTTCCCTCCCGGGCGACACGATGACGACGACGGCCCCTGGGCCGCCTGAGCCCCTCTCAGACCCCGGACCGAGAACCGGTACCCCGGACCACGAAAAGAACACCCCAAGCGCTCGACGACTCGCCCAGCAGGGCAGACGCCGGGCGTTCTTTCTGCGCGCAATCTCCGACGGGACTCGACTTAGCCGATGCGGACCGCGACCAGCGTCTCGTCGTCCGCCTGGCTGTGCAGCCCTGAGAACTGGCGGATCGCCCAGAACACGCGTTCGACGATCGCGTTGGCCGACGCCTCGGGTTGCTCCTCGAGCAACTCCGTGACGGTCCCGAGCAGTCGGGCGCGTCCGAAGCGCCCGCCGTCGAACGACTGCGCATCGGTGATGCCGTCGGTGTAGACGATGAGCACATCGCCCGTGCTCAGGGCGCGGTGCTCGATGGAGTACGCCTCACCGGGCATCACCCCGGCGACCAGGCCCCCCGCTTCGAGCAGCTCGTGCTCCCAGCGCCCTGACGCGTCCTTGCGGAACAGCGCCGGACGGTCGTGCCCGGCCGAGACGTAGCACAGCTCGCGTTGGCCCTGTTCGTCCGTACGGATCGCGCCCATCCACGCGGTCGCGAACTCGCTGACCGTGGTGTCCCTGCACATCGCCTCGTTCGAGCATGCCATGACCCTCGCGAGATTGTCGTCCACCTCGGCGTAGACACGCATGGTGGCGCGCACGGCGCTCATCAGCAGCCCGGCCGCCACGCCCTTGCCCACCACGTCGCCCGCGACGATCATCAGGCGATCGTGGGCCAGGAACAGGTCGTAGAAATCTCCGCCGATCTCGTAACTGGGGCGGTAGCGGGCCGCCAAGTCGATCCCGGGCACCGTCGGCACCGTGGTCGGCAGCATCCGCTGTTGCACCGCGCCCGCGATCCGCAGGGCACGCTGTGTGCGCCGTTCGCGGGCACGCATCTTGATCAGGCGTGCCTGCTCGATCGACGCCGCCGCCGATTGTGCGATCGACCGCAGCAGCCTCCGGTCTGCCCGCGTGAACGCCCTGCGTCGGCGCGAGTACACCCGGATGACCCCGATCGGGTTCCCGTCGAACACCATCCCGGCGCACATGAACGACGCCACGTTCTCAACCACGCTCTGCTCGGGCAGCAGCACCCGGGGGTCGCCGGCCAGATCCTCGATGAACACCACCTCGCCCGACAACGCCCGACGATCGAACTCGCGGTCCTTGCTCAGAGACACCGGGTTGTCCAGCCACGACTCGCTCAGGTTGATCGCGACCGAACGCTCAAGGTCCGCCTCGCTCTCGCCCCGCGCCAAGCCGTCTGCGTCCTCGGGCAGCAGCATGATCGAGCCCGCGTCCAACTCGAGTACGTCCAGCGCCGAACGCAGCGCCGCCTCCAGCGTCTCCTTGACCCGCCCGCCGCGCACCAACAGAAAACTCAGCTGGTACAGCGTGTCGATCTCGGCCACGCGGTGGCGCAGCTCGGTCACGTCGGCGCACATCTCCCTGGCGGCCGACGCGATCAGACGCCCCGCCCGGACCGCCCGGTCGTGCGCCTCGTCGTCATCGCTCGGATGGACAACCACAGAGCCGATCGCCTGCTCTTGCACCTCGATGGGGAAGGTTCGCGCGCCCCCGGGCACCGCACGCTCGATGCCGACCGCCTCGGTCGGCGACCCGCCCAGGAGCACCAGCCCCTTCTCGTCGCGCAGCTCGACCGGCACCCCGCCGACCTCGGTGATGAGCGCACAGAGCCCCGCGATCGAGCCGTCGGTCCAGAAGTCGCGCACCGACGCCGAGCGCACGGCCGACATCCGACCGCTGCCCTGCACGCCGCCGACCGCCGCATGGTGCTCATCGGACCCGCCATCAGACCCGATTGTCGCGTCGGTCTCTTTGCTCATGTCAGCGGTCGTCCCCGCCCTGGTCTTGAGCGCCCTCGGCACCCGTCGGCGCCTCCAGCCAGACCTGACGCAGCACGTTCCCGAACCGTCGGTCGTCCTCGGCCCCGATCTCGGCGAGCACATCCAGCCCCTCTCGCACGATCTCGGGGCGCTCGTTCTGGTAGCCGAGGTATGCCAGCAGGAACGCCGACGAACGACGCACGCTGAGTTGCTCCATCCCCTTGCCCTCATCGACCTCGACGCCCGAGCGCTGGCGGAGCACCTCAATCAGCACATCCACGCGCTCGGGGGCCGGCAGCAACCTGCCCGCGTACCGCACGCCCATGATTTCCGGGTGCATCGTCAGCAACTGACGCAGATTCACCGAAGCCGAGATCACCAGCCCCGCGCCCAACTGCGCGTGGGCCCGACCGACCTGCGAAGCCTGGTCGCCCGGTCGGGCGGCCAGCGCTCGCGCGAACCGTTCCTCGGCGTCGAAGTACCGCTCGTTCGAGATCAGACGCTCGCCCGTCCGCATGTGCTCGCTGTACAGATCACGCGACTCGGCGTCCGGATCCACCAGCGTTGAGATCGGCAAGCCGCGGTCGCGGATCAACTCGAGCGTGGAATGATCGAGTGTGAACGCCGACAACTGGTCGTCCCGAGACACCCCGCCGAACGTGTCGGACACGGGGTTGGAAGGGTCCACCGGCGCGGTCCGAGTGCTGAGCCCGTTGAGCGACGTGACGGGGTCCGGCGATGTGGGATCCATCGCGGCCGGGTCGTTCGGGTTCGGGTCGGGCACCATCGGATTGCTCGCCGGTTCCGTTCCTGGATTGGTGCCGGGGTTGGCCGGATCGCCCGGGTTGGCCGGGTCGGGCTGGATGCCCGTGGCGTCGCCGGGTTTGGGAACGTCTATGCCCAGCATCTCGAGACGCATACGCTGGATCTGCTCGGCGATCGAGCTGTCCTCGCCCATCTTCGGGTCGCCCGACGCCTCGGCCTGCTCGATCGCCCGCGCCCGCAGTCGGTCGAGCACCTCGTCGTACGCCGTGCGGACCACCTCGGCGACCGGGTCACGCGGCACGTTCGGGTTGCGCCCTGCCTCGTCGTCATCCTTGGTCTTCATCGGGCTGGAAAGCACACCCGTCAGAGGCGAAGCGGTGAGCCCGTACTGCTGACGCTCGATCCCCTCGAAGTACACCGAGAGCACGACGGGCGACAGGTTGGTCGTGGTCATGTACGTCGACGAACTGCGGAGCATCCCCGTGATCGCGTCGGCCAAATCCGATTGCTGCGCCGAAGCCTGGTACAGGTTCAGCCCGCGCGGATCCGTGCTGTCCGGGTCAAACCCGATCGTGCCGGGGCGGTTCCGCTCCAGGGGGTTCACGCCGCTCTGGTTCGAGGACGGCTGGTATAGGCGATCCCGAGCGACGCTCAGGTCGCCGACCAGATTGCTCGGCGGTCGCCCGCCGGTCGTCAGGCTGAACTGGTACTGCAGCGCATCGGTGCCGCGGATGCCCATGCCGGCCAAGCCCGAGTACAGCGAGTCGCGCCTGAAGCTAAACAGCGCGTCCGACCCGAGCGACCCCGTGAACTCGCCGGCCGCCCGGTATCCCAGGTCGCCCCGGAAACTCAGCCCGCCCGGCGCGTTGCCCGTCACCACCGCGTTGCGGAACTGGAGTTCTTGCGCAAAGCTCGGACGCGCGTAGTTGGACCGCCCGTACGCGCCCGGGTTGTTATCAAGCGCGGTGCCGTCGCCCAGGGCGTTCTGGCCGAGCGCCAGACCCGAAGTCGCGACGATCGCCATGATCCCGATGAACCCGATCAGGGCGCGCGGAACGATCCCGTCGGAGACGCGTGGCTGGACTCGCTGATTCTGTTCGATCGGCATCTCGGCACTCCTGTTCGGGCCGCGGCGGACCACACCCATCCTACTCGGCCCAATAGCATCCCGGTTCGCACAAACACCGCTGTGACCCGCATCTCACGCCCGTTTCGCGGTCTCAGAACGAACAAACCCCGCCGATGAACGGGCGGGGCGTCTCGGCGTGCTGAATGGCGCTCTCGCGGGGCGTCCGTTCCCGGACCCGCCCCGGCATGCTCGGGCCGCTTCAGAAAGGCTCGAGCCCCTCGGGTGCGTGCATCAAATCTCGCACGACCTCGCAGAACCCGCCCTGGGCCTCGGACACCAGCAGGTAGACCACGCCCGCTCGCTTCCACGTGAACAGGTTCACGCCCGCCTCGGCGCAAGCCTTCGACGTCACGCGGTAGGTCATGCCTTCTTGGATCGGAAGCTGGTCGCGATCGGGCACGACGAACAGGCTCAGGTGGATGTCAGTCCCGTCGGGCGCGGTCGCGTCGAAGCGCACGTGCCCGGACGCGGGCGCACCCGGCACGTGGCAATCGCCGCCGCCCCAGAATCGCACCGCACCGACCGCCGCCCGGTTCACGCCCAGGTCGACATCGCTCACGCCCAGCGACTCGGCGAAGTACGTCTGTGCTTCGCCCGGATCACGGATCACCAGTTTGTCCTCGGACACGCCCTCGCTGTCGCAGCACCGGGTGTGCTCTTTGGCGACGAAGCCGGCCACGCGGTCGCGATAGCCCGCCTGTTCGGTCGTCCAACCCGTGGGCACAGCCCCGGTCGGGAGCGAGATGCCCTGGAGGATCAGCACACCGGCGAACAACGCCAGGACCGCCGCCGCCGCGAGGATGCCGGGCGAGTGACGCCAGAACGACACCGATCGGGTCTGCTCGCCCATCGCTTCAACAACCGAACCGGTGCCCGATCCAGCTGCGGCTTCCGACGCCATGCCAACATCGCCACCGGCCGCCGCAATCGCCCGCACCTTGTTCCGCAGCGCGTCAGGGCACCCGGGCTTATCGCCCATCGCCTTGCCGCACGCATCGCGGAGGGTCTGCTCGAACCGCACACGGTCCTTGGTGCAATCGCGCTCGGCGCACAGAGCCTCAAAGGTTTGGATCTGGGCTTCGGTCAGTTCGCCGTCCGCGGCCGCCCTGATCAGCGCACCGACAGACATGCCGTCACCACCGGAACCGCTGCCGCCCTGACAACCCGAGTTGATCGCTTCATCACTCATTGATACACATCCGCCGTTCGTCAAAGACCCGGGGCCAAAGCCTGTGCGTCTGCCCGGAACAGGCAACCCGCCTCAAGCCCCTGTCATTCCCGCTCTTCCGACAATCTCAGCCCTAATTCTCCCGCCGCTTCCGGGTCCTCCATCAGCTTGTCCGCGAGCAGTTTTCGGGCCCGGTGCAAGCGGCTCATGACCGTCCCGATCGGGACGTCCAATATCTCGCCTATCTCTCGGTACTTCAGCCCATCCACGCCCCACATCAGCAGGACCTCGCGGTACTCGTCCTTGAGCTCCTCGATCGCGCCCTTGAGACGCCCGTCCACGTGCTCCCAGTCCAGGTCCGCCCGCGACCAGGCCGGGGGTGCCTCGTCCGGGGCGACCTCCGAGCTTTCCTCGGCGAAGAACTCGCCCACCGCGGTCGGCTGGCGGTTCTCCTTCTTGACCTTGGAGTAGAACACGTTGTGGGTGATCGCGAACAGCCACGAACGCATCCCCCCCGACCCGCTCGTCGGATCGTCGTCGGGCGACATATCCACGAACCGCTCGATGGTCTGCGGGCGGAACGCCCGGGCGTAGACCTCCTGCACGACGTCCTCGGCCACCTCGGGGCGACGCGCCAGGTGCATCGCCATCCGGTAGACCGCGTCGAGGTGCTCGAGCGCCAGTGCTTCGAACTTTGTTCGCTCCAACGCCCGCACCCTTCGAAGGACCACCCGCGCCGACGACCGCCCAGGGCGTCAGACCCGTCGCGACAAGTCTAGTGCCCGGGCCCGGCGCGGGTTCGCCCTCGGGTGCCCTCTATCATGCCCCGATGACTCCCACCGCCGACAACAGCCCGACCAACCAAAGCCCGTACTACATCACCACGCCGATCTATTACGTCAACGACCGCCCCCACATCGGGCACTGCTACACCACGCTGATCGCCGACGTGGCCGCCCGGGCCCAGCGCCTGATCGGGGGGCCCGACCGGGAGGTCTTCTTTCTGACCGGGACCGACGAGCACGCCGAGAAGGTCCTGACCACCGCCAGCGAGCACGGGCACACCCCGATGGAGTGGGCCACCATCAACGCCGATCGCTTCAAGGAAGCCTTCGCGTTCATGAACTTCACCCACGACGACTTCGTGCGCACCACCGAGGACCGCCACAAGACGAAGGCCGCCGAGTACATCCAGCGCCTCGTGGACTCGGGCGACATCGAGCTGGGCGATTACGAGGGCTGGTGGGACGCCTCCCAAGAGGAATACCTCACCGAGACCGTCGCCAAAGAGCACGACTACAAGAGCCCCGTCACCGCCAAGCCGCTCGAGAAGCGGGTCGAGCAGAACTACTTCTTCCGCCTCGACAAGCACGAAGCCTGGCTCAAAGGCCAGATCGAGACCGGCGCCATCCGGGTCCTGCCCGAGGCGCGCAAGAACGAGGTCCTCGGACGCATCAAGCAGGGGCTCAACCGTGTGCCGGTGTCGCGCAAGATTAAGGAAGGCGACGCCGACTGGGGCGTGGTCATGCCCAACGACCCCGGGCACCGCGTCTACGTGTGGATCGAGGCGCTGTGCAACTATCTGACCATGGTCGACTCGCCAGAACGCCGGCGCTTCTGGGACGCCCCGGTCCACCTGATGGCCAAGGACATCGTCTGGTTCCACGCCGTGATCTGGCCCGCGATGCTCCGGGCGCTCGGCGAGTCGCCCCCGGCCATCATTTACGCTCACGCCTATTGGATCGCCGAGGGGCAGAAGATGTCCAAGAGCCTGGGCAACTTCATCGAGATCGACCAGTTGCGCGCGTACGCGGACCGCTACAGCCTCGACGCCGTCCGCTGGTTCCTGACCACACAGGGGCCCCTGGGCGCCAACGACGCGGACTTCGCGCACGCCCGCTTCATCGAGGTCTTCAACGCCGACCTGGCCAACTCGATCGGAAACTCGACCAGCCGGGTGGGCAACATGGTCGCCAAGTACTTCGAAGGCGTCGTCCCGGGCACCTGCAACGGCGAGTTCGGCTTCCCCGACGGCTCATCGCTCCAGACCTCGCTCCAAGCCCTCAAGACCGCCGGCAAGCCCGTCGCCGACGACGCACGCACGTTCAAGTTCGAGCCGTTCTGCGCCCAGGCCGTCGCGGCGGCGACCGACGCCGTGGGCTCGATCGACCTCGAGGGCGCCATGGAACATGCCCTGTCGATCGTCCGCTTTGTGGACGATTTCATCTCCTACTCCGCCCCGTTCACCCTGGCCAAGCAGCTCGACACGCTCGACGATGGACGCCACGCGCTGACGTCCATCCTCTACTCGAGCGCCGAGGCCCTGCGTATCGCCACCCTGCTCTTCTACCCCGTGATGCCCGAGAAGATGGCCGAACTGTGGCGCAACTGGAACTGCGACCACCTCAGCGACCCCGACGACGCCAACTCGGCGTTCGTCGCGCCGCTGGCCGAACTGGCCGAGTGGGGCGGCGCCCACGCGATCAAGAGGGGCCAGTCGATCGCCAAGGGCGACGTGCTGTTCATGCGGGCCGACCCGAAAGCGGACGCGCCGCAAGCCGTCCCGGTCAACTAAGCACTATGCAAGAACTCCGCCAATACCCCAACCTGCCCCACGCCTGGAGCGCGGCCGGGTTCCTCCGCTCGATGGGTATCCTCGCTCGTGGCTACCAATACGAAGTCGGGAGGGTTCGTCTCGGGCAGTTCGGTGTGCCGACCGAACTCCAGAACTGGGTCGCGGTCGCATTCGAGATCGATGTCCCCGGGGCGAGCGAACTGCTCGATGAGTTCGACCGCACCCCGCTCCCCGCCGAGAGCGATTGGCAAGATCAGACCGAGCCCGATCTCGCCAGCCTGCCCCCCGACCTGCCCGTGCCCTGCGAGTGGTGCAAAGCCGACATGCGCCCGGACATCAACGCCCGGTCGAAAGCCGGCACGCCCGTCCGCTGCCGTTCGTGCAACCGTGAGAACGACCCGGTGGACCGTGTGGTCGCCAAGCACGGGCCCGAGGCGCTGCTGGATTGCTACCCGCCCGCGGGCGACCCGGACTGGATCGACGACGAGACGCTCCTCGGGCTGCGGATCCCCTGCCAGCGCTGCCAGTACTCGCTCAGCGGGCTGCCCCCCGTCGGGCAGTGCCCCGAGTGCGCCACCGAATATGACAAACGTGCCATCGTCGAGAAATCATTCCTCGATATCCGGATGTAGCCGCCGCCCCCGCGGGCATCCGGATAACCCGGTGCGGACTCGCCGACGCGCACATGAGACTCATTCTCGGTGGCCAGCTACCATGATGGATGGAAGACTGTGCTCGCGTGACCCGTGTGGGACACGCCCGAATGAGGTAGGAGGCCGACATGCCGCACATCATCGCAGAGCCGTGCATCGCGACCAAAGACACCAGCTGCACAGACGCCTGCCCGGTGGACTGCATCCACCCGACCAAGGACGACGTCGACTACGAGACGGCCGAGATGCTCTACATCGACCCGGACACCTGCATCGACTGCGGCCTGTGCGTCGACGAGTGCCCCGTCCACGCGATCTACCAGGACGAAGACCTGCCCAAGGAATGGTCCAAGTACGTCCAGATCAACATCGACTACTACGCGAACAAGTAAGCCCGATGCCGGCCGTCCCGATCAAAGATCGCTGGTGGCAGACCAAACCGAAGTTCGATCCATCCGAAAACTGGTGCACGCTCTGGGCCGATCAGACCCCGCTCAACGCGGCTTGGCACGGCATGGAGTCGCTCAACGACCACTACAAGAACGACGCCGTCAACTTGGCCGCACTCGCACCGCACGACCCGTACGTCCAGGATCTGCTCGGCAGCTGCCCGATCTGCGACATGTGGGACCGGTCGGCTGTCTCGAAACCCGTCGACATCCCGTTGATGCCGACGAACAAGCAGGGTGAGGTGTCGCCCAACTTATTCAGCAAACTCTGGATGTCGCACGTCTGGGGCACGCCGGTACCGATGATGCATCGGAAACTCTTCGATGCCGTTTCCGATGATTTCGACGACGACATCCTCGTGGGCGAGGTGTATGTCCTCGGCGGCGACCGCATCCCGGACCTAGTCAGCTTGCTCGATCGGCGCCATGTTCCCAGGCGGCGAAAGTACGCTAAGGGTCTGTTTAGGCATCCAAGCATGTCGGAGTTCATGCCTTGCCACCATTGCGGCCGCGTACTCCCTGCAAAGTGCAATCCTGAATACCTGCTCGCGGGCGAACTCGAATCAGCTGCGCCACGATTGCTCTGGGGTCACGTGTTGCTGGGACCAAAGACCAGACGACGTTGCGATTTCGAAAACAAAGATAAGTGGCCGCAACTCCGGATCGATGAGGTCCCAGTACTCGAAACGCCAGCCGATCCGATCCCAACGCCATACCCCGAATCGTGGGACGAGCTCGAAGCTTCATTCGCCGCGATCGGGCTACAACTTCCCGCGAGGCGAATAAGCGTCAACCGAACAGAGAGACCGGGCCCATGGCTTTCACAACGCATCGAGCGGCTCGGAAAACAGCTCTGCCATGTTCCGGTCGCGCATGACAAATACTGGACGATGGTCTTCTTCGTTCGATACCGAGCGTTGTTCGAGAAGAAGGTCGCTGAGCGTGTCGACCACTGGTCCGACGAAGAACTCTACGACTTCGTGAAAGACTCGCAAGAGTTCTCCCGCGGCCTAACCAGCTACTTCCCCGTCTGATCACCCCAACCGATAGACCGCTTCGCCCGTCCCATCCGGACCCACCCGCGTGGGCAGCCAGACCACCGAGACGTCCGACGCGTCGATCTCGCCCTTGCGCGGCGCGACCGGCGTGGTCGTGATCTCGAATGTGTCCGGGTCCAGGCGTTCGCGGAGCTCGTCGATCTCCCGCTGGGCCTCTTCGTTCAACCGCTCGAGGTCCTCCCTCACCGCGTCCGCCGTCGCCTCGGCCCGGGCGACGTCGCCCTTCTGCTGCGACGCACGCCCCGCCGAACGGGCGGCCGATCCCGCTTTGTTCACGTTCGTCGCGCTCAGCTTCTTCCGCCCCAGCAGCACGCCCAGCACCGACTGCCCGATCGTCAGCACGCTCGAGAACCTCGCCTGACGCGCCTGGTCGCGCTCGCGCTCGATCGCCTGCTCGGCCCGCATCAGGCGTTTCTCGAGCGTGGCGACCTTCTTGGCGTACTTCTCGCGGAGTTCTTCGACTTCTTCATCGCGCTCCTCGTGGGCGGCGTCGCGCACACGGGCGGCGAACTCGCCCAGCGTCTCGCCCGGCTCGCAGACCAGTTTCAGCGCCTTGCACGCGTGCATCTCGACCGGGCGGTTGCGATAGAGATGATCCTCCAGCGAGCGCCGCCACGCGGTGTACTTCTTGGCGCTGCTCGCATCTGCCAGCATCGGCGCGAACGTGCCCCGGCTGTCCAGGCGATCGTCCAGGTCCAGCGACTTGGACTCGACCACCATCGCGCCGTCCCAGATCGATCGGGACTCCGCGTCCTCGCCCGCGTGGGCCACCGCGATCACGTCGGTCCACGTATCCAGCCCCATCGACGTGCGCACGTGATGCAGCGAGCCGGCGCTCATCAACGCCGGCGTGTAAACTAAGCGATCGCCCTCGCGGATCGAGCCGGACACGGGCACATACCCGACGTCAACCCCCGCTGGCACCGCGGGCGGTCTCGCGCCCGCCGATGACTCGCTTACGCCCCTCGGCTGCGCTTGTTCCGCCACGCTCTCTGCCGCATCGTTCGCTACCGGTTGTTCGCCGCGCAGGTTCCGGATCTCCGCCAGCGTCATCGGGCCACGCAGGTAGCTCATCGCCCAGCGCGTGTGGAACAGCACCGGCCCGGACCGTTCGTGCACGTTGTGCAGCAAGAACACGCGCTTGTCGAGCCCCGAGATCAGGCGATCGATCTCACCCCGGTCCAGCCCCACGCTGCTCGCGCTCTCAAGCCCGTCCATCAGGCGGGCCTTGTCGCGCTCGGTCTGCAGGCGACCGATCAGCCACGTCCCGGCGTTCGAGAGCCCCTTGTAGTCCAGGTCCACCGGGTTCTGCGTCGCGAGCACACAGCCCACGCCGTACGCCCGGGCCTGCTTCATCAATGTCAGCAGCGCGTTCTTGCTGGGCGGGTTGGCGCTGGGCGGGAAGTACCCGAACACCTCATCCATGTACAGCACCGCCCGCAGCGCCCCCGTGCCGGGCTGGCGACGCATCCACGCGATCAGTTCGCCCAGCACCATCGTCACGAAGAACATCCGCTCCTCGTCGCCCAGATGCGCGATCGACAGTACCGACACCCGCGGCTTGCCCGCGCCCGTGTACAGCAGCTTCCCGATGTCCATCGGTTCGCCGTCGAGCCAGCCCGCGAAACCGGGCGACGCCAGCAGGTTGTTGATCCGCATCGCCAACGCCCCGCGGTCCTTGGCGGGCATGAACGCGTCCAGGTCCAGCACGCCCACCTTCGCGAACGGCGGGTTCTGGATCTGCGCAATCAGCGACACCAGGTCCAGCCCGCGCCCCGACGACCACGCACGCTCGAGAACCGTGCCCAGCAGGATGTGCTCCCGGCTCTGTATCGGGTCCGCGTCCAGCCCCAGCAGCGAGCACAGCCCCGACGCCGTCGTCACCACACGCTCGCGGATCTGCTCGATCGGCGTGCCCGCCCTGGGCGGGTCGAGGCTCTTGATCGGCGTCAGCCCCCGCCCCGCGGTGCTGCCGGGCGTGTAGACCGAGACCTCGGCCGCGGCTCTCAGACGCTCGATCCGCGCACGGTCCTGCCCCCAGTCGCGCAGCCCCCGCTCCCACAGCTCGGCCTGCGACGCGGCGTAGGCACCAGCGCTCACGCCCTTGCGGGCCGCCGCACCGGGATCGATCCAGGGCTCGAACTCGTCAGCGCTCAGCGCCGGGAACGTGAGTTTCAGGTTGCCCAGGTCGCCCTTCGGGTCGATCGCGATCACCGGCACGCCGTCGAGCGCCGCCTCTTCGATCAGCGACACGCCCAGCCCCGTCTTGCCCGACCCGGTCATGCCCACGCACACCGCGTGCGTGGTCAGGTCCTTCGAGTCGTACATCACGAGGTCGTCGCGCACCGCGCCAGCGCCGGAATCGGCGTCGGGGTCGTACGACCGCCCCAGGTAGAACGCGCCCAGCTTCTCGTACGCGGGCAGGTCGTACGCGGGCGGGCCGGGTTCGGCGTTGGATTTTTCAGGCGTGGGTCGGTCGGGCATCCGCCGATGGTACCGCCCCGGGTCCCCGATCAGGCGGCCCGACGGGTGCGTTCACGGGCGATCAACGACGCGCACGTCCCGATCAGACGATCCCAGTTCACAGGCTTGGTCAGGTGGGCGTCGCAGCCCGCGGCCAGGCACTCGGCCTCCTTGTCGGCCATCGCGTGGGCCGTCAGGGACACGATCGGGCCAGACCAGCCCGTATCCCGCAGCCCCTTGACCAGCCCCTCGCCGTCGAGCACCGGCATATCCCAATCGGTCAGGACCAGGTCGGGGTTCGCCCCATCGCGGAACGCGTCGATCGCCTTCTGCCCGTCCGGGAAGTCCAGGATCTCCGCGCCGGCGCGCTCGAGGAAGAAGCAGATCAGCCGCCGGTTGTCCTGGCCGTCCTCGGCAAGCACGATCCGTGCCCCGGACAGCGACACGCCCGCGCCCTCGTCGCCCACCACGGGAGCGGATTCCACGACGGGCCCGGCTTCCGCGTAGGGGATCGTCGCGGTGAACTCCGACCCGACGTCCGGCTCGGACTCGACCGAAATGCTCCCGCCCATCAACCCGACCAGGTTGTGGCACAGCGCCAGCCCGAGCCCGGCGCCCTGGCTCTTCTTCGCCGCCGAACCGCCCACCTGGGAGTACGGGCGGAACAGCGCCTCGACCTGGCTCGCGTTCATCCCGGGCCCGGTATCGCCGACGCGGAAATGCAGGACGCCCGGGCCGGCCGAGATTTTGACCGTGATCGACCCGTGGTCGGTGAACTTGACCGCGTTCCCGACCAGGTTGGAAATGACCTGACGCACACGGATCGGATCGACCGAGACCCGCTCTGGCACGGGCCCTTCCCGCGTGATGCCCAGCACCACGCCCTTGTTCTGGGCGGGCAGGCGCGACGGCGCCACCGCCCCGCGGACCAGCTCATCCAGGTCGACGTCGACCGGCTCGATGTCGATCGCGCCCGCTTCCGCCTTGGACAGGTCCAGCAGGTCGTTGAGCAGCGCGATCTGGTGCTCGCAGTTGCGCCGCACGGTCCCCCGTGCCTCGCGTCGGCGCTGCTCGGAGTTCGTTTCATCAAACGCGATTTTGCAGAAGCCCATGATGGCAGTCAGCGGTGACCGCAGTTCGTGGCTGAGGTTTGCGACCAAGCGTGACTTTGCGGCGCTCGCCCGCTCGAGATCGATCCGGTGCAGTTCGACCTCTTCGGCGTGGCACTTCACCCGGCGCGTCGCCCAGAGCACGCCCCACCCGCCGAGCAGCGCCATCACCGACGCCGGGACCATCGCGAGGATCGCGGCGCGGTCCACGCTGGCCAGGCGGGCCTCATACTCGCCCGCGGTCACGTCCACGCCCATCACACCGTCGACGGTGCCGTCGGGCAGGACGATGGGCGCGTAGGCGCTCAGGAAACGCCCCCACTGATCTTCGTAGGGCTCGTCGGAGATCTGGAACGTGCCCGTGCGGATCGCCAGCAGCGCCGCGGGGTCCGGGTCCTCGTAGTGCTCCATCAGGTACGAGTGGTCCTCGACGCCGTCGCCGTCGCTATCGCCCACGAGCGAGCCGTCGAGCACGAAGTAGAGTTCCCCGTCGATTTCGCGGAGCGAGTACGCGAACCGCACGCCGGGCGTGTCGACCTGGACCTGCCTCAGCGGGCGGCTCAGGCGCTCGTACGCCTCGGTCTGCTCCTGCGAGGCGTCAACGAGCAGCGCGTGCTGCGCGGGCTCGACCGCCGACGAGAGCGTCGAGGACAGGCGGACCAGGTTGCCGCGGACTTCCTGATCGATCGCCTCACGAGCCGACACCCGGACGAGCGACACGGACACCAGCGAGACCGTGAGCAAGCCGGCGGCTGCCAGCAGCGCCGCACGGCGCGGCCCATCAAGCCAACGCCCGGGCCCAGTCGTGGGTGAGTTCTCGCATCCCATTGCTACTCCATCGCGGATTAGGCCGCATCATCGAGGTCTTCGTAGTCATCGCCCCCCAGCGAGGCTTCGAACTCGGCGATCGCCTGATCCTCGAGCTCTTTCTGCAGATCTTCATCCGACTTGGCGAACCGCTCGTGCCAGCGGTCCGGGCGCACGTTGGCCGGGCTGTTGGGCGCCTCGCGCCAATCGTCGGCGTTGGGCAGGTTCAACTCGCTGCCCATGGTCTTGCGGTAGCCCAGCAGGCGCACGACCTCGAGCACGTCCGTCCACGTGGGGAACATGCGGTCGTTGGCTTTCTTGAACGCATCTATCGCCATCAGGAACAGGAACTGTTCCGTGGTCATCTCGCCTTCCTCGGCCGATTTGGTGAACTCGCTGAGGCGCCGCCCGGGCCCCCGCGCCCGCTCTAGCCCCGTCAGCGAATCGGCGCGATCACGCCGCTCGAGCCCCAAGCGCCGGTCGATGACCGTGCCGGGCGGCGGGGCGCCCCCGGGGTTCTTGCGCCGGTCGTTGCTGCGTTCGCCCGAACGGCGCTCGGGGAACTGCTCGACCGACTTCTCGCTGGTCTTATTGCTGGTCTTCTTGCTGGGCTGGGGCTTGCTCATTGGGGACGTTCTCCGGCTCTCGTCCGGGAACACGCCCGCTGCGTGCGTGCTCAACCCCGAGACGATGGCTCACAGTTCATCGTCCTCGTCGTCCTCGGGCTCGACGCTGACCTCGTCGTCATCGTCATCGTCGAGGTCATCATCCGCATCCTCGTCGTAATCGTCATCATCATCGTCGTCGTCTACTTCGAGGAAGTAGCTCTCGTCGCCGTCAAGGTCGTCATCGACCCCCGCGATAGGGTGTGTCGCCCACTCGGGTTTCTCGGACCCCGGCAGCACCGGTTCTTGCTCCAGCAACGCCGAACCGCCACTCCCACCCCAATAGTTCATTCCTTCAAACGCCATGGCTTCCAACCTCCATCAATCCAAGCCCGAGGCCGCGGCTCCAACCGCCGCCCCGCCGACGCGGTGCCCTGCGAGCACCCCGGCGCGCGATAGCGTACGGCCCGCCCGCCCGGTGTCAACATGACGCCCGGTACGAAGAACGATTCTCGCGGATCCACCCGATCCGCTCTCGCCCCGCGCACCCCGGGCCCACCCCCTAGACTGCCGCCATGCCACCGAGCAAACCGACATCTCCCGACCTGTTCGCCGGCGTCGCCGCCGCCGTCTTCCCGGGGCTCGGGCACATCGCCCGCGGGCGCGTCCAGCGGGGCGTCCTAGCCATGATCGGCGTCATGGGGCTGTTCATGTACGGGCTGCTGATCGGCGGCATCGACGCGGTGGACAGCCGAGAGGACAAAATCTGGTTCGCCGGCGCCGCCCTGGTCGGCCCGGTCGGCTTCGGTGTCGACTGGATCCACCAGAACAGATTCAAAGCCTACGACCCCCAGGGTCAGGTCCCGCGGACTGGGCGCCCGGGTGAAGTCCGCGTCACCGAGGGTTTCGACCGCCCGACCTGGATGCCCGCGTCGGCCCAGCAGCTCGAAGCGGGCATGGGCCCGCCCAACACGCCCGGGCTGGGACGCCTCAACGAGATCGCGATGCTCTCGATCGCGCTGGCGGGCATGCTCAACCTGATCGTGTTCCTCGACGCGCTGCTCCCCGACACCAGCCGCTCGCAGAAGCCCGCCACGGTCAAGCCCCGCCCGAGCACGCTCGCGGCGGCCGCGACGCCCGACAAGGGGGACGCGTCGTGACGCTCCTATCGACCATGCCCGTGCCGACCACGCCCGTGACGCTCGCGACCGCATTCATCGACGCCGTCCCGGTGCACGACACCTGGTACCTGCTCATCGTCCCGATGATCATCTTCATCGCGATCGGCTTCAAAGCCATCCGCTGCGGCGACATGACCCTCTACTGGCGACAGGTCTTGGTCTTCATCATCCAAGTCCTCGGGGGCATGGTCCTGCTCACCATCGCGTTCATGATCGCGATCAATGTGCTCGTCCCGCTGCTGGCTCCCATGCCCGCCTAACGCCAAGCCGTCGAGAACACCGCGCCTCAGGTCGGCGTGTACGACCCCCGCTCGGTTGTGTAGCCCCGGTCGAGGTTCAGGATCATGTAGCGCAGCGCGTCCACCGCGTGGTCCGAGCCGTCCTTCTCAGGGGTGGGCGATTCGGGGTCGTCGCTCCGGTAGTGGTACTGCTGCAGGCAGCGGATCAGCTCCGGGCAGTCGCGTGTGACCGTAAGCGTGGGCGGACCCAGCGCCGGGCGCAAGCGGGCCCGCAGCAGCTCGATGCCCTCGTGTATCATCGAGCGGGCCGCACGCACGGTCAGCCCCGCCGACCGCATCGCCTGGACGTCCGACACGCCGGTCTGGGCGTTGCGGGCCCGACCCGCCGGGTCAACACCGATCCAGTCCAACGCCGGGCCCGCCGAGCGGATCGCCTCGATGTGGTCGCCCAGCGTCAGGTTCGCCCTCGAACGCTCGCGGAAGACACAGACGGCGCCAGCGGGCGATAGTCGCGCCCAGAGGACCACCGTGGGCGCACGGATGCCGAAGTCCATGCCCCAGATCACGGGCCACCCGGCGCTGGCGTCGGGCGAGCGCTCGACCACGTGGGTCGCAGGATCGAACTCGGGCAGCACGCAGTCGGACCGCTTGGGGCGCAGGCACAGCATCTCGCTGTTCCAGGTCTCCAGCGATACCCGCTTCTTGAGCGTGATCGCGTCGTCGATGGGGATGTGCCCCGCAGGCTCCCCCCGCGCGTCGCGCCCCTTTGCCATCCCCGCGCACTCGCTCCGCAGCGGGCAACCCAGGCAGTCGTGCCCGTCCTCGCACACGCCCAGTACATCGACCACGCCCCAGCGGAACAGTCGGCGCAGCTCCTCGCCGTCCGCGCCGCGCCCGCACGTCCCGACGAGTTCGTGCATCAATCCGTAGGGCACGTGCATGGTCGACAAGCACTCGATCGAACCGGGCACGTAAACCCCGGCGCAGTCCTTCGACCGCGTCGTGAGCTGGGCCGCCTCCCACACGTCGGGGTCGAACAGCTCGACCTCGTCGCACCGGAGTTTCTGCACGCGCGTGCCCCGGACCGAGGTCTGCGACTGCGCCAGCAGCTCGACCCGCGACCCGTTGGTCAGCGTGATGCGCCGCGCGGTGATGCGCCCGTCGATCAAGGCGTCGAACGGCTCGCGCTCGAAGATGCAGCGCAGGTGCGCGTGCATCCGCTTGGACTGTTCGAGCGAGCCGCCCAGCACGCGGATCTCGATCCCGGGCTTGAAGACCATGTCCAGCGCCGTCGCGACGGCTGCCAGGTAGGTCTTGCCACCGCCCCGGCACGCCCACACCACGCTGTCGCGGGGCGTCCGGTCCTCAAAGAATGCGTGCGCGAGGTAGCGGAACGGGGGCGAGTGCCCGTCGATCAACGCCTCGGTGGGCGTGTCGATCCCGATCCACCGCGCGACCCAGGCGCGGAGTTCCTCGTCGTTCGCGGGCGCGTTGCCCGGGAAGTGTTCTCCGCCTTGTGCGCACGCGGCGTCCTCGGGCGAGACATCGCCCAGATCCTCATCTGTCATCCGTCGCCCCCCGCTCGGTCGCACCACTGCCCTGACCAAGCACGCGCAGCAGCGCCCGCGACCGGTCCGGATCGATCGCCCGCAGTGCCGCTCGAGGCGACGGCGTTCGTCCCGCGTCATAAAGAACGTCAGCGCGTCCGCCAGTTCCCCCGTGGGTGTCGCCCGACCCGGGCCACCCCCCGTATTGGTCTTATCCCGCCCCGTTCCATCTGAGTCCGCCATCCGGTCCTCCCGCCGCGTAGGCGCGGGGGCGGCTTGCGAGCCGGCACACGGCGTGCCGGGCGATCGCGGGGAGCGGGTCGCGGTGATCTGATTGTGTGACTCGGACCCGTGCGTACTCGCCCCAGCGCGCCACCTCGCGGGCCAGGAACGGGTCATTCAGCACGCTCTGGTCCAACAACTCGGACACTGCCAGCCCGGCGTGGTCCAGCGCGTCGGCGAGGCGCGCGTCATGCGTCGGGCTGGGCAGGCGGTACTCGGTCATGCCCGCGGCTTCAAAGAACGGGCACACGCCACCCATCGCCGCCACCGCTTCGGTCGCGGGCGACATCGGCTCACCCAGGTACGCCCGCACCAGCGCCGACGCGACACCGAGCCCGCGCGACCTCGGCTCGACGATCACGCGGGAGAGGCAACGCAGTTCGTCGTTCATGCGCCGGGCCGCGGCACGCTTGCACCCGCCCTCGTAGCGCCCGGGCCACGCCTGGCGACGCCACACGCCGTTAAATGTTGGCATCGAGACCAGCAGCACGCCCGCGAGCAGCTCGCCGAACGGGGTCGCCCGCACGGCCCGCAGCACCCGGCAGACCGTGGCCGGCTTGGCACCCAGGTAGTGGTAGCGTTCGAGGGCGCGATAGTCGGAGAGATCGCCCCGCTCGACGCGGACCGGGCTCGGGCGTGCCCGAACGACGTAGGGCGGGCGGTGGACCGACATCGACGCCGCATCAACGATTAGATCGGGCGCGAGCAATGACGCCATGTCCTCGTGCGCGGTGGCACCAACGAAGCGGACCCTGGCGCGTCGGGCCCACCGGGCGGCGGTCTGCGCTAATGCCCCCGCCGAGGCGCGGTCAAGGTTCGACGCGAACTCGTCGCAGACCACCGTGTCGCCCGGGCGGGCGCGGACCATGGCGCACGCCAGACGCAGGCGGGCCGACTCGCCCGCGCTGAGCACGCCTGCTTCACGTGCCCAAAGCGCTGGCTCGGCCAGACCCGACGCGGACAGCGCGTAGAGGACCTCTGAAGTCGTATCGCCGGCGCCCGCTCCCTCCGTCGATCGCAGCACAGCGTCAAAGACCGGCGTGCACGGGCTCGGCGTGACGCGCTCGACATCCAGCATGCGTGACTTCGGACCCTCGGCAGCGAGAAGGGCGCGCATGAGCGTGGACTTGCCCGAGCCGCTGTGACCGGTCAGCAGCACCACGCGTGCGTCAGTATCGAGGACAGCGCGCACCACACCGGCGCGGGCACGGGCGTCTCCGATAGTGCCGTCTTGCGCCGACACTCCGGGCGTCGGCACCAGCCCGAACGCGGCGCAGGCGCTGTGGGCTCGGTCTGACAATCCGGGCGCTGCTGCGATGGTGCGCACCGCGCGGGTGGTCCAGCGCCTGGTCACCGCCAACTCCGGTCGGGCGTGTCCGGCGCGTCGCTGCCCCGGCGCAGCAGGTCGCGCTCGCTCTCGAACATGCCCTCGATCGCGTCGCGGTGGACGCGGACCGTGTGGAGCGAGACGCCCTCGCGGGCGGCGGTCTCGCGCAGGGTGCAGCCGTGGTGGAAAATCGCCCGCGCGACGCAGGCCCGGGCGCTGGGCCAAGCGTCAGCCCGCGCCCCGACGTACGCCGCTCTGGGATCGAGCACGCGGGCGGCCGCCCTGGCGACCCGTCTGCGGACAAGGCGGGGCTCCTCGCCCCGCAACCGGGCAACCGCGGACGCCGACAGGCCCTGCCCGAACACCGCGAGTACCAGCGAGCGGTCGGGCTCGGACAGCCAGTCGGCCCGGGCCACGATCCGCTGGGCGGTCCGGTCATCGATGCTGCGTCGGAGGTCGATCGCCGAGCTGTGCTCACCCAGCCACGAAGCCGTCTGCGTCCCCTTGCCCATCACAATGCTCCAATTCGCCCAAAATACTTGACAACACCCGATCATTTGTTCACAATACCGAGAACAGAATGATTGTTTATCCGGTTCAAGAACGATTTGCAAGGGTGCTGTATGGTATCTCACGAAAGTAGCGCACAACCGACGACATCGGCGGGCGGTCCTCGCCCGGGGCCCGGATCGGGCGATCACGAGCCGCTGCCCGGTGGCAACCCCGCGGGGCGACTGGCGTTCGCGGGGGCGGTCCGTCAGCGCCGACAGACGCTCCGCCTGACGCTGGATGCGGTCGCTTCGCGGGTGGGCTGCGCGAAGTCGCATCTCTCGGCGATCGAGAACGGGCACCGCTCGCCCAAGTCCGACGACCTGGCGCGCAAACTCGAGGGCGCGCTGTCGTTCGAGCCCGGCGAGCTGATCCGTCTGGCGCACCTCGACCGGATGCCCGCCGAGGTCCGGCGGGACATCGAGACGCTGCACGCGCGCGATCGGTCGGCGACCTCCCTGGCGCGCCTGCTCTCGGACCGGGCGGCGCACGGCGGATCGCTCGACGACATGTACCGCACCGGGCAGTTGCGAGCCCTGATCGAACGACTGGGGCCGACGACCGAATCAACCGTGTCGATCGCGGCGGTCCTGCCGATCGAGATCCCCGTGATCAACAACGTCACCGCCGGGTATCCCGCGGGCTTCACGGACCTTGATTACCCCGCGCGGGTGGCCGACGAGTATGTCCGCGCCCCCGACGTCCACGACCCAGACGCGTTCGCGGCTCGCGTCGTGGGCGACTCGATGGCGCCCGAGTATCGCGAGGGCGACATCGTCGTCTTCTCACCCGTCCTCGACGTCCGCCCCGGCATGGACTGCTTCGTCAGGCTCGAGCCCGATCACGAGTCGACGTTCAAGCGGATCTACTTCGAGACCAACGACGCGGGCGACGAGATGATCCGCATCCAGCCCATCAACAACCGCTATCCCGCGACGACCGTGCCCCGCGAGGACGTCGCCGGGCTGTACGCCGGCGTGTCGGTCATTCGCAAGATCGGGCCCGAGTGAGTGGCCAGGAGGGCGTGACTGGACAGCCCGTCAGGTCAGTTGGTCGAGCAGTTTGAGGGCCGATTGCGGGTCGATGGACGGCTCGGGGAACTTGGGCCCGATGTTCTCGAGCGTCTGGCGGACGATCTCGGAGACGATCGTGATGCGGTGCCATTTGCGGTCGGTGGGCACGATGTACCACGGGGCGTCGTCGGTCGAGCACCGCCCGATCGCGTCCTCGTAGGCCCGCATGTATTCGTCCCAGCCCGCGCGGGTCTCGAAGTCGGCGGCTTCGAACTTCCAGTTGCGGCTCGGGTCCGTCAGGCGGCGCAGCAGCTTTTCTTTCTGTCTGTCCTTGGAGACGTGCAGGTAGACCTTGACGATCTCGGTGCCCGCCTGGGCGAGCAGCGCCTCGAACTGGTTGATGATCTCATAGCGCGCCCGCCAGCGTTCCTCGGGCACCAGCCCGTTGACCCGCGCGATCAGCACGTCCTCGTAATGCGAGCGGTTGAAGACCTGGATGTGCCCGCGCTGCGGGGCGTGACGGTGCACACGCCACAAGAAGTCGTGCTCGAGTTCGTCGGGCGTGGGGCGCTTGAACGCCTTGACCTGGACACCCTGGGGGTTGACCGCGCCGAGGACGTGGCGGATGGTCGAATCCTTGCCGGCCGCGTCCATCGCCTGGAGGACGATCAGTACCGATCGCTTGTGCTCGGCGTACAGGCGGTGCTGGAGCATGCTGATCGTTTCGATGTTCTCTGCCCGGCGCGCATCGGCCGCGTCTCGCTCGACGCCATCGCTGTCGTCGGTGCTCCACTCGCTCAGCCTGACCTCGGAACCCGGCGCGACACGGTACTTTGAAACATCCATGGGGCGAGCATACCGGAACCGATCGCGCGGTTCACGTGCTTCTCGGAAGCGTGCCCCAGCCGATCGGCGGTCTCTAGTCCGATGACGCGCGGCGATTGCGTTTCCGCATCGTGATCACCGGGCCGATGAGCGCGAACGCGTGCAGGAACAGCAGCGTGCCGGTGGTGATCAGCGATCCGATGCGGACGCTGTTGTCCATGCCCGACGCGACGGGGATGGGAATCCCGTTCTTGCCCCAGCAGCCGCAGCCGGAGTCTTGGAGGACCTCATCGGACACCTGGGCGATGTAGACGACGAAACCGACGATCATCAACGCCGACATCGCCAGGACCGTACGCCCGAACGCCTTGCGAAGTTCTGAGCCGAGCACGAACACCAGCAGCAACGCCAGAAGCAGCTCGACCATGGGCAACACCATGCCCAGCAGTCGCAACTCGGGGGGGATGACGTCGTGTAGCTCGATCACCTGCAAGAACTTGTCGATGGACAAGATCTTTGTGGTCCCCGCGTACACCCACGCGCCCAGGATCAGCAGCACCGCCAGGCGCGAGAACCAGAAGCGGGGCTTGCGTTCCGAGATCGGCTTTGCTTCTTTGTCGCCCATGGGCTGTCTCCTTGCTCGGTGCTGCCCCGTTGCAGATTACCCGGGGAACGCCAGCTCGCGCACGCCGAAGTCCAGACGCATCGCTTGCTTAGCCAGGTAGAGCGTCTCCTCGGCGGCGTCGTTCGCCCGGCGGGTGTGCTCACGCAGGATCTGCAGCACCTTCTCGTCGCCTTTGTCGCCCTCGAACTCGCCCCTCCTGGCCCGCATCGGCTCGAGCAGGCGGTCGATGTGCTCGGCCACCTCGACCTTGATGTGCCCGTCGCCGATGTTGTCGCCTTCGCTGTATTTCTTCTCCAGCTCGGCGACCCGGTCGGCGTCGTCGATGAACGCGCGGACGTACTGGAACAGGCTGTTGTTGATATCGCCCGGCTCGTCCATCGCGGTGCGTCCCGTGTACAGGCCGCCCATCTTCTTCTTGATCTGCTTGAATGTGTCCGTGAGGAAGATCGCGTTGTTGAGGCTCTTGGACATCTTGTTGACGCCGTCGGTGCCGATCAGGCGTGCCACGCGCCCGACCTTGCCCTCGGGGATCGGGAAGAGCCCGCCAGCCTTGACGTAGTCGGCGTCCTCGGTCTGCGGATCGACGGCGCAGTACATCTGGCTGAACCGGCGCGCCACCTCCCGGCACGGCTCGATGTGCGCCAGCTGGTCCTCGCCCACCGGGACCAGTTCCGGGCGGAAGATCAGGATGTCGGCGCACTGCCCGACGGTGTACATCGGGAAGCCGAAGCTGTAGTTGTCGCCCAGGTCCTTGGTCTCCAGCTCGGTTTTGAGCGTGGGATTGCGCATGACCCGATTGAAGGGCAGCAGCATTGCCAGGTACCAACTCAGCTCGGCGATCGCGGGGATCTCGGTCTGGAGGACGAAGGTGGACCGCTCGGGGTCCATGCCGCACGCGATCCAGTCCTTGACGATGTCCAGCGTCGATCGGCGGATGTCGTCGGGTTTGTCGGCACGGGTTGTGAACGCGTGCATGTTGGCGATCAGGAAGAAGCACTCGTACCGATCAATCAGGCGGACGCGGTTCTCGAGCGAGCCGACCCAGTGTCCGAGGTGGAGCTGCCCGGTGGGCGTGTCGCCTGTCAGAATGCGTGGTCTGGTGCTCATCGCGGTGATCGTAGCGTCGGATTCACGCCAGAATCGCCCACTCGCGACGACCGAGAACGCCATCGCTGGGCGGCAATGTTGCGCTTGCAACTATGTAGAATTGCTGTATTGTTATACCCGAGAGATGGACCATGCAAAGAAGAACATTCATTGCTATCAGCGCCGCATCCACGGCCGCCACCGGGGCGTTCGTACGCCCGAACTGGCTGGGCATGGCCCGGAGCGCCGCGTCTGAATCTCCGGGCGCACCGACGGGCCGCCTGCCCCGCCCCACGCTCGCTCGCGTCGAGGCCGTTTCGGTCGAATCTGGCTCGGACGCCGCTTGCGCCGGGGCCCGCTTGGTGCCGGGCTCACAGAACAGGAACGCCCAGCGGCTTCATCAGCCCATGATCCGGGTGACCCCGCTTGCCGACGTGGCACAACGCGTCGAAGCGGAAACCGGCATCGAGATCGCCCTGGCGCATCCGGCGCTCCAAGGCGAGCAAGAGGGCCGCCGGGGCGTGATCCTCTACGCAGCCCGCAACTCGGGTGCGGGCTGCTTCCCCGCTTCGAGCATGATGCGTGCGCCGCTCGACGGGCGCGGCCAGATCTCGCTTCTCGTCACGCAACGCAACGCCCAGCAATCCCAGACCACAGCCCTCCCTATCGGTGCTGCGCACGCGGGGACGTACCTCCTGGCGGTCCCGACCGCTCTCCGCGGCGGGCGGACCCAGTGGCGATTCAGCAGCGCCCGCACCGACGAGGCGGGGCAGCCGCAGTCTGTAGAGCACGCCGTTCCTGGCCTGTCAGCGAGGTGCGCCTACATGTGCATCGAACTTCTCGAGAAACCACCCGAGCCAAACATCGAACCGACCGCAGCACACACGCAGGAGATGACCGATGGGAACTAGCCCGTTTCTTGGCGAGATCATGATGGTGGGGTTCAACTTCGCCCCCTCCGGATGGGCCCTCTGCGACGGGCAGCTGCTCTCGATCAGCCAGCACTCTGCGCTCTTCGCACTGCTCGGCACGGCCTACGGCGGCGACGGCAGGACCACCTTTGGGCTCCCCGATCTGCGCGGGCGTGTGCCGATCCACGCGGGCAGCGGGCCAGGGCTGACACGACGCCTGATGGGCCAGAAGGCCGGCGTCGAGAACGTCGCGCTCACGCCCGGCCAGATCCCGTCGCACACCCACCAGGCCGCCCTGCACGCCTCCGACAGCGAGGGCAACTCCGCCGTGCCGGGAGGGCACATACTCGCCAAGTCCGGCTCGGGCGACCCCGACTACACCAGCGCCGGCCCCGGCGTGGTGCTCCGGGACGATTCGATCAGCGTCGACGCTTCCGGGGGCGGCCAATCGCACGACAACATGCAGCCGTTCATCACGGTGAACTTCATCATCGCAACCTCGGGCGTCTTCCCGTCAAGACCCTAAGAGCAGCACCACCCATGAAGCCCTCCATCGCCATCCTGACCGTCGCCACGCTCGCGCACAGCGCGGTCGCTGCCGACCGAACCGGGGTCCTCACCGACCTCAGCCCGACTTGGGACCGCCCGAGCCAGACCGGCGCGATCGTCAACGGCGACTGCAACGGAGTGACCGCCAGCGACTCGGTCAACGACGCTGTCGCCCACGAGGTGTTCTACTTCAGGGCGCTGAAAGACGGCGTCACCCTCGACGTGAAGGTCTCCAGCCTCGAGCCCCACCCGCTCGATCTCGACCCGTTCGCCGCGGTCTACTGCGCCGGGTTTGATCCGACGGACCCCCTCGTCAACCTGCTGGAGATCGATGACGACGGGGCGGGCTATCCGAACGCGCACGCGTTCGGAATCGCGGCCCTCGATACAAAGAAGACCTATCGCATCGTGGTCAGCTCGTACTCGAACTGGCCCCGATCCCAGCACGGCGCGTTCGAGGTCGCGCTCGGCGCCGGGCTGGCGTTCGTCGATCCCTGCCCGGGCGATCTGGCCGACCCGATCGGGACGCTGAACTTCTTCGACGTCGTCGAATACCTGGCCCTGTTCAGTGACCAAGACCCGGGCGCCGACCTGGCCGCGCCCTTCGGCGTGATCAACTTCTTCGACATCGTCGCGTACCTGGACCTGTTCAACCAGGGCTGCCCATAAGACGCCAACACGGCTGCTAATACCACGCTGGGATGTGGGAGCAATGAGGATTCGGTATCATCGCACCCGAAACCCATCGCCCAATGAGCATCGAAGTTAACCACATCTCATCCGCGTCAGGACTGATAGGCACGGCAAGCAGCCTTTGTGGGCTGCTTGCCGCTTGGGTTTTCTCGCGAGCCCTCGGGTGGGCGGATGTCTGGGACGGAGCGCGGATCGGGCTCGACCAGCGTTTCTATCTGCTCCTGCCTGTTTTTTCGATCACAGCGCTGCTCGTCTATGCGGCGTTGATGATTCTCATTGGGAGGCGCCGCAGAGCCCGCCACGAAGATCCGAGCCATGAGGACCGCATTGACATCGCGTTGAGCGACACGGTGGATTTCCAACTCCTGAGCAAAAGCAACATCAAAAGCATCGTCGCTTACGCGATTACTCTCTGCACGCTGTCCTTCGCATGGGGAACCTACACAGAGCTTACAGCGTTTTCACTGCTATCCCTGCATGGTCTCGTCATATTGGCCGGGACTCTGATCGTGTACGCGGGCACGTTCGGCAGCAGCAGCGTCTCTGATCGGGGCATGTCGCTCCGCCCGATCCCCGGGATCGTCATGTTTGTTCGGGCTGAGGACAGGATCGTTGTGCCCAAAGAGCTTCCCAACGGGAACGTGGGCGTCGAGGTCCGCACCGGTGTCGGAGAGGTCCTCGCCAAGTTCGAGCTCGATCAAGACGAAGCCGCGGAGGTCCTCGACGCGTGGGACCGGCACAGGCGTCTCGTGCACGCCCTGCAAAGCGAATAGGGCGTGATCACACGGCGGTTTCGACGCCGCCGGACCCGATCAGCAGCGCCAGCAACACGTTGAGCGCGTTGAAGCACACGTGCATGGTGATGGGCACGCCGACGCGTTTGGTGCGTTCGTACCCGACGCCGCAGGTGATCCCGACCATCAGGATCGGCAGCAGGGCGTGCCACGGGACGGGGTGGTCGCCCACCCGGTGCATGAGCGCGAACCCGATGGATGTCGCGATGATCGCGACCCAGGGGCTCTTGGTGATCTTGATCAGGGCGCTCTGCAAGAACACGCGGTAGATCAGCTCTTCGACGATCGGGGCGCCGAACACCGCGCCCGCGATCAGGGCCCATGACCACGCGTTCTTCGGGTCGTTGACGATTTGCTCGAGCACGGGGTGCGAGATCTGCGGCGGGCCCTGGCCCGAGTTGACCTGCGTGTACAACGCCACGGCCGCCATGCCCGCCAACCCGATCAGGGGGTACGCCAGCAGGAAGCAGCCGAACCCGACCGGGATGTCCAGCCCGCCCATCGACATGCCCGCGTCTGGCGCGCTGCGCTTGAGGATGAACAGCATCCCCAGCCCGGCGACGATGCCGAGCAGGTAACCGGTGAGCGTGACGATGATCGCCTGTTGATCGGCGTCGTACGGGCTCCGATCGAGCCAGCCGGTTGATCTGAAAATCGCCGCGGCCGAGAGCATCGCCAGGAGAACCACGAACGCGGCGAACAGCCAGACCGGGGCCGGCATCGGGGACAGGTCCCGCGCGCCCGCCTTGGCGAACCCGCCCGGCTGGAGCAGCCCGCCCGCGAAGAGCAGGGCGATCACCAGGACCGTCGAGATCAGGAAGATCCAGAGCTGGTACCGCTGGGCCTGCTCGACGACCTCCTCGACCCGCATATCGGTGACCGGCTCGGCGTCCACCGCCTGGGCCAGGGTGATCACCTGATCGAGCGTCTCCGCTCCCTGCACGGGGGCGGCGACCCCGGCGACCAGCACGATCAGGAGGGCAACAATCAAGCCGATGCCCGAGCCGCCCGATGACAACCCGGTGAACAACCCCGCCCAGCCAGACCCCGACCGACCCGAGCGATCGGACGCCGACGGGCAGGGCATGCCCGACGCGTTGCGCGAGATCGTCGGGCACAAGATGGAACAGGTCGAACGCCGCAAGGCCGAGATCTCCATGTCCGAACTCGAGGCGATGGTCGCCCAAGCCGAACCACCGCGGAACTTCTTCCGTGCCGTCACCCGCCGACCCGAGGGCGTCCACACCAGCGTGATCGCCGAGGTGAAAAGACGCAGCCCGAGCGCCGGGCTCATTCGGCCCGAATACGAGGGCGAGGCATTCAAGCCGGAAACCATCGCCCGACAATACTTTGACGCTGGCGCATCGGCAATTTCATGCCTGACGGACGAGAAGTTCTTCGGCGGGCATCTGTCCTACATCGAACGCGTCAAAGCCACCATGCCCCTGCCCGTGCTCCGCAAGGACTTCATCATCGACCCGTGGCAGCTCTGGGAGTCCCGCGCCCACGGCGCCGACGCCGTGCTGCTCATCGCGGAGTGCCTGACCGAGTCGATGCTGGTCGACCTGCTGATCCTCTCCCAGCAACTCCAGATGACCGCCCTGCTCGAGGTCCACGACATGGACAACCTGCTCCGGGTCCGCCCCCACGTGGGATTCCCCCACGCGGGCTACGGGCTCCTGGGCATCAACAACCGCAACCTCCGCGCGATGACCACCGACCTGAACCACACGCTCCGCCTGGTCGATTTGGTTGAGGACACAAAGATCCTCGTCTCCGAATCGGGCATCAAAACCCCCGACGACCTGGCCAGGCTCCGAACGCACGGCGTCCGCACCGTCCTCGTCGGCGAGCACCTCATGCGGCAAGAGCATCCGGGCGACGCCCTCAGGGCCCTGCTCAAGCCCACCCTGGGCCCGGTGGATTGACACCCGGATCAGGCACCGACGGATCGCGGATCCGGGCCCGAAACAGCCCCGATCGCCCCGTTTTCGTGCAACATCCGCCCCGTCGGCCGCGTTGTCTACCCTGGGCGATCACACCTAGAACACCCATGCCGCGCCGATCCGGCCCGTACCCATCAAACCTGATCCCATATAGCCAGCACCCATCGAGCCCGCACCACGCTGGGCACCAGAGGAGACCACGATGACCCGCACCAACCGCCTCGCCTCGCTGTGCCTGCTGGCAGCCCTGGCTACCGGCTCGGCATCCGCCCAACTCGCGGTGCAGCCCGTCGAGGAAACACCCGCCGAGCCCGCTTCCACAATCGAGGATGGCACCCGGGCGACCCTCGACGCCGCCACCAAAGCCCTCGCGTCCAGCGCGGGATTCGGCACGCAGTTCCGCATGCTCGGCGAGGGCTCGGACCTGATCAAATCGACCATGCCCTCGATGTCCGGGCGCTTCGTCTTCGGCAGCACCGACGACGGGCGGCTCATCCACATGATGGGCGAAGCCAAGGACACCGCCGACTCGGACTCGTACGCGTTCGACTTCACGCGCTCGCAGTCGAAGATCGCATGGACCGACGACGCCAAGCAGACCGTGTTCGTGCGTCGCGCCAAGCCCGAGCCGCGCGCCATGCCCGGCGCGGCCCGGATGGTCCTGATCACCGACATCCTCGAAGACGAGCCCTTCAAAGCCGCGCTCGCGCGGGCCGAGTCGGTCGTCAGCGAAGGGGTCACATCCGTCGCGGGCGTGCCGTGCGAGGTCGTGCTGATGACCCTCCGCAAGAACTCGGGCGTGAGCCACACGGGCGAGCGGTGGTACATCGCCCACAGCGACAACCTGCCCCGGCGCTTCGAGCAGATCACCGACGCAGGCATGATCAAGTTCTCGCTGATCATCGAGTTCAGCGGCCTGGTCGCCGGGCCTCAAGCCCCCGCCATGCTCGATGTCCGCCGCCCAGAAAACTACAGCGTCGACGACCAGACTGCCGCGGACACCCAGGCCACGCCGACCGCCAACCCGGTCCGCGCCGCCCCGGGCAGGATCACCAAGCAAGAGAACGCTGCACCGGTGACCGCCAAGCCCACGCCCGTCCGACGCCCGGCCCCCATGTTCGCGTTCACCGACGAAGGCGGCGCAGCGATTGATAACACCAGCCAGATGGGACGCGTCAGCGTGCTGTACTTCTGGGGCACCTGGTGCGTGCCGTGCCGTACGGTCTCGCCCGAGATCTCGAAGATCGCCGAGCGATTCGGCGGGCAGGACGTTGACGTGTTCGGCGTCGCCGTCCGCGAGCGCGACCCCGACGCCGCCCGCTCGTATGTCGCCGACAAAGACTACAAGCACCGCCTGGTGCTCGGCGCCGACATCTCGGCCGGCGCGTTCCGCGTGCGCGTCTATCCCACCGTGGTCGTGATCGACAAGTCTGGGCGGATCGCCTACGCGGGCTCGCCCGGGCGTGAGCGCTCCGCGACCGACCTGGCCGGCGAAGTCGCCGCCGCAGTGCAAGACGCGCTCGGCGAGGGGTGAGCCCTAGCCGAATGAGCAACGTTTCGCTCATCATCCGATTGATTCAGAACACACGCATGGACTGCGAGAGCCGGGCTCATCCGACACGCGGCACTCGCCCACACTCTGGGCATTCCTGCAGCATCTCCAAGCCGGTCCGGTCGTAACCGCATCCCCGACAGTGCCCGTCACGAAGCTTGGGGTACTCCGATTTGTGGACCCCCATCAAACCGACTTTCGCACCGGCCATCTTCAGCATGCTCGTGGCCTGCGAACTTCCGACAAGTAGAATCACGAGGTTGATGAGCGGAATCAACATAAGTGGTATGTACAGGATCCGTAGCAATAACGAAGTCTGCATCGCTCCGAACAATCTAATCAGCTGGACCAACCCAACCAACTGCGCCAGCAACTGGAACGCAAACAAAACAAGGCTTGCCACCGGGGATACCCCCGCGGCGCCGATGGCGATCGGATAAGACAATATCGCGACGAGCACGATCCACAACAACTCTCGCTGACGCTTGGCGACGGCGATGAGATTGAGCTCTTCCACTTTGTCGATGTGCATGTACCGCCCTTGTAGAACAAATCACAGATCTCGTCCACTAGGCTCGATCGTGTGAAGTATATAATAGGCAAAAGCGAACCCACTGCCGATTCGCCGCTCTAAGCGCTGCCACGCTTGGCCAAAATCGCCGCCTGCGCCGCGGCCAGCCTGGCGATCGGCACACGGAAGGGCGAACAACTCACATAGTCCAGCCCCGCGTCGTGGCAGAAGCGGACCGACGCCGGGTCACCACCGTGCTCGCCGCAGATGCCGAGTTTGAGCTTCGGATTGGTCGCGCGCCCGCCGGCGATCGACATCTTCACCAACTCGCCCACGCCCGAGCGGTCGATGCTCTGGAACGGATCGACGGTGAGGATCTCGTGGCGGAGGTAGTCGGGCAGGAACCGGTTCACGTCGTCGCGTGAGTAGCCGAAAGTCATCTGCGTCAGGTCGTTGGTGCCAAAGCTGAAGAAATCGGCATGGCGTGCGATCTCTCCGCTCGTCACCGCGGCGCGCGGCACCTCGATCATCGTCCCGATCTTGATATCCAGCTTCCGACGCGTGCCCCGCTCCTTCTTGACCCGATCGATCACCTCGACCGTGTACCCCCGCAGCAACTCCAGCTCGGAATCCAAGCCGACCAGCGGGATCATGATCTCCGGCACGGCCTTGATCTTCTGATCGGCGCAGTCGAGCGCCGCTTCGACGATCGCACGCACCTGCATCGCGAGGATCTCGGGGTAGGTGATCGCCAGGCGGCAGCCGCGGTGCCCGAGCATTGGGTTCGATTCGCCCAGCAGGGTCACCCGCCGACGGATCACGCCGACATCGACACCCATCTCGCGGGCGAGATCGCGCATGGTGTCCTCTTCGTGCGGCAGGAACTCGTGCAGGGGCGGGTCGAGCAGGCGGATCGTGACCGGCAGCCCCTTCATGGCCGTGAAGATGCCGACGAAGTCCTCTCGTTGGAACGGGAGCAGGCGGGCGAGCGCTTCCTCGCGGTCCGCCCGGTTGTCGGCCAGGATCATCTCGCGCATCGTGCCGATCCGGTCCGCGTCGAAGAACATGTGCTCGGTCCGCGTCAGCCCGATGCCCTCGGCCCCGAACTCGCGGGCCCGGGCCGCATCTGCGGGAGCATCGGCGTTCGTGCGCACGCCGAGCGTCCGGTGCTTGTCGGCCCACCGCATGACCCGCGCGAAGTCGCCCGAGAGCTCGGGGTCGATGGTCGCGACCTGGCCCGCCATCACCTCGCCTGTTGATCCATCGATCGATATCCGGTTGCTGCGCCCGAACGTGCGCCCGCCGACCATAAACACGCCCTGCGCCTCGTCGATGTGGATCTCGCCCGCGCCCGCGACGCAGCACTTGCCCCAGCCGCGCGCCACCACCGCCGCGTGGCTGGTCATCCCGCCCGTGCTCGTCAGAACCCCGGCCGCGGCGTGCATGCCGTCCACGTCCTCCGGGCTCGTCTCGCGCCGGAGCAGGATCACCTTCTCGCCGGCGTGGGCCCGGTCCACCGCTTCGCTGGCCGTGAACGCGGGATAGCCCGACGCCGCACCGGGCGACGCGGGAAGCCCCGTAGCCAGCGTGTCCGCGCCCGCCCGGGCCGCGGGATCGAAGCGGGGCAGGAGCAGCTGCTCGAGATCTCGGGCCGGGATCCGCAAGAGAGCTTCCTCTTCGGTGATCAGCTTCTCTTTCACCATATCGCAGGCGACCTTCACCGCGGCCGCCCCGGTGCGCTTGCCCGTGCGCGTCTGGAGCATGAACAACTCACCGCGCTCGATGGTGAACTCGATGTCCTGCATGTTGCGCGTGTGGCGTTCGAGCGTTGTCTTGATGTCCAGCAACTGGGCGTAGACGTCCTTATTCCACGCCGGCAGGCGGTCGATAGGCTCGGGCGTGCGGATGCCGGCCACGACATCTTCGCCCTGGGCGTTGATCAAGAACTCGCCATAGAACGTGTTCTCGCCCGTGGACGGGTTGCGGGTGAACGCGACCCCGGTGCCGCAGTCGTCGCCCATGTTGCCAAAGACCATGGATTGCACGTTGCACGCAGTGCCGTTGAAACCCGTGACGCCCTCGATGCGCCGATAGCTGATCGCCTTGTCGCTCATCCAGCTCTCGAACACCGCCCGGATCGCCATCTCGAGCTGGACCATCGGTCTCTGCGGGAACTCCTTGCCGCATCGCTCGCGGTAGACAACCTTCGAACGGTCGCAGAGCTGTTTCAACCCGTCCGCGGGCACGTCGGTGTCGTGCGACACGCCGAACTTGGCTTTCACACCGTCGAGCTCCCGCTCGAAGTGGTGCATGTCGATGCCCATCACCACGTCCCCGAACATCGCGATCAGGCGCCGGTAGGCGTCGTACGCGAAACGCTCATTCCCGGTGGCCCGTGCCAACCCCGCGGTGCTCGCGTCGGTCAGCCCGAGATTGAGGATCGTGTCCATCATGCCCGGCATCGAGACGCCCGCCCCGGAGCGAACCGAGACCAGCAGCGGGTCCTTCTTGTCGCCGAACCCTTTGCCGCGCTGCTTCTCCAGCTCGTCCATCTGTGACGCGACATCACGCATCAATGCCTTGGGCAGACGCTTGCCGCCCTTGTGGTAGGTGGCGCACGTGTCGGTCGTGATGGTGAACCCAGGCGGGACGGGCAGCCCGATGCTGGTCATCTCGGCCAGGTTGGCGCCCTTGCCGCCCAGCAGCTCGCGCATCGAGGCGTCGCCCTCGGTCTTGCGCCCGAACGCGTAGATCAGCTTGCCGGGGATCACACGCCTCTTGCGCGCGCCTCCCTTGCGGGCGGTCTTCTTGCGGCTCGTCGCCTTGACCGCCCGGCGGACACGCTTGCGCCCGGCGTGGACCTTGTTCTTGGACGTGGCCTTCTTTGAGACCCGCTTGCGGGCCGGCTTGGTCGGGGTCTTCTTGGGCGTGCGCTTGGGCGACTTCTTGGCCGTCTTCTTGACCGACTTCTTGGCGGCTTTCTTGGCGATCTTCTTGCTGGGCTTCTTCTTGGCCATCGGGCGTCCCTCCTCTCAGGCCGGTCCCCCGGCACTCCGATCAGTCTCGCACGAACTAGGCCCACCCGCACGCGGTAGCATCGACCATCAGCACCCGCCCAGACCAACCAGCCCCGCAACCACCCAGCGGTCACGCCGTCGCCCCGGGTGACCCGTGCCCCCGGGCGGTCATGGGCGTCCAAACGCTGGCACCGGGCAACGACCGGGCCTGGAACGCGGCGCTCGGGGCGGACCGCGCCGGGCACGGACGCCTGATCCTCGTACCCTACGGCGCCGCGGGCACCTTCGAGCCCGCGATCGAGCGCACGCCCGGATTGATAGCCGACCCCCACGACGCCATCGTCGTGCAGGATCTGGGAAAGCCCATTCCAGCGAAGATCGTCGCCCGGGCTGGCTCCGGGCCGAGTGAGGCTCCCTTCCGGGTCGGCCCGGTCACGCCCGCGTGGTCGCGCGCCGGATTTGTCGCCGGCGTCGGGCGCGTGCTCGACCTGATCCGGGCCGGCGACGCCTACCAAGTCAACCTCAGCCACCGCCTCCGCGCCCCCTTCACCGGCGACGCGCTCGCGTTCGCGGCCCCCTTGCTCGCCTCGGCGCGCCCCGAGTTCGGGGGCTTTTTCTGCTACGACGAGGCGGGCCCGAACCCCGCCCGCCACGCCATCATCTCGCTCTCGCCCGAGCTCTTCTTCGACTACGACCCCGAGACCCGGATCATCCGCACCAAGCCAATGAAGGGCACGCGCCCGATCGCGGGCGACCCCGATGAACTCAGGGGAGCCGAGAAAGACCGCGCCGAACTGAACATGATCGTCGATCTGATGCGCAACGACCTCGGGCGCGTCGCCACGCCCGGCACCGTCCGCGTCTCGCGCCCGCGCGACATCGACGCCCACGCCGACTCGGTATGGCAGGCGACCGCGACCGTCGAGGCCCGACTCCGCGACGATCTCACGCCCGCCCACCTGCTCGCGGCCTGCTTCCCGCCCGGGTCGGTGACCGGCGCCCCCAAGGTCCGGGCCGCCCAGATCATCCGCCAGCTCGAGCCCCACCCACGCGGCCCGTACTGCGGCTCGCTGATCCGCGTCCATCCCGACGGACGCCTCACCGCATCGGTCCTCATCCGCACCGCCCACATCGTCGGCGCGCCCGATCCGGCCGACCCGCACGCGTTCCTCGATGCCGAGCTGCGCTACCACGCCGGCGCGGGCATCGTCGCCGACTCGGACCCCGACGCCGAATGGAACGAGACCATGACCAAAGCGGGCGTGCTGCTCGACGCGCTGGACCAGCCGCCCGTCGGCGCCGGTTCCGATGCTCACCCCGAGCCTTGCTCGGGGTGATCGACCCAAGGCGACGCGCACGACTTGCGCACAGGGCTCCAACACGTTGCATATTCGGATGTTGCGTTGATCGAGAACCCCCCGAGCGCCGATCCTCCGATCCCGGGCGGACCCGATATCCAAGCCGCCGCCCGAGGAGCCGGTCATATGCCAGAACCAGACCGATGTGAACCCAAGCCGCTCGCACCCACGCCGGGCTCGCTGACGCCCGCCGGCGCTGAGCGCAGGCAGTTCCCCCGGATCGACACCGAGATCTCCTGCAAGGTCCGGCGCGACGCACGCACCGTGTTCAGCCCGGGGCGCACCCTCAACCTCTCGCCCAGCGGGGCGGCGCTGACCATCCGGGCCCCACGACGGGCCAGGGTCGGCGAGCGGATCGCCGTCGCCTTCGAGCACGCCCGCTGCCCGATCACCCGGGCCGCCCACATGATCACGGCCACCGTCGTCCGCGCCGAGCCGGCCGATCCCGCCAACCCCGACGATGAGTCCCAACGCATCGGGCTGGCGTTCGACACCAACCAGTTCGGCCTGGGCGCCTTCGAACGCCCCGAAGCGGCCTAAGAACACGCATCGCTGGCTTTGTGCGAACCCGCCGACCCTCCGAAACCTAGGATCCACCAGGATTTGGGTGTTTTTGGAGGGCCCTGCATGCTTTGGCAACCGTCGCTGCCCGAGTCGTACATCGCGATGACCGACGCCGAGCTGTCCGAGCGCATCCGCGCCCGGCGGGAGCAACTCGGCCATCGCCTAGTCATCCTCGGGCACCACTACCAGACCGACGAGGTCGTTCGCCACGCGGACTTCCTGGGCGACTCGCTCAAGCTCTCGCAGCTGGCTGCGTCGGTCGTTGCCGAACGGGCCGACGCGGGCACGCCCGTCGAGCACATCGTGTTCTGCGGCGTCCATTTCATGGCCGAGACCGCCGACATGCTCACGCCCGACACCGTGGGCGTCATCCTGCCCGACCTCTCCGCGGGCTGCTCGATGGCCGACATGGCAACCTATGACGACACCGTCGAAGCCTGGGACCTCATCCACGCCTCGCTCAAGCAGACCGGCTGGACCGGGCGGATCGTCCCGATCACCTACGTCAACTCCTCGGCCGCGATCAAAGCCTTCGTCGGTGCGCACGGCGGCGCGTGCTGCACGTCCTCCAACGCCGACCAGGTCTTCGAGTGGGCGATGAACGGCGGCACCGAACCCCGTAAAGCGGACGAAGACGGCAGCCCGGAGGACATCAAGATCCTGTTTCTGCCCGACCAGCACCTCGGGCGCAACACGGCTTCCAAGTTTGGGCTCGACGTGAACACACAGACTTGTGTCTACGACCCGCGGCGCGCGCACAAGGGCGAGCCGCTGGGCGGTGCGTCCGCGTTTGAGTTACACAACGCCGTAACTATTTTGTGGGCAGGGCACTGCAGCGTTCACAAGCTATTCCGCCCCGAACACTGCGACGACATCCGTGCGTCCGAGAAGGATCTGGCTGCGTCCGAGAAGACCACAATCCTTGTGCACCCCGAGTGCAGCAAGGAGGTCGTGGACAAGTCGGATCTTTCCGGTTCGACCGAGTTCATCATCAACCAGCTGCGCGACGCGCCGCCCGGGAGCCGGTGGGCCGTGGGCACCGAGGTGCACCTCGTCGCCCGCATGGCCCGGGAGTGCGCGGAGCGGGACGTGCACGTCCGCATCCTCTCGGACTGCCAGTGCCTGTGCACGACGATGTCGCGCATCGACCAGCCGCACATGCTGTGGGTGCTCGACGGTCTCTGCGGCGTCGGCACGACCAAGGACCAGGCGACGGACCACCCAGGGGGAACGCCCAAGGCGCGCAACATCATCCGAGTCCATCCGGAAGTCCGCGAATCCGCCCTGCTGGCGCTCGATCGGATGCTCGAGCACACCGGCGTGGGCACGCTCAAGGACTAGGGGTCACGCATGCCGCTCGTTGAGATCATCGCCCTGGCGCAGCCGACCGAGGTCGACATCCCGACCGTGCTCGATCGCGTGGCCCTTGCGACGGCCTCGGCGATGGGCTGCGACCCCGGCGCGGTGTGGGTCACCTGGCGGACCCTCGAACCCGGGCACTACTCGGTCCGCGGGGAGACTCCCGAGGCCCAGCCGCGCGGCAGCCACGATCCGATCGCGCGGATCAGCGCGTTCTACGGGCGGTCCGAAGAGACGATCGCGGGCACGCTGGAAGCGATCGCCCGCAGCCTCGCGGGCTCGCTGGGCCTTGACGCGTCCTGCGTCTTCGTGGTCTATGACGAGATCGCACCGGGTCGTGTCTTCACGGGCGGCGCGGTCCGCACCTGACTCACATCGGCTTGCGGGTCACGCACACCTCGATGTACTCGGCACGGACGCCGTTCGAGAGATCGTCGATGTACACCAGCGTGGTGTGCAAGCCGCACGCCCGGTGGATGTGCTCTGCGATATCCCAGCCCCAGTGCATCGTGACCAGCGAGCCCTTCTCGTCGATCGGGTTCCCGTGGTACTCGGCCTCCTGGTGATAGACGATCTCGCCCGCGTCATCGAGGCTGGCCCACACCTCGCTTGGCTTGTCCTTGTTCACCAACGGCGTGGTGAAAATGTGCGCGCCGCCCGGACGCAGGGTCCGCGCGATCTCCTTGAACGCCGCCGCTGGGTCGAAGACGTGCTCGAACACGTCCTGCGAGATCACGAGGTCGAACGACTCGTCATCGAATGTCTGGCGTTCGAGATCCTCGCAGCGCCAGCCTGTCATCGGCACCGTCGCGCCCAGTTCGGTCTTGGGGTCGTAGTGGGTGCCGATGTAGTCTTTGCATTCCTTGTGCAGTTTGACGCTCGCGCCCCGGTAGCCCGGCGAGGACTCGTGGATCCGCAGGTCTCGCCAGCCCGGATACCAACGGTCGATCGTCAGCATGATCGCCCGCTCACGCGGGATGCACCGGCAGTGCTCGCACAGCAGGTGGTCGCGGAACCAGTCGTACTTGGCGCGGAACGTGCCCGCACGATCGCAGCACGGGCATACGCCTTCGGTCTCCAACACGAAGGGGCCTTTCTTGTCCAAGGTCGCCGTCATGACTCGCCTCCTAGCTTCGTATGCAATGGCTTTGATCCGGTTGATGAGGAGCCCCTCGACGCTCGGGCGCCCGAACGAGAACTAGTTCGCGACGATATTCACCATCTTGCCGGGCACCACGATCACCTTGCGGACCGTCTTGCCCTCGAGCAGTTCCGCGATCTTCGCGTCGCCCAACGCGGCCGCCTCCAGCGCCTTGGGGTCCGCGCCCGACGCAACCGTGATGCGCGAACGCAGCTTGCCCATGATCTGCACCGGGATCTCGATCTCGTCATCGACCAGCATCGCGTCGTCGTATCCCGGCCACTCGGCGAGCGAAACCGACATGCCCGGGTTGTCCGTGTGCTCACCCAATCGCGACCACAGTTCCTCGCCAACGTGCGGCACGAACGGCGCCAGCACGCGAACGAACCGGTGCATCTGATCGCGAGAAAGCGCCTCCGCGTCGTTGACGAACTCGAACACGCCCGCGATCGCGGTATTGAAACTCAGACGCTCGATGTCCGAGCCGGCCCTGGCGATCAAGCGGTGCAATCGCTTCTCGGTATCCGGGTCGGGCGTGTCGGCCAGACGCAGCGTGCCGTCCTCGCCGATGCACAGGCGCCAGATCTTCTGCAACAGGCGGTGCAGCCCGATGATGTCGCGCGTGTTCCAGGGCTTGCTCGCTTCGAGCGGGCCCATGTACATCTCGTACAGGCGGAACGTGTCCGCGCCGTAGTCGGCGATCACGTCGTCGGGGTTGACCACGTTCTTGAGGCTCTTGGACATCTTCGCGGTGATCTGGCTGACGCGCTCGCCGGTGGCGATCTCGGTGTACTCGGGCTTCTCGTCCGAGCCGCGGTTCTCGACCTGGTCGATCGGCACCAGCGACTTGTCGCTGCGCTGGTAGGCGAAACTGGTGATCAGCCCCTGGTGGAACATCTTCTCGAACGGCTCGGGCGTGGTCACCTCGCCCAGGTCGAACAGCACCTTGTGCCAGAACCGGGCGTAGAGCAGGTGCAGCACCGCGTGCTCGGACCCGCCCACATACAGGTCCACCCCGCCCAAGCGTCCGTCGCCTTGGCCCTGGCCCCGCCCCATCCAGTACGACTCGGCATCGCGCGACACGAAGCGATCCGCGTTCCTCGGGTCGCAGTAGCGCAGGTAATACCAGCAACTCCCCGCCCACCCGGGCATGGTGTTGGTCTCGCGCCGGACCGGCGCGTCCGGGTCAAGACCTACCGCCCCGACCGCGCCCGCGGTGGTCTGCACCCAGTCCGTCGCCTTGCCGAGCAAGGGCGTCGGCTCGTCGCTCTCGACGGGCTGGTAGTCCGTCAGCGGCGGGAGCAGCACCGGCAGCGAATCGAACGACACCGCGTGGTGCTGCCCGCGCCCGTCGAACACGATCGGGAACGGCTCGCCCCAGTACCGCTGCCGACTGAACAGCCAGTCGCGCAGGCGGTAGTTGATCCGCTTGGCGCCGATCTGCCGCTCGCCCATCCATTCGAACATCTTCGCCTTGGCGTCATCGACGCCCAGCCCGTCCAGAAACCCCGAGTTGATCGCCGGGCCGTCGCCGAGGTACGCGTCGCCATCGAAGCCCTCGGTCGGCTGCACCGTCCGGATGATCGGCAGGTCGAACGCCTTGGCGAACTCCCAGTCGCGTTGGTCCTGCCCGGGCACGGCCATGATCGCGCCCGTGCCGTAGCCCATCAGCACGTAGTCGCTGGTCCACACCGGGATCGGCTCGTTGGTCACCGGGTTGAGCACCGTCCGCCCGGTGAACACGCCCGACTTTTCCTTCGATTCCTGGCGCTCCACGTCGGCTGTGTTGCGGGCACGCTCGACGTACTCGCGCAGCGCATCTTCGTCCACGCCGGGTGGGACCAGCTCCATCGCCATCTCGACCAGCGGGTGCTCGGGCGCCACGACCATGTAGGTCGCGCCGAACATCGTGTCCGGGCGCGTCGTGAACACACGCAGCGACTCGCCCGACGCCTCTCCCCGCAGGTCGAGCAGCGGGAAGTCGATCTCGGCGCCCTCGGACCGCCCGATCCACTCGGACTGCTGGGTCTTGGTCGAGTTGGGCCAGTCGAGCGGACCGAGGTCCTCGAGCAGGCGCTCGGAGTACGCCGTGATACGGAACATCCACTGACGTAGCGGCTTGCGCATCACAGGGAACCCGCCCCGCTCGGAACGCCCGTCGATGACTTCTTCGTTGGCCAGGGCCGTGCCCAGCTTGGGGCACCAGTTGACCGTCTGCTGGCTCAGGTAGGCCAGGCGGTACGAATCGATGATCGCCGTCCGGGTCTCGTTGTCGAGCCCTTCCCACGCGCCCGCGTCGGTCCCGTCGGGCAGGTCGCCCGCGCCGGTGTACTCCGCGGCGTTCGGGTTCAGGCGCACCGAGCGCGACCCCGATTCAAACTCGCCCACCAACTCGTCGATGTGGCGGGCCTTGCCCCGCCCGCCCTCGGCAGCCGGGTCGAACCACGCGTGGTACATCTTCAGGAAGATCCACTGCGTCCACTTGTAATAGTCCGGGTCGATCGTGCCGAACTCGCGCGACCAGTCGTAGCTGAACCCGAACCGCTTGAGCTGGCGCCGGAAGTTGTCGATCGCCTCGCGCGTCGTGATCTCGGGGTGCACCCCGGTCTGGATCGCGTACTGCTCGGCAGGCAACCCGAACGCGTCCCAGCCCATCGGGCGCAGCACGTTGAAGCCCTGCATCCGCTTGTACCGGCAGATGATGTCTGTCGCGGTGTACCCCTCGGGGTGCCCGACGTGCAGACCAGATCCGGACGGATAGGGGAACATGTCCAGGCAGTAGTACTTGGGGCGGGCGGCGTCGAAGCCGGGCTCGCCCGGGTTGGGCTGTGTGAACACGCCCTGCTCGTCCCACCACGCCTGCCAACGCGTCTCGATCGATTCGGCAACGCCCGCGTCGTAGCGGTTCTTGGGAACGGCGGCGGTGTTAGTTGTCTCGGTCATGGGCCGGGTCCTGCGGTTTGCCCGGTCGGGCGTGAGGTAGTTCAACTTCGATCTGGTCGGTCGTCGAAAAAAGCCCCGCCGACGCGGGGCCCGTGCTCATGAACGAGTGTGGGCGCGCGTCAGCCGAACGGGTGCGCGCGCGAAAGCCGCGAGATGGTCCCTCCCGCGGGAAAATGCGAGATCGTCGTGTCTGCGGGCGATGCGTGCATGGAGCGGAGTATAACACCAGATCCCGCCCCCGCCGACCGCTCTGGGCCCAGTCGGGGTCCATTCGGAGCCCGCCCGGGGGACCGCACAGAGCCCCACACCGATCCACGCTGCCAGCCCGATCAGGGCGTGAAGACGATCGCCCGCCCGCGCAGCAGGACCCGGTGGACCGGGCGCGTTGCGTACGCCGCCCCGCCGGGGCGTTGGAGATTGGAGTCGTCCGAGCCGAAGGTCCCCGCCTGCATCGCGCCGCCCGCGACCTCGACCACCTCGGACTCGTCGATGATCACCGCGTCGGCACCCACCGAGGCACCCTGGCGACGCAGCGTCCGCTCGGCCCGGGCCCGGGCGTCCTGGATCTGGCCCTCGAACCGGGCCTCGCCCGCCGATCGCACCAGCCCGACCACGCGGAACGCGCGTCCGGGCTCTTGGCGCATCAACGCGACTTCTTCTGCGTCCCCGGCTTCGCCCAGTGCCATCACTGTCACGCCAGGCGCGGGACGCACCCCGCCCGAACTGGATTGACATCCGACCAGTCCCACCATCATCGACAACGTGCCCAGCACAAGCAGCCCCATCCGCATCATGGCCCACCTCCGACAGGGGTGTCTGTTTGGTCCGCATCCGAGTCGTCATCGTCTGCTTCGGTCTGCTCCGGCGGTGTTACGTGCGTGAACGAATAATCGACTGAGTCGTTCGTAGAGCCTATCCGGTTCCTTGGGTTCGTTGCGCCGCCGTGATCGACGCCGTCTGCACCGACGCTGTAGAGCAAGAACCCGCCAGCGGGCGTCTCGGCAGCCGCATCGAGCACGCGATACACGAAACGCCCGTCGGGTGCGAAACCGTCGGCGGGCAGTTCGTCGATGTACGCGGGCACCAGCGCGTCGAGCGTGTCGGGATACGCCCCGTGCTCGACGCGGTGGCGTTGCAGTGCAATCAGCAGCACGGTGCCGTCGCGTTCCATGTCGAGCGCCGCGAACTGGATCCACAGTCGCCCGATCGCCGGCATCAGCATGTCGAGCGCCGCCCGACGCACCGCGAAAACCCCGCCTTCATCCAGTCGTGTCGCCAACGCCTCGACCCGGGCGCTTGCGTCGGGATCATCGGCCGCCGCCGCGGCGTCGGCCATGAATCGTTCGAAATCCCCGATCTGCGCCCGCGACTGCTGCGGCCAGCTGCTCCGGGCGATCTCGGCGACGAAGGGCAGCCCCAGCGCTGCTTCTATGCCGAACACCCAATCCGGATCGCCCGACGCGATCTCGCCCACCGCGCGCTGTAACTCCGACAATCCCGCCTCGTCGCGGACCGGCGATTCGATCAGCCCGTCGCGCACCGATTGCAGCGCGTCCGTGATGATCGAAACCTCGAGCAAGAATCCGATGATCGTCCCGGAACCCTTCAGCGGGTTGCGCAGCCCCTCGGCCCGGCGCACCCACGCCGCCGCCTCGCCCAATCGCTCGCCCACCATCGCGTCGGCAAGGCGTGGCTTGATCAGTTCCAACCAAACTTCGCGTGTGTCGCCTGTGTCATCTAGCAATAGCTCGAACTGGTCGTACGAGGGGTAAATCTCGTACAAAGGTGTGACAAGGTCGATGCCGGCGAGTTCGTCGAGCGTCTCGGCGAGGAGGGCCTCTTCGGACGCGTCGAGTGCGGCACCGCCGTCCGCCAACCGATCCGACCACCGACCGAGCACGCTGTGCGTGTCCAGCCACACATCCCAGTTTTCGCCGCGTGTGCGCCCAGACGCCTCCAGGCGATCCTCCAGCCACACGTTCCATGCTTCCGGGCTCTTCGGGTACGGATCGGTCGTGCTGGCACGCACCCAGATCCCCACCCCGACCAACAGCCCGAGCAGCAGCAACAGCACGACACCCAGGCTGACCTTCGTGTGTTTCTTCACGCGCTGTCCTCTCAGAAACAGCCGCTCATGCCCGAGCGGCGACGCCGTGCTTGGCGTCGAACATGCCCTTGGCTTCGCCCGCGAGGTAGAAGCTGCCGATCACCAGGATGATGTCGTGCTTGCCGGCGCTGCGTGCCGCGGCGTTGATCGCTTCTTTCAGGGCCGGGAAACTCAACGCCATCGGCGCGTCGCCCACCTCGGCGAACACCGTCGCCAGCCGCTCGGGCTCGGCCGCCCGTGGGTTCAGCGACGATTTGGTGAAGATCACCTTGTCGGCGCCGCGGACGAGTTCGCCCAGCATCCCGTCGATGTCCTTGTCGACCGCGCACCCGAACACGACCACCATCGAGTCGTACCGCATGTGCGCCCCGGCCGCCCGCAGCGAGGCTCGCACGCTCTCGGGCGTGTGCGCGCCGTCCACCACCACGCGGGGCTGGTCGAACACCTGCTCGAGTCGCCCGCGCCTCGGCGTGTGCTCCAAGCCCGCGGCCACCGATCGCTCGGGCAGGTCGAAGCCCATCCCACGCAGCTCGCACAGGATCGCCAAAGCCAGCCCGCAGTTAGGGGCCTGATGCTCGCCCAGCAGCGGCACGGACAGGTGCTCGAAGCCCACGCCCTCCTCGCCGATGCACACCTTCGGGTGCGGGCCCTTGGCGTAGCCCGACTCGAAGCGGCACGAGTAGATCACGTCACCGCCAAGCACTTTCAGTTCGGTTCCGGTCTCGGCCGCCCGCCGACGGAACACCTCGAGCACCGCGTCTTCCTGAGGCACCGAGACCGCCACGACGCCGGGCTTCATGATCCCGGCCTTCTCGCCCGCGATCTCCTCGAGCGTGTCGCCCAGGATCTCGGTGTGCTCGAGCTGGACCGAAGTCAGCCCCACCACGTCAGGTTTCACCACGTTCGTGCAGTCGAGGCGCCCGCCCAGGCCGACCTCGAGCACCGCGACGTCGACCGCCTGCTCGGCGAACACCACCAACGCCAGCGCCGTGATCACCTCGAAGAAGGTGCAGTGCCCGTGCTCGTCCTCGACCGACTCGGCCGCGTCGCGCACCTTCGCCAGCGCCGCGCCGAACAACTTCGTATCGATCTGCTCGCCGCCCAGCCTGATCCGTTCGCGCACATCCACGAGGTGGGGCGACGTGAACAGCCCGGTGACATACCCGCTCGCCTGCAAGCAGCTGGCGACCATCTCGCACGTCGAGCCCTTGCCCTTCGATCCGGCGACGTGCACTATGCGCAGCCCGAGATGGACATCGCCGAGTGCGCCCATCAGGGCCTGCATCCGCTCGAGTTTCATCGCGTCGGCCGCGATCTTGTCCTGACGGACCCGCTCGAAGTTCGTGCGGCTGTTCAAGAACGCCAGCGCCGCGTCGTGATCCACGAACGGGACGGCATCGATCCACGGCTTTGTAGGGGCTTTCGAAGCGTTGGTCATTCCGCGAGTCTACGCGCAACCCAACAGATCTGTTCTTAAAAATACACCAGAAAAAAAGCCCAAAATCAACTCAGCGCCCGATCACCCCGACCGCGCCGTGCATGAGGCGTTTCATCTCCGCGACCGCGGTGCGCATGCCGACGTACGCCGCCCGCGACACAATTGCGTGCCCGATGTGCAACTCTTCCACGCCCTCGAGCCCCGCTATAGGTGGGGTGTTGTGGTAGTTGAGCGCGTGCCCGGCGTTGAAACGCATGCCAAGCGCTCGCGCCCGTCCGCCCGCGTCGGCCACATCCCGGATCGCATCGATCAGTTCAGAACGGCGCATGTCCCCGCCGCACGCGCCGAACGTGTCCGCGTACGGGCCTGTGTGGATCTCGCACACGTCGAATCCGACCTCCGACGCCGCCTCGGCCTGTCCTTGGTCGGGGTCGATAAACGCGCTGACAATCATCCCCGCTTCCTTCAGGCGGCCCACCGCGTCGCGCATCATCGAACGCTGCCCCGCGACGTCCAGCCCGCCCTCTGTGGTGACCTCCTGACGCCCCTCGGGCACCAGCATCGCGGTGTGCGGGCGCAACCGACAAGCTATCCCCACCATCTCGTCCGTCGGTGCCATCTCCAGGTTCAGCTTCACCTTGACCAAACGACGCAGCAGTTCCACATCCCGGTCCTGGATATGGCGCCGGTCCTCGCGGAGATGGACGGTGATCCCGTCGGCCCCGCCCAGCTCGGCTTCGTGGGCCGCCCGCACCGGGTCGGGCTCGCCCCGGTCCACCTCGGCGCGGTCGCGGTAGCGGGCCTCGCGGAGCGTGGCCACGTGGTCGATGTTCACGCCCAACTGGATCATCTGGCTCATCCCCGATCGTACGCCCCGCCCGCGACCACCGAGAAACCGCCCGCAGACACCCAGAAGACCGATCGTCTCTGCAATTCTTCACATTTATTGATTTTCACTTGAACTTTTCGCATCCTGACCGATACATTATTTAACGTGAGTTCAACAATATCAAACTCGACCCCGGAGCACCCGCTCACCCGCCTGCCCAGGGAGGACCTGGACCTGATCACCGAGCTGGTGCTCCAGTCCGGCTCGCTCAAGGGGCTGGCCGCGTCGTACTCGGTGTCATACCCGACGATCCGGGCCCGACTCGACAAAACGATCGAACGCCTGTCGGGCGTCATCGAGGGCGCCACGCCCGACCCGGTCAGCGACCTGCTCGCCGGGCTGGTCGAGCGGGGCGAACTGAGTCTGTCCGGAGCACGACAACTCCGCGACACGATCCGGGCCCAATCGGACCCGATCGCCGCCCCTGAACAGAACACAGCACGAGAGGAGCGCACCTGATGGAATGGTGGACAGAAGTACAAGCCGGGATGATCGGCGGCATCGTGGGCGGCGGGGTGGGGGGCATCCTGTACGGTGCCATCGGTGGCGGGGTCTGCGGCCCGCTAGCCGGCAAAGGGCTCGCCCGTCGATTCGTCATGGGCTACATCACGGCCTGCGCCGCGCTGGGCGTCGTCCTCCTGGGCATCGGGCTCTACGCGCTGGTGATCGGGCAGCCGTTCCACGTGTGGTTCGTGCCCGTCCAGATCGGGTTGCTCGGCTCGACCCTTGGCATCGGCGGCTACTTCCTATTCCGCCGGATCTATCGCCAGCACGAGCAGCGGACCCTTGCAGCCGAGGAGTTCAGGCGTGCATAAACCGACATTCGTGAGCCTGTGCATTCTGTTGATCAGCGCCTGCCGGGCAATCGCGGGCGATCCGATCGTGCTCGACAACGGGGCACGCCTGATCCTCGAGCCGCTCCCCGGGACCGGTGCGGTCTCGGTCATCGCGCTCTACCAGACCGGGTACGCCGACGATCTGGCGGGCGTCGCCCAGTCGGCCCACCTGGCCGAGCACCTCCGCGTCACGGCGGGCATCGGCGACGAGCCCGCGGGCCAGGCGCAGGCGGCCCTCAACCGCGCGGGCGCGTGCAACGCCGAGACCCTCGCCACGATCACCTACTACGACTACGCCCTGCCCGCCGGCTCGCTCGAACTCGCGCTGCGCTCCGAAGCCCAGCGCCTGACAAGCCTGCGCATCACCGACGCCGACATCGCACGCGAGATCCCCCGCGTCAACGCGGAGGTCCACGCGGTCGTCTCTGCCCCCGGGATCATGCTCGGCAAGTTCGCGTGCATGGCCGGCGCCCAACTCTGGCTCCACCAGCCCGACACAGGCACGATCGACGTCCGCCTGCGCGAAGCGCCCGACGCCGCGACGATGGCGGCATACGTCGCTAGGCACCACAGTCCGTCCGCCCTCACGCTCATGATCGCCGGCGAATTCGACCCCGACCAAGCAACCGAGTTGGCCCGGACACTGATCGCACCGATCGCCAACCCGCCCCAAGCCGTACGTCCCAAACCCGAAACGCCCGACTTCACCGGGCTGCCAGCCGAGCGAAAAGTCGCCTGGGACCTCCCCGCAGTCACTATCTTGGTCGCGTTGCCGACCGACTCTGGCGCCAGCCGGGCCGAAGTCGAATCGGTCGCCGCCCGCGCGTCGTTCGCCCTCAACCAGCGACCCGAGATCGCCTCGGCGTTCTCGTCTGGCCCGACCGTCCGCTCTGGCCCGCTCCCGCTGCTCGTGGGTGTGTGCGTCCGGGCCGACGCCGACCGCGATCGCATCCTCGAACTGGTGCACGAGGCCCTCGATCGCGCGGCGCGTACCACCGCGCCCCAGGCCCGATCCACGGCCGGCATGCTCTACGCACCGATCGAGATGCCCAGCGCCGAACGCATCAACGCGATGGTCGCGGCCCGGGCCCACCCCCGCCCTCTCATGCTGACAGCCCAGATGATGGGCAACGCCCTGCTGCAAAGCTCGCTACGGGGTGCCACTCAGATTGGTGCTGAATCGATCGAGCCCGACAGCGACGACGCACTCGAAGACCGGATTCGCGCGGCTTTAGCCCGGAGCAACCGGCGTGTGCTGATCATCGCGCCTGAGTAGCCCGCTCTTCGCACAGCACGCCCCATACGGCACGCACCACCCAGCTCATCGCGTCCTTGGCCGGCAGCGTCGCCGACGCGATGTGGGGCGTCAGGAGTACGTTGTCCATCATCAACAGCGGATGCTCGACCGGGAGCGGCTCGGGGTCGTGCACATCGAGCAACGCCTGCGCCGCGGGGCGAGCCCGCATGAAATCTGCGCACGCCTGTGCGTCGACAACAAATCCCCGGCTGGTGTTGATGAATATCACGTCTTCCTTCATCGACGCGAACGCATCATGCCCGATCAGGCCCCGGTTCTCGCTGCGTCCGTCGACGTGCACCGTCAACACATCGCTCTCGCGCAGCATCTCTTCACGTGAGACAGAGGTCGCGCCGGATCGTCGGTCCGGATCGATCTCGAGCAGGTCGCAGTAGAGCACGCGCATCCTCAGCGCCGCGCCGAGCGGCGCCATGCGCGAGCCGATGCGACCGAAGCCGTAGACACCGAGCGTTATCCCCGCGAGCTGGCGCGGCGCGACCAGGTCGGCCCGCAGTTCATTCCACGCGTCGGCATCGATCGCGCGGTCGAGCCCGCCCCGCGGGCGGATCGCGTCAAGCATCAGGGCGGTCACAAACTCGACCACCGCATCGGTGTTGGCATCGGGCGTGTGCTCGACGACCACGCCCCGGGCCGCACACGCGTCGAGGTCGATGTTGTCCAGCCCGACGCCCGCCCGCCCGACGACACGCAGCGCCGGCATCGACGCCAGCAGTGCCGCGTCCACGGTTGTGTACGTCCGCACCACCAATCCCTGCGCCGACGCGCGATGGGACTCAAAATCGGGTGTCCCCACCGCCGCGTGGACCACTTCTGCCCGCTCGCCCAGCCACTCCAGGGGCCTCGCGGTCAGCGGCTCGGACACGATCACCTTCGGTCGCTCGCTCATGCCCGATTGTTAGGAAGCCCGGGGCCCAAGCCTGCCCCGGAACCGGCATCGGACGGGAAAATTCAACGTATCCGGCTCCGATTGGCCGATCCTGAATCCGAGCCGGGGATCTCCTCCCCCCGGCACTTGTCAAAACGGGATTCCAGACCGGAGACGGGCACCATGAACAAGACAGACCTGATCGAAGTCGTGGCGTCGCAGCTCGAATCGAGCAAATCCGACGCATCCAAAGCCATCGAAGCCGTCATCGCCGCCATCTCGGACGGGCTGACCAAAGACGAGAAGGTCGCCATCTCGGGCTTCGGCACCTTCACCAAGAAGAAGCGGTCGGCCCGCACCGGGATGAACCCGGCGACCAAGAAGCCGATCCAGATCAACGAATCGACGACATGCTCGTTCCGACCGAGCCAGCAGCTCAAAGAGAACCTGCACGCCCAAGCGGGCTGACCGCCCGGGCGCCCGGCGCGGCGACCGTCGCACGCGGGGCACCAGACCGATCCGTTTCTCAAGCCGAGCCGTCGACGCTCTGTGACCGTGGCATCGACCGCTCGGACCCCAGCGATCCGATAGATCATTCCCTACCCACCCGGCGTGTTGAAAAACCGCCGAAAAGCCCCCGCGAATACGGGGGCTTTCTTTGTATGCACCCTCTGTATGCATGCGACGCAAGTATTGAACCGGTCAGAACGCCAGCTCGGCCAGGTCGATCGCGCGCCCGAGCGCCGCCGCCTTGCTGACCGTTTCCTGATACTCGGCCTCGGCCTGCGAATCGGCCACGATCCCGCCGGCCGCCTGCACGTGGTACATCCATGCGCCGTCCGCGTTCGACTCGTCCCGCTGATCCACGGGCACCACGATCGTGCGCAGCGCCAGGGCCATGTCCATCTCGCCGTCGAGTGACGCCCAGCCCAGACCCCCGCCGTAGGGCCCGCGCCGTACCTTCTCGAGTTCGTCGATGATCTGCATCGCCCGGATCTTGGGCGCCCCCGAGATCGTCCCGACCGGCAGTGTCGCCCGCATCGCGTCCCAGCAGTCCAAGCCGGCCCGCAGCGTGCCCGTCACGGTGGACGAGATGTGCATCACGTGGCTGTAGCGTTCGATCTCCATCACCGAGTCCAGCGACACCGTGCCCGGCTCGGCGACCCGCCCGACGTCGTTGCGCCCCAGGTCCACCAGCATCGAATGCTCTGCGGTCTCCTTCGGGTCGGCCAAGAGGTCCGCTTCGAGCGCTTTGTCCTGCTCGGGCGTCGCCCCGCGCTTGCGCGTCCCCGCCAGCGGGCGGTTGGTCAGGATCATGCCGCCCGCCCCGTCGCGGCGCACCCGGCACAAAATCTCCGGGCTCGACGCGACCAGGATCGCACCGCCGGTCTGCATGTAGACCATGTAGGGCGAGGGGTTCACCGCCCGCAGCGCCCGATACACCTCGAACGGGTCGGCGTCGCTCCGCTTCTCGAAGCGCTGCCCCACCACGACCTGGAAGATATCGCCCGCGCGGATGTATTCCTTGGCCCGCTCGACCATCGCCGCGTGCTCTTGGCGCGTCGTGTTGCTGGGCAGGGGTGTGTGCCCCGTGTCGTCGCTGCGCCCGACCATGCCCGTCGGCAGCGATCGCTCGGTCGCGAGCATCTCGATGACCATCGCGTCCAGCTCGCCGATCGCTTGGTCGTACGCCGCGCCCGCGTCCGCGCCTTGGTCGACGCGCACCGAGCGCACCAGGTGCACCACCCGGTCCACGTGATCGAAGACCGCGACACGGTCGTAGAGCCCCAGGCTCAGCTCGGGCAGGGCCCGATCGTCCGGCGGCGCGTGCTCGGGGCCCAGCTTGCCCGGCTCGACCAGGCGCACCGTGTCGTAGCCCGCGTACCCGAACCAGCCGCCCAGGACACACCCGGGCAGCAGCCCCCGCTCGAGGCTCTGTTTCGGAGTGACCACTTTCCACCCCGCGGTGATCGAGCGGATCAGACCGATCGGATCGGCGCACGCCGTCTGCTCTCTGGTGCCCGCCCGGTGGTCGCGCACGTCGGCATACCCATCCCGGATCGACACCTCGATCGCCGGTCGCGACCCGAGGATCGAATGGCGCCCCTGGCGCTCGCCGCCCTCGACCGATTCGAGCAGGAACGACGTGGCGGTCCGCTCGTCGGGGGCGACCAAGCGTCGATAGGCCAGGATCGGCGTCACAACGTCGGCCAGCACGCGCACGCCCACGGGCACCACGACCGCCGGAGCGCCCGATGCCCGGGCGTCCTCGATAGCTTCCACAAACTCGGCTCGCGTCAGGCTGGGCACGGGCCGACTGTAGGGTCGCGGGCGGATCCGAACGCCCCACGTGCCTTGTTACGACCAGCCTCGCCCGAGCCATCCCACCGATCACCCCCGCGATCGCCAGCCGCGATCGAACCAGCCGACACCCCCCGCCCGTAGAGTGACCCATGCGATCCACCGCCCGAATGTGCCCGCCCGTTGCCCTGCTGCTCTGCGTCGGGGTGGCGTTGGCCCAGCCGGGCGGGACAGGCCTCAGCCCGGACAAGTCTGAGCCCCAGCAATCCCAACCCGAAACAACCCAACCCGAACAGCCTCAGCCCCGCCCCGTCCAGATCACCGACCTGCTCGGACAGGTCCAGCAGGCCAACCCCGGTCGGCGGGCCGGGCTCCGCGCCGACCTGATCCGCCGGACCCAGAAAACCGTGCCCACAGTGGTCCTCGTCGGGGACGCCCGGTCCTACCTCGACGCGATCGCCGGCTGGGAGGGCACGCGGCGCTACCCGGTCCTCTGGGACGACGGCTCGCGCCGCGCGACCGAGGACATCGCACGCTTCGTGCGCGCCTTCGAGCCGACCAGCGTCGTCCGCCACGAAGCACCCGACGACGCCCCGTCCTGGCCCGGCGCACGGGCAGATCGCGAGCGCACGCTCACGCTGGCCGCCGCCCGAGCGTTGTCCGACACCGCCGGCGACTACGAACAGGCCCTCGCATCCATCCGCGATCAGGGGCTCGTCTCCCCCGGCATCGTGCTGACCGATGTCGACGACCCCGCCTGGGTCGGTGCCCTCGCGCTGGGCGCCGCCCGGCTCCAACCGATCGGCTTCATCGATGCGCCCGGCCAGATCTGGCAACCGCTCACCGCGGAGCAAGCCGACGACATCGAACAGGCCGCCCAGGAACTCGCCATCTCCACCGGGCTCACCTGGCTGGCCATGGGCGACCAGATCGACGCCGTCACGCTGTGCGCCAACGTCTCGGTGAAACTCAAGTTCGGCCCGGGCAAATCGGACATCTACGCCACCAGCGCCCGCGTCGGTCGCTCCGGGCCCAACGGCACCGGGACACGCTGGGCGAACACCGGGCAGATCTTCGGCTCCTTCCAGCAGGCCACCTACCGGGCGATGAGCGCCCTGTTCCTCACGCCCAAGGACGCGTTCATCTTCGACGGCTACGAGGACACCGCGCCATGGAACACCTACGACGGCACGCTCGCACGCAGCCACCTCACCAACGCCGGCTACAACGTCCAACTCCACGACACGCCCGGCAACACCGCCGCCGCGTGGACCGCGCTGACCGCACGCCCCGTGCGCGCCGGGCTCATCCTCATCAACACGCACGGCACGCAGTCCATCATCAACCTCCAGCGCGGCAAGGTCCGCTTCGCCGAGTTCCCGCTGCTCGAACTCCCCGCGATCGCGCACGTCGTCCACTCCTTCTCCACCGCCAACCCCGCCAACCCGACCACCGTGGCGGGCTCGATGCTCGACCACGGCGTGTACGCCATGCTCGGCTCCGTCGACGAGCCCTACCTCCAGGCGTTCGTCCCGACACCGGTCGTCGCCCAGCGCCTCCTGGGCGGGTACAACTTCGGCGCGGCTGTCCGCTTCGACGACGCGCCGGTCTGGAAGCTCGCCGTCTTGGGCGACCCCCTCATCACGCTCGGCCCGCCCGGGCAACGCCTCGAATCACCCGACGCCGAACCCATCGATCTCGGGCTCAAGGGCACGCAGACCGACCTCGACGACGAACTCAAAGCCGCCCTGGGCGAGCGTAATTTCGCCGGAGCGGCCCGCGCCCTCACACTGCTCGGTCGAGACCACGACGCCGCCCGCCTCGCCTCGGCCATCATCGACAACCCCGACGCGACCATATCGCCCGAGCACGCCGGCGCCAGCATCCCCGCCCTCTTCCGCGACCGCCGATTCGAGCAGGTCCTCAGTGCTTACGCCAACCTCAACGACGAGCAGCGCGAGGATCCCATGCTGGGCGACTGCTTCTGGTTCAGCGCCAGGTTCTTGGTCAACTCGGCGCGCGACCGCGAGCAGGCCGAGCGCCTTATGCGGGCCTACCAACGCCCCGATTCACGCCTGGCCGACGCCGAGGAGATCGCGCTGCGCATCAGCCGAAGGTCGGTGGAAGAAGCCGTGCTCTTTCTTGAGACGTTCCGCCCGAATCTCACCAAGCAGTGGGAGTACAAAGCCCTCGACGACGCGCTCAACCGCGTCCGTTCGGGCGGTTAATCGCCCGCATCGCCCCGAGGGCCCGCCGCATACCCGCCGCTTCGGATCGAACCGTCGCGCCCGATCTCCGCGAAGATCGCGCCGCGTTCTGACGTGCTCAGCCACACCGCACGCCGGCGCACCGCGTCCCACGCCTCCAGCCCCACCCGGGCTGGCCCCGTCGATTGCAGCACCACGCCCGGCGAAACCCCGTCGACCAGCGCCACCGCCGCCTCGTTGGCGCTGCCATGATGCGGCGCTTCCATCACGTCGGCGCGTACGTCCACGCCGAGAGCCAAGAGCCCCGCGACCCCCGCGCCCTGCAGGTCCCCGCACATCAGCAGCGAACGCCGGCCGCCGCCCGTCTCGATGTCGAACCGCATCACGACCGACCCGTCGTTGCCCAGCCACCGGTCGCTCGCGTCCGACCCGACCCACAGCACGCGCCCGGTGGCGCGCCCGACCGCGATCTCGTCGCCTATCGCGAGCGCACGGATCTCGATGCCCCGGGCTTCGAGCCTCTCGCGCACCGCGCCCCAAGCCCCCGCACACGAGACGTGCAGGGCGGGCGTGACAAGCACCGTCTCGATCCCCAGGCGCTCGCTCGCCTCGGGCAGCCCATTGAAATGGTCCGCATTGGCGTGGGTGACCAATGCGGTCCGTACCCGCGAGACGCCCAGCGCCCGGGCCGCATCGCCCACGGTGCCCCCGACCGGGCGGTGCAGCCCGCCGCAGTCCCAGAGCAATGCATCCGCGCCCGACCGGATCAGCACCGCCGTCCCGTCGCCCACGTCGAGCATTTCCGTCCGCAGCCCGGGCACGCGCCCGGTGCGCGCATCGGCCACCCCCGCGTACACCACGCAGCACGCGATGAGCCCGCCCGCGAGCCGGCGGCGTCCGGGCACGAACAGCCACAACGCGACCACACCCGTGGTGAGCGCGCACCACACCCACCCGACGCCCGACACCGTCAGCGACGAGAAGGGCAGCCCGTCGAGCCACCCGGCCGTGCGCGCGACCGCGCCGGACAGCCCCTCGATCCATACCGATGTGTGCTCGGCGCCCCCGGGCCACGCGATGCCTAAGAACACCTGCATCCAGCCGACGACGAGCACGACCGCCGCCATCGGCACGATCACCAGCGTCGCGATCGGAGCGATCAGGCTGCACACACCCGTCGCGCTCACGATCGTCGGTGTCGCCATCGCCCAGCACGACGCGTTCACCCGCAGCACCCCGACGAACCACCAGCGCAGCGTGTGCCACCATGATCGCAATCCGTCATGGTCGCCCTCCAACGAGCCCGCCCGCTCGAACACGGACCAACGCCGCCCGCGTGCCCGCTCAGCCATCCCAAGCAGCGTCGCGGTGATGCCCACGCTGAGCAAGAACCCAAGCCCCGACGCATCGCCCGGGCGCCAGATCAACAGCCCCAGCCCGGCCCAAGCGAGCACCGCCAGGCGATCGCTGCGCCGACCCAGCGCGTCGCCGAGCAGCAACGCCATCACCAGCACGCCCGCGCGGACGATCGGCGCCCGCGCCGGCACCATGAACAAGAACACCGCCACCACCAGCAGCACCACCACCGCTTCGAGGCGTCCTCGTTCGCCCGTTGCCCGCACCAGCATCGCCGCGAACCCGCCCAGCAGCGCCAGATGGAACCCCGACACCGCCAGTACGTGCGCCACGCCCGCCCGCTGGAACACGCGGTAGGTCGCGTCGAACGACGCGTCGCGCTCGCCCAGCACCAACGCCCCGAGCACGCCCGCGTCGTCGCCCCCGATCGCCAGCAGCGCCCGCTCACGCACCCACGACCGAACTCCTGCGAGCGAACCGATCACGCCGCGCCGACGCGGACCGACCTCGACCAGGCCCGCGCTCGGCACCGAGAGCCACCCCGCGTGCCCGCGCTGGTTGCCCAGGCGTCGCCAGTCAGGTTCGCCCGGGTTCCGCGCCGCCCGCGACACGCCGAACACGCCCGAGACGTCGCACCGATCGCCCGCGCCGATCGAGCCGAGCACATCGGCCGGGGCGCTCACCCCTACAACGCCGTGCGCACGCACCCACGCGCCGTCCGCATCGCGGACCGCAAGCACACCCAACTCGAACCGTGCCTGCTCGCCACGCCACGCGCCCGGAGAACCCGCTCCCTCGGGCGGCACCACCCGCTCGGGCGCACCCCCGACCAGCCCGGTGACGGTCACGATCGAGCCGTCCGCGACCATCGCGTCCAGTCGCCCCGCGCCCGGCTCATGCCCGCGCATCGTCGCCCAGCCCGCCATCGCCAACACCAGCGCGCCCGGGCACACCAACCGCCACCACGCATTCGAAACCGCACCCAGCACCAACACCAGCAGCGCCAGCACCGTCGCGCCCAGGAACCAAGCCGACGACGACCAGCCCCAGGCGAGCCCAAGCCCCGCGTTACCCACCCAGGCCCCTATCAGACCCGAGCAGAGCGCCGCCCATGCCCGCACACGCGCCAGCTTGTGCGCAGGAAAAGACGCGGGCGAAGCCGCCCGCGTCCGATCGATACCTTGCTGTCCTTGAGTTCCCGGCACCGCCAGAGCCTATCAGAACTAGGGGCTTTGCCCTATTCCGATAAGCTAGTTGCCCGAGGACGAGAACACGTCGTCGAAGCCCTCGAGCAGGTCGATGCTCGTGAATCCGCCGTCGTCGCCGGTATAACGGTCATCGCCCTGCGACTTGAACGAGTTGCCGAAGTCCATATGGAACTCGCCGGGCTCCTCGTGTGCATTCGTGCCCCAGCCCTGCTCGTTCGAACCCAGGTAGTACCCGTTCGAGCCGGCCGACTGGACAATGAAGCGACCGCGCGGGCGGGCCGGGTAGATCTCTTCGAACGGGGCATCCTCCAGCGTCTCGCCAGCCTCGAGCAACGGGTAGGCCGGGCTCCCGAGCACGGCGGCCAGTGTCCTCGCTTGCTCCTCATAGTCCGTGCCGATCGCACTCCAGAACCCGAGCGCACTCGTAGGTGCCCGCCCGGTCGGATCACCCGCCTGGTTGCGCCCCGAAGAACCGATGCCGCCATCACCCAGGAACGCCGCGTTCGAGTTCAGGTAAAACCACGCGTCGCCGTCGTCGCTGCTGGCCCGGGCGAACTGGAGGAACACCTCGCCGCCGGCTTCGGGATTGATCGACCCGCGACCGCCCAGGTCCTGGCTCCACACCAGCACCGGGTTGCCGAATGCGTCGACAACATCGGGGAGCTCCGTGCGCCCAATCGGTGAGACCTGCTGCTTGCTGGCATGCTCCATGTTCTTGAAGAAGCCGTCGCCCGGCGCGAAGTATGCGCTGTCGTCTGCACCGATGAGCGCCGGGTTGACTTCGATCAATCGATCATCACTATCATCGTACGGCCCGATTTCTCCATAACCGGCCGGCGGATTTTCGTTCGGGTCATTCCAAATCGCGCCCTGACCCGCCAGATCGAGCATGGCATTCTCCGAGGCGCTCAGGAAGGCCAAGTCCTCGCCGGGGAAGTTCGCCTCCGCGCCCATGTCCTGCTCGGAGAAGTAGCCGGGCATCCGGTCGGCGTTGTCATTGGCGAATCGGCTGGCGGCTGTCGTGTAATCGGTCACGACCGACAACGTCGCCGCCCGGCGGGCCGCGTTGCGCGCCCCGCCGACCACCGGTAACAGAATCGAGGTCAGGACGGCGATGATCGCAATCACGACGAGCAACTCGACAAGCGTAAAAGCGCGCCCGCGGGCGGTGACTGGCATGGTTGAGGGCTCCCTTTCGAGCTCGGTCCCCGGGCAGCGCAGGATCATCCCACGCTACCTCGGGCTGACTATACGGACGCTTCCGCCCCGCGGATGCCGCAAGAGCCGACCGCACAAAGCCCTATCACTATTTACCCGCCTCAACCCGACCCGCCCGCGACGCCGATATCGTTGATCATGCCCACCAACGGCCCCATCGCCGGGCGGTCCCCCGCGGACCGCGACCGAGCCGCCGAACAGGCCGCCGACGCCCTCCGCGCCGGCGGCTTGGCCGTCCTGCCAACCGAGACCGTCTACGGGCTCTTCACGCCCGCCACGCCCGAAGCGATCGATCGCCTCGACACCTTCACCGCCAAACCCGAGCCCGGCGCCGGCCCACGCTCGACCCTGCACCTGCCCGACCCCGCGCCGCTCATCGCACTGCTCGATCTGCCCCACGCTACCACCCGGCGACTGCTCGAACGCCTCTGCCCCGGGCCCGTCCGCTTCGTGATCGACCAGCCCGAGACAGCGCTGGCATCGATCCGCGACGCGTTGGGCGTCGAGCCCGGAGCCATCGACGACGGCGAACGGATCGCGTTCCGCGTGCCCGACCACCCCATCGCCCGGCGCGTGCTTCGCGATGCGGGCGTGCCCTGCGTCGCCCGCCGACTCGGCGCCGCCGAATGGGCGTTGGGCGACGACCCCGGCACCACGTGCGCCATCATCCCCGACGACCCCGAGACCCCGATCGAACCCGCGCCCGGCCCGGTCATCGACGACGGCCCCACCCTTCACCGCGCCCCGTCCACTACGGTCCGCATCGATCGAGACGGGCGGATCTCGGTGGATCCGGGCGGCGTTCTGAGCGAACGGGCGGTGATGGAACAGCTCGAACGCGTCATCCTGTTTGTGTGCACCGGCAACACCTGCCGTAGCCCGCTGGCCGAGCGGATCGCCCGGGCGATCGAAGCCGAGTCCCCCGCGACGGGCATCACCACGCGTTTCGCCTCGGCCGGCATCGCCGCGGGCGACGGCATGCCCGCGACCCCCGAAGCCGACGACACGCTCCGCGCCCGGGGCATCGACCCGGGCGAGCACCACAGCCGGGCGCTGACCCCTCAGATGATCGACGAAGCCGAGATCATCTACACCATGACCCCCTCGCACGCCGAGGCGATCATGCACGCCGCCCCGGACGCCGCCCACAAAGTCTTCCCCCTGGCCGACGCGGAGCCGGTAGAGGACCCCATCGGGCAGGGCCCCGAGGTCTACGCCCGCACCGCCGAGCAGATCGAGCGCCTTGTCCGGGCCCGCCTCGCTACCATCGCGCCATGAGCACGACCGAAGGACCCGATTCCAACCCAGCTTCCGGACCGGCCAAGGTCGTGATCGGTTCCGACCACCGCGGGGCCGACGCCGCCGCCTCGATCGCCGAGGCCCTCCGACGCTCCGGGCACCAGGCCCAGGTCGTCGGCGCCTGCGAGGGCCCCTGCGACTATCCAGAGCCCGCCTGGCAGGTCGGACAGCAGATCCGCTCGGGCGACGCCGACCGGGGTGTCCTCGTCTGCGGCACCGGGATCGGCATGTCCATCGCCGCCAACAAGGTCCCGGGCGTCCGGGCCGCGGTCGTCCACGATGAGATGACCGCCCAGCTCAGCCGGGCCCACAACAACGCCAACGTCATCTGTCTCTCGGCCGACCTGCTCGGCGCCCGCGACATGGACAAGCTCGTCCAGGTGTTCATGGACACCGCCTTCGAGGGCGGGCGCCACGAACGGCGCGTCAACAAAATCACCGACATCGAGCAGGGGCACGACCCCGCCGGGCAAGCCTGACGCCCAAACACCGCCGATCGCCCCGCCTCAACCGTCCGCGTTGCCCGCGTCAGGCAATCGCAGCACCATCGAGACCTCGCCGAACCCGATGATCGCCACCCCGTTCGCCAGGGCGATCCGCACCGGCGTGCGCCGCGCACCCAGCGGCATCTCCAGCTCAGCCCGGTCCGCGATCGCTCCGGTCACGCGGTCGATCACCAGGACATCGCCGGTCGTCCGCCCGTCCTCACCGAGGGCGGGACGCTCAACAAACACCGCGTACCGCTCGCCCAGCGCCGAGACCAGGAAAGCCCGATCGTCGAGGGCCGCGTCGGCCGCGACGAGCGCACCGGTCGCGTCGTAGACGCCCAGCCCGCCCGCGCCGTACACCACAGTCTTGCCCCCGATGCGTTCGACCCGGACCCAGCCCCGGTCCACGCCCCTTCCGAGCGACTCCAGGGGCGTCATCCGGCGGACGCCCTCGCGCCTAGGCACCAGCCACAACGCCCGCGCCTCGCCCAGCACCACCAACCACTCGCCGACGATCCACGCCTCTTCGGAATCGACCAGCACGCTGTCGCCGTTCGACCAGTCCACCCGACCGTCGGTCGTGTCCAGCGCGACCACGCCGTTGCCGGCCCCGACGATCACCTGCCCGTCCGGGGCGACGCGGACCCAGCTTGTGTTGGGGTCCAACTCATCGAGCATCTGAATCGTCTCGCCCGTGCGCGGGTCCAGGGCCTGGGCGATCCCACGCAGCCCGGCGAAGTTCTCCTCGTCGAACACGATCGCGCGCCCCCGGGTCGGCATCGCCAGGCGCGCATCGCGGGGCCTCGCACCGCAAACGCCCACGACCCCGCCGGCCATATCGAGCGAGAACACGCGCGTCATCGCCAGCGCCCCCGCCCAGAGCCCGTGCCCGCTGAACGCGTCGATCGCGACAGCACGCCCGCGCCGATCGGTGACAACCAAGGTGCGCCCGTCGCAGGATACGAGAAGCTGCTCGCTGGGCACCTTGCCATCGACCGGCGAGGTGATGAAGCCATCGTCGCGTGAGCCCGGATCGGCGAAGACCATGCGGATCGCCGAGATCCGGGCGCTCAGATCGACCTCCCACAAGGGCTGTCCCGACGCCGGGTCCAACGCCACCGCGCGGGCCGGGCGGGCGATCGCATTCTCGGTCGGCCACACCAGCACGATCGCGCGGTCGTCGGCGTGGACCATCACGGGCACCACCGACCCGGCGTTCTCGATCGTCCAGCGCTCGCCGATGCCCGCATCGGTCGACTTGTACAGCGTCAACCGCCCCAGATGCGGCGCGTGCATCAGCACCAGCGACGGGTCGCCCCCCACGCTCGATGCCACCGGCGAGCCCGGGATCAGCTTCGGCACCGCGTCACGCATAATCTTGGGCCCCAGCGTCGCGCGGCGGGCGGCTGTCCCGCTGTCCAGCGCGATCGACCGCCCCCCCAGACGCGGCGACAACGCCCGACCCAGGCGCGCCTCGAGCGATTCAATCGCGCCCGGCGCGTCCTCGCCCCGCGACTGACCCCGCAGCGCCAGCACCAACGCGCCCGCCAACTCGTCGTACACGCCGGCTTCGATCCCATCCGCGTCGCCGCGCCGTTGGGCCAGCTCGATCGCCCGGAACCCGCCCCGGGCCGCCCGTTCCGCGGGCGACCATCGCTCCTGGGCCGCCCAGCCCGCCGCGCCGTTCCGCCACGCTGCCACGCCGGTCCGCGTCGTCGGGAAGCGTCGGGCCAGCTCGACCCACGCCGACGGGTCCGAACCTGCGTCGAGCGCGGACGCCCGTAGCTGCGCCAACTCCTCGGCGAAACGCGTCGCGCCCGCACCGAACCGTTCGCCCAGGTCCTGCAAGCGGCGCGACGCCTCCAGCTCGGCGCGGACGCTCAGCCCGCCGCCCATCCAAATCGCCTTTGACATAGTCGGCTCGAGCAGGATGTCTTGGTACGACCGCGCCGCCCCGCCGACATCGCCCGACGCGCCCAGCCAGTCGCCCACCGCCATCGCGTGCGCCACCCGCTGCTCGCTCGTCCGCGCCACCGACCCCATCCGCTCGAGCAATCGCCCCCGCAACGCCAGCCCGAGCGCCCCGCCTGTCCCGGCGCCCTCCGCGGGATCGATCAGCGCCCGCACCACCTCGAACACCCGCGATGCCAGCGCCCGGTCACGCCCGGTCAAGCGGATCGCGTCGTCGATAGCGCTCAGAACCCGATCCTGGTTGCCAGATCGCAGCGCCAGCTCGGCCAACGCCAGGGCGGCGCCGGCGTCGCCCTCGTCGATCCGCCGACCCAGCATCCGCGACGCAGTCGACCACGATAAGAACGAGTAGACGTCCGACTCGCCCGCGATCACCACCTGCCCGTCGGCCAGCGCCGGGTTGCCCGTCGCGTCGAGCGGAAGAAGCCGACCGGGCGTCACGCCGTCCGCGTTGATCCGCGACGGGTCCACGATCGACAACCCCTCGGCGACCGGCACCGCCAGGCGACCACCCACGGCCATCACCCGCCCGCGGAGCCCAGTCTCTTCGAGCACCTCGGACAGCGTGACCTGGGCACGCGTACCACCGAACGAAGCGAGGTCGTAGAACGCGACGCGCGTCGAGCCCACGCTCGCGATCCGTTCGCCCACACGCACGATGTAGCCCGCGTCCGCGAATGGCTCGGCGGGCTGCTCGTGGATCAAACCCCCAGTTTCCGGATCGATCAGTTGCAGCATCGACTGATCGGGCATCAGCACGAAGAGGCCCCGCTCGGTCAGCACCGGCAGACTCGTCGCGAACGGCATGCGCGAACCCCGCGTGTACAACGCCGGGGCGATCGACTCGCGCACCCAGCGGGCCCGCCCGGTGCCGGTCTCCACAGCCGCGATCAGCCCCATTTTGTCCGTCCAATACACCACCCCGTCGCCCAGCACGCCGCCCTCGGCCATGTGTGTGGGCTGCTGGAACGGAAGACTCCCGGTGCTGCCGACCGCCTGCGTCCAACGCAGCGCCCCGGTCCGCCGGTCCAGCCCGACCAGCGTGAGGCTGACCAGGCGGCGCGTCCGCTGGTTTTTTCGTGCCGCGACGATGACGACGTCGCCGTCCACCACGATCGGCCCGCGCGGCTCGGCGCCACGCAGCGACTCGTCCAAGGACGCCAACTCCACCGACCAATACACCCGCCCGGTCGCCACGTCGATCCGGAGCACACGCCCCGGGGCGCGTTCGCTGTCCGATCGCGCCAGACCCAGCGACGCGAACGCGTCGGGCCCGACGACCGTCACTGACGCGCTGTCCTCAACCATCCGCCCCAGGCGGCTGCGCAGCTCGCGCGTGCCCGGCTCGGAGTCCCGACCGTCGCCACGCACACGCCAACGCTGACGCAGCGTGAACCGGTCGAAGCACGCGATCGTGAACCCGTCCGCGGTCAGCACGCTGCCGCCCGCGATCGTCGGCATCGCCCAGGGCAGCGAAGGGCGTGAGTTGGACAGGCGACGCCCCGGCGCCTCGACCCGCTCGGGCGCGGACGGGAGCTCGGTCAACTCCGCCGAGTGCAGCGACTCCGGCACCACGCCGTCCAGCGATGCGGAAGCGTCGCCGGGCGCGTGCATGCCGCCCGAGCCGCGCCAGTCGAGCGCCGATCCGCCCTCGATCGCTCTGATCACGGGGCGATCCAGACGCACCCGGTCGGGCGACGCGAGACCGCCCGAGCCCGCGAGACGGGACACGATCGCCCACGCCTCATCGGTATCGATGTACCCCGCGGCCAGCGCGGCCAGCGCCGAAGCGTCGCCCGCGATCGCCCCCGCGTCGGGGTGCCGCTCGAGACCCGCGAGCTCGTCGAGCCCGGACGCGAACCGGGCCGACTCGATCATCACCTGAGCCGTGCGCAGCGTCCCCTCCGCGCCGGGCTCGGTCAGCCAGAAAGACCGCTCGACCTCACGCCATCGCCCCTGCCCGAGCAGCGCCCGCGCCCGCGGCGTCTGGCGCTCCCGGTACGCCGAGAGCAACTCGGGATTGCCAAGCAGCACCTCGTGGACCCGCTCTCGGACGGGCATGTACAGCCCTGCGCGATCCGAAGCGATCAAGCCCTGACCCTGTTCGTCGAGCACGCGCTGGATCAGGCGGACCGCCTCGTCCGCGCCGCCGCGGGCCAGCAGCGCCTCGACCGTGCCCAGCGCCTCCTCGGCCAGCGGCGCATTGGCGATGAACACAGGCGATCGCGTGTCCGTGATCTGTGCCCCAGCGGGCGCCGCGCCGATCGCGCCCAGCAGCAGGCACAGCCCCCCGCGCCGCCGCACACTCGCCCAATGACCTCGCCGCATCCGTGCCTCCGTTCGCCGCCCGACCCCGCCCATCCACTGAGCCGGGCCACCGCCCAACCATCCTTCCGTCGACCCGCCCGCACGGTTGCCCGGCAGACGCCCAACGTCCGAGATCCAGCCGGGGCGCGGCCTCCCCAACCGTACAGATGCTAAGGACAGGGCGACAACCTTGCCCGGACCGCCCCGACCCCTCGCCCGACCGCTCATACAACCCGATCTAGGGATATGGACCCCGCCCTGCGACAGCCCGCCCTGACCGCCCCGACGGGGCGCCGTCGCGGGTTCGGCTCGGTCCTGTCGTCCCGCCCCTCCCGCGTGGTCCTCCTCGGCTCGGTGATCGCGGCGATGTCCTCGATCGATCTCTACCTGACCCTGCTCTACCTCACCCACTCGGGCATGCCCGAAGCCAACCCGCTGGCCCGGGCGATGATCGCCTACCAGTCGCCGCTCGTGCTGGTGCTGTGGAAGACCCTCACCGTGACCCTGTGCGTGGGAATCCTGTTCCTGATCCGCCACAAGCGCAGCGCCGAGTTCGGCGCCTGGGCCGGGGCGTGCGTGCTGGCACTCCTGATGTCGCACTGGTCGCGGTACATCACCGAGCTGGCCGATATCAAGCCGCAGATGGCCCCGATCGCCGCCCAGATCGACGACACCTGGGTCCACATCCGTACCGACACCTCGCCGATCATCCCGTAGCAAACCGATCACGCCCGCCCGCGGATCGGCTACGCTCCGGGCATGCGAAACACCGCGAAACGTGCGACCCGCTCCGCAGTGCTGGGGCTGCCGATCGTCATGGTCGCCTGCTCGGGCTACCAGGCCCCCACCTTCGAAGCCGTCGGCGTGCGCGAGATCGAACGCTCCGACGAGCAAGCCGTGCTGGCGTTCCGCGTCGAAGCCACCAACCCCAACCGCGACCCGATGGAACTCGGCCCGGCGACCTACACCCTCTCGATCGACGGCAACGACGTCTTCACCGGCGTCCGCAGCCCCCAGAGCACCCTGCACACCTTCTCCAGCCACGCGTTCGAGCTGCCCGCGGTCATCCCCTCGGGCATCGCCAGTTCGACCGGCGAGATCACCTACCGGATCCGCGGCTCGGTTATCTACAAAAACCCCGGTGCGCTCGCCGATGTCCTCTTCGACGCCGAGGTCATCGTGCCCGAAGCCGCCCTGAACCTGACGGGCACAATCGACCTGGGCGGCTAGGCGACCACGAAAACTTCTCCCTGGGAAGCGACCTACGTCCGCACCGGATGCGCCAAACCAACGGCGCGTGTGCATTCCTGCGCGCGCGTCGCGAATGAAAACACGGGCAGCCCCCGAAAGGGACCGCCCGTGCCTGGCAAGAGAGAGTTTGTAGGAGTCGTAGAGCTTTGTAGATCAGACCTCGACGACGACAGAGTCTGACCTAGCGAGTCCCCGAGAGGAGTCGGAGATGCGCCAGGGACGGCGAAGAGAGGTGTAGATCCAGGTAGGCGCCCGCAGAGAGTGGACGGGCGTGAGAAACGAGAAGTCGTCGGTGACGCCGCATCGAAAGCCGCGGCGTTCAAGATCAGAGTTTGAGACCGGTGCTCATCGGTGGCACCCCCCTTGCCTTTCCGTCCGGCGTGCGCCGGCTCCACATTGGGCTCTAAGCCCATCGTTCCGCGCCCATCCCCCCCCCTTGGTCGCGGCACTGGTATGTGACTGTTCCTCGGACGCATGCGGTCGCTCGTCCGGACGGGCCCCACGCCCGCCTTGATGTCCTATCGACAGAATATACTCCCATGCGCCACTGTTGTCTAGAAGTTGCGGGGCAACTTTAAGAAAACTGGGTGGCGACTCGCCCGCGCCTGTACAATGATCTCCCCGCATGCCCCAGGAAGCCGCACAACCCGAGACATCCACGACCCCCAGTGCTGGGCTGGAAAGCCGGATCCTGGCGATCGGCGAGGGTTTGTTGACCTCGCTCGAAGCGGTCCTCGACCAAGTTCCCGAGGCAGGTCTGGGCCCTCAGAAACTGGCCGGGGCCCTCGGCATCGATAAGGCCCTCACCTCGAGGCTGCTCAAGGCGATGCGATCCCACGACGCGCTGACCGCCATGCACCGGATACCCGGGCCCGATCCGCTCCGCCGGGTGCTCAAAGCCGCCGTACTCGTGGGCGTTGATCCGGCGTTGATCGCCGCCGCCAGGGAGTCGGTGGATACGTTCGAGAAGTTGATCCAGGTAGACACCGGTGACCGCAGCGCGCTCGGGACGATCCTGAGCGCGTGGGTGCCCGAAGCCCGGCGTGATTTCGAGATGCGGCGCAAGCAGGCCGCGTTCAAGGCGATGTCCCAGATCAAGGGCGTCGAGATCGACCTCGATGCAGAGACCGCCATCTTCGTGCCCAACGCGGACGGATTGCATCTCGATGTTGTCTGGATCAGAATCATCAATGGGCTCCGCCGATTGCGGCCGGGCGCGCCCGTGAACTTCAGCTCGAGCAAGTTCAGGGATGACAAGGACAAGTGGCGCCAGACCAACCTGGATGGAGATCCGATCGACTCGGTCACGGGCACGGTCGTGCCAGAGTTCTCAACCAACCCCGTGCCACGCTTAGACGTCCGCGTCGCCGGTCTCACCGCGCACTACCTGCTGGGCGAGACGGACTACGGCGCATCATCCGCGGTTGATCTGGTGTCCTGCGAGGTGAACCGGGCGCTCTTCCCCCGATACATGGAGACCTCTCGCAACCGACGATTCTGGGCGGCGATGACGATCGGAATCCCGGCACGGGCGAGCCAGTTCGATGTCATCGTCCACGAAGACGTGTTCCGGGGCGAGTCTCCAGAACTGCGTATCTACGACACCGCCGGCCGCGGGGACGCGGATGTGAACGACCCCACCCGAGATATCGATCTGTTGGATCTTTTGGCAAGCGTGGAGACGCTCGGCACCGGCGTGCAGCGGTTCGGGTCTTCGGATGTTCCCCGCTACAGACAGATCATCACGCACGTGATGGATCGGCTCGGTCTGGATGGCGAGCAGTTCCGCGGGTTCCGCGTGTCAAGCGAGTGCCCGGTATACGGCTCGCAGACCTCGCTGTCGTTCAAGTCGGCCGACCCGCCCCCGGGCGCCACCGCCTAGCGATCGGCCCGCGGGGTGCTCGTCGAATGTCACGCCGAGGTGCTCATCGACACCACGCCAACGCCGAGCGTGCATTGCTGCGCGTCCGTACATGAAAACACGGACGGCCCCGTGAGGGACCGCCCGTGCCTGGCAAGAGAGAGTTTGTAGGAGTCGTAGAGCCTTGTAGCTCAAAATCTTGTCGACGAGGTCTGCCGTCCGGTCCTGGCGCGCCCCCAGAGGGGGGGGTTGCCGGAGACGCGCCAGGGACGGCGGAGGTTGTGTAGAACCAAATAGTGCCCGTAGAGAGAGAGTTAGGGGCGTGTAGATTTGGTAGTCGTCGGTGACGCCGCGTCGAATGCCGCGGCGTTCAAGATCAGAGTCTGAGACCGGTGCTCATCGGTGGCACCCCCCCTTGCCTTTCCGTCCGGCTTTCGCCGGCTCCGTATTGGGCTCGAAGCCCTTCGTGCCGTGCCCCCCTGGCTCGCGGCACTGGTTGTTTGCATGATTCTCGGACGCCTTTGGGTCGCTCGTCCGGACGGGCCCACGCCCGTCTTGCTGCCTTGTCGACAGAACATAGCACCATACGCGATCATTACCGAGTGGTTTCCGGGAAACTTCAAAGAAATTGGGTCGAGCCCCGGGAAAAGGCTCTACAATCACCACAAGCATGACCCCGGACACCAATCAGCCATCTGAAACGCCCACAACCGCCAGTTCTGAGCTGGAAACACGGATCATGGCGATCGGTGAAGGGCTGCTGTCATCGTTCGAGCCTGTGCTTGCCGAAGTCCCCGAGGCCAATTCCGGTCCGCAAAAACTGGCAGGGGCCCTCGGGATCGACAAGGTGCTCGCGTCGAGGCTGCTCAAGATGATGCGTTCATACGACGCGATGACCGCCGTGCATCGAGCCCCCGGGCCTGATCCCCTGCGCCGGGCACTGAAAGCCGCCGAGCGCGTGGGCGTTGATCCGGCGTTGATCGGCGCCGCCGAGGAATCGGTGGATGCCCTCGAGAAACTGATCCGTGTCGAACTCGGCGATCGCAGCGTACTCGGGACGATCCTGAGCGCGTGGGTGCCCGAGGCGCGGAGCGAGTTCGAGACGCGGCGCAAGCAGTCCGTGCACCGCGCGATGTCGCAGATTCAGGGTGTCGAGGTGGACGTCTGCGACAAAACGGTTGTGTACTGGCCGAGCGAAGACGGTCTGCACCTAGATTCTGCCATCCTCAGGATGGTGCACGGGCTGCGGCGCCTGCGCCCCGGGGTCACGGTCCACTACAGCTCGATGTACCCAGAGACAATGTCAGGCGCATCACGCCCGGCGAACCTCGCGGGGGAGCCGATCGATTCGGTTTCGGGCGCGATCGTGCCAGAGTTTTCAACGAGCCCAGTGCCCGAAATCACTGCACGCGTAGCCGGAGACGGCACGACGCATTACTTGCTGGACGAGACGAGCCTGGGGATATCCACGGCGATCGACCTCGTGTCCTGTGAGATCGTCCGCCCGATGGCCCCCCGCTACAGGCCCAGGTCTCACAACCGTCGGACATGGTCGTCGATGGCGATCAATCTCCCGACCAAGGTCAGCCAGTTCGATTTTCTGGTTCACGAGGATGTGTTCCCCGGTGAAGCGCCCGATCTGCGCCTCTACGACACCGTGATCCGCGGGAATGCGGATGTCAACGACCCTGCGCGCGATATCGATCGGTTGGATCTGCTGGCCGACATAGAGACACTCGGCACCGGTGTGCGCCGGTTCGGATCATCGGATGTCCCCCGCTACCAGAAGACCATCACGCACGTGATGGATCGGCTCGGTCTGGATGGATCGAAGTTCCGCGGGTACCGCGTGTCGTGCGAGTTCCCGATCTACGGCTCGCAGTTCGCGATGTCCTTCAAGACGACCGATCCGCCCCCGGGCGTCACCGTGTAGCGCTCAGCCCCAGGGTGCTTGTTAAACATCTCGCCGCCATGCTCCTCGATACCGATCCAACGCTGCGCGCGCACCCGCGCGCCGTACACGAAAACACGGGCGGCCCCGTGAGGGACCGCCCGTGTCTGGCAAAGAGATTGTAGAACACGTAGTCAGAATCTTGACGACGACAACGGCCGTCCGGTCTTGGCGCGTCCCCGGGGGGGGTCGGGTGAAGCGCCAAGAGCGACGGAGAGATATGTAGATCCGAGTAGGTGCCCGAAAAGAGAGAACGGGCGTGTAGATCTGGAAGTCGTCGGTTACGCCGCGTCGAATGTCGCGGCGTTCAAGATCTGAGTGAGATACCGGTGCTCATCGGTAGCACCCCCCTTTGCCTTTCCGTCCGGCGTGCGCCGGCTCCATATCGGTTTCTGTGCCCTTCGTACCGCGCGCCCTGGCCGCGGCACTGGTTGATTGACCGTTCCTCGGACGCTTTGAGTCGCTCGTCCGGACGGGTAAACGCCCGCCTTGATGTCTGATCGATACACCATATCATCTTACGCCACGGTTCCCTAGGTGTTTCCTAGAAACTGTCACGATATTTTTGACTGTTTCGGAGAAACCAAGTACCATCCGCCCCCCCATGTCGCAGGAACCCACGATCCCGCCTCAGACGCCGTTATCGCCGTATTCCGGGTTCGAAGCCCGGATCCAAAGCGTGGGGGCGGCTCTCCAGGAAACCTGGAGGCGGGTGCTCGAGCAGATCCCCGAAGCGGACGCCGGCCCACAGCGATTAGGCAAGACGCTGGGCGTCGATAAGGTGCTCGCGTCGCGCCTGCTCAATGCGGCTCGCGCGCCCGAGCCGATGACGGTGCTCCACCGGGCGCCCGGGCCGGCACCGATGCATCGCGTGCTCAAGTCGGCCGCCAAGCTGGGTGTGGACGCGGCGCTGATCGAAGCGGCCGAAGACGCGGTCAACGCGTTCGAAGACCTGATCCGGCACGACAACGGCGACCGCAGTTCGTTCGAGGCGATCCTGAGCGCGTGGGTGCCTGAATCCCGGCGCGCCTTCGAGACCACCCGCATGCAGGCCGCGTACCGCGCCACGTCGCAACTCAAGGGCGTCGATATCTCGGTCTTCGCTGAGACGGTGATTTTTTGTCCGAGCCCCGACGGGCTCTACATCGACATCATGGGCGTCAAGGTCGTCCATGGGTTGCGGCGTCTCCGCCCGGGCGTGCCCGTGCTGTTCTCAACGCGCGGGCGGGTCGATGGCTCCAAGGCGCAACAGCCCTCGAACCTAGCGGGCGAGCCGGCGGACTCGGTGGCCGGGATCGTGCTACCCGAGTTCTCGAGCGATCCGGTGCCGGAGTTTGACACCCAGATCGTCGAGAGCAGCACCCACTACCTGCTCAAGAACAATGGTTTTGGATCGTCGCACGCGGTGGACCTGGTGTCTTGCGAGGTCATCCGCTCGGCGATCTCGCGCTATCAGAAGCCGGGACTCGTGGGCCAGTCCACGGCGTCGAGCGTCATCCAGATGCCATCACAGACGATGCATTACGACCTGCTGATCCACGAAGACCTGTTCCCGGGCCAGACACCCGATCTATTCATCTACGACGGCGCCGTCCGCGGACCCGCGAACCCCATCAACCGGCTCCGCGACATCGACCGCATGGACCTCCTGGTCAACCTCGAGAAACTGGGGATGGGCTTGCAGCGCTTCGCGTCACCCATAGTCCCCCGTTACCACCAGTTGCTCACCCACGTCTTCGGCGAGCTCGGGATCGACGCCGATCGGCTCCGCGGGTTCCGCGTGACGTGCGACTACCCGATGTACGGGTCGCAGTTCACGATGAGCTTCAACACCCCCGACCCGCCCCCGGGCATCACCCTGTAGCAATCAGCCCGCGGGGTGCTCGTCGAGCGTCTCGCCGGCATTCTCTTCGACGCCGGTTCAACGCCGGGCGTGCGTTGCTGCGCGCCGTACACGAAAAACACGGGCGGCCCCGTGAGGGACCGCCCGTGCCTGGCAAGAGAGATTTGGTAGGAGTCGTAGAGGTCGTAGATCAGGTCCTTGTCGACGAGTGAGGCAGTCCGCCCCTGGCGAGTCCCCGAGAGGAGTCGGAGACGCGCCAGGGACAGCGGAGAGAGATGTAGATCCAAATAGTGCCCGTAGAGAGAGTTAGGGGCGTGTAGATTTGGAAGTCGTCGGTGACGCAACGGGATAGCCGCGGCGTTCAAGGTCTGTGTGTGTGACCGGTGCTCATCGGAGGCACCCCCCCCTTGCCTTTCCGTCCGGCTCTCGCCGGATCCGTATTGGGCTTGAAGCCCTTCGTGCCACGCCCCCTGGCCGCGGCACTGGTTGTTTGACCGTTCCTCGGACGCCTTTGAGTCGCTCGTCCGGACGGGCCCACGCCCGTCTTGCTGTCCCATCGACACACTATACCCCCATCCGCCACTCTTGCCTCGAAGTTTCCAGGTAACTTCTACGTAAATGGGTGGTAACCCGGTAACGTGTCTACAATGATCCACTCGCATGCCCCCGGACACCGATCCTCCATCCGAATCACCCTCAACGCCCGCCTTGGGGCTGGAGGCCCGTATTCAGGCTGTTGGTGAGTCATTGCTGGACACGCTGGATGGTGTGCTGGCCAAAATTCCGGCAGCCGAAGCCGGACCACAAAAACTCGCGGGGGCCCTCGGCATCGACAAGGTGCTCGCGTCCAGGCTGCTCAAGGCGATGCGGGCTCCTGACGCGATGACCGCTATCCATCGGATTCCGGGCCCTGATCCGTTGCGCCGGGTGCTCAAGGCGGCCCAACGCGTGGGCGTTGATGCGGCGTTGGTCGGCGCAGCCGGGGAGTCGGTGGAGGCGTTCGAAAAGCTGATCCGGGCGGACATCGGCGATCGCAGCGCGCTCGGGACGATCCTGAGCGCCTGGGTTCCCGAGGCGCGGAGCGAGTTCGAGACGCGGCGCAAGCAGTCCGCGTACCGGGCGATGTCTCAGATCAAGGCGGTCGGCATCAAGGTCTTCGCGGAGACCGTCATCTTGTGGCCCAACCCCAACGGGCGGACCATTGACATCATCGGTGTCAAAGTCGTCCACGGGCTGCACCGCGTACGCCCCGGCGTCCCCGTGCTCTTCACCACACGCGGGGTGATCGACGGGTCGCAAACCCGGGTGCCGACGAACCTCGCGGGCGAGCCGGCGGGCACGGTCGACGGGATCGTGCTGCCCGAGTTTTCGACCAAGCCGGTCCCGGAGTTCGACGTGGAGGTTGTCAAGGGCACCGCGCACTACCTTCTGAGGCAGGATGAACTCGGCGTGCAGAACGCGGTCGATCTGGTGAGCTGCGACATGGTCCGCGACGCGACATCGCGGTACAAGCTGCCGGGTGGGTTTCGGCGCACCTCCTTCACGAGCAGCATCGAGATCCCGTCGGAGTCTGCTCAGTTCGACTTGCTGATCCATGAGGATCTGTGCCCCAATATGACGCCCACGCTCCGCGTGTACGACGGGCTCGCCCGGGGGAAAACCGGCGGCCCCACCTCGTTTAGCGATTTCAATCTGTTGGACTTGGTGGAGAACCTCGAGTCGCTCGGGACCGGGACCCGACGTTTCGGTTCATCCAAGGTGCCCCGGTACCGAGATCTGCTCGCGCATGTCCTGGGCGAGGTCGGCCTGGACGGCGACCGCCTGCGCGGGTACCGGGTTTCGAGCGAGTACCCGATCTACGGCTCGATTCTTACCGTGATTATCGAGCTGGAAGATCTGCCCGACGATTCACCCGCGTGATGGCTGTTCCGCAACCCACGCGTCGAGCATCTCGCCGACCGGGCGCCACGCGAACGACTTCAAAAGATCGTCGAAGCGTGCGTCGCACCTGTCCAGGTTGTTGTAGTGGCGGAAGCGGTGGCTGCGCTTGAGCCCGTCCATCTTGGGCTGACCGGGGTCGAGCTCCCAAGGGTGGATGTAGAACACATACGGGTTGCCACCCTTGAGAATCCGCCCCACGCCGCGCTTGAAGAGCGGGTAGGGGAACAGGCGGAAGTAGCCCCCGCCTGCCCACGGCACGCCCTTCTTGCCCACCTTGAGGACGGACACGCAGACCTCGTGGAAGCCCGGGCGGATCTGGACGATGGGCGTGCCCGAGTCCATGCCCGCGAGCTTGCCGTAGCGGTCGTGGGCGACGGTGGGGAACGCGGAGCTGTCGTAGGTCAGCCCGAGTTCTTGCAGGATGTCGATCGACCAGTCGGTGATCGAGAACGACGGGGCCCGGTAGCCGCGGATCTTGGCGCCGGTCAGGTCCTCGACGATGCCGATGCCGCGTTTCATGTCTTCGCGGAACTCGTCGTGGCTCAGCGAATAGATCAGGTCGTGCCCGTAGCCGTGGCTGGCGATCTCGTGACCGGTGTCGGCGATGCGTTTGATCAGGGCCGGGCATTTCTCGGCGACCCATCCCAGGATGAAGCACGTGCACTTGACTCCGTGCGTGTCCATCAGTTCGAGCATGCGGTCGGTGTTGCGTTCGACGCGGAGTTCACGCTCGTCCCAGGTGTCGCGCGCGACGACGCCCTTGAGGTTCTCGACCTGGAACCAATCCTCGACATCGATCGACATCGCGGCCCGGGTTGTCTGGTAGCGCTCACCCATCAGAGCATCCGATGCCCGCGTTTGCGGAACGCTTTGACGTCTTGCGGCTGCGGGAACGAGAAGTACTTCTTCTCGCTCATGTCCAGCGGCACAGCTTCCGCTTCGCCCCGCTTCATCTTGAGCAGCACGTCGATCATCAGGCGGGCGCCGTCCTGTTTGGTGCCGGTGATGACACGGTCGAGCGAGTCGCGGGCTTCCAGGGGCCACGCCAGCGTCCCGAGCACGCCGCCCGCGTCGAGCTTCTCGACCATCTCGTGGACGGTCACCTCGGCGTGCTTCTCCCCGTGGAGGAGCTGCCAGAAGTTGGGCATCATGCCGCGGTATACCGGGAGTCGCCCGGAGTGGATGTTGATCGTGCTCAGCGTGGGAACACCGATGATGTCTTTCTTGAAGATCTCGGGGGCCGCGACGGACGCGATGACGTCGGGCTGCAGTCCCTTGGCCGTCTCGATGTACGCCGGGTCGTTGACCGAGGCGCATGGCACCACGGGCAGGCCCTTCCGCTCGGCCAGCTTGGCGATCGAATCGCCCCGGATCTTCACGCCGACGTAGCGGCAGCACAGGCGCACGAAATCGATCGGGCCATAGAACCGGAACATCCGCTTGGCGGTCTTTGTGATCGGCTCGTGGAACGCGTCCTGGACCGACACCCCCACGATCTCGATGTCATCGCGCGGGTACTCGTCGAAGAACACCTCGAAGAAGCGGATCACGTAGAGCGGGTCGTCCTCGGTGACGAAGAGCAGCCTCAGTTTTCGCCCCTCGATGGCGGTCATGACGCGGTCTCCCCTCGGGCGGGCGCCGAGAACTCGACGCCCTTGTAGACGCCGGTCTTCTCACCGGCTTCGCGGATGACCGTGGCGTACTGGGCGGCGCACACCTGGCGGGTGTACCGCTTCTCGAACAGCACGCGGGCCGCGTCGCCCATGCGTTCGGACTCCGCCCGGTCGTTCATCATCGTGCGCAGGTGGTCGGCCAATCCCTCGGCGTCGCCCAACGCCGACCACACGCCGCAGTGCCCGTCGGCCACGATGTCACGCAGCTCGGAGCGATCCTCGGACACCGCGACAATCGCCTTGCCGACCGCCAGGGACGTGTAGAGCTTGCTGGGGAAACTGATCCCCTCGATGCCCTCGGAGATCGTCACCAGCGACGCGTCGCACGCGTTCAGCGAGTCGTTTAGAGTCTCGAAGGGCTGGTAGGGCAGCACGACGGTGTTGGTCAGCCCGCGGGCTTTGACCTGCTCTTCGCACCAGGGCTTTTTGCCGCCGCCGCCCACGAGGACGAGGCGGAACGGCTCGTCCTTGAGCATCTCGGCCGCCTCGAGCACGGTCTCGAACTCGTAGTACAGGCCCATATTGCCCGAGTAGAGCAGTGTGAAGGGCTCGACCAGGTCGTGCTTCTTGGCGAAGTCGGTGTCGCGCTTGGCGACCGGGAACAGCTTGTCGCCGTCGGCCCAGTTGGGGATCTGGCGGATGATCGACGGGTCGATCGGGTAGTTGTCGGTCAGCAGGGTCGACGCGGCTTTGCACAGGACGATCGCGCGTGCGGCCCCCTTGTACATCCGCCGGTTGACCCAGTGCCACACGCGTTCGATCACGCCGCCCTTCTTGAACGTGCCGACCCAGACCCCGAGGTGCGGGTAGGAGTCGTACAGCAGCGTGCAATAGGTCTGGCGTCGCAGCAGGCGGCACACCGCGCCCACGAACGCCCCGTAGGGCGGCGCGGTCGTGTAGACATAGACCGTGCCCCGCTGCTTGCCCAAGAGCGCCCGCAACTGGAGCTGGACCAAAAAGGTGAGGTCCTTGATGGCCCGACCGGCCAGTTTGTTCTTGCTCACGCGGGGCACCCAGACCCGGCGGAACGTGACGTCGCCCTCCCGGACCACGCCGGGCAGGTCCACCCAGGTGTCCTTGTCGCCGTACGAGGGCTGGGTGGTGATCACCTCGACCTCGAACCCGTGGTCGTTGGCCAGCTCGTGAGCGAGCGTGTGGATCAAATGCCCGGTCGATGCGACGTCGGGGTAGCAGTACTGGTTGACGAGCACAACCCGGGGCTTGGTCACGATGGCGGTCTCCGCGTTCTGTCCGCTTCAAGATGCCCCGCCCGGCGAACCCGGGGCGGGCTGGGAAGGTACGGCTGGTGGGCCAGACATTCAATAGACCGGCCCGAGCCGGGGCCAGACCGGGGCCTAGCCGAGCCCCTGACCACCGCCCGAACGCCCGATCAAACCGCCGACCGATTCGTCTGATCGGCCGGATTCCCCCCCGTCCCGAGCCGATACCCACGACTGCGGGCAAGTTGACCCCCGTCCGAGGACCGGACAACCCCCGGGCTACTACTGTCCACACTGCCCCGAAGATCGCTCCAGGAAGACCCGACCCCGAACGCCATGCACGCCACCACGGACGCCATCCCGGACACTCAGCCCCAGGCGACCACCGATGATCCGGCGCGGATCCCCTACAAAGTCCGAGAACTCGGCCACTTCCCCGAGGGCACCGTCGCAGGCTGGTTCACCAAGAAAGAAAAAGCCGGGCGGGCCCTGTGGGTCCTCGTCGAGCGGACGCTGTTCCGGTTCTCGCCCAAGCGTGCCGACGGGTTCCGGGCATGGCTGCTAGGCCTCTTCGGTGCCACCGTGCACGGCTGCCCCGAGGTCCTCCGGCGCACCGCCCGGATCGAGGTCCCCTGGAACATCGAGCTGGGCGACCGCTGCCAGATCGGCGACCACGCCAAGCTCTACAGCCTGGGCAGGATCACCATCGGCGAGAGCACGGTCATCAGCCAGCACGCCCACCTGTGCGCCGGCACCCACGACTTCACCGACACCGACTTCCCGCTGCGGCGCGTGCCGATCACGATCGGCGCGTGGTGCTGGGTGGCGACCGACGTCTACGTCGCGCCGGGCGTGACCATCCCCGACGGCGTCGTCATCGGCGCCCGCTCCAACGTCGTCAAGGACCCGCCGGCGTGGACCGTCTGCGTCGGCAGCCCCGCCAAGCCCGTGCGCCACCGCCCGTTGGTCGACGCACGGACCGGGCAACGCCTGGACCCCGGGGAGGACGCGTCGTGATCAGCACAGACACGAAGAATGTCGCCGCGTTCCTCGCTCCGTACGCCAGGCGGAAGGTCTATCTGCACGAGGTCGCCGGGAACAACGGCGACGAGCTGATTCTCAAGGGCAGCGATCACCTCGTCGAACAGGCAGGGTGCCAGCGCGTGAGTGATCCCGGGCGATGCGATCTGCTGCTGATCAACGGTGGGTTCAAGAGCGACTTCTGGCCGCATGCCAACAACACGATCCGCGACCTGTCCTCGCGATTCCCGGCCATCCCGCTCGCGGTCCTGCCGAGCAGCTTCCTGTACGAAGAGACCGATTTCGCGGCGTTGTTTGCCGGGCGGACCGGCCCGCTCACGATTTTCGCCCGCGAAACCGTGAGTATCGATCTCCTGCGCTCGATGGCGTTTACGGTCCCGGTCGAGTTCGGGATCGACCACGACACGGCCTTCGCACTGCGCGACCATCCCCGGTATCGCGAGCTCGCCTCGCGTGCGCCGACGACGGACGTGCTGATCGTCGAACGAGGCGATGCCGAGAGCTCGACAGGGCACGTCGACACCGAGCAACTCGCACCGGGCTTTGTCCGATCGGCGGCCGCGGCCGTGCTCCCGCGCCCGATCGCGATGGCCGGCGCTCGGACGCTCCGCAGGCTCAAAGGGCGCGGCTCAGATCCGCAGCTTTCTGAGTTCGTCCGCGGCGCGCTGGCCCTGGCCGAAACCGAACTTGGGCGCCCGCCCGAGTCCCGCGTGATCTCCGACATCAGCCGACGCAGCGCGTGCGATTACGACGGATTCTGCCGGAGTGTTGCCGACGCCCGGGTCATCGTGTCAACCCGCCTGCACGTGGCGATCCTGGGTTCGGTGCTCGGTCGGCGGACGTTCGCCGTCGCGGGCAACAACCACAAGATCCCCGGGATCTACGACTATTCGATGAAAACCGATCCACACACGTCGCTGATCAACCCGGATTGCGAGGTGATCGGATGACCCGACCACTCCGTATCGCGTACGTCGCGTACTACGACCCCATGGACATCAGCCAGTGGTCGGGCACGGGCTATCACATGCACAAAGCCATGTCCGAGGCCGGCGCCGAGATCACGCTGATCGGCCCGCTCAAGAAACTCTACCACCCCATCAACGCGTTCAGGTACCTCTGGAACACCAAAGTCCGCGGCTACAAAGACCACCCGCAGCGTGACAAGGGCTTTCTCAAGCACTACGCCCGCCAGGTCGAGAAGGCCGTCGCCGACCTCGACGTTGACATCGTGCTCGGACCGGGCGGGCTGCCCCTCGCGTACGCCGACCTGGATCTGCCCATGGCCGTCTGGACCGACGCGACCTGGGCCAACCTGCTCGATTACTACGACGCGTTCACCAATGTCTCGCCACGCTCGATCCGCGACGGGCACGCCGGCGAGAAGGCGTTGTTTAGCCGCTGCTACCGCGCGATGTTCTCGAGCCAGTGGGCCGCGGACAGCGCCAGCGAGGTGTACGGCTTCGACCCGGGCAAGGTCGAGGTCGTCAGCCTCGGCGCCAACGTGCCCTGCGAACGCACCGAAGACGAGATCCGCACGATCGTCGAATCGCGACAGACCGACGTGATGCGCCTGCTTTTCCTGGGCGTGCAATGGCACCGCAAGGGCGGCGATATCGCGCTCGCGGTCGGCGAAGAACTGCACAAACGCGGGCTGCCCGTCCGCGTAGAGCTGGTCGGGGCCGCCCCGGACGAGGGCACGGTCGTTCCGCCCTTCGCCGAGGCGCTCGGATTCATCAAGAAGTCCACGCCCGAGGGCATGGCCCGCATCGGGCAGCTGCTCGATGAGTCGCATTTCATGATCCTGCCCACGCGGGCAGACTGCACGCCCATCGTGTTCAACGAGGCGTCCAGCTCGGGCGTGCCAGTAATCACCACCACCACGGGCGGCGTGCCCAGCGTCGTCCGTGAGGGCGTCAACGGGCACCTGTTCGACATCGACGCGGACCCCGCCGAGTGGGCCGACCGGATCGAGCAGCTCTGGAACGACAAGGCCGCGTACACCGAGCTGTGCATGAAGGCGTGGCGGGACTACCGAGACCGCCTGAACTGGAAGGCCGCGGGCGAGCACGCCGTGCGTTATCTGAGCCAAGCCGTGGAAGACCACAAGGCGGGCCGCCCATGAACGCCCAGCCCATCCAGCACGCGCACCAAGCCAATGCCGACGCCAGAGCAGGCGTCGCGCCCGCGACCAGCCCGGCCCGCACCAGCCCCCACGGGCTGCGCAATCGGATCGCCCGGGCCGCCTGGGGCACGGTCCAAGCCACGCTCTTCCGCTGGTCGCCGCGCATCGCCCATGGTTGGCGGAACCTGCTGCTCCGCGCATTCGGCGCCGACCTGCACCCCAGCGCCCGCGTCTACCCCCGCGCCCGCGTGTGGGGCCCGTGGAACCTGACGATGGACGCCGGCGCGACCATCGCTGACGACGTGGACTGCTACTGCGTCGATCGTGTGACCATCGGGGCCCGGACCGTGGTCAGCCAGTACGCCTACCTCTGCGGCGCGACGCACGACTTCAGCTTGCGCTCGCGCCCGCTGACGCCCATGCCGATCACAATCGGCTCCGACGCCTGGATCGCCGCCGACGTCTTCGTGGCGCCGGGCGTCACGATCGGCGACGAGACCGTCGTCGGGGCCCGCTCGGGCGTGTTCTCCGACCTGCCGCCCAAGACGGTTTGCATGGGCACGCCCGCCAAACCCGTTAGGGACCGTGTCTATCGCGACGAGGACGACCGCCACGCTGTGGCCGGCTCGGAAGGGGGTGTCGCGTGACCGTGTCCATCCTCATCCAGACGCTCAACGAGGAACAGAACCTACCGGGCTTGCTCGACTCGCTCGAGGGCTTCGACGACGTCGTCGTGCTCGACTCGCTCTCGACCGACGCCACCAAGCGCATCGCCGAGGAGCGGGGCTGCCGCTGGTTCGAACGCGCCTTCGACGGGCGGGGCCCGCACCAGACTTGGGCGATGCAGAACATCGATTTCGAGTATCGCTGGGTGTTCTATCTCGACGCCGACGAACGCATGACGCCCGAACTCAGAGCAGAGATCGAGGCGGTCGCCGCCAAGTGGGAGCAGGGCTCGTGCGACACGAGCACCGACCCGGCCGCGTACTACTGCGGGCGGCGCAACATCTTCCGGGGAAAATGGATCAAGCACGCCATGCCGCCCGGCAACATCATGCGCTTCTTCCAGCCCCAGCACATCCGCTTCGAGCGCCTGGCCAACCCGACACCCATCGTCGAAGGCAAAGTGGGCTACCTCAAGAGCCACTTCATCCACTACAACTTCTCCAAGGGCATCCGCGAGTGGTTCGACCGCCACAACCGCTACTCGAGCTATGAGGCATCGGAGAACCTCCGAGCGCTCGAGACCTACCCGGTCCGGCTGCGCAACATCTTCTCGGGCGACCGCAACACGCGCCGGCTCGAACTCAAGAACATCTCGTTCCGCATGCCGTTCCGCCCCTTCTTCAAGTTCTTGTACATGTACATCTTCGGGCTGGGCTTCCTCGACGGACGCGCGGGGCTGACATACTGCACGCTGCAGGCGATCTACGAGTACCTCATCGTCCTCAAGGTCCGCGAGCTGCGCAACCCCGAACTGGCCGAGGCAGACCGCGGCGGCCCCCGCCCTGCTTCGTCCGAGCCCGAGTCCCAGAACGTGAACGCAGACGAGCACGAGGATCGCCCGTGAGCCAGCAGCCGATGCGCATCCTCCATTCGATCTTGGCGATCGATCACCGGGGCGGCGGACCGGTCCGCGCCGTGATCGACCTCTCGCAAGCGATGGTCGACCGCGGACACACCGTCGCGACCATCTCAACCACCAACCCCGACGCGCCCGAATCGTGGAACCGGCAGGGAGCCAACCCGCGATCGATCATCCACGGTCCCCGGTCATTCCGAAACATGCGCTTCCGCGGCGCCTCTCTGACCAAGATCCGCGACGCGATCGGCGCCTGCGACGTCGTCCACATCCACGGCATATGGACGCCCTACCAGACCCAGGTCGCCCGCGAGGCCCACCGCCAGAACAAGCCATACGTCATTTCCTGTCGCGGCATGCTCGATGACTGGTGCATGGACCAACGCCGCCCCAAGAAGCTTGTCTACCTCAAGGCGGCCGGCGGATCGTGGATGCTCAACCACGCCTCGCTCGTCCACTGCACCGCGCAGGGCGAACTCGACCAATCCTCGAAGTGGTTCCCGGGCTCGACCGGGCGGGTCATCTCGAATCTGCTCGATCTCGCGCCGTTCGAGACGATGCCCGGACCCGCGCAGGCCCTCGAAGCCTTCCCGGCGCTCGACACCGACCAGCCGACGCTGCTCTTCTTGTCTCGCATCCATTACAAGAAGGGCATCGAGCACCTCATCCAGGCCGCCGCCCTGCTCCGCGACCGCGGCAATCCCCACCGGGTCCTCATCGCCGGCTCGGGCGACGACGACTACCAACGCGGACTCGAGCGACTCGTCGCCGAACTCGACCTCGCAGACTCGGTCTCGTTCCTGGGCATGGTGCTGGGCGATCTGAAACTCTCGCTGTACCAGGCGTGCGACCTGTTCGTGCTGCCCACCAGCCAAGAGAACTTCGGATTCGTGCTTTACGAATCACTCGCATCCGGCACCCCCCTGCTGACCACCAAGGGCGTGGACACCTGGCCCGAACTGCAAGAGGCGGGCGGCATCATCACCGATCAGGACGCAACGGAGATCGCCGATGCGATCGCCGCCCACACCGCCGATCGCGAGGGGCTCGCCCAGCGGGGCCAGCAGGGCCGATCATGGGTGTTCGATCACCTCAACCCGCGGACCATCGCGGATCAGTTCGAGGCGTTTTACCGGGACGCAATCGACGCCGGATAGCGACGCCGGGCGCACGAAGTCAGCACATCAGCACAGATCGAGCATTAAGACACAGGTGCGGCGACGAGTCACGCGCCCGAGTACGCGGTGTCATCGTACTCCTCGGCATACTCGGCGCCCTCGTCGTGCATCACCGGATGCTGCGAGAGCAGGTTCTTGCGGAGCACGGCTCCCATGCTCAGCACCATCACGATGAACACGCTCGGGGCACCAACCCGCGCGATCATGTACCCCTCAAAGACCGCACCAGCCAGGTACATCATCACAAACCCGAGCACGAAGTCTATGTACGGTTTCGCCAATACCTCCGCGCCGAACCGCTTGGCGCCGAGCTTGAGCATCTCCCACACCATCAGCGCCGTCGCGAGCACCGAAAGAGCGGCCGCCCCGATCCCGTACGCGGCAAACGCGTAAAGCCAACTGTTCTCGCTCCGGTCGATGTCTTCCATGCCGACGCCGATCATCGGCGCTCCCCGCCCGGTAGCCAGCAGGGTCTGCCAGGCCTCGCTCCGCGTGTTTTCCGTGCTCGCAAGCCGGTCCAATCCGCTCCCCAGGCCTTCCGCCTGACCAAGCAGCTTGAAGAGCACCACGCCCAGCAACGCGACGATGGGGAGCAACAAGATCGCACGCCCCGCCCTCGAGAAAAGCACGAATGACAGCCCCACCACGACCATGCCCATGCCCGTGCGGGATCCGGCCCAGGCGATCAGGATCATGTTGATCCCGGCCAATGCGGCATAGACCAGCACATAACGCCTGTAACTGTCGTTCAACAGCAGCCACACCGCGACCACCGCTGTGAACGCCGCGAGCGCTGCCGCGTGCTGCGGATTGCTCAACAGGCCGAGAAACCGGTTTTCGTTCCCCGTCGTCAGGTGGCGGGGGTTGACCACGAACTGCATCGCACACATCGCCAACCAACCGGTGCTCACCACGCAAACCGTGCGCAGAATCCGAAGAAAATCCTCGAAGTCGTCAATCACCAAGCGCGGCAGCATCGCCACGGGCACGACGGTTCCGATGACGAACGCGATCGAAAAAAGTCCGTCCGCAGGCCCGTTATGGAAGAACCGCAACGTTGCCGCATAGAAGCTCAGCAATACAAGCAACCACGCGGCAGCCGAAACGCCCTTGCCCGACCCACGCCAGATCTGGATGAGAATCAACCCAAGGAGGAGCACCCCGAACAGGAAGTATCCCTCGCTGCGGTACGACTGAATCGTGAGCCAGATACCCGGGATAGCGTTGTCTTTCCAATCCCGACCGACCGCGATCGAACCGAACAGCAACAACCCGCCGAACGCGATCAGCATGCCTCTCTTTTTGGCGACATTCATCGCCATGAGCCCGAGCATCACCACACCCGCGATGCCTGCCAGGATGACCGGTAGCGTCGAACTCATACGTTCCTCATCGTCCTTCTGGAGCCAATCGCAAAAACGTAGGCCTCGATCCGGGTCATGCGATCTTTCTATCGAACAGAACGTCCGCCCGGTTCGTTCTGAGCGAAGAATCAGCCGAGGATGACCGAGAATAGCCCCCGGGGGCCGACCGCAGCCCGTTCTGCGCCGTTGGAAACCCGGGATCGACCGCCGGGCCTCCCGATCGCCCACCGACGCGCTGGAGCCAGACGGCATGCCCATCGACCGCTCGACATCCAAGGACACGCCTCCTGGGCAGCAACCCACCACCGAGCTGAAGGCCCACACCTTCCGGATCGTCTCGAACTACACCCGCCTGGGCTGCACGCTGTCGATCGGGATCCTCGTCGTCCCGCTGATGTTCCGCTGGCTCGGGGACGAGGCTTTCGGGCTGGTCGCCATGCTGGGCACCAATATCGGGCTGGCCGCCGTCTTCCGCCAGATCATGCAGATGTCGCTCGTCCGCGAGCTCGGCAAGGCTTACCACGCCGGGGACGCCCCGTTCCGCCGATCGTTCGCCGCCCTCTACCGCCTCGGCGCTGTGTTCGCCGCCTTCAGCGTGCTCACGTTCACCGCGATGATCCTCGCCCTGCCGCTGTTCAACATCCCCGATGAACTCCGCGGCGCGACACGGTGGTTCGTCGCCGCCCAGGGCATCCAGGCGATCTCGATGGTCTTCCTGAGCCCGACGCTCAACATGTTCATGGTGGTCGAGCGCTTCGTGGCATACTCCGCTTGGTTCGTCTCGCTCCGCTCCATGCAACTCGTCGCGGTGATCCTGGTCGGGTATGTCTTCCGCGTCGATGACCCCGCAACCGGGCTGATGTGGCTCGGTCTCACTTGGTCCGGGCTCGCGCTGATCGTCTACGCCATCGGCGTGACGATGCTCACCCTCCGCGACCGTCGCCTGCTCCCGACCATCCGCAAACCCGAGCCCGGCGCGGTCAAGGAAATCATGGGCACCTTCTCTTGGAACTCGGGCGTCCAGGTCGCGATGAACGTCCACGAGCAGCTCCCGCCCATCCTTCTCAATCTCGTCATCGGACCGCTGGCCAACGCCGCCTGGGGTGTGGGCTTCCGCCTGGTCGCCTACATCCGCATGGCCACCACCGGCATGCAGTTCGGCTCAGACGCCGTCAGCGCCCGCCTGGCCAAAGAAGACAACCCGGACGCCCGCAGGCAGCTCCAGAACCTCGTCCAGATCCAGACTCGCATGACCTCGGTCGTCGCCGTCCCCGCTGGGGTCGCGGTGTTCCTTTTTTCGTTCCCCATCCTGCACCTGTGGGTGGGCAACCAGGTCGAGCACTACACCGGGGTCATGCCCGACGCCGTGCTGATGGTCCGCGTGCTCGCCGGCGCCCTGACCGCCCGCGCCATCTCGGACACCTGGATCCTCGTCCTCTACGGCGCGGGCATGGTCCGCTCCTATGCGCCCCTGGTCATCGCGGGCGGCGTCATCGCGCCCGTCGCCGGGCTGATCCTCATGCTCACGCTCCCGCCCAACCTCACCGTCATCGGGCCCGCCATCGCGTTCACCGCCGTCTTCGCCGGGCTGCATCTCATGGTCATCCCGTTTATCGCGGGAAAGCAACTGCACATCAACCCGCTCGCGCTGCTCGGTGCGCTCACCCGCCCGATCATCGCGACCCTGATCGCCCTGGGTGCCACCGTCGGCTTCATGGCCAGCGTCGGCACGCTCGACACGCTGGGCGTCGCCCAAGCACCGACCCAGACGCTGGGTGCCACCATCGATCCGCTCATGACGCTGAGCGCGTGCGCCGTGTTCGGCGTGGTCACCGCACTGGCGATGTTCGCGATCGCGCTCCGCACCGAAGACCGCCAGCGCCTCGCACGACTCGCGGCCCCCATCCGCCGACGCATCCCCGGACTCGGCTGAACACCGCGCCCCGCGACCGCCAAGCCACTGCTCACTCGGTCAAAGATACGTCGACCACCACCGCGCGGTGATCGCTCGACAGCCCGCCAGGGCTCGACCATGCACGAACCACGACCCCCGCCGAACACCAGACGTCGTCGAGTTGCACGCGCAGCAGCGCCGTCGCCCCGGCTGGGAAACTTCCCGACCCGCCCGTCAACGGCTTGCTCATACCCAGCCCTGAACGCCGCAGCAATCCCGCCCGCCAGCCCGCGGGCCCGGAGTTCAGATCCGTGCCCATCACCAGCGACTCGTCGTTCGCTGACAACACACGCCCGATCGCGTCCGCCGTCGTGCGCATCTGATCGTTTCCACGACGCCACCGATCGAGCGTCCTCGGCGAATGCGGATGGATAGCACCGACCAGGAATGTCCCCGCCGGATGCTCGACCCGCGCGATCAAAACATCGCGGTCCGCATCGGGGATCTCGGGATAATCGATGCGCTCGAGCGCCCAACGCGACAGCACCGAGCACGGCGAGGTGATCTCGTCCACCCAGAACCGGCGCTCGTGGTTCACCCACTCCGTGCCGAGCAGTTCGCCGTCACGCACCACCCGCCTCCAGAAGTCGGGCGACGTCTCGATCAGCACCACGACGTCTGGATGCCAGGCGAAGATCTGCTCGAGGTCCTCACGCCACCGCTCGTTCTCTGGATCGATATTCGCGCTGACGATCCGCACCGTTCCATCAGCCGGCGGTGATCCCAGATCGACCCCCGGCGTCATCGGCGATCGCCCGACCACCATCGGGCCCGCCCCCACCGCTACCGAAACCGCGACCACCGCCGCCGCCCGCCACTGACGCCACGCTGCGCACCACACCAACAGCGCCGCGCCCAGCCCGAGCGCCTGCGCCTGGTACGCGAGACCGATGTCGATCGCATACCAGGGCCCGCCGCCCACAGCCATCGCGACCCACGCCAACGACCAAGCCACCCACACGCCGACGATCAGCCACGTCACGGGGCACCGCAGCCGAGCCAACCTGCCGCCCGTTCTCTGCCGCTCACGTTTCCGCATATCACCGATCATTCGCCACACCGACACTCCGACCGCCACAAACTGCGGCCAGCTTCGCCCAAAACGAGAAAGCGGGGCGGACCCCCGGAAGGGACCGCCCCGCGGAGCGTGTCAAAGCTGTTCGCCAGGTTCACCAGAACCAGGCACTTCCGAGCCGGCTCAGTCGGCGCTGTTCCCGCCGTCGCGGAAGAACGGGAACATCATCCCGCCGCCCCCGATATCACCGGCGTTGTAGATGTAAGCCGCATCCAGTGCCTTCTCGATCCGCACCGCGCACTCACCGAGGTGGGCCGAGGTGTACGGGTCGAGGTTCTTGGCGTCGGCCATGCCCTCGATCTCACCGTGCAGGCTGCGCAGCTGCGCGACCGCCAGGGTTTTCGATGGCATTTCAACCGCGCTGAACCCGTCGCTGGCCATCGAGAGATCGATCAGCCGCTCGAGGTGCTCGCGCTGCAGGTTGCGACGCAGCGAAGAGATCATCGGCTTGCGGGCCGTGTACTTCTTGCTGGACGACTCGCCCAGCTCGGACCACGCGGCACTCTTAACGGTCTCGAGCACCTCGGCCAGCGTGAGCACGTCCACGTCCGCGTCAGAGAACATCTCGAGGTCGTACACACGCTGCAGCGTCTGCGGGTTCAACAGCATCGTCATCGCCGACGACTGCACGCCCATCACCTGATCGTGGATCGGCCACGTCGCGTCCGCGAGCGCATCCCGGAATCCCTGCTCGTCGAACCATTTGTCCACCGTGGTGTGGCGGAGCAACTCGGGGGTGATCCCGAACGCCTCGTCGTGGAACGAGTTGCTGATCACGAAATCGAGCGCCTCGCGCTGCTGCGACGCCGGGACCGGGTCGATCGGGACACGCCCGTTCGGGTCGCCCTTCTTGTCACGGTACACGTACGCCGAGCCCACCCAGTTGGCGGCCATCGACAGCATCTGCGTCTGCGTGCCCAGCGTGATGCGGTAGCCGCGACGCGCCTGCGCCCAGCTCTCGCCGTCCTCGACGAAGTCCGTCAGGATGTTGCCACGCAGGTTGTTCACGAACGCCATCTGGTTCTGGGCCCACTCGAGCGGGTTCTTGCCCATGTCGTAGCGACGCGAGGTGGGGTCGGGGCCCCACGTGTCCTCGTCGGTGCCGTACTGCAGCTCGGGCTCGGCCACGCGCTTGAGCGCCGCCTTCGGGTCCTTGCCGTAGCCGTAGTCGATCGCCCAGTAGTCGTACGGGCCGATGTCGATCACCGAGTAATCGCCCTGCGTCTCGCCGAAACCGGGCATGCGGATGTTGATGCCGTTGTAATCCATCACCGAGGTCGACCAGGGCTTCTGGCCCTTGAACTCTTCCGAGTTCGCCTCGCTCAGGTCGTACGCGCTCGAACCCTTGAAGTTGTGACGCAGCCCGATCGTGTGACCGACCTCGTGTGCCACCAGCTCGGCGAGCATCGGCCCGACGAACCACTCCGGCACGCCGTCGATCAGCTCGCCCGGGTCCTTCTTGGGTTCCTTGGGCTCGTCGCCCTCGGCATCAGCTTCCTCGTCCTCGGGCTCCTCGTCGTCGCCCTCGCCGTCGATGACCGCCAGGTATTCCGGCGGCACCATCGCACGCAGCGCTGGGTTCTCCGCCAGCTGCTTGCGGATCATCTCGATCATCTCTTCGTCCAGCTCCGGCTGGGCGTTCGACGCTGTCTCCAGCGCCTCGGCGCCCGCCATGTCGAACGCTGCCAGATACATCTGCATCATCGCCAGGTCCAACGCCTTGCCGTGCGCCGCACGGCAGAGCCCGCTGACCTGGCTGGTCCGCATCAGCCCCTCGATCTCGTTGTCGCCGAGGTAGCCGTCGGCCGAGTCGAGCGCGTGCCCGCCGAAGCGCGACACGCCGCGGGCGTTCCGCTCGATCATCATCTCGGAGCGACGCTCCGGGCTTGCGAGCCGCATGCGCGGATCCCAACGCGGGTTCCGCTCGAGCCACTGCAGCGTCTGCGGGCTCATGCCCTCGACCGCCAACTCGCCCAGCAGGTCATCCCAGCGGTAGGTGAACACGCGGATCCAGCCGTCCGTCAGCACGACGTCGGCGTCGAGGATCTCGCCGGTCATCGGGTTTACCCGGCTCGGACCGATCGCGGTCGCCACGTCGTTGCTGATCCAGCGGATGAAGTTGTGGCGCACGTCCTCGGGGTCTTTGTCCATGTGCGAGCCGGACGCCTTGTCCTGGTACCGCACCTCGATCGCGCCGTCGATGCCGATCTCGCGGAACGCGTCGTTCCAGTATTCGATGCCCTCGCGGACCCAGCGCCGGTAGCGGATGGGCACGGTGTGCTCGACGTAGTAGATAATGGGCTCTTTCGGCGGGCTCAGCTTGAGGTTCTTGTCCGCCTTCTCGAGGTGCCAGCGGTTGATGTAGCGCTGGTTCGTCTCTTCACGCGTGAACTTGCCCAGGTCGCGGAAGCTCGTGGTGAAGAAGCCCACGCGAGGGTCCGCCTGACGCGGCTTGAACCCGGGCGTGCTCGTGATCAGGCTGATCGAGTAGTGGAACGATTTCATCAAGCCGCCCGAAACCGGCGCCTCGATCTCGACCTCGATGTTCTTGGGGAACACCTTGATCGACTTGATCGTCGCCAGGTCACGGTCCAGCCCGCGTGCCGATCCGCCAAAGAACGTGCTCGCGTTGTTCACAAGCAGCGCATCAAGATCGATCACCGGCTGGCCCTTGGGCCCGGTGGACAGCACCGGCACGTCCAGCAGCACGCGATCGGTGAAGATCATCTCCACCGAATCCTTGCTCTCCTGGTCGCCCGATGAACGCACCGCAACCTGCGGCATGACCAACGCCATCCGGTCGTTGATCTTCTTCCACTGCGTGTACATGTCCCCGCCCTGGAGACCCGCGAAGATCTCGCCGCCCGAGACCGTCATCGCGAAGAAGTGGTTCTGACGCTCGTAGCCGCGCGGCATCTCGGCCAGCAGTTGGTTCGTCTTCTTGTTGATCCACACGCCGTAGAACGAGCCGTCCTGGCCGGTCACGGGCGTGAAGCCCTCCGAGACCACCTTGAACGACTTCTTGTCACCGGCCGCCTTGGGCGCCGCACCGCGACCGCCCATCATCGCCGCGACCTGCGCCAGGTCCAGCGATTCTTCAGGGGTCGCCGCGCCGAAGTCCGCATCGGGCTCGGCCATCACCGGCGCACCCGCGAACAGGCCCAGACCCACCACCGCGCCGACCAGCCCCGTCAGGGTCCGGGCCGACATCCTTGTTTCACGCTCTCTGCTCATCACACGCTCCATCACACGCATCCGCGTGGTCATCGGTCTTGGGCCTGGCTGCGAGCCTGGGCCTGCCCCGACCGACCCCAGAAGGGGGTCCGCTCGCCGGGGCCACGGGTATCGGCGAGGGGTCCGCCGGCCCGAGAGTCATCAACGCGCCCCGCGCAACACATGCGCGATCCGTCGACTCGGAGTTCAATTACCATCGAAACGCCCGCCGGATTCAATCACATACCCATGAATCGGCAAGGTTTATGGGCTTTATGGCAGCAAGGCCCCCGCCGTCTCGGGCGCAAACGCGATCGTCAGCACCGTCAGACCGGCGAACGCCACCGCGCATACACGCACCACCGCGTCACGCAACGCCAGCTCGGTCGGATCGTCATACGCGCCCCGATCGAGCTGAACCATGGTCCGCAAGACCGCGAGCGTTGACGGTAACATGGTTAACCACAAGAGGTTAAACCCAAAACCCTCACCCAATGCCGTATCGGCCACCGACGCGAACCGGACCGTGTAGTCCTCCGCCCGGCTCTGGACATACCCCGCGTAGGTCAGCAGCGTCGCCACCGCCGTCACCACTACGGCCATCTCCAGCAGGACGTCCGAATAACCTTGCTGGACCGTCCGGGCTGCCGAGGCATGCTCCCCCAGCGTCCGCCGTTCACCCAATCTTTTCCCAAACGCCAAGAACATGCTCAGGAACAGCGTCGCGTTGAGCAGCCAGGACGACGCCTCGATCTCGACCGCCGCACACCCCGCCATGACCCGCAGGACGAACCCCATGGACAGGCTCAGGACGTCGACGATGACCTTGCGCTTGAAGTAGGCCGAGTAGGTCAGCACATTGCCCATGTGCATCCCGACGAGCACGCCCACCAGAATCCGCGTGTGCCACGTGTGCAGCAGCGCCACGGCCACCAGTGACATCAGCAGCAGCACCACGGCAAAGATCAGCCCCGCCCGGGCAGAAACCGTTCCCGACGCCAGCGGGCGGTGGCGCTTGCGGGGGTGCACGCGGTCGCGCTCGCGGTCGAACCAGTCGTTGATCACATAGAGCCCGCTGGACGCCAAGCTGAACGCCACGGCGGCCCACACGACCCCCCACCACTCGAACCGCTCGCCCTGGGCCCAGCCGTACGCCGGCCCGACGACCACGAACATGCTCTTGGACCACTGCGTCGGACGCGCCAGCTTCACGAAGGCACGCACCCCCGTGTACCGGGGGGTCTCGATGTCGGATTGGGTCGCTGGGTCGGTCATGAGACTGGTCGGATCGGTCGATGCTCTCCACCAACGCCGCCGGGGACGCCCCGGTTCGTTGATATCATCCCGTCCACGCAGACACGCAGCGAGACACCCATCAGCCGCCCGACCACGACATCCGGTGTTCCGCACGATATCGGACATCTGGCCCGAGTTCTGTACACCGATGGTCCACGCTTCACCCGATTCATCCAGCACCACCGTCACCGCATCTGCCCGATTGATCGCGTCGCCGAACTGGTGCCCACCGGATCGTCGGTCCTCGACATCGGGTGCGGCGGGGGTTTGCTCGTCGCCCGCCTGGCGACCACCGGACGGGCCCGAGCCGCCCACGGCATCGACGCCTCCGCCCCCGCCATCGCGATCGCCCAAGGCATGGCCGCCCGCCTCGGTGCCATCATCCCCGAAACCACTGCCGAACCGACCACCGAACCCGCCACCGAAGCCGGCCAGATCCGGTTCGAGCACCGCCCCGTGCAACAGGGGCTGCCCGACGGGCCATTCGACGCGGTTTGCCTGATCGACGTCATGCATCACGTGCCGCCCGGCGCCCAGGAGCGTGCCTTCCGAGACGCTGCGTCCCGCGTCCGCCCGGGCGGGCGATTCATATACAAGGACATGTGCGACGCCCCGCGCTGGCGGGCGGGCATGAATCGCCTCCACGACCTGGCGATGGCCCGCCAGTGGATCCGCTACCTCCCGATCGAGTCCGCCGAGGCTTGGGCCGTTGAAGAGGGGCTGGCCCTCGTCCACCGCGAAGACATCAAGATGCTCTGGTACGGGCACGAACTCCGCGTGTTCGAGCGCCCCGCGGAGCCCGCGTCATGAGCCCATCACGAGCGCCGTCCGATCACGACCCGCCCCGTCATCCGCGCAACGCGTTCCTCGCTGTGCTGGGCGCGGCGGTACTCACGCTCATCGCACCGCTCGCCCTGATCGCCAGCGGTCACAACGCTGGGCGGGCCGCCTCGGACTCGATCGTCTACCACGAACGCTTCATCCGATCGCTGGCCGAGGACTGGCCACGCTTCGATCTCTCCGACCCGCTCACCGCGACCACGCCCGGGTACCACATCGCACTGGCAACGCTCGACACGATCGGGCTCGGTTCGATCACCATCCTCCGCCTGGGCAGCGCCGCGATCGGCGTCGCGCTCGCGATCGTCCTGGCCTCGTGGATCGCGCGCCGGGCCCGCCCGCTCGACGCGGTGCTACTGGCCGCCCCGCTCGGCGCGTCTATCTACGTCATCGGACCCAGCGCCTGGCTCCTGCCCGACAACCTCGCATGGCTCGGCGTGCTGCTCGTCCTGATCGCCTGCGTCCGTGAACCCCGGTCCTGGCGACCCATCGCCCTGGCGTCCGCGGCGCTCGCCGGGCTGGTGTTCACGCGTCAGATCCACCTCTGGGCCGCCGCCCCGGTCTGGATCGCGGCGTGGATGGGCGTCGCGCGCACCGAACCAATGCTGTTCGATCGCGTCCCCGCCCGCCTGACACGGGGCGGCGTGGCGTTGCTGCTCACACTGCCCGCGTTCGCGATCGTCGCGTGGTTCGTCCATCTCTGGCAAGGCCCCACCCCGCCACGCTTCCAGCAGGACATCGGCGGCGTCAACCCCGCCACGCCCGCGTTCATCCTGCTCCAGGTCCCCATCCTCATGATCGGGTTCGGGCCCTGGCTGTTCCCCGCGTTCATCCGGGCCCTGCGCGATCACCCGCGCACGATCCTGCTCAGCGCCGGGATCGGGCTGGCGTTGGCGTTGCTCCCGATCACCACCGAGAACCCCGACGCCGGACGCTACTCGGGCTGGTGGATGCTCGCGGGCAAGGCGCCCGTCCTCTTCGGGCGGACCGGCGTGGTCTTCGTGGTCCTCGCGCCGCTGGGCGCGATGCTGCTGTGCGGAGCCCTGCTCGGGGTGACCCGGCGCACCGGGTGGGTGTTGCTCGGCTCGCTCGTTGCTTTCGCCGTCGCCCAGAGCGCCACCATCAACAGCTGGCAACGCTACCACGAGCCCTTCCTGATCATCCTCCTCGCCATGCTCGCGGCTTCCCAGCCCGCCGATCTCCGCGCCACCCCGTTCGCCAGACTCCGCATCCCGGGGATGCTCGCCCTGTGCGCCATCCTGGCGGCCATCTCATTCGACGGGTTCCGCGGCGACCCCGTCGCGCCGGGCACCACGCCCCCCCCGATCCACTCCCAACCCACCGACCCCTGGTTCCAGCCAGAAGCCCCCTGACGCCCGCGAACCGGCACCGATCGCTCGACGTACAACCCGACCCGGCGGCGATCGCCCGATCCCGCTCTCTTTCCCCGATATCAGGCCCTTTCACCGCCTTTCTCACGCGATCCCGTCCAAGCGACGCCCCCGCACGCCCGATGGTTCAACAATGCCCCCGGCCCGGTGCGTCCATCCGACCCCGAGCCCAGACCTGTCCCCCACGCACTGACCGAAGACGGAGCCAGACCCATGCCCGACCCCAAACGCGCCCTCATCACCGGCATCACCGGGCAGGACGGCTCCTACCTCGCCGAGTTCCTCCTGGGCAAAGGTTACGAGGTCCACGGCATCATCCGGCGCGCGTCATCGTTCAACACCGAACGCATCGACCACATCTACCAGGACCCCCACAACCCCGCGCCCAAACTCAAGCTCCACTACGGCGATCTCTGCGACGCCAACAACCTCACCAAGCTGATGGACCACATCAAGCCGCACGAGGTCTACAACCTCGGCGCGCAATCGCACGTCCGCGTCTCGTTCGACATGCCGACCTTCACCGCCGACACGGTGGCGATGGGCTCGCTGCGACTCCTCGAAGCCGTGCGCGATCTCCAGGACAAGTCCGGGCAGCAGGTCCGCTACTACCAGGCATCGTCGTCCGAGCAGTACGGTAAAGTCATGGAGGTCCCCCAGAAGGAGACCACCCCCTTCTACCCCCGCTCGCCCTACGCCTGCGCCAAGGTTATGGCCCACTGGATGACCGTCAACTACCGCGAGTCGTACGACATGCACGCCTCGTGCGGCATCCTGTTCAACCACGAATCACCCCGGCGCGGCGAGACCTTCGTCACACGCAAGATCACAAGGGCCGTCGGACGCATCAAGATGGGGCTGCAGGACAAGGTGTTCCTGGGCAACCTCGACTCCAAGCGCGACTGGGGATTCGCGGGCGACTATGTCAAGATGATGTGGATGATGCTCCAGCAGGACACCGCTGATGACTATGTGGTCGCGACGGGCAAGACGATCTCCGTCCGCGAGTTCGCCGACATGGCGTTCAAGCACGCCGGGCTGAACTTCGCCGACCACGTCGAGTTCGACCCCCGCTACCTCCGCCCCGCCGAGGTCGAGTTGCTGCTTGGCGATCCCTCGAAAGCCAAGGAAAAGCTGGGCTGGGTCCCCGAGACCACGGTCGAACAGCTGGCCGCCATGATGGTCGACAACGACGTCGAACTCGCGTCCCGCGAGAAGACCCTCAAGGACGCGGGGCACGCCATGCCCGAGTTTTCCGGGCATGATCAGTAGGCACAACACAGGGCGGGACCGCGAACAAGCCCCACTCGAGCCAAGCCGCGCGCCGACCTCGCACGTGACAACCTGTTACACCGGCGGATCGCGTTCGAGCAATGACGCCACCGCAGCAAACGCCGTCGCACCGATGCCGACCTGATTGGGCACCTGCACAAGGTCGAAACCCCACAGTGTGTTACCCTCGATCAGCACCGGGCCGCGGTCGGTGAGCGCGATGTCCCACCCCACCGTGATCACGCCAGGCACCACCCGGTGCGCCTGCAGCGCGAGCTCGGCCGCCTCCTCGTACATGGGCAGCACGCGCCCTCGGATCGGAGCCCCCGTCGTCGGGTGGGCTGCGTGGACTTCGCACGTGTAGATGTTGACCGCGTCGGTGAGAACCTCCCCGCTCACGCCCGACGCGATCCCGCCGCGATCCGCGTTGTCCACCACATGATCCCGCACACCCATCCGGTAAGCCGCGGTCACCACAACCGGACCTGCGTCGGGGCGATCCGGATCGATGAGCGTGACGATCCGCAGCGTGTTGAGCGCCGATTCGGAGAGGTCGGAGATATCCCGGTGGTTGCGCAGGCGCTCCTGGACCAGGATCATCTCGTCGGGCGAGCCCAGATCCGCACGCAGGCGGGCGACGAGCTGTTCCCAGACCAGACGCCGCCCCTTGCTGACCCACTCGTTGCCGTCGCGCGCCCAAGACGACACGCCGTTCCCGCCCTGTTGGAACGATCGCTTCACGAAGAGAAACCGTGCTTCGTCCGGAGGTGCGGGCGGTTTGTTGTCCGGGGCGATTCGGGCGAACTCGCGAGCGACCGGCAGACCGTGTGAAGAGAAGTACGCCCCGAACGCCGACTTGTCATCAATCAAATGCGCCTGATCCCGGTCGCCGAACGCGCGGACCCACCGCAAGCACGCGCCGCACCGGGATATATCGATCACGTCGGCGGGATCGCACGCGCCCGGCACCAAAAACTCCGCATAGTTCGGCTGGAGGTTGTGGCGATAGCAGAGCCAGATCGAGCCCAACCACGATCGATGCCGACGAGAGCCTGTGCAAAGCACCCGAGGCACGAGAACGAGCAGCCACAAGCCCGCACGCGCCCAGTCCGCCTCACGCTCGAACACAGTCCGGGTTCGGATCTTCCGCCCGACCCGGTGCCGACGCTCGACCCGACGCAGGGCCCGATCCAAGCGCCCGCTGGGTGTGTCACGGTGCGGACGCATCCCGGGCAGACGGACCGGTGAAATCACGGGTGGTCGGAGCATCCGGGGAGCTCTCCAGCCCCCCCTCAACTCGAACATAACACCGATCGCACGGGCTTATCGCCCGAGCAACTCACACGGATCCGTTCCCCTTCGACGGACGCCCTCCCAGAGGGCAACAATATGATAATGGAATCTTCGTCCCCGCGGGTGAACGGCAGCATTTATAAGGAAGAATACCGGGATGCCCAAGTTAACGCGCCGGCGCCAACTCCACGATCTGCACCCGGTGCGGCCCGCGGCGAGGGTTGACCAACTCGTACCCCAGCACGTCCCAGCCCGGCGCAGCCAACGCCAGGTCGATGTGCCAGCTCGACAGTTTCAGGGGTTGCCGCAGCAGGCGGTTCTGCCCGTTCGGCACCCACGAACGACCCGGGCCCCGCCCCGCGAGTCCGAACGCGTCGCGATACCCCGGCGCGATCGTGTCCAGCGAGGCCGAGCCGCGCAGCGCGTTGAAGTCGCCGATCACAAGATCGGGGGTCGGGAATACGTCCGCACCCGGAATCGAGTCCCAGCCAGTTTCGTTCGGGACCAGCGTCCGCCCGTCCCACGCATCGATCGCGTCGCGCATGACCCGCATCGATTCCATCCGAGACGTAAGCGGATCCGACGGCAGGTCCACGAACCAAACAACCAGCGGCTCGCCGCCCTCGCCCCGCTCGAACTCGGCGAAGATCACCCACCCGTGCTCGCCGCTCGCCCTCGATTCGTTGTCCGTGTTCACCAGCGGGCCCGACGAGACCACGCCCGCCCGCGTGATCGGCAAGCGCGACGCGATCAACCCGCGGTGGGTGATCAGGAAATGCCCGGGCCGCCCCGGGACCTTGTAGCGACGCTTGGCCTCGACCAACTCATCGGCGGGCGCCAGGGGCGACGTCGACTGGAGAATCATCCGCAGATCGGACCCGAACCGCGCGTTCGCGATGAGCACGATGTCGGGCTCGTCGTCGAGCATCCTCGACCAATAGCCGCCCTCGCGGACCTTGGATGCCGACAGATTCCAGTGCAGCACACGCACCGAATCAGTGCCCGCCCGCTGGGCCGAACCGCCGGACCCGGTCACGTACCGGTGCACCGACCACTCGCCCAAGAGCACCCACCCGGTCATGCCCAGGCAGCCCAGCAGCAGCAGCGGGCGGAGCATCAGGCCCTTGGATCGCAGCGAGACCCAGCCGGACACCCAGGACACCAGCAGCAGCCCCCACGCCGAAAGCACGCTCCACGAGGGCGGTGTCCACCAGATGTATTGGATCACGTGCACCCGGTCGGTCACCACCCGCCCGACCACGAACTGCAGCACCGTCAGCAGCCCGAGCACGGCCGTCGCCCACGCGACGTACGGCAGCAAACAGGCCCGCACGATCGGCCCGCGCCGTCCCCGAGCCGAGCCGCCCTCGTTCGCACGCGAATCATCGCCCATGCGCGGAGCTTAGAACCGAACCGCCCGCCCCGCGCCGACCGTATCATCGCCCTCCGGACCCAACTCCCCCCGGGCCAGCGCCCCGCGAGCCCGAACAGGACCACGCCATGACCGCCGCCCCCATCGACTGGACCACCCAACGCGTCATCGTCACCGGCGGCTCGGGCTTCCTAGGACGCCACATCCTCGAGGGGCTCAGCGCCCGCGGCGTCAACGAATCCAACATCTTCGTGCCCCGCTCCAAGGACTACGACCTGACCGAGCCCGACGCCTGCAAACGCGTCTACAGCGACGCTTTCGGCCCGGGCAACACCACGATGGTCATCCACCTGGCCGCCGAAGTGGGCGGCATCGGCGCCAACCTCAAGAACCCCGGGCGCTACTTCTTCGCCAACATGGCGATGGCCCTGCACCTCATCGAAGAGGCACGGCGCGACGGGTTCGCCGACCGCGGCGCGACGTTCGTCCAGACCGGGACCATCTGCGCGTATCCCAACCTCACCCCGGTCCCCTTCAACGAAGAGAACCTCTGGAACGGGTACCCCGAGGTCACCAACGCGCCCTACGGCGTGGCCAAGAAAGCCGCGTGGCAGATGCTCGACGCCTACCAGCTCCAATACAACATGCGGGGCGTCTACGTCCTGCCCGTCAACCTCTACGGCCCCCACGACAACTTCAACCTCGACTCCTCGCACGTCATCCCCGCCCTCATCCGCAAGTGCATCGAGGCCCAGGACCGGGGCGACGACCACATCGAGGTCTGGGGCACCGGCAGCGCCTCGCGTGAGTTCCTCTACGTCGAAGACTGCGCCGAGGGAATCCTCACCGCCGCCGAGAAGATGGACAACCCGGACCCGATCAACCTGGGCACCAACATGGAGATCACCATCCGCGATCTCGTCCACCTGATCGCCCGCCTCACCGGCTTCGCCGACGAATCGAACATCGAGCAGAAGATCCGCTGGGACACCACCAAGCCCGACGGCCAGCCCCGGCGCTGCCTCGACGTCTCCCGAGCCAAAGAACGCATCGGCTGGGAAGCCAAGGTCGGCTTCGAGGAAGGGCTCGAGCGCACCATCGAGTGGTTCCGCCAACACCGCAGCGACGCGGACGCGAGGATGTGAGCATGAGCGTTCACGAAAGGCTTGATCTCGATCGGTGGCTCGATGAGTTTCCGCTCCAGACGATGATCGACGAAAAACGTGCGCTCGGGCGCGAGCACAACTATGAAGTGCCCGACGATTGGCTGCCGGGCGGAAGCGTGATTTCAAGCCCGAGTAACCTGGCGAAAGTCGAGCACACCAGGCGAGCGCTCGTGGCACGCGGGCATGATCTCGGCCCGACGCGACCGATCGATATCTTCCTATGGCGCGTATGCAAGATCTCGGAGGGACCGATCACGCGTATTGGCGGTCGCCCGTTCAGAGACCCTTCAAGGCCTTGGCCCATCGCCAAGCGCGCTGGACCCCTGGGCATACTCAAAGAAAAACGACCACTCCCGTTCCTCGCCCAGGTCAGCTTCCTTGATTCCAAGGACCTCATACCCGACGACCTACCCGGCGATGTGCTCTGCATCTACGGCGATTGGCAGTATGAACACTCAATCAATAGCGGCACACTTTCATTCGAATGGGTGGACGCCGCGAAAGCCGAGGATGCCGCCTGGCCGAACTTGCCCGATGTCCCAGCATGGCCGTTCTGCGCCGAGGGCGTCATCCACCGGACCGTCAGTTATCCCGACTGCTACGACCTTCTGCTCGATCTTGATGTCAACTCGCCTTACACACTCAACCGTTTTCAGGCGACATCTATCGGGTCTGGCGCACATTTTATCCAAGGTGAACCTTCCGGCATTTCATCCCTTGTCGCGACATTCAGTTCTTTTCAAGCGGCGAAGAACTGGCCCTTCATTAACTGCCCCGAAGTCCCCCGCTTCACCTACCCCAAGGGCCATGAAGGCACTCTCGCTGATCTGTTCGAGATGACGATCGGCGATATGGGAAGCCTCTATTTCTTCAAGGATGAAGGTGGCCAATACCGCAATGACTGGGATTGCTACTAGTAGCTGCTTTCAACGGACGACCCAACATGCTCCCACCCCACCTCCAACCCCGCCTCGACCGCGAACTCGACGAGGGCGAAGCCGTCAACTGGGTCGCCCAGCCGGCCTACCGCATACTCAAGAAGTCGGCCACACACGCCTGGCTGGCGGGCGGCATCGTCGCCGGTCTGTTCAGCGCCATGTTCGCGATGCTGGCGATCCTCGAGAGTCTCACGCCAAAGAACCAACGCGATAACAGCCCTCTGGGATTAGCGATCGCAGCGGGCGTCGTTCTCGCGCTTTGGCTCGCGTCCTACCACCTGTTCCGTAGGTGGGCCATATCGGCCTCCAAGAACACGGTCTACGCCGTCACAGACAAGCGCGTCATCATCCTGAACATCAACCACGACAAGTCCATCACCGAGCGGGACTACCGGGGCGACGAGCTCATCCACCTCGCCCGCACCGAGTTCCCCGACGGCTCGGGCACCCTCACCTTCGAGAGCGCCCGCGGCGCCGGGCACACCGCCCAGACCGCGGCACGCTACCGCTTCCACGCCATCGAGAACGTCCTCGACGTCGAGCGCATGCTCCGAAGCCAGTTCTGCGGAAGCTAGACCCCATTCTCAGTTCGGCACGCCCCACATGCACATCACCTCGTACACAACTTCCCACCGCGCCGACTGGATCCGTATGCGTTCCGACCTGTTCTCAGACGAGAGCCCCTCGCTCATCGAAGAAGAGGTCACCCAGATCGAAGCCGACGGCACGCTGAAATCGCAGCCCTTCGTCTGCCTGCTCGCGCTCGACGACAACGAACGCCCGGTTGGGTTCATCGAACTGACCGTCCGATCCTCGGCCGAGGACTGCATGACCTCCCCGGTCGGCTACATCGAGGCCTGGTACGTCGACGCTGACAGCCAACGACAAGGCGCCGGCAAGGCCCTCATGTACGCCGGGTTCGAGTGGGCACGCTCCAAGGGGTGCCGCGAAGTTGGGTCCGACGCACGCGTTGAGAACCAAGCGTCTACCGCTGCGCACAGCGCGATGGGGTTCGTGGACGCCGGCGTGATCCGCTGCTTCCGCCGATCGATCGAGAACCTAGATGACGATCCAGGATCCGGAACGACATAGCGCACGCCTCTGTCCACAAACACACTACTGGGTGTTTTGGCCCACCCATTGGATCCGCCGTCTCACGAGATACGATAAGTATGGCATGCCAACCCCCAGTCGCACCATCCGGTTCTGCGTGAACAACACCTCGATCCTGCGCGAGCGGGAGCAACTCATCGAGTCCGGCTGCGAGATACGCGACTGCCTCGGGCGATGCAGCGAGTGCTTCGATCGCCGCTTCGTAGCCGTCGGTGACACCGTCATCGAGGGTGATTCCTACGAAGAGATCCTCAAGCGGGCCCGCGCCCTTGACCCAACAGCCGAGAAGCAACCAGCCGAAAAGCGAGCCCCTGAGAACCAGGTCGCTGCGACAACCGCACGAGCCAACAGCCTCCGCTAAACCGCGTTCGCCCTGCGCTCGGACGCCTCAACTTCTACGTTCTCGCTGCGTTCCTGAGTGCCTCCACCCTGGACTGCCCCTCGGTCTTGCCTTGATCAGAACTGATCCGCGCTGATCAGCCGTCGAGCAGCGCCTCGACCGCCCGCTCCAGGACCGGGTCGGCGTCCTCGAACCCGCGCGGGCCCGCGTCCACCCGGATGTCAGGCGGGAGCCCCACCCCCTCGAAAAACACACCGTCGAGCGTCATCGCCCGCCACGAGGGCAGGTAGACCGTCACCCCATGCCCGAGCTCGTAGGGCCTGGGATTGCCCGAGCTGCCCTGCGTCGCTGCCCCAACCGTGACCGCGCCGCCCGCCCGCATCATCAGGACGAAAGCCTCGTTGCTGCTCATGCACACCGGCCCGGTCAGGACCGCGACCTTGCCGCGGAACTTCGGGCGTCGCGTGCTCGGCTCGAGCACCCGCGTGTACGCTTCGGAGAACCCGTCCGGGCGCTTGGGATCGACCACCACGTGCCTGGCGTACGCCACCTCGTCGTCGACGAAGCACCCGGCCACCTCTTGTGCCAGCGACTCGTCCCCGCCGCCGTTCAGTCGGACGTCGACGATCAACGCCTCGACATCGCCCATCGCCCAAATCGCGTCGAACGCGTGCGCGATGTCCTCGCGCTGCGCCCGATCCCACGTATCGATCGCCAGATAGCCCACGCGCCCGCCCGCCAGACGCCCCGACACGACCGCCGGGCTGCGCCGCTCGAACCCCTCGACCAGGCGGGGCAGCAGCCCCGGGTTCGCGTTGGGCACCTGGGGGCGCACGAAGGTCCCGAACCGCTCGGTGCCCGCGTCCACCCAGAGGTGCTTGTCCTGGGCCCGGGCCAGCACCGTCGCCAAGCGTCGCCCGAACGCTCCGGGCGACCCGCAAGCCTCCAAAGCCCCACGGCGCGCTTCCAGCTCATCCGCCCAGTCCAGTCCCAGACGCTCGCGGTGCGAGTACGCCGTGCCCATCAGCTCGATCAGGCGGTCCACGCTGGGCCCGAAGTCCGGGGCGTCCGCCCCGCCACCCTCGGCACCGCCCCCCGGACCCGTCGAGAACTTGATCGGGTACGGCACCGCCGCCTCGCCGCCAACGCTCCGGAAGTTGGTGAACCGCTCGTTGTTGATGCTCAGCCAGTAATCGTGGTCGGGCACGAACTCGATGGGCACCAGGATCGTCCGCGTGCTCCGCCAACGGGCCTTGCCGGTGATCTTGGGGAAGCTCTCGCCCCCGCCCACGATCGACATCCCGCCCCGGCTCATCGCCTGGTCGAACGTGATGACCAGCTCGGTTAGCCCGGGATCCACGCCCACGTCGCCGTTGTCGGGCGTCGCCGAGACAACGCGTGGCGGAGCCGCCGCCACACCGCCGACCGCCAGTGCGAGCGCCGACCAGACCACCATCCACACCGCCGCCTTCAGCGTCCGCATGCGCGACCTCCTCAGACCCTGGCACCCAGCATACCACCGCGCCCCACGAGCGCAAAGCGTCCCGCGGGCCCGCGCCCGATCGCGCGTCCGCGGCGCCGGACCATGAAAAAACCCCGCCGAAGCGGGGTTCTCCTCTTCTCTCTCTTGCTCTTTTCGGTGCCGGGGCTCGGGCTCAGGCCTGCTTGTGCCGACGCATCACCCGGATGCCGAATCCCACGGCCAGCACACCCGCACCCGCGAAGGCGGCTGGGGGCAGCGGGACGATGTACAGCATGTCCTGCTGGTTCGGTGCCACCATCGCACGCAAGCCGTTCGTCCGCAGCGACGAATCGAACGTGTCGTCATGCAACAGGATGTCGTAGTACGTGTTCAGGTCGCTGCTCGTGCGCCAGCTATCGTCCCGAATCTGGTAGCCCAACGCACCCCAAACCGCTGCCTGGATCGCGCCCATCTTTGCCAGATAGTCAGACGCGCCCGAGTCGGCCTGCAGGTTCTTGTCCAGCCAGCCCAACGCCATCGCGTTGGCGATCACGGCGCTGACCGCGTCGGCCTTGGCACGCCCATAAGGATCGCCCGGCATCGGCGCGTCGGCCAGATCAACAACCTGATAGGTCAGCGAGCCGGGACGCACATACTCCCTCACGTCGACGCAGAACGTGCCGAACGAATGCCCGGCCCGGCTGCCACTCGTGATGGTGTGCATCATGTGACCTGCGTAGAACGTGCCCTCGTTACGCACCTTCACGTGGCGGGCCGAAGTCCCACCGGCGATGCCCGTGTACTCCGCCTCGATCGTCTCGCCCGCCGCACAAGCGCCGAGCATCGAGACCCCCACCACAACCGTTTTCAGAAATCTCATCTCATCTCTCCAGTTCGCTCAAACAAAACGGTCCCCCTCGGGACTCCCCTCCCGAGCGGGTATTGTCCCCATTCGGTCACGCCGTACTACCCATTTAACCCCCAATTGGGGCAGTTTTTACCACTCAACCACTGATTCAAGGCGTGAGGGCATCAGATGACGCGTTATTGGACGCTCTCCTTGTTGCCACACATGCACAGAATCCGCAAAGAACGCCCGGCGCAGGCCGGGCGCTCGATCGATCGGTCGGCGTTTTATCCCGTTCGAAGGGCGATTTCACCCGGACCGGCGCCGGAGCGACTCATCGCCGACGCAGCGTCCGCACGCCGAAGCCGACGGCCAAGAGGCCCGCTCCCGCCCACGCCGCCGGAGGCAGGGGCACGACGTACAGCATGTCCTGCTGCCCGGGAGCCACGACCGCCCGGAGGTTCCGCATCCGCAGCGAATCGTCGAACGACTGGGCGTCCATCAGCGCCAGGTAGTAGAACGCCAGCTCATCGCTTGTCTGCGACGAGTTCAGGCTCAGGGTCCCGCCCACGGCTTCCCAGATCGCCGCCTGGATGGCGCCCATCTTGCCGAGGTAGCCCGCCTGGTTCTCGTCCGCCTGCAGGTGCCCGTCGATCCATCCCAGCGCCGCGGCGTTGGCCACGATCGCGCTGACACGGTCGGCGACCGCCTGCCCGTAGGGGGCACCCGGGTTCGGTGCGTCGGCGACGCCCACGATGTCGTACGTCGCCGAGCCCACCGACGCGACCTCCGCGATCTCGACACAGAACGTGCGGAACGAGGATCCCGCCTGCGCGCCAGATTCGATCAGGTGGATCATGTGACCCGCGTCCGACTGGGCCCCGTTGATACGGAGCGTGGTGGCGCTCGAGCCGCCCGCGATCTCCTGGTAGTTCAGGTCGATCGTGTCGCCCAGCGCGCCCCCGGCGCACAACGCCGACGCGATGACTGCATAGTTCATCATCTTCATTTTTGCACTCTCCCTTCCCGGATTTTCAACGAATGATCCGGGTCCTGTGAACAAATCTCCCAACTCATTGTGTCCCGTAAACCCCCTATTCAAAAGGGGATAACTCAAAGCCGGACAGAATCGGTACATTTCCTCATCACCCAACGCCCGAGAATATTTTTGGATTCCATCGGATGCCTATTTTTACGATCAGCGTTTTTTCTAACATCGATGATTCCGGTGTGACGGCGCGCGACGACGCCCGGGTAACCCCGGGCGTCGCCACTCAACCACACAGAAGAAACCGTCTCTATCCAATCATTCAGGCGCGACGCCTCATCATCCGGACCCCGCCGAGCCCGATCAGCAGGCCCGCCCCGCCGAGTACGGCCGGGGGCAGGGGCACGATGTAGAGCATGTCCTGCTGGTTCCGGGCCACCACCGCGCGGAGACCTCTCACACGGGCCTGGTCGTCGAACGTCTGCGCGTCCATCAGCAGGCTGTAGTAGTGCGCCAGGTCGTCGTCGGTCCGGCTCGAGTTGAGCTGCACATCGCCGCCGAGCGCTTCCCAGATCGCCGCCTGGATGGCACCCATCTTGGCGTGATAGTCCGCCTGACCCGTGTCGCCCTGGAGCTGCTTGTTAATCCAGCGATGCTGCACCGCGTTGGCCACGATCGCGTTGACCCGGTCGGCCATCGCCTGCCCGTAGGGCACGCCCGGCGCCGGGGCGTCCGAGAGATCGATGATGTCGTACGTCGCACCCGAGCGGTTGGCCGACTCGGCCAGCTCGATGCAGAACGTGCTGAAGTTCTCGCCCGAGCGGGCACCCGATTCGATCCGGTGCACCATGTGCCCGGCGTAATACGTTGAGCTGCCCACTCGAACTTTCGCGGCGCTCGAGCCGCCGGCCACGTTCTGATACCGAAGGTCGATCGTGTCAGCCGTTGCCAAGCTCGCCCCACCGGCGAGCACCAAAGCCATTAGTCCCATCTTCATGATGTGCCTCTCCCCCCGCCTCATGCGGGACTTCTCTCTCTGTGATTGGAATCTGCCACCGACACACAACCGCCGGCACGGGAAAAGTACCCCGCCCTACGGTTTGCCCCAGCCACAAACACATGAAATCAAAGCACTTAACGCTATCGGCCCTGCAAAATCGGGACCCGAGCGTCAGATAACTTCTCGACACAACATTCCCGGACATTGCCGGTTCTCGCCGCGTGGAGAGGTGGCTCGCCCGCGCGTACAGCAGCCCGACAGCGGGCGATCGCACGTCGCCGGGCGAGCCGCAGCCGAGTCGCAAGCGGGAGATGTTCAAAAAAAGAGAACGGCGCCTCCCACGAGAAGACGCCGTTCAAGCGTGCCATGGAAACCAGCCACAGGAGGACGGCTGGCAACCCCCACACGCGAAACCTCTGGAACCGTCCGTTTCCCGGCACGCTCCAGAGCATGCCGCGAGAATGATCGGTCCATCGGCGGACCCCAAAGTGTCGCCGACCACGACGCCGGCGGTTCCAGCATCCTCGATTTTGTTTGTGTTGTCAAAGAGAAATCCCGCCCGCCCGCCTACTGGTGCGATCGCCCCAGGCTTAAAAGGACCATTTCCGCCCGCCAGGCGGGCCTCTCGGGGATAAGTATGCCTCAGGCGCCCAGGTCGAACCGCACCCGGCTGATCGGCGCCTTGGCCAAGCCCCGCAGTTCGCCCAGCCCGCCGGTCCGCAGCCAGCGGTCCGCGGCGTGGCGGTCCGCGGCCGATGGCACCGAGACGACCAGCACGCCCGATCGGAGGTCCTTGACCCGGCTCACCGCCGCCACCGCGTCCGGAGCCGCCGCCGCCCACGCCTCGCTGGCCCGCGACGCCTGGGCGCTCATCTTCTTGACGCCCTTGACGAACGCGTGGAGTTCGACCCCCAGCCCCCGCCCACGCTCGGCGTAGACCCGGTGGGAACGCAGGCGATCCAACGCCGCGGATTGCGCCCGAATCGGTTTGGACCGCTGATCTTCCACGCGACCATCATACAGGCGTCAAGACACCCGCTTGATCACCAAGAGCGTGATGTCGTCGATCTGGCTCGAACTGCCCATGTGCGCATCCGCCCTGGCCAACAGCCCCACCGCGATCTCGTGGGCCGACCCGGACCGCATCGCGCCGAGTTCGCCCTCGAGCCGCTCAAGCCCGTAAAACTCCCCGGTAGGCGATCTGCATTCCCGCACGCCGTCGGTCGCGACCAGCAGCACGTCCCCCACCCCCAGCTCGATCGTCTCGGGCGAAAGCGGGTTGGGCGTGAAGATTCCCAGCGGCATCCCGCTCGCGCCCAGCCTTGAGACCTCGCCGGATGCCCCGCGAACCAGCAAGCCGGGCTCGTGCCCGGCGCTGACCCACTCGAGCCGGTGGGCGTGCCCGTCCAGCGTGGCCGCGAACGCGGTGATGAACTGACCCGCCGAGTTGCGCCGCCCGATCTGCTGGTTGACCGCGTCCATCGCGCCCGCAAGGTCGTTCCCGTTGCTGTAGAACGCCGACAGCAGCACGCCCTGCGACGCCGCCATCAGCAGCGCAGCACCGATCCCGTGCCCGGAGACGTCCCCGACAACCATCCCCAGCCCCTCGCCGTGCTCGCAGGGCACGGGGAAGAAGTCCAGATAATCGCCGCCCATATCCTCGCAGAAGCGGACCAGCCCGTGGATCTCGTAGCCCTCGACCTCGGGCGAGCGCCCGGGCAAAAGGCGCTGCTGGATTTGCGCCCCCGCGTCGACCTCGCGCCGGATCCGCTCGCGATCACGCAGCCCCCCCGCCATCTCGTTGAACCGCCGGGCCAGCGCGTCGAACTCGTCCCCGGTGCCCGGGATCTCCAGCCGCACGCCCAGGTCTCCCCCCGCCACCGCGCCCATCGCTTCGTTCAGACGCTGCGCCGGGCGGGCCATCGAGCGGCTGAACCACACCGAGAGCAGGGCCGAGATCCCCAGCCCAACCACGAACACGATCAACGCCCCCACCAGCGCAAACACCATGATCATCTGAAAATACCGGTAGTCGCTGTCCATCCGCACGGCGCCGATGACCGACCCGTCCGCCCCCAGCACCGGGGCGTGCACGCGGTACAACAGCCGCCCGCCCCCCTCCGGGCGGACACGCTCGGAAGAGAGCAACCCGGAGTCGTCCGCAAAGTCCAGCGACGCACCAGCCGCGACCTCGGTGCCCACCCGCGCCCCGTCCAGCGAGCCCGCGACGATCGCACGCCCAGCGGTCTCGCCCGGGACCAAGACCGCCAGTTCCACCACGGTCCGCTCGATGATCGGCTCGTCGAACCGGGCGTCAACCTCGTGGGCCATCGCGCCCAGTGCATCGGCGATGAGCATCTGGAGGGCGTCATCGGGCCCATCGACCTCGGACAGCGCCCCGCGATGGTCCTCGCCGATCGACCGGGCCATCTGGATCGCCGTCGCCTGGATCCAAGCCTCGGCGACCGATCGCTCGCTCTCCTCGAGCGCCGTGTAGAGCATCGCCGCCGCCAGGGCGCTGAGCACCATCGAGGCGCCCATCGAAGCCAGGAACAGGCGACGCCCGAACGAGCCAGATCTGCCTGCCGTCGCCATACGCACCGCCCCGGTTCTGATCGAGCACCCCGGCTCAAGCATACCCCCGGGCACGGACGCACCGTCCCGTCCCCACCCGACCGGGCCCGCCCGCGACGATCTGAACGGGGAGGTCCGCGCCCGAGCCGCGCGCCCCGGTACCATTCCGCCCTATGGGCACACGCATCGAGATCGACAAGCTCGTCAAGGTCTTCGGCACGGGGCAGGCCGCGGCTCGGGCGGTGGACGGGATCGACCTGACTATCGAGCCCGGCGAGTTGTTCTTCCTGCTCGGACCCTCGGGCTGCGGCAAGACCACGCTGCTCCGCATGATCGCCGGGTTCATCGACCCCACCGAGGGACGCATCGGCTTCGACGGGCGCGACGTCACCCACGCGCCGCCCAACAAGCGCAACACCGGGATGGTCTTCCAGAGCTACGCGCTGTGGCCGCACATGACCGTCGCCCAGAACGTCGCGTTCGGGCTCAATGTCCGCAAAGTAAAGGGCGATGCACGCGACAAGCAGGTCAGAGAAGCCCTGGCCGCCGTGCAGATGGAGCAGTACGCCGAGCGCAAGCCGACGCAGCTCTCGGGCGGGCAGCAGCAGCGCGTGGCGCTGGCGCGGGCCATCGTCATCAAGCCCGACGTGCTGTTGCTCGACGAGCCGCTCTCGAACCTGGACGCCAAGCTACGCAACGATCTCCGCCACGAGATCCGGCGCGTGTGCAAAGCCTCGGGCATCACGACGGTCTACGTCACGCACGACCAGAAGGAAGCGCTGAGCATGGCCGACCGGGTGGCGCTGCTGCGCGACGGGAAGGTCGTCCAGCTCGGCACGCCCCGCGAGCTGTACCGGGCGCCCAAGTCCAAGTTCGTCGCCGAGTTCCTGGGCGAGACCAACCTCATCCACGCCGAATCTGGCTCGCCGGGCACGCTCCGCGTCGAAGCGGGGGCGTTCGAGACCAAGGCGGGGCTCGGATCGCCCGTTGACACCCAATCAAAGTCCAAACAAATCTTGGTCTCGATCCGACCAGAAGCCACCCGTCTCACGCCGGCGGGCGAAACAGGCTCGCTGCCGGGCAAACTGATCGACACGACCTACCTCGGCGAGACCGCCCAGCACCTCGTCGAGGTCAAGGGCTGCCCGCCGATCAAGGTGGCCGAGATGAACCCTTTCGGCTCGTCGAGCGTGGTGCACCCCGAGCCGGGCGACCCGGTCGGCGTCCGCTTCGACCCGGGCGAGGTCGTGCCCATCGCGCCGGACTGACTCAGACTGTCCGCAACCGGACACCGCCCGATGCCGGGTCACTTCATGCCATCATCTTGGTGTTGGACCGACCGATGTTCCGCGCGGAACATCTGGGTTGGTCATGCCACGCGGGCATGCTCGGGCACGCTACCCGACACAGGCAGCACGACCACCGCCTCGGCCCCGCGATCGCCCGAGGGCTCGTCGAAGCGGATCGAGCCCCCCACCGACCCGACCAGGTGTCGGCACAGCGCCAGCCCCAGCCCGTGCCCGGAGCCGACCGTCCCTCGGCTCCAGGGCTCGAAGGCCGAGTCTACTAAATCGTGCGGCAGCCCCGGCCCGTCGTCGCCCACGCGGATCGAGATCGCGGGCTTGCCGTCCGTGTCCAGGGTGGGGGCGCTGGCCATGCGGATCCGCCCGGGCTGCCCCGAGCCCCCCACCGCCCGCCAGGCGTTCAGGTAGAGATTGACCAGAACCCGCTCGAGGGCGTCGGGGTCCACGCCCACGCGGTGGTTGGGGTCGATCGCGGCGTCGTCGATCCGGGCCCGCGCCTCGCTGGGCAGGGCGTCGAGCGCTCGGCGGTGGATCTCGAGGACCGACGCGTCGCCCGGGATCGGTTCGTCGGCGGCGGCCAGGATGGCCTCGGCGACCCGCCCGGCGTGCAGCCCGAAGCGGACGATCCGGTCGGCGAGCTCTCGGGCCCGGTCGGTGTCGTCGGCGTCGCGGTCGATGAGCTGGGCGGTGCCGACGATTTTGGACGCGATGCCGCGCATCTCGTGGGCGATCATGCCGGCGAGGTTGCCCAGCGTCTCGAGGCGCTCGGCGCGGGCCGATTCAACGCGGGCGGCCGACAGCCCGTGCTGGAGGGCGTCCAGGTCTTCGAGGATGCGGGTGGGGTCTGGATCTGGGGGGGAGCCCGTCACAGACCGGACCATCGGTCCGATCATCGCGCCGGTTCACACCAATGGGCAAGCACGCCCCAGGTCCGTGGCTTCCACCCAAGGGGCGGCACCGGCTCGCTCGATGTTCCGCGCGGAACATACCGGGCGGCAGGCACGACGCCGCGGCGGGGGCCCTTGGTGGCTGGTCAGGGCGGTCAGTCGGCGGGCAAGAAGGCACCCTGCTCTTCGTCGTACTCCCCGCCGCTGGCGAGCCAGGCTTTGGTGGACTCGGGGTAGATCACCAGGTCGGGCACGCTGGCCAGGTCGACCCAGACAAACTCGATGTGGTCCTCGACGCTCGGGACGGGCGGGGGTTCGGCGCCGGGGCTGTCGGCAGCGTCGGCTTCGATGTCGAGCCCGGTGATATGGAAGATCAGTGTGATCTCGTGCCGGTTCTTGCCGTTCTGGGTGAAGACCTGCTCCTCGGTGAGCAGCAGGGCCCCCACCTCGCAGCCGAGCCCGGCTTCTTCCTCGATCTCGCGGGTCAGGGCGGCCCGGGCGGGCTCGCCGAACTCGATATGACCACCCGGGAGGTAGTGGTGCTGGTGCTTTTTCGATCGGCACAGGAGGACACGCGAGCCGTGGGTGGCGAGGCCTCGGGCGATGGTTTCGACGGGCTGATGCTTGGGCATAGGCGGATGATAGTGGGGCGGGCATTCTGGGGCACCAGATGTGGTAGAAAGAGCGGGCCCTTGATCCGCGTCCATCTCGACGCGATGATGGTGCATCGAAAGGGAGCGAAGCATGGGCGACCAGGGCACGGCGAAAACGGGCGGGCAGACGGGCGGAAAGCCGGCGAGCAAGGCGGGGGGCGCGGGCGGCTCGCGGAAAGCCCCGCGTCTTGGGCGCGGGCTGAGCGCCCTGGTCGGGCCGGCGGCCCCGGTGCGGGTCGAACGGGCTTCGGCGGTCTCTCTTGATACTGAACAAAACGCGAATATAAGTATTCATAATACGACATTAGATATTGCCCTGATCATGGCCCCGGTGGATTCGGTGCGCCCCAACCCGAACCAGCCCCGGCGTGTGTTTGACGGGCGGTCGCTGGAATCGCTGGCCGACTCGATCCGGGCCGACGGCGTGATGCAGCCCATCGTGGTGCGGCGCGTGGGCGAGGGTTACGAGCTGGTCGCGGGCGAGCGGCGCCTGCGGGCCAGTCGGCTCGCGGGGCTCACGGAGATCCCCGCGATCGTGCGCGAGGTCGATGACCGGGCCAGCGCCGAGCTGGCGTTGATCGAGAACCTGCAGCGTGCGGACCTGAACCCGGTGGAGCGAGCCCAGGCGTTCCGGGCGTTGATCGATCGGCACGGGCTGACCCAGGCCCGCCTGGGCGAGCGCCTGGGGATGGACCGGACGTCAGTGACCAACCACCTCCGCCTGCTGGATCTGGGCGAAGACATCCTGAACCTGATCGCGACGGGCGTTCTCGGGTTCGCGCACGGGCGGGCGCTGGCGGGGGTCTCTAACGCGGGGGAGCGTGCGGGCCTGGCCCTGGCCGCCGTCGAGCACGGCTGGAGCGCCCGGCGCCTGGAGCGTGAAGTTGCCGAGTCGTCGGGCTCGGCGCCCGGGGTGGGCGCAACGAATACCAGACCCACTGGTCCACATATCAGCCCGGTGGATGACCACGATGCGGACGCCCCGACACGTGCACGCGCGGTGCTCGATGACATGGAAAAACGCATGGGCGAGCACCTCGGGACGCGGGTCGCACTTAAGACCGACCGGTCCGGACAAAGCGGCACGGTGACCATTTCTTTCTTTTCGCTCGATGAGTTCGATGCGATTCTGGAAAGACTTGGTTGCCGCTTCGCGGGCGAATAGCCAATCCGACACTAGGGCGTTCACCGGTTTTTGGGTCAACCAACCCACATAAGACGTGAGGTTTCTAACTCATATCGCCCGGGCTTGACCGCTAATCGGATTGATAACTGTGCTATGTTTATGGTGAGGCCCTACGCATGGATCTGCCATCGTAGGGGGGGCCTTGATTTCCTTATTAATTGAAAGCGAACAAGACATGGCTAAGCGAGGCAAAAAAAAGGTAACGAAACGGGCGGCGAAGAAAACGACACGCAAGGCTCGCACCAAGAAGGCGGCCAAGTCCGGCGGCGGGCTTGCGGGTCTTTCGGTCACGGATTTGCAGATGGAACTGCGTCGTCGTCAGCGCGGCGTGGCGCGGCTCGAGCGTCGGCGTGAGAAGCTGATGTCCGAACTGGCGCAGATCAACACGGACATCGCCGGCCTGGGCGGTTCATCGGCCGGCGTGACCGCGAGCGGTCGGGCCCGGAACACGATGACGTTGCCGGACGCGCTCGCACGCGTGCTCAGCGGCATCGAGATGTCGGTGACCGAGGCGTCCGAAGCGGTGCGTGCGGCTGGCTACCAGTCGGGAGCCGCCAACTTCCGGACGATGGTCAATCAGGCCCTGCTCAAGGACAAGCGGTTCACCAAGGTGTCCCGCGGTCGTTACACGGCCAAGTAAGTCCTCGGGGCGAGCGGGCTCGGCCCGCACTGATGCCCTGATAGCAAGTCGAAAAAGCAACGCCCGCGTGCCGACGATCCGATCGATCGTCTGCATGCGGGCGTTTGTGATATCGGATTGGTGGTGCGCAGCCTGGCGCGCACTTGATCGCGCATGTAGGTCCGTGCGCAATCCGCGTGATCAGTTTTTAGATCAGCGGATGGTGGGGTACTTGGTCAGGTGGCTGGGGCGATCGACCATCCAGAGGCGGTCCCAGTCGTCGTTAATCATGCGGAAGTTTGTGTCGCGCATGCTTGTGGTGCGGTTCTGGCGATCGGTGCCGCGCTCGCTGAGCGTGAGCAGGGCCGGGGAGGGATCGGCGCGGAGCATCTCGATGTCGCCTGCGTGGCGGGTGGTGGCGGGCGCGTTGCAGCCGACGAGTGCGGCGGCTGCCAGCGCGAGGGCGGCGGGGACGATCCGGTTGGCGAGCTGACGGTGACGCATGGTGATCCTCGGTTTCTCTGTCGTTGACTCGGTGGGTTCTTTGGGACGGGTGCTTGGCTTGGTCTTGGCGGGGTCCGGGCTGGTTTGCTCCGCGGGCGTTCGGCTCGGGGAGGTCCTCGGTGCGAGGGTCAGCATAGGGCGTCGGGCCCGTTTGGGGGGCGGGCGGGCGACGCGGCGTGGGCGGCGGGCGGATGCCCACGGTGCGGCGCTGGACCGATACGCCCGCCCGGACGGGGTGGTTCCAGTATGAAGGCGGGATGAACTTGGGGCAATCTTGGTAGAGCGCGTGGTTTCTGGATCGGAATTGGTGGCGGGGCCGAATGTGATCGTGGTAGGTTGATGATGGAAGGCCGCGCGGGCGGTCGGCAGGGTTGTCTGAACCCTTTGAGCACCCCGAGGGTGCCCCAGGAACTCTCTGGCGATGGGCAAGCCGCCTACGAGCGGACGTCCGGGACCGGAGCCGAGGGCTCCCACCTGATGGCAGGGGTTTTCAGACACTTGATGCCGGCTGTCCGCGCGGCCCTCCGTCCAGCCCTCGAGCTGACCCTTCGCGCCCGCTCCTGGCAGCGGCAGACCCGGCACCTGCCGGACTGGCAGTCGGACAAGGTCGCTAAACAGTTGTAATCAATGATCTTGGCGCATGATCGCTCCGGCGCGCCGCTTGCATGTGTTCTCCTGCCCGGCACGACCTGCCGGGCGGATAGGAGGCTTGTCATGCAGATGGATCGGTTCACGACGGCGGCACAGGACGCACTGGCTGGGGCTCAGACCGCGGCTTCGGCGGCTCGGCACCCGGAGGTGGGGGGGCTGCACCTGCTGGCGAGCATGCTCGAAGACAAGAACGGGCCGACCGCGGGCATCGTGGGACGCCTGGGCTCGCCCGAGCGCCTGATTTCGGTCGTAGAGGGCGAGCTGGGGCGGCTGCCGACCACGTCGTCAGGCGGCGGGCAGGCCGGGCGTGCGATGCTGGAGATCCTGGGCAAGGGCGAGGCTGAGGCGAAGTCGATGGGCGACCAGTTCGTGTCCACCGAGCACCTGCTGCTGGCGCTGACGCAGGTTGGGGGGGCCGCCAAGGACGCGCTGCAGGTCAGCGGGCTCACCGAGGGCGGCGTCCGCGACACGATCCGGGCGATCCGGGAGGCGTCGGGGGTAACGAACCTGACCGATCCGGGCGCGGAGGGGAGCTTTGAGTCGCTGAAGAAGTACGGGATCGATCTGAATGAGACGGCCCGGTCGGGCAAGCTCGACCCGGTGATCGGGCGGGACGAGGAGATCAGGCGGTGCATGCAGGTGCTGTCGCGCCGGACCAAGAACAACCCGGTGCTGATCGGCGAGCCCGGCGTGGGCAAGACGGCGATCGCCGAGGGGATCGCGCTGCGGATCGTGAACGGCGATTGCCCCGAGGGCATGAAGGACAAGCGGCTCATCGCGCTGGACGTCGGGCAGTTGCTGGCTGGCGCGAAGTATCGCGGCGAGTTCGAGGAGCGCCTCAAGGCGGTGCTGCGCGAGGTAAACAGCAGCGACGGGCAGGTGGTGCTGTTTATCGATGAGCTGCACACGATCATCGGTGCGGGGGCGGCCGAGGGCGCGGTGAGCGCCGGCAACCTGCTCAAGCCGGCCCTGGCGCGGGGCGAGCTGCGGTGCATCGGCGCGACCACGCTCGACGAGTACCGAAAGCACATCGAGAAGGACGCGGCGTTCGAGCGGCGCTTCCAGAAGGTCTTGGTCCAGGCACCGAGCGTCGAGGAGACCGTGGCCATCCTGCGCGGGCTCAAGGACCGCTACGAGACGCACCACGGCGTGCGGATCCAGGACGCCGCGATCCTGGCGGCGGCGTCGCTCTCGGACCGCTACATCTCGGACCGGTTCTTGCCCGACAAGGCGATCGACCTGATCGATGAGGCGGCCAGCTCGCTGAAGATGGAGATCGACTCGATGCCCATCGAGCTCGACGAGCTGCGGCGCAAGATCATGCAGGTCGAGATTGAGCGCGAGGCGCTCAAGCTCGAGGAAGCGAGCGATGCGAACAAGAAGGAGATCGAGCGGGTCGATTCGGAACTCGCGGAGTTGCGCGAGAAGAACAACGCGCTGACCGCACGCTGGGAAGACGAGAAGAAGGACCTGAACGCGGCGGCCGAGATCAAGGCGAAGATCGAGGGCAAGAAGACCGAGCTCGAGCAGGCGCAAAGGGCCGGCGATCTCGAGCGGGCGGCCCGGATCCAATACGGCGAACTGGGCGAGCTGGCGAAGGCGCTGGGCGCGGCCGAGGCGCGGATCGACGATCGGCGGGCCAAGGGCGACGTGCTCATCAAGGAAGAGGTCGACCCCGAGTCGATCGCGCAGATCGTGGGCAAGTGGACCGGCATCCCGGTCTCGCGCCTGGTCGAGTCCGAGCGCGACAAGCTGGTGCGGATGGAGGAGTACCTCAAGCACCGCGTGGTGGGCCAGGACGAAGCGCTGCGCCTGGTGTCGGACGCGGTGCGCCGCTCGCGGGCGGGGCTGGGCGATCCGACCAAGCCGATCGGGAGTTTCCTGTTCCTGGGCCCGACGGGCGTGGGCAAGACCGAGACTTGTAAGGCGTTGGCCGAGTTCTTGTTCGATACCGAGGACGCGCTGGTGCGGATCGACATGAGCGAGTACATGGAGAAGCACTCGGTGTCGCGAATGATCGGGGCGCCCCCCGGTTACGTCGGCTACGAGGAGGGCGGGGCGCTGACGGAAGCCGTGCGCCGTCGCCCCTACGCGGTGATCCTGCTCGACGAGGTCGAGAAGGCCCACCCGGACGTGTTCAACGTGCTGCTGCAGCTGCTCGATGACGGGCGTTTGACCGACGGGCAGGGGCGGACGGTCGATTTCAAGAACACGATCGTGGTGATGACGAGCAACATCGGGAGCCAGCGGATCCTGTCGATGGCCGAGTCGGGCGCGGAGGACTGGGAGATCGACGCTGCGGTGCGCGACCTGATCCGGCGCGGGCCCGGCGCGGACCTCGACGCCCAGGGGCTCACGCCCGACATGGAATCGGGCAGGCTCAACGCGAACCTGAACATCGGGATGCGCGACCAGTTCTTCCGACCCGAGTTGCTCAACCGGATCGACGAGACCGTGGTGTTCCACCAGCTGGGCAAGGGGACGCTGACCGGGATCGCGGCGATCTTGTTGGAAGGTCTCAAGCGACGCCTGGGCGATCGCGGCATGACGCTCGAGTTGACCGAGGGCGCGGTCGAGCAGCTGACCGGCGAGGGCTACGACCCGGCGTACGGGGCGCGCCCCTTGGCGCGGACGATCCAGAAGCGGATCGAGAACCCGCTGGCGGGTCGGATTTTGGCGGGCGAGTTCGAGCCGGGCGACACGATCGTGGTGGACGCGGCCGGGACCGGATCGGGCGCGGGGCTGACGTTCACGAAGGGCGAGGGCCAGGCGGCGGGGGCGTAGCGCCGAGCAACTCAGAACCGTGCGTCGCGGGGGCGGTCCTTTGGGATCGCCCCTGTTCTTATGTCGGGTTGTTTGGTAGGGTGGCGGGCGATGGGGAAGAAGGCGAGCAAGAAGACGACGAAGAAGGCGGGGAAAAAACTCGCGACGCCGGTTCTCGGGCCAGAGCGCCGGGCTGATCGCCTGGTCAAACTCGCGGAGGGCGAGTTCGGCGACAGTTTGCGCGACAGTGAGCGTGCCATGCTGCGTGGTGCATCATTTGGGTCCCGGGTCGATTTGGCAGCCTCCGGCGATTCGCGAGAATTGTGGCACCCGCCTTTTCTGCGGGATTCGTCAATTGGGCCCTGGGTCAACTGGGGCGACCACCGGCGCATTGACGGCTGTGTCATACGTTGGTTGTGCACCTCACGACATGCTCAGAAACTCGTAGCCTCCCGGGGGCTTAATCTAGAATCCGCATTGATAGATGGAGAGCTGGATCTCTATGGTGCAGTAGTCCCGTTCCCAATTCGACTCCGAGCTTGTGCAATCGAGGAGCGACTCAAGTGCGGCGATGCTGACTTGCGAGATCTCGATTTGCAGGGATCTACATGCGCAGGCATCTCTGGCCACGGAGTTCGGGTGCGCGGTGAACTATGGCTCAAGAACAACTTCCGGTCCGTAGGGGAAGTATGGCTTTGTGCGGCCAGAATTGGCGGCAATTTTGACTGCACACACGGTACATTCGAGAATAGAGACGGGCTGGCTCTCATCGCCGACATGGCTCGGATCTTGGGACATGTGTACATTGACGGGAACTTCCAAGCCACGGGCGCAGTCCAGTTCTGCGGTACCACCATCGGCGGGGATCTTTCTTGCACTGGCGCCACGTTTGAGAACGAAGGCCATGACGCCCTCAGTGTCCAACGAACACAAATCGGTGGCACTCTTTTCTTCAGATGCATTGCGTGGTGCTCTGGCCGCGTCGACGCGACGGCAACTAGCGTTGGCTGGTTGATCGATGACCCTGAGTCATGGCCGGATGAGTTGCGGCTCGAAGGTTTTATGTACGACTCGATTCTCCATAGTTGTCTCGGCGACAGAGAGAGCCGGCGGGCATGGCTGGTCAAGCATGACACGACGACTGATGGCGGGCAATTCGATCCGCAGCCGTATCGGCAACTCGCCGATGTCCTTCGCCGCCAGGGGCATAAATACTTCGCGAACGAAATCATGTTCACGGCTGCGCAGAAGCAGGTCCCTGTCACGCTCGCTGAGTATCGCGAAGCCCTGCACAAACGATTCGGGCATCTGAAGTGGTTTGAGCCATTAGCAGGCGTGATCACCGGACGTGCTCTCCGTGCCTGGTATTGGCTGCTCCGGGTCTTGATCGGGCACGGCTATCGGCGCTGGTTGCCGCCGTTCTGGCTTGTTGGATTCTGGCTCCTCGGCGCGGTGATGTTCAGCGGACCCTCATGGCGCGGCGTGGTTGGTCCTGCAGATCCGACCCCCGCTGTCATGCAGCCGACGCAAGGGCTGGCTGTGCGCGCGATGGATGATCGTCTCAGCCCCGACTCAAGTGATGAGGCAAAGACAGCCCGTGAAGCGGCGGCGTGGATCGAGGAATACCCCGCGTTCCGGCCGTTGGCGTACTCGGCCGATGCGTTCTTGCCGTTGGTGAATCTGCATCAGGAGACGTATTGGACGCCCAAGCACTGGTTTGTGAAGTCGGTGTACCTGCCGTTCCACATCATCTCTGGGTGGGTGGTGACGACGCTGGCGGCCGTGTCTTTCACGGGGCTGGTGCGCCAGGAGGGGAAGTGATTCCGGGGGGATTCCTGGGCGAACAGGGGTTTTTAGGGGGATGAACTGGGGTGGAACCCGTTGGAAGGCGGGTGCGTATGGGGGAGTGAGGCCGTTATGTGCCTCGTTGAATGCCCCGTTTCTGGGGCGAGCAGAACCCAAGAACATGGTGCCTTTGAGGGCGCGACGGTCTGGGGAGAGAGCAGAGAGATGATGGCTGCCTTAGGAGGCACAGCCGTGGGTGAGTTTTACCCCGTCGGCTGTTAATCGGGCTGCCGTTCGCGCCGGCCGATCGGTCCCCCTGGCGGCCGGCGCTTGACAGTTTGGTTGTGACCTGTGACGCCGGGTGGGTAGGAACTCTCGGACACAACACGGTCGGAACCTGTGCCCCGCGGCTCGGGCGGTGTGCGATCGCATGGTGATCGTGCGCGGCGCGTGACGCGGTGATGCCGCACGTCCGGTCACGGCGGGAAGAGGAGCCCGCTGCGCCGGGCGTCGGCACCGCTTCATCTCATTAAGGTCTGACTTCGATCAGGAAACCGCGCTGCCGGGGTGGTTGTGTTGGTGCGCTGTCAACGATCGGACATCCGGATACGGAACTCGGTGGGGTCGGGTTTTCGGTTTGGGAAGTTGCCGCGGGCGCGCGGGCGGTCGATGATCGGCGCATGGGATCAGGACCGAATATTCCGAAGATTGAAACCGACGCACCCACGCCCGTGGAGGTGGCCCTCGGGCCCATCCATCGGTTCGCCAGGATGGAATCGGCGGGCGGGATCCTGCTGATCCTGTTCGCGGCGGGCGCGATGGTGTGGGCGAACTCGCCCGCGGCGTCGGGCTATGTTGCGCTGTTCCACAAGACCTACGTCTCGGTTGGCTTTGGGGCTTGGGGCATCGACAAGCCCTTCATCCTGTGGATCAACGACCTGCTGATGGCGGTGTTCTTCCTGCTGGTCGGGCTGGAGATCAAGCGGGAGATCCTGGTCGGCGAGCTGCGGAGCCCGAAGGCGGCGGCGCTGCCGATCGCCGCGGCTATTGGCGGGATGGCGATCCCCGGGGCGATCTACGCGGTGATCAACATGGGCGAGCCCGGCCTGCGCGGCTGGGGCATCCCGATGGCGACCGACATCGCGTTCGCGCTGGGCGTGATGGCGTTGCTCGGATCGCGGGTGCCGATCGCGCTGAAGGTGTTCCTGACGTCGCTGGCGATCGTGGACGACCTCGGGGCGCTGATGATCATCGCGATTTTCTACACCGACGAGGTGGGCTTCAACTACCTCGGGTACGCGGCGATCCTGCTGATGATCTTGGTCGGGCTGAACTTTACGGGCGTCCGTTCGCGCCTGGTCTACCTGCTGGTCGGGCTGGTTGTGTGGTACTTCTTCTTGGAGTCTGGCGTGCACGCGACGATCGCGGGTGTGCTGGTGGCGCTGACGATCCCGGGCAAGACCAAGGTCGACCGGGCGGAGTACGCGTCGTTCGCGGATCGCATGCTGGGTGTGTTCAAGAAGGATGGCACCGAGGGCGGCAAGGTGTGGACGACGCCGACGCAGCAGGGGGCGTTGCTGGCGCTCGAGGACGCGAACGAGAAGGTGGAGACGCCGCTGCGATCGCTCGAGCACAGGCTAATCCCTTGGGTGGCGTTTCTGATCCTGCCGGTGTTTGCGCTGGCCAACGCCGGCGTGGCGCTGGGCGGCGGTTCTGGTGCGGAGGGCGAGCCCTCGGTGTTCACCAGCCGGGTGCTGATCGGCGTGGTGCTGGGGCTGTTAATCGGCAAGCCGGTGGGCGTTGTCGTGTGCTCGTGGCTGGCGGTGAAGGCGGGCCTCGCGACGCTGCCCAAGGGCGTGACGTGGGGCATGGTGCACGGGGCCGGCTGGCTGGCCGGGATCGGGTTCACCATGGCGCTGTTTATCGCGAACCTCGGTTTCAAGGGCGACGAGTCGGCGGCGATGCTCGACGCGGCCAAGCTGGGCGTGCTCGGGGCGTCGGTGCTGGCGGGCGTGATCGGGCTGGTGGTCTTGGCCAGGGCGACGGGCAAGGCGGCGGGCGAGTCGGACAGTTGAGCTTGGGGAGAAGACCCTCACCCCGGCCCTCTCCCGCGTGCGGGAGAGGGAGCAGGCGACACGGGCGAGATGGCGGCGCGCTCCGTCCTACCGTCACCGCATGAGCGATGTGTTTGTCAATGGGAAGTTCGTGCCTCGGGACGAGGCGTCGGTCGGGGCGTTCGACGCCGGGCTGGTGCACGCGGTGGGGCTGTTCGAGACGATGATCGCCCGGCGGACGCCCGATGGGATCGTCGTTGACGATCTTGATGAGCACCTGGATCGGTTGCAGGCGTCGGCGGCTCAGCTGGGCTTGAGCGATGATCTGCGGACGGGGCCGTTGGGCGAGGCGGTCAGCGAAGCCGCGGATCGGAACGGGCATGAGCGTGTGCGCCTGCGCCTGACGATCACCGGGGGCGACCTGAACATGCTGCGCAGCGGCGGGCGGGCGTCGCACACGCCGACGGTGCTGATCGATTCGCAGCCGGCGACGACGTATCCCGACGAGATGTTCGAGAACGGCGTGATGGTGACGATCGCGGACGCCCGGGCCAACCCCTTGGATCCGACGGCCGGTCACAAGACGCTGAACTACTGGTGGCGGTTGCGTGAGTTGCAGCAGGCCGCGGCGCGGGGCGCGGGCGAGGCGATCGTGCTGCAGGTGTCCAACCACCTCAGCGGCGGGTGCGTGTCGAACCTGTTCACGGTCAAGGACGGGGCGTTGGTCACGCCGATCGCGCGGGACGAAGAGGCGGAGGTGGGTGGGAAGGGCTCGCTGCCGAGCCCGGTTTTGCCGGGGATTATGCGGGCGAGGGTCATCGACGAAGCGAAGAAACTGGGGATGGGCGTCGAGAAGCGGATGATGGGGATCGGCGACGTGCTCGACGCGGACGAGTTGTTCTTGACGAACTCGAGCTGGGGCGTCTTGCCGGTGACGCGGGTGGAGGCCGAGCCGGTAGGGAGCGGGGATGTTGGGGATGTGACGCGGGCGCTACGTGAGCGGTTGCTCAGCTGAACACCACGATTGCCAAAGTCGAGATGCCGACGCCGATTCCAAGGGCCCAGCCGACGGCGACGGCGGCATTGATCACAATGCGTTGACGTGAAGCCGACTTGCGGCGCGCCCGATCTGTCGCCCAACAGGCCGGTATTAATAGCGGCAATACTACGAACAAGAACCAAGGGACCGTGACTATGACGAAGCCGAGGCCGAGCCCCGGCAACAGCGCGGTCAAAGAGACGGTGAGCATGACACCCAGCGGATTCAGCACCCGGACATGAACAGCCTTGGGTGAATATGGATCCGTTTCGCCACCGCATACGGAGCACATGATTGGCTCGGGAGTTCGCACGCCCGAAAGATCGTGCGCGCAATGAACACACCTGAATGGACGATCAGAGATGTTACTCATCGCGGTTGATTCTCCGCATGTTCTGGCGGCCGTACAGGGGGCCTACAGGTAATATTGTTGCTGGAACTTTATACAAGCCAGACCCCTGCCCCGGCGGCGTGCCTGCGGCGAGTTGAGAAATGGATGGAGGCCGAGCCGCTGGGGCGTGACGCGGGCGGGTGCTTAGGGCAACAACGCCACGATCATCACAGCACCGAGGAGCACTGCTCCGATCGATACGCCCAGGACCGCGAGGAACATGAGCACTCTCAACTGGCGGCGCTCGAACCTTCTGATCTCCGCGAGTCGTTCGATGCGTTCCGTTTCGGGGTCGGCCCGGCGCCCGCACTCCGGGCAGGTCAGTTTGTTGTGTTCGTCTCGAGGAAGCCCGGTGATTTCGAAGCCGCACAAGTTGCAGGTTTTCGTGTCGTACCACTTATGTGTCACGGTGGATCACCCGCTTGTTGTGGCGGCCGTCGACGGACTACCCAGGTTATTGGTCGACGGAACTCTAGACGAGCCGTATGCGTGCTCGGCTGATGCGTGTAAGGGTGCTGTGGGGCGGAGCCGCTAGAGAACTTCAAACACGATGATCAGCGGGATCAGAATCCAGCACGCCAACATGAGCAGACATGCTATTGACTCTGCGAACAAACCGGCGAACGACCACATCCAGGCCAAGCATGGCCGTGAGGGTTCTAAGTATTTCACCCGGCGGTTGGTAATTAAACCGACGGCGACAGGAACCCACAGCAGCGATAACGGTATAAAGTCATTGGTGATCTTCGGATCGAGGTCGGCAAGCCATGTCGCGGCAAGGACGCAGACGCTCCAAAGGATCGGCGGGATGGTGCAGACGACGAGTTGCCTCCATCGATTCTCCACGAACCAAGGCTTCGATCGAAGCGCTCGCGCGTCCGACCTTGTCCCGCACTCTGAACACGTCTTGAGTCCAGCATCGTTGAACAGCGTGTCATCGAGCGTATATCCGCACTTAGGGCAAGATTGCGATTGAGGCTCACTCATTGCGGTCGATCACCCGCACGTTGTGGCGGCCGTCGAGGGGGCCGTTGGGGGCTTTGATCCGACGGAGTTTCAGGCGGACCCAGGTGATGCCCAAGAACACCAAGAGCAGCGCAGCGCCGATGATCAGCAGGGGGATCGCGATCAGCACGCCGAGGACGGCGAGGGTGACGATGAGCGCCAACGCGAGGATCTGACCGAGCGGGCCCGGGATGCGGACGGTCGCGGCGCGTTGCGTCGCCTGTCGGTTGTGGTCGGCCCTCGGGTTGGGCGTTTGGTTTGTCGCTTGGTGCGGGTCCATCGGGTCATGGTACGGGTTCTGGGGGTGGGGATTTCACGGGGATAGCCCGCAGTTTCGCCCCGAGTTCGCGGTTCGGGCCCCACGCGCCCGGGGCTGCGGATTATCATGCCTGCTGCCCCGGGCGTGCGTGTGATACGGGCACGGGCGGGCGCAGCGAAAGGTGAGTGTTCGTGCCGAAAGCCGATACGAAGGTTGAGAATGGTGGCGCGCCCGAAGGGGGCGAAGCCGCCCACAAGTTCGTGCACCTTCACCTGCACTCGGAGTACTCGCTGCTCGACGGCGGCAACCGGGTGGACAAGCTCGTCAAGCGGGTCAAAGAGCTGGGCATGCACGCCGTGGCGGTCACGGACCACGGCAATATGCACGCGGCGGCCCAGTTCTGGTCGACGGCCAAGCGCGAGGGCATCAAGCCGATCCTGGGTGTCGAAGCGTATGTCGCGGCGGGCGATCGGCGGGACCGGACGTACACCGGCGTCAAGGACGGCGGGTATCACCTGGTGCTGCTGGCCGAGAATCAGACGGGGTGGGAGAACCTGCTGTATCTGTGTTCGGAGGCGTACCGGACGGGGTTCTACTTCAAGCCTCGCATGGATCGGGAGATCCTCGCGGAGCACAGCGAGGGCCTGATCGCGATCAACGGGCACCTGGGTTCCGAGATCGCGCACCATCTGGTCAAGTTCGAGGACAGCAAGGACAAGGTCCACTGGGACGCGGCGGTCGATGTCGCGACATGGCACGCCGAGACGTTCAAGGGGACGGACGAGGGGCCCGGGTTTTTCGTTGAGATCCAGCACCACATCGGGCTGCAGAACGCGATCAACCCGCACCTGATCAGGCTGGCGCGGGAGTTGGACCTGCCACTGGTGTGCGACAACGACAGCCACTTCTTGATGGCCGACGATCACGACGCCCACGACACACTGATCTGTATCTCTACTGGCAAGGTCAAGAGCGACCCGGACCGGATGCGCTACCCCACCGAGCTGTACGTGAAGAGCCCGGAAGAGATGGGCGAGCTGTTCGGGTCGGACGAGTACAACAACGACGAACTCGGCGACGCTGGCATAGAGGCGATGGCGAACACGGTCGCGATCGCCGACCGGTGCGAAGCGGACATCGGGTACGGCGCGAACCACGCGCCGGTGGTGATCGTCAAGGCGCCGGCCAAGGCGAAGCTGCCCAAGCACTCGGATCCCAAGTACAAGGGCGATCTGACGGCGTGGTTCACCGATTTCTGCGTCAACTTCCCGCTCGAACCGGCCAACGACCCGGAGTTGAAGCAGGAAGAGCTGAAGATCGAGTGCGACAAGACGCTGCGCATGCTGTGCGAGGCGGGCATGGTGTGGCGCTACGGCGTGGGGATCGAGAAGCACCGGCACAAGCACATCGAGGGCGAGGCTGGGACGGCGGAGGCCCGGGAGAAGGCGGGCGATGCGGACGCGTTCGACAAGTGGGCACGCTTGAACCGTGAGCTGAAGATCCTGGCCGACAAGCTGATCAGCGCGTACTTCCTGATCGTGTGGGACTTCGTGAACTGGGGACGCCAGCGCGGCATCCCGTCGCTGGCGCGTGGTTCGGGCGTGGGGACGATGACCGGGTTCGTGCTCGGGTTGTCCAACGCGTGCCCGGTGCACTACGGCCTGCTGTTCGAGCGGTTCACCGACCCGGACCGGACGGAGTATCCGGATATCGATATCGACCTGTGCCAGGACGGGCGCGGCGAGGTGATCGAGTACGTGCGCCAGAAGTACGGGCACGTCGCGCAGATCATCACGTTCGGGACACTGAAGGCGCGGGCGGCGATCCGCGATGTGGCGCGGGTGCTCGAGATGCCGCTGGGCGACGCCGACAAGCTCGCCAAACTGGTGCCCGAAGAGCTGAAGATGACGCTCGACAAAGCGCTCGAGCAGGAGCCGGACCTCAAGGACTGGTACGACCGCGACGAGCTGGTGCGGCGCGTGATCGACACCGGGCGGACATTCGAGGGGCAGGCACGTCACTCGTCGGTGCACGCGGCCGGCGTGATCGTGGCGACGCGCCCGCTGCACGAGGTCGTGCCGCTGTACAAAGCGCCGCAGGCGGCGGACAACGAGATCGTGACGCAGTGGGACGGGCCCACGTGCGAGGCGGTCGGGCTCCTAAAGATGGATTTCCTCGGTCTGCGCACGCTCAGCGTGATCGAGCGGGCCAAGAAGCTCATCCGCGAGACGCTGCCCGAGGAGGAGGTCTACCGCGCGGTCGGGCGCACGGTAGGCGACGGCGGCGACCACCCCCTCGATCTCGAACGCCTGGTGTTCAACGACCAGCGCGTGTTCGAGATGTTCAGGCGGGGCGACACGACGGGCGTGTTCCAGTTCGAATCTGGCGGGATGCGCCGCCTGCTGACCGAGATGAAGCCGGACCGGCTCGAGGACCTCATCGCGGCCAACGCGCTGTTCCGCCCCGGGCCGATGGACCTGATCCCCGATTACAACCGGCGCAAGCACGGGCAGGACACGGTCCCCGAGGTGCACCCCATCGTGGACAAGTTCACGGCCGAGACGTACGGCGTGATGGTCTACCAGGAACAGGTCATGCAGATCGTGCACGAACTCGGCGGCATCCCGCTTCGTTCGGCGTATGCGCTGATCAAGGCGATCAGCAAGAAGAAGGTGAAGATCATCGAGGGCGAGCGCCCCAAGTTTATCGAGGGCGCGGGCAAGCAGGGGCTGCCCGCCAAGCAGGCACAGGAGCTGTTCGAGCTGATCCTCAAGTTCGCCGGCTACGGCTTCAACAAGTCGCACTCGACGGGCTACGCGATCGTTGCGTACCAGACCGCGTTCCTGAAGACGTACTTCCCGGCCCAGTACATGGCGTCGTTCCTGACCTTCGAGAGCCAGGCGCAGAAGGTCAGCGACTGGATCCCGTATCTCGAGGACTGCAAGCGGACACGGTCCGTCGATCCGGTATCGGGCGATACGGTGCGGGCGGGTGTGGAGGTGATGGCCGCGGACGTGAACCTGTCGCGTGCGGATTTCTATGTGGTGTACGGCGAGGGCGAGGAGGCGCGTGCCGACCACGGCCAGATCCGGTTCGGGATCCGAGCGATCAAGGGCGCGGGCTCCAAGGCGATCGACGCGATCGTGCAGGAGCGCGAGTACGGGTGCGCGTTCGGGCAGGAAAACCCGGACGCGATGCCGACGCCCAAGGCGTTCACGTCGCTGTTCGACTTCTGCGAGCGGGTGCCCTCCAACATCGTGAACAAGGCGACGATCGAGGCGTTGGTCAAGGCGGGCGCGTTCGATTCGCTACACGGGCGCGAGAACCGGGCGGCGATGGTGGCGACGATTGAGCAGGCGGTCAGCGCGGGGCAGAAGATCGCGGCCGACAAAGCGGCGGGGCAGGGGGCACTGTTCGGGGGCGGCGGTTTCGCCGACGAAGAGCCCGAAGCCGGCGCGTCCGACGCGACGCCTCTGGCCAAGGTCGAGCCCTGGGCGGAGGCCGAGACGCTCAAGCAGGAGAAGGAAACGCTGGGCTTCTATGTGTCGAGCCACCCGCTCGAGGAGTGGGGGAGCTGGGCGCGGGCGTTCACACCGTTGAAGGTCAGTTCGCTCAAGGATCAGGCGCAGGACAAGCGGGTGATCGTGCCGGCGATGGTGCAGAGCCAGCGGATCATCGTGGTCAAGAACGGGCGCAGCGCCGGGCAGAAGATGGCGATCTTGACGATCGAGGACGCGACCGGGACGGCCGACGCGGTGCTGTTCGCGAATGTGTACCAGCAGTTCGGGCATCTGTTCGAGAGCGACCAGCCCAAGTTCTTCATGGGGCGCATGGATCACTCGCGGGGCGACCCGCAGGTGATCGTCGATCGGCTCGTCCCGATCGACGGGCACCCGTTGGAGCAGGGCACGATCCAGGTGATGCTGCGCGGCAAGGAACTGAACGGGAGCGCGCCGGCGAAAGCAGCCGCGGTGCGCGAGATCCTCTCCGAAGCGCCGGACCCCAACGACTTAGCGCTGGGCAAGAGCCCGCGCCCGGTCGAACTGATCGTCGAGACCGACGCCGCGTGGGTGCTCGTCGAGCCCAAGGGCCTGCCCAAGGCGCAGCTGCGTCCGGAGCTGGTCAAACGCCTGGCGGGCGAGCTGGGCGAGGACTGCGTGCGGCTCGCGGGCGGGGTGTCGGTCGAGCTGAACAAGGACGACCGGCGCAAGCAATACGCCCGGGGTTGATTCTTGTGTGACCAGAATGATTCCTGTGCTTGCGGATTGCTGCCTACACTTTGGTTATGCGCTGGCGAGGTTCATTCCGGCTGTTCGCTGTCTGGCTCTTCTCGGCCGGCTTCGTGCTGGTCGGCTCGGGTTGGGGCCCTGCGCTGGCCCAAATGGTGCATTCGGGCCCGATCTGGTCGGTGTGCGGGCAGGCGCTTTGCGAATGCCAGCCGGTCGACATGCCCGCGGATTGCCCGCTGTGCATGGTGGGCGAGGCTGCCCTGGACGAGGCGGTACGCGTGTGTGCGGGCGATGAGCCCGGCATCGACGTGACCCGGTTGTTGATCCGTCGGACGAACAACGAAGCCTCGATGACCCGGCTGGACGCTGCCGGGCAGACGCTCTTGGTCGGGTGTTTCATTCTCGGCTTGCGCGAAGCCCCGGGCGATGCCCCGGCTCATGCCCGGGCCCGCGTGGCGCTCGTTACGTGGCGGATGCCGGTCTCGATGACCGGCGATGTTCCCACGCCTCCGCCCCGCGCCTGATCGATCCGTATGCGTTGTGATCGCGGTGTCGCGGTGCCTTTGCGCCCGTGCGCCGGGATCTTGGATCGATCGTAACCGGTTGAGGTCGATCGGGCGGGCGTGATCGTGCCCGCGCGTCGGCGGAGATTCCCATGCATACATTGGATTGTGCCTATCGGCGCAGGAGCGCACGCGCGTTCACGCTGATCGAGTTGCTGGTTGTCATCGCGGTGATCGCGGTGCTTCTCGGGATATTGCTGCCCGCGCTCGGGAGGGCGCGGGGGGCGGCGCGTTCGGTCGTATGCCTGGCGCGAATGCGCACACTCGCGCAGATCGCGGTGATGCACGCCGACGAGCACCGGGGCGAACTCCCGCGATCGTCGCATTCGGCGGGCTTCGGGGCGCTGCCCTGGCCCGCGGTGTTGTACGAGCCGTTGAGCGGCGCAGCGTTCGAGGGCAGCTCATCGGCGTGGGACAACCCGGGCTGGTGGGACGCGACGGACACGCACTACCGGTGCCCGCACGACCCGCGCCGCGGCCCCCAGTCGCAGGCCGGGCTGCCGTTTGGGCTGCCGGCGTACAGCTACGGGCTCAACGTGTACTTCGAGCTGCGCAAAGAAGAGATCGATCCCGACAGGCATGCGGGGAACCGGTCGGTGCCCTGGCGTGTGGTTGATCGTGCGCCGCGCCCGACGCGAACGGTTTTGTTTGGCGAGCTGCCCGAGTCATCGCGGACCGATCACGTGATGGCCCACTACTGGCGGACTCGGTCGGTGCCCGCGGGTGACGGTGTGTCGGTGGACCGGCACGGCGACGGATCGGGTTATGTGTTTCTGGATACCCACGCGGAGTCACGTGGCTTCGCGGACACCTTTGACATGGAACAGGGCGTGGATCTTTGGAATCCCGACCCTGCGATGAGATATAGGAGATAAATGATGACACACGGAATGAAGATTTTCTCGGCGTTCGCTCTGGTTTCGGCGGTCGGCATGAGCGCGGCGGGCGAAGCGATCTGGCCCAACAACGTGGGCATGCCCATGCGCCACGTGACGATCGCGCTCGAGGACAACGCTATCGCGCTGCATGTTGATGACCCGGATGTTGCGTCGACGCTGATGCGCTTCCCGGGCGAGACGTACCTGGGCGGCGCGAGCGTGCTCGAGGGCAAGGCGTACGGGGATCAGTACGGCTGGCTGGCCGACGGATTCGTTGATCCGGGTTTCGGCAACGGCATCTCGATCCAGCTCGTCTCGGCGACCGCGGGGCTCGAGACCTACGAGGGCGGAAGGCGGATGATGAAGGCGACCCACAGTTATGACCCGATCTTCGGCACCGCCGGATCGTCGGACGTCTGGTCTTGGGGCGGCGCCATGACCCACAACTGGTACGCGGCTGTCGAGAACGGCGTGTACTCGGCGACGTACCGCGTGTTCGTCAGCGACGCGGACGGTCACGCGGTCGGTGGGTTCTCCGATGCGCAGATCACGCTGAACTTCAACGCCGTGCCCGCGCCCGGGGCGGCCGGCGTGCTCGCGCTGGGCGGGCTGATCGCGGCCCGACGGCGCCGGGGGGGTGCGTTGTGAAGGGCGCGGCGCTATTGATCATCGCGCTCGGCTCGGCGGTTTGTCCATCGGCGATCGCATCGCCGACGCTCGGCGGCCCGATGAGCCACCTGCTCGTCAGCGTGTTCGAGCAGCAGGTTTACTTATCGTTCGAGTCGCCCTCGATGGGCACCGTCGTGATGCAAGACGGCGAAGGGTTCGGGGGCAACGCCTCGGTCCTCAACGGCACCGGCTACAACGCCCAGTTCGGCTGGCTCGCCAACGGGTTCGTCTCGATCCCGCCCGGGTCGGGCGTGTTCGTCCGCCGGGTCGCCGGCTCGCCCTGGATCGATGTGTACAGCGAGTCGGGCTACGAGCCCATCCTCGGCACCGACGGCTCGGACGCGCTCTGGCAGTGGGACGGGACCATGACCCACAACTGGTTCGCGACCGGGGTGCACGGCATGCACCGGGTCGAGTACGAGGTGTTCGTGGGCGACTCGGTCGGCAACCCGTTGGACGGCTGGACGGGGGGCACCATCGCGCTCGGGTTCGAGTACGGGCGTCCGTTGCGGACGCTGGGCGAGCGCCCAGCGGGCTCGATCGGCGCGGTGACGCCGGCGGGCGGGTCGCTGCTGCCGCTCGGGCTGGCGCTGCTGGGCGCTCCGCGCCGGCGGCGTTGAACGCGGCACGATCGCTATGACGCGGGCCCGGGATCCGTCCCGGGCTCGCTTTCGTCTTTGAACACGGGGCGCTCTGGGCGCGATGGCGCGGGCGTGAACTCGGTGCCGCACTCTGGGCAGGCATCGGCGTCGATGCCAGAGAGGTCGTAGGCGCAGCGTTGGCATTGCCCTGGCGGGATGAGTTTGTAGCGGTGGCGTGCAAAGATCGCGGCCGCGAAGACGCCGATGCTGGCGGTAGCGATGCCCCCGACGAAGAACAGCACACTGCCGACGATGCCGAATGCGATCCCGGTGCCGAATACCACGGGGATGGAGCGGTCGAGGCGCGTCTGGCCGAAGATCAGCGCGAGGAAGACACCGGCCAGGAGCCCGAGGAACGCGCCGAATCCCTCGCCGAAAACGAGTGCGATCGAGATCGCCTCGCGCGTCTCGCCGCTAAAGGAATCGCGGATCAGGAAACCCAGCAGCCCGGCCCCGCCCGCCCAGCCTCCGGCGACGATGCTCACGCCCATGATCGCGTTGAAGCGATTGTCGTGGGTAGCCCGGTGCGCGTACCAATCTTCGGGCAGGCACCCAACTGCTAAACGGAGGCGTATCCCGAGGACCAGGGCGGGGAGCCCGTGGAGCACGCCCGATCCGATCGCGATGAGAACGAGCGTCGGGATCAACGCGCCGGGCGGGGTCGCTTCCATCTCCCAGCGTGCGGAGAGCGAGGGGATGAGCATTCCTGCCAGTGCAAACACGCCGATGGCGAATGCCGGCCACACGGTGTTGATCGCCAGCAGCCACATGAGCACCGGCTCGGCGCGTGTCACGGGCCTGGCCCGGGCGATGTTGATCAGGGTGAGCAGCGTGATCGCGCCCGCGACGATGCCCGCGACGAGCGAGGCGATGTCGGCGACGCGGAGGATGGCGCGGGGTGCCTCGATGTTCCAGACGCCGAAGACGGTGATGCACTGCCATGCCGCGAGCGCGATGATGAGCAGGCGGATCTGGATGAGGGGGAGGGCTTTCACGGGTGTTGGGTGTCATTCAAGGATACGACGCGGTCATGAACCGGTCGCCTTGGGAACGGCGGGCGGTTCCTTCGCGGTGTAGTGATGACCGCACTCGGGGCAGGTGTCGGAATCGATTCCGGAGATGTCGTAAGCGCAGGATTGGCAGAGTCCGATCGGGATGAGTTTGAATCTGCCGCTGACTGTGAAGCTACTCACGATGATCGCGGCCCCCGCGGCGAGAGCGCCGGCCATCGGGTTGATCGCGCTTGCGACCACGCCGGCGACGAACGGGGGGGCGAAGAGCCACGGTATTGCCCGGTCAAGGTGCGTGTTCGACGGGAGTGTCGCGCTGAACAGGGAAGACAAGAAACCGAGCGCCATGCCGGCGGCGAGCGCGAAGTTGAGCGAGCCGAGTCCGAGGACGATCTCTTCGATCGTCGGCGCGTACAAGATGGCCTGGACGGCGAAGAACGCCAGCAATCCGTACGCGGCGGTCCAGCCGCCGATCAGGATGCTCATGCCCATCAGCCCCACGCTGCGTGGGCCCGATTCGGTCTGCGTCGGGCTCCAGTGCTCGTCATCGCTGCCCAGTCTCCGATGGAGCGAGACGAACAGGATGGCACCCGGGAACGCGTGGAAGAAGAGCATGCAGATCGCGGCGATGAACGTGTACGACACCTCGGGGGAGGACGGATCGCGGATGAGTGATTCGGTGATGATGGGCACGCCCGGCCAGAGCGGGTTGAACGCCAGGGCGGCGCCGGTCAAAATCTCGGCCCGGTTCACCGGCTTGGGCTGGAGCAGCCTGATCAACGAGGCCACGGCGCAGCCCAGCGCGATGAGCGTGGCGATGGTGCCCGAGATCCAGAGCGAGAGTTCCGCATCGGACGCGACCAATCGCCACACGCCGAACAGCGTGAGCGTCTGGAACACCGCCACGCCGACCAGGAGAAACCGCAGGTGACGCACCATGAGGGCGCCGGGCGGCATTTCCGGCGGGGGCGACCCGGGCGGTGGGCGAACGCCGGGATCACCCTGCTCGCGCTCCGGTCTCTCGGGATTCGGGTGTGGGATGCCCTCAAGCATTCTGTGAATGTACGCGATAAGCATCGAGCGGGGTCGGGCTCGCTCCGGACAAGGCGCACGGACTCAGGCGTGGTCTTCCCAGCGGATCTTGAGGTTGTGCTCGATCTTGAGCAGGTCGAGGTACTTGCCGACGACGAAATCGATGATCTCAGCCACCGTGGTGGGGCAGAGGTACAGGCCCGGGTTGGTCGGGCAGACGGTCGCGCCCGCCAGCGTGAGGGTGCGCATGTTCTCGATGTCGATCAGGCTCAGCGGGCTCTCGCGGTGCCCGATGATGAGCGGGCGCCGTTCCTTGAGCGTCACCATCGCCGCCCGGCACAGCAGGTTGCTGCCCGAGCCCGTGGCGATTGCGCCCAGCGAGGTCGAGGAGCAGGGGAGGACCACCATGCCGTCGTGGAGGAAGCTCCCGCTGGCGATGACGGCCCCGACGTCGCGGTGGGGGTGGAGGAACAGGCGTTGCTCGTACGCGGCTCGTTCAGGAGAGGCCGCGAGGTGGGGGCAGAGGGTTTCCAGGCTGAGGCTGCGCAGGTCGAGCTCGTCGAGGAGCAGGCGCTTGCCGTAGTCGGAGACAACGACGTGGAGTTCGTGCCCGAGTGCGAGGCACAGCTCGATGAAGCGGACGGCGTAGACCGCGCCGGATGCGCCGGAGATGCCCAGCACGAACCTGCGCCCGCTCGGCGCGGGGGCTTGGGTGGGCGCGGGCGATCGCGGGACGGGCATCGGCATCGTGGATCCTACGGGGCGAGGAGAACGGTGGAGGTGAATCAGTGGGAACGCCCCTGATCCCGGGGGCGGGAAGCGGGGGCGATCGGGCGGTCTGGGCAACCCTCTCTGGGCAAAGCGGGCCCGGGTCGCTTAGAGTTGTCTATCGGCGTGCCAGGGCACGCATCGGAGGTGACGGATGGGCGGATTCGCGAAGAAGCGTTCGGGTCTGGGATCGGTATTGGGTTCGATCGTGGCTGCTGCCGGGATGCTTGGTCTGGGGATCGCCTTTTCGGGCGGTCTGACCGCATGCACGAGCTACACCAACGTGCCCAGCCCGGACAACGCGCTGGCCGGTCAGGACCCCAACGCCCGCCAGGCGTCGGCGGCCACCCTCGCCGGGCTGCGTTGGGCGATCCGCAAGCACCCGGTCGCGGGCCCCTACCAACTGAACCTGCCGGTGGGCACCTCCACGGAGACCGCCGAGCGGATCGCTGCGTCGCTCGGGCCCGGCGCGACGATACCGCGCGGCACAGCGATGAACCTGCCGACGTACCACGTGCCGCGTGTGTGGATCCGCGTGTCGGACGCGAAAGTGGACGTGGTCTACCCGGTGACGGGCGCGGACGGCGTGGCGTTCAATCGGGGCGTGACGACGTGGCTGCACGCGGGCGTGCGTCCCTGGACGGTGTCGCGCGGGCAGTATTGGGCGCCGGGCACGGTGGACGTGCCCCCGACCTGGGTGCCTGTGCTGCAGGCGGAACTGGACGCGATGGAGCGGGCCGACCGGGCCGCGCGGCGTGCGTTCCGGCGCGACGCGAAGAACGACGCCGACGCGGCAGAACAGGCGACGGAAGCGGCTCCGGTCGTCGAGCCCGTCGCCGAACCACAGGCCGCGCCGGTCGCCGAACCAGAAGCCCAGCCTGTTGTTGAACCGGTTACGGAACCGACGGCGGATCCCGCAGCGCAGCCAAGCGTGGACCCCGCGTCTGGCTCGACCTGGCGCGAGGTGCCGGTCGGCGGCGGGGGCTGAACCGATGTGGAGCGGTGCCCACCTGATCGGCATGGACGGCGCGGACGCCGAGCAGTTGCGGTCGGTGCTGGATGTCGCCGCGGACGCGTCGTTCGACCCAGACGCCCTGCGTGGGCGCGCGGTGGCCAACCTGTTCTTCGAGGATTCGACGCGGACGCGGGTGAGCTTCTCTCTCGCGGCCCAGCGTCTCGGGGCCCGCGTGGTCGATTGGACTAGTGCCGGTTCGTCGGTCTCCAAGGGCGAATCGCTGCTGGACACGTTCTTGACGATCGAATCGATGGGATTCGACGCGGTGGTCGTGCGTCACCGCGAGAGCGGGGCGGCCCGCCTGTTGACCGAACACGCGCGGTGCGCGGTGATCAACGCCGGCGACGGCACGCACCAGCACCCCACGCAAGCGCTGGCCGACGCGTTGGCACTGGGCGAAGCGCTGGGACGCGATCGAGGCTGGGATTTCTCGGGCGTGACCGTCGCGATCGTGGGCGATTGCGTGAGCTCGCGGGTGGCCCGCTCGAACGTTGCGTCGCTGACGGCGCTGGGTGCCCGGGTGATCCTGGTCGGGCCTGCTCCGATGGTCCCGGACACGTTGGGCGAGGCGTTGGGGTGCGAGGTGGCGCACGATCTCGACGCGGTGCTTCCCGAGGTCGACGCGGCGATGATGCTGCGGATCCAGCTCGAGCGCGGCGCGGGGCGCCTGCTCCCGGGGGGTTTCGACTACGCGGGGGCGTTCGGGCTGAGCCGCCAGCGTGCGGCTGGGATGAAAGACGGCGCGGTGGTGATGCACCCCGGGCCCATGAACCGGGGCGTCGAGATCGAGGGCGTGGTCGCCGACGGCAGCCGCTCGATCGTGCTCGCCCAGGTCGAAGCCGGCGTCCGCGTGCGGATGGCGGTGCTCGACGAGGCGATCAGGCGATCCGTCTGAGATGCCCGGCGAGCGGTGGTCTTGTCGGCGGATTTCTGAGCGCGTTGCGAGCGCATGCGGGCGCTTCGAGCGGGATACCCTGACGCCATGACCCCCGATCGATACCCGCGCTTGCCGACCGACACCGACGACGGGCTTCTGCTCGTGATCTCTGGTCCTTCGGGCGTGGGCAAGACGACGATCACGCGTGCTGTGGAGCGGTCGATCCCCGACTCGGTGTTCTCGGTCAGCGCGACGACACGCGCCAAGACCGACGCCGATGTCGAGGGCGTGGATTACCACTTCGTCAGCGAGGAGCAGTTCGACGCGATGATCGGCGGGAATGAGTTCCTCGAGTGGGCCGGCGTCTTCGGCAAGCGCTACGGCACGCCCATGGCGTGGGTCGATGAGCAGCTCGCACGCGGGCGCCTGGTGATCCTCGAGATCGACGTGGAGGGTGCCAAGCAGGTCAAGCAGGCGATGCCCGAGGCGTTCGGCGTGTTCATCCTCCCGCCCAGCGAGGACGAGTTGCTGCGCAGGCTCCGGTCTCGCAAGCGCGAGGACGATGGCCTGATCGAGAAGCGGTTCGCCGAGGCGCGGCACGAGATCGACGAGGCGAACCGCTGCGACGCCTACGACGCGTTCATCGTCAACGACAAGCTCGAGCGGGCGATCGAGGACTCGGTCAAGGCGGTGCGCGACGAGCGGGCACGCCGGCGGGTCTCGCGCGGCACGGCGCGCCGAGATCGGGCCTCGAAAGAGCAGTGAGCGAACCGGCCCCGCTGCGGGGCGGCTATGTCATCAATCCTGGGCGAGCAGTTCGGCGAGGCGGTCGTGCAACTCGGTGTTCTGCATGACGCCCGTGAAGCGGTGCGCCCCCGGGCCCGCGGCGAATACGGGGACACGGGCCGCGGTGTGGTTGCCGCTGATCCAGGTCACGACGCCATCCGGGCTGCGGTAGTGACCCTCGTTGTCGTAGGACATCGCGCCGGTGTCGTGGTCGGCGGTGAGTATGACGAGCGTGTCGGGGTGGGCCTGCTGATAGGCGAGCGCGACACGGAGGGTGTCGTCGCCCTCGATGAGCCCGTTGACGACGCGCTCGGTGTCGTTGGCGTGCCCGCCGCTGTCGGTCTCCTCGATCTCGGCCATGACGAAGAAGCCGTCGGGGTCGGTCCCGAGCAATGCGAGCGCCCGCTCGAGTGTGCCGTCCATCCTGGGCCCGAATGCGTCGCTGTAGCGAGGTCGCTTGGGGTAAGCGATCAGCAGGCGTGTGCCGGCGTCGGTCGTTTCGGGCAGCAATGCCGCGTCGCTGAGGACGAGTCGCCCGGCGTCGTTGGCTTGCGCTCGCAGGATCGGCGACATGATCGGGTCTTCGGGGATGTCCTCGTGCTCGGCATCGACCCTGCGGGACGCGGAGCGCAGCCCGCCTACGAGCAGATCCACGGGTGAGTCCGCCATCTGGCGGAAGATCTCGACGTGGCGACCGCGGCTGGGCGCTCGGGCGATGAACGCGGCCGGGCTGGCGTCGGTCAGGTTGGTGGTCGTGAGCAGCCCGGTCGCCCGTCCTTGCTCTTCGGCCAGCTCTGTGAGCGTCTGGTAGACCGCGCCGTCCTCGTGCCAGTTGAGCTCGCCGTTGTAGACACGCTCCCCGGTGGCGTACGCGGTGGCGGAGGCGGCCGAGTCGGTGACGATCCCGGTGGCGCTGGCTGTGCGGATGAGCCCGACGACGGGCATGTTCTCGATCTGCAGCGGGCCTCGGGTGTCGGCGGTCAACTCGGCGACGGTGGCGACCATCGTCGGGCCCATGCCGTCGCAGAGGATCAGGATGATCGAACGCGGGCGATCGGCCTCCCAGTCAACGCTCGGCGGCGTGACCATCGGTCGTTCGGGCTCGGCCGGGATCTCGAACGCCGGCACGGGATCGGGCTGCTCGGGTTGGGTGTGCGCGACGCCTGCGGCGCCGGTCGAGAGCAGGGGGATGCAAGCCGCGAGACGGCGGGCGGTTGCGTGCATGTCGTGTCTCCTCCGAGGCTGGCTCCGGCGATCGGTATCGCGCGTGCGAGGGGTGCCGGACCGCATGATTCGCCCGGAACGGCTCGGGCGGCGACCGGATCGGGGCTGTTGGGGCGAAGATTGGGTGGAATGCGCGTTTTCTGGTTATTTCAGAAGTTGCATGAACAACTCTTGCGAGTGCATAGTTGGCTATTTGCCGATCGCAGGTATCGGCGGAAACGAAGGGGATCGATCCATGGCACTTTCAGAGGCATCGGCAACAGCATCGGGGCGTCTTTCCGGCAAGGTCATTCTGGTCACGGGGGCCACGAGCGGCATCGGTCGCGAGACCGTGCTCGAGCTCGCCCGCCAGGGTGCCAAGGTCGCGTTCACCGGGCGGCGCGAGAACCTGGGCAAGGAACTCGCCGGCGAGGTCGAGGCGATCGCTCCGGGCAGCTCGTTGTTCATCCGGGCCGATCACGCGAAGGAAGATGACAACAAGCGGGCGGTCGATGAAACGGTCGCTAGGTTCGGGCGCTTGGACGGGGCGTTCAACAACGCGGGCGTCGAGGGAGATCTCGGGCCGATCACGGGCGTCACGCCCGAGGCATTCCGGCACGTGTTCGACATCAACGTGCTGGGCGTCATGCTCAGCCTCAAGTACCAGGTTCCCGCGATGCTCAAGACGGGCGGCGGATCGATCGTGAACACGTCGTCGGCGCTCGGGCACATCGGGATGGGCAACGTCGAGATCTACACCGCAAGCAAGCACGCGGTCGAGGGGCTGTCCAAGGCGGCGGCCCTCGAGGTCGCGTCGCAGGGCGTGCGGATCAACACGGTCGCGCCGGCCGTCATCGAGACACCGATGTTCGACCGGTTCGTCGGCGAGGGCGGCGACGAAGCACGGGCCTACATGCAATCCCTGCACCCGATCGGGCGGTTCGGGCAGGTCGGCGAGATCGCCAAGCCTGTGGTCTTCCTGCTCAGCGACGACTCGAGCTTCGTCACCGGGCAGAGCCTGCTCGTGGATGGCGGCATGACGGCGCAGTAGGCCGGAATGTTCGGCAACTAGACCAGTCTCCCCGCTGGGGAATTGAGAACGCCCCGCACCCAAGTGCGCGGGGCGTTCTTTTCCATAGCGCTCAGGCAAGGGTGACCTTCGGGCGGAAGGCGCCCCGGTTTAGCAAGGCGCGAAGCGGAACTCTTCGCGTGTGACCTTGCCGTTCTCGACGGTGTAGTTGGCGATCTCTTTCATCTGGGTGCGGGGCATGGAGCCGTCGTTGGCCTCGACGTCCATGTCGAAGATCACCGAGAAGCCGGTCGGCCCGACGAATGGGCCGGTCGTCTTTGTGCTGTGGCAGGTGAATGCCTCCATCCACCACTTGTACTTGCCGATGACGGCGTCGCGACCGGTGAAGACCTTGCCGTCGCCCTCGACCGAGTCCCACGACTCGGCATAGTGCTTGTCCCAGAGCGTCTGGTCGTGGCTGATGAAGTCGCCGCCGGCTGGCAGCGCGTTGCAGTGGGCGACGAGGTCGTTTGCGATCTGCGTGATCGCTTCGAGGGCCTTGTTCTCGGCGGGCGTGTTTGTCTCGGTGGTGCTCATGGTGATCCTTCTCTGGGCGGTCATGACTCGCCCTTGTGGGTGACTGGCAACGGCATACCGCGCCAACGAGAATACCCACTTACGAACCGATCACAAAGGTGTTCTGGGATGAATCAGGATCTTTGGCGTGCCGCGAGATCGGCCCGGAGGGCGGCCGCCGAATCGGAACAGAGTTCGGACGGGCTCACGCCGAGTGTGGATCTGAACACGCCTGTCATGTGGGCGTGGGACGCGAACCCGGACGAGAGTGCGAGCTGGGTGAGGCGTCCCTTTGCGTCCGGGAGGTGCTCGAGCGTGCGGATGAGGCGAGCGGCGCTGTAGCAATGGTGCATGGTCTGTCCGAACTGGTGCCTGAACACGCGGCCAAGGTAGGCGGGCGAGAGTTTGAGACTGTCGGCGAGCCCGTCGAGGGTGGGCGGCGATTCTGGGTTTCGGGTCAGCGCGATCATGGCCTCGTTGGCGGCCGCCCGCCAGCGGCGCTGGGTCTGCGGCGATGGCGCACGCCGATCGGTGCGTGTCGTCGGTTTCGGTGCAGTCGAGTCCGAGATCGTGCGGACGATGATCTCGGTCACGGTCTCGTCAATCAGCAATGGGTCGACCGGGATCTGAACGGTGTCGGACTTAAAAACAATCCGCTCGAGCCGGCACGCGAGCGCGCACGCTCGCAGGTCGGACGGCGCAAAGTGGCGGGGCTGTTCGTCCAGACGATCCAGCAGCGCGGGCTCGACCGCGCCGACGAGCTTTGTGAACGCATCGCTGTGCACCCCGACGAACACGGTGCGCTGCCCCGACGCGCAGCTCGGCGTGCGCCGGTAGGGCGTGGACGCCGCGGGCAACGCGACGACGCTCGGGCTCAGGACCACCGGGTGCTCGTCCTCGAAGACGACGCGGACCGGACGCAGGCTGAACGCGATGACCCTCATCGGGCCGGTGACCTGCTCGCTGTCCCATCCCGGCGCGTGGGTCGGACGGTCCTCGCTGCCGAGCAACACCGCGTCCGTGACGGCCGACTTGGTCACGGGATTGTAGTTGTACCGGACCAACCCGGGCGTGCCCTGCATGCGGGGCGGTACGCCCCAAGGCGTGTTGGGGTTGCCGGGGCGACGGGGTGGTGCGCCGGATTTTGGAAGCCGGCTAAGGATGGACGCTGTAGCTTTGGATCATCGCCGGGTCAGGAGCCCGGCCCAAGGAGCTATCCGATGCGTTCAGTCATGGTTTCTGTCGCGCTCGCGTGCGGCGTGTTGTGCTCGTCGAGTGCGTTTGGCGGCGTCGGCGAGATCGATCCGCGCGGCGTGTTTTTCCACACTTTCACGGGCCCATCCAGCGGGACCGAATGGATCCATATCTGGGACATCGAGGGGGAACGCCGGTACCGCTTCTCGGACACCCGCGGGGTCGCGCCGTACGACGGCGTGATTTTGCCCAACGGGCAGATCACCTGGGACACCCTGCCCACCCAGTCGGGCTCGGGCATGTTCACGTCCCAGGACAACGCGTCGCAGTCCTTGGTGTTTAACGGAGGGACCTTCCCTTCGACGCTCCAGCGGGCGCCGGGGACCGACGCGACGTTCATCACACGCATCGACTCGCGGGAGGATGGTGATTCGTCAGCCGCCGGTCGGTGGGGTGTGGAAATCGAAACGCTTGACGCGAGCACGGGCGAGTTGATCGAGAGCGAGCAGACCTTCGTGACGACCATCGTCGATGGCGACCTTCTGCGGATCGAACTCGACGACGGGACGTTCTATCAGGGCGTGTTCGAGACCGGAACGACGGCCGGCTTCCGGGTGATCGCGCCCAATGCCTTAGCGCCGGAGTTCGAGTCGTTCGTGGGCAGCGAGACGAGCTGGTCGCAGAACCTGCTCGGTGATTTCCGCATGACCGGCGATGACACTTTCAGCGCGACCATGCTCTTGCACACGCGGCGCCGGCCAGCGATCCAGAACCAGACGGTGTATCGGTTCACCGGTTCGCGTGTGCCGACGCCGGGCGCGATGGGTGTGCTCGGGATCATCGGGATCGCCGCGGCTCGTCGGCGGCGGTGATCCGGATCAGCGGATCGTCAGGCTCGGCGTGCTGCGCCCCTGCTTGAGCGACGCGAGGTTCAGTTGGCCCTCGAGGTTCTGGACCAGGCGTTCGAGTGACTGGGGCAGCAGCGGGCCGCCCGCGGTGCCGGGGTCGAAGTTGTTCAATGGCTCGCCCGAGTCCGAGTTCTGGCGCAGGGCCATGTTGATCGGGATCGCGCCCAGGAAGGGCAGCCCGAGGCGCTGGGCCATCTTCTCGGCGCCGCCTCTGCCGAAGATGTCGTACTCCTTGGTCTGTCCGTTCTCGTCGGGGTCCCCGATGAAGTAGGACATGTTCTCGATCGCGCCGAGGACCTCGACGCCGAGTTGCTCGAACATCTTGACGGCGCGGACGGCGTCGTCCTGGGCGACCTTCTGGGGCGTGCAGACCACGACCGCGCCGGTGAGTTTGAGCGACTGGGCCATGGTCAGCGGCACGTCACCCGTGCCCGGGGGCAGGTCGATGACGAGGTAGTCGAGCTCGCCCCAGCGGGTGCGTTCGGTGAGCTGGGTGAACGCCCCGTGGGCCATCGGTCCCCGCCAGATGAGGGGCTTGTCGCTGTCGACGAGCTTGCCCATCGTGACGGCCTTGATGCCGTGGACGTAGAAGGGCTGGAGCGAGCCTTCGAGCGCGGTCTGTTCCATCGCGTCGAGCCCGAGCATGGTGGGCAGGGACGGGCCGTAGATATCGCCGTCGAGCAGCCCGACGCTGTGGCCCTTGCGCGCGAGCCCAACCGCCAAGTTGACCGAGACGGTGGACTTGCCCACTCCGCCCTTGCCAGCGCCAACAGCGATGATGTGCTTGACGCCCTCGATGCCCGACGCCGACGCTTGGGGGCTGGGCTGCGGCGCGGTTGTTTTGGGTTCGCTGGCTGAGGCTTCGGCGTTGTTCGCGCCGCTGTCAGCGCCGAGACGCATCGCGACGTTGCCGTTGTGGTCCACGAACTCGACGCCGAGCACGACCGGGCCCATGCCTGACGCCATCGCGCCGGAGGTCACGGTCTGAATGACGCGCGCCCCCAGCGTCTTCATGGTCTCTTCGGATGGGTCGGGGTCGCTGGGGCCCTGCACGAGCGTGAGGCGGACTGAGGCGTTGTTGTCGCAGGCCGCGATGTGCACGACGGTCTCTCGGCTGACGATGTCGCCCCCAGCAGGGTGGGGGACGTTGCGGAGCCAGGCGCTGATTTGGTCTTTGGTCAGGCCCATGGGGGCTCCGTTTCTGGTTCGGGGGGTCGGCGATCGGGCTGGGTTGCGGGCGGCCAGCTGCGGCTGGTCTATGTGGCTGGGGGAGGTCTGGATCGGGTGGTCCGGAAATGGGATATGGCGGTGGATAACGGGCGATTATTCGGGGTTTTCGGGGCGTTGTGGGCTCCCACGTCCGGTTCGGGATGGTAGGCCGAGCGGGGTTTGGGATGATCGGGTGCAATAGGCGTTGGGCGCGTCCGTTGGGCGTGTCGGCACGCGGGATTGGCCGCGTACACAAGCGGAGGCGGAACGATGCGAAGCAAGAAACGGTCGATGGGGTTGGTTTGTTCAGCGGCGGCGCTCTCGCTGGTCGCCGGCACGGCGCTCTCGGGCGAGCCGGACCAGAAGGACGGCTCCCAGGGTGTCACCCTGGGCGGGCCGAAGGTAGACGACGGCGGCAAGCCGGATCAGGGCACGAACAAGGAAGGCGAACGGCGTGAGCGCACCCGCGATCGGGAGGGCGACCGGGCCCGTGAGGCCCCACGCATGGTGGAATACATGGCCGCGGTCCGGACGCTGCGCCAGGCAGACGCGTCGCTGGCGATCACCGCCGAGCAGCGCGAGACGATCGGCGGCGTGGTTCGCGCGCACCGCGCCGCGATGGCCGAGTTCATGGCCGAGCACAAGGAAGAAATCGAAGATCTCCGTGCCCAGGCCGGCCTTCCCGAGCGTGAACGCCCCGGCATCCGCGGTGAACGTGACGGGCGTGGAGAAGGCGGCGAACGCCGTGAACGCCCCGACCGTGCGCGACGGGGCGATCGCCCGCAGCCCGAGAACGAGATGAGCGAGCCCGGCGAAGGCGGGCACTCCGGCGACGACAGCACCATGGGGCACGAAGGCGACAAAGGGAACGGGCAGGCGCGCCCGCATGCCCCGACGAAGCAGCAGATGGAAGCCCGGGAAAGCCTCCGCAAACTGATGGAGAAGGGCCCGGACGAGGGCGCCGCCGTGCGCTCGATCGAGGCGGCCCTGTCCCCCGAGCAGGTCAAGACGGTGCGTACGTCCATCCAGGAGACGCGCAAGCGCCGGGCCGAGTCGACGGCTGAGCGTCGCGAGCGTGGGCCGCAGGAGACCGACCGGGTGCGTCAAGAGCGCCGCGGCGACCGCCCGGCACGCCCGCAACGCGACAAGCCCGAAGACGACTGAGTATCTCGATCACATGGTTTCTGTGGTGAGCGTCGCCCCGTGTTCTGCGGGGCGTCGCTCGTTTTGGACCGGGATGCGCCGGTGGTCATCCCGTGTCGTACGCATTGAAACAAACGCCCCGCCGGTCTTCCGAACGGCGGGGCGAGTGCGTTGTGTGTTCGCGTCAATCCCTGGTGCGTCGCGATTGAATCCGGGGTGCTTACGGGCAGCCGACGTTGAACTCACTGATGTAGGCGGCCACGTCGAAGAAGTTGAGCACGCCGAACGGGGCGGCGACGTCGGCGATCGAGCAGCCCGGGCCCGCGTTGCTGGGCTGGAACTCGTACGCGCCCATGTCAATGTTGAGTTCCCACGCGGGGATGCCGGCATTGGGCGCGCTCTGGTCGTCGAGGTTGCGGACGTTGCCATCGAGGTCCGCGGCGAGCGTCAGTACCGAGATGCCGCTCAAGCCGGCCATGTCGAGCGAATCACCGGCGTCGATCGCGGGCGAGCCGGCCATCAGGCGATAGTCACCGCCAAAGCCGTCGACGAACATGGGATCGGCGCTGAAGTTCCCGCTCGAGTCGGGCATGGCGGTGGCTTCGGGGATAAGCGAATAGTGCGGATCGTAGATACCTATCCCGCCGTGACTGCCCGCGCCCGGGTTGGTCACGACGCAGTTGCGCAGGCGGGCGACCGCGTCGGCGCGAACACCTTGGAAGGAATCGTTGTCGCTTCCATCGGTGTTGCCCACGAATGTGCAGTTGACAGCATCGAAAAGCTGTTCGTTGTATACGACGCCCCCGAATGCGGCCGCGTCGTTCTCGATGAAGAGGCAGTTCGACGCGAGGACGGCGTCGTTATCCGAGATCCACAGCACGCCACCGCGGGGTGAGCTATTGGTTTCGAACGTGCAGTTTTCGAGGCGGGTGGTGTTGATAAAAGTCGCGATCGCCCCGCCGCGCCACGTCGACGAGTTGCCGACGAACACGCTCTCGCGGATAACGGTCTCGTCGGTTGATTCGGTCGCGATCGCTCCGCCCGCGTCGGGAGAGGCATCGACATCGCCCGCGCTATTGCTTTCGAAGTGTGATCGCTCGATCACATGCGGCCCAACGCCACGAATATCGACTCCACCGCCCCGGTTCTGCGAGGAGTTGTTCCGAACGATCGAATCACGCATCGTGAGCCGACGCGATGCGTACACGCCTCCGCCAACCGCACTTCCGGAGTTCGCGACGTTATTCTCGATGATGCAGCTCTCGATGGTGACTTCGGAGTCATTCGGTGAGAACACCCCGGCGCCGATATCGGACAGACCGCCCGTGATTGTCAGGCCCTGGAGTGTGACGACCGAGGCGTCAAGTACGATCACGCTGCCGAGCGATTGCCCGAAGACGATCACGTCGCCCGAGTTCGCGGAGCGACGCAGCGTGATGTCCCTGTTAGAAATGACGATGTTCTCCGGGTAGACGCCCGGCTCGATGACGATCTCGTCGCCGTCGACCGCGCTAGCAACCGCGGCCGTGATGGTCAGGAAGTCGTACGTTCCCAAACCCGGGCCGACGGTCAGGGTGTCGGCCGTGGCCGCTGGCGAGAGCCCGGCGAGGGCGGCTAGCAACAGTGCTCGGCGGTACATGCTGTGGCGACAGGGAATCATGATGCTCTCCTGGCTCGGGCGGCGCCCGATCGGTGCGGCCGGTCGGGCCGCGGGTGTGCTTGGGATTCCACGCGGGACCCCCCCGCCCACTCAAACGCTCTTGGGCCAGGCAGCGCAAAGCGAATTGCGAGAGGAACTTGCACCCCCGGTTCGGGGCGTAGGCTCGGGCATGCCGGTGTGGGTCTGGATCACTATTCTGGGGTGGCACGCGTTGGCGTGCGCGGTGTCGGCATCGCTCTACACGATCGACAAACGCCGCGCGGTGCGCGGCGGCTGGCGCATTCCCGAGAATCGCCTGCACCTGGTCGACCTGCTCGGCGGCTGGGTGGGTGGGTGGATCGCGCGGCGCAAGTTGCGGCACAAGACCAGCAAGACGCGGTTCATGGTGGTGTTTTGGGTGACGGCGTCGCTGCATGCCGTCGTATTGCTCACCGGTCTCTGGCTGCTCACCTTCGGATCGCTTTAGCTCAGAGATTGACCCGCTTATGCCATCGCATCGGGTGCGGCAGCGGGGCGGAAGCGCATTCGATATGGAGGACGCGACGGCGGCTGCCCTGGGTCTGCTTCGATGAAGCATGCAACACGCGAGGCCGCATCACGAGCACATCGCCGGCGTTGGCTTCGATGATGCGTGCCTGATTGACATTGTCGGCGGGCAGCTCATCGGTCCGGTGAGAACCAGATATTGCTTGCAATGGGCCATTCGTCGCGGGTGTGTCATCGAGGTGCAGCCGGAGCGTGACCATCGAGTCGAGCACCGACTTGGGCGCTCGCACATGATCAACACGGCCCTTCGATGACCAAGGGCCGAACCCGGGCACCTCGACGCGCTCGGCGACCGCGACCGTCTCGTCGCGATGCCATGCGACCGACCAGTTGGTGTCCGGGCGCTTGTCGAACAGGATCGACCGGACCGCGAAAACACCAGGACCCAGCACATCGGCCGCGAGCCGCCCTATTGGTGTATCGCGCACGGTTTCCAGCAGCCCGCCCACCGTTTCGAAAGGGTCTCGAACACCCCCGCGTCGGCTGCCCGGCGAGTGCGGGAGATCATCGGTGAGCGAATGCAGTTCCGCGAGTAATGCGTAACCAACCACGTGCGGCACGAGGACAAACCCGTCCTCATCGAGCGAAGCTTGGTCAAACATTGGGTGCATCGCTGCGATGTCCGCTCTTCTCGCGTTAGCCGCCGATCGAGATTCCCACCGGCACGAACGTCGGGCGCACGCGGGCTTCGAACTCGCTCCGGTACTTGTTCATGATGGTGCGGGTCGCCCAGTTGTTGCCGTCGGCCAGGCCGCAGATGGTGGTGCCGGGCATCGAGCCCATGCTGGTCGCGATCTCGAGTGCGAGATCCAGGTCCTTGGTCCGGGCGTCGCCCTCTTCGATGCGGCTGAGCAGTTGGTAGAGCCAGCCCGAGCCCTCGCGGCAGGGGGTGCACTGGCCGCACGATTCGTGCTTGTAGAACCGCGCGATATTGCGCGCGACCGCCACCATGTCGGTGTCCTCGTCGAACACCGTCGGGCCCGCGGTGCCCAGCCCGAGCACGTTGTACTTGCGCCCGATGTCGAAATCGAGCTCGGCGTCGTATTGGTCCTCGCCCAGGATGCCCATGGACACGCCGCCGGGGATGGCGCCCTTGTACTTCTTGCCGTTGCGGATGCCGCCGCAGAAATCCTCGACGAGCTTGCGGAGCGGGATGCCCAGCTCGATCTCGTAGCAACCGGGCTGGTTGACGTGCCCGGAGACGCCCATCAGTTTGGTGCCGAACGAGGGCGGCCCGCCGATTGACGACTCGACACCCTGCTCCATGAACCACTCGGGCCCGTGCTCGACGATGCTGGGCACGTGGGCGAGGGTCTCGACGTTGTTGATGATGGTGGGGCGGCCGAAGAGGCCCTTGACCGCGGGGAAGGGCGGCTTGATGCGGGGCCAGCCGCGCTTGCCCTCGATGCCCTCGAGCAGCGCCGTCTCCTCGCCGCAGATGTACGCGCCAGCGCCGCGGTGGACGTGGCACTCGGCGACGAATGGGTCGCCCGACTTGTTCGAGCCCTGGTTGATCAAGCCCTTATCACCGAAGATGCCATGGGCGTAGGCCTCCTTGATGGCCTCTTCGAGCACGTGTGCCTGGTGGTGGTACTCGCCGCGGATAAAGATGTACGCCCGGTTCAGGCGGCATGCGTACATGCAGATCGCGATGCCCTCGAGCAGCAGGTGCGGGTCGAAGTCCATCAGCAGGCGGTCTTTGAACGTGCCCGGTTCGGACTCGTCGGCGTTGATCGCCAGGTAGCGCTGCCCCTTGTCCGGGCCCTCTTCGACCGGGGGGAGGAACGTCCACTTGAGACCGCAGGGGAAGCCCGCCCCCCCGCGCCCGCGGAGGACCGAGGCTTTGACGGCTTCGGTGACGTCCTTGGGCTCCATCGCGACCGCTTTACGGAGCGAGGCGTAACCGCCGGTCCGGACGTACTCGTCGTAGTGGACGACGTGGCGGTCCTTGATGTTCCCGAACGGGGCGGTGGGGATCCGCTTGAGCAGGACGTGCTCGGTCAGCGTGTTGTCCCAGGTCTTCTTCGGCATGGCAAACGGCTCCGGGGCTCGGAGGGGATTTGTCGGGAACGCAGAACGGGATTCTAGGGGGGGCGGCGGCGGTTCGGTGCCCGAATCAGCCCGTCCGGCGCAGGCGCTGGTAGGTCTCGCGCCGCTCCCGGACGGCTTCTGGAGCGTAGAGCCGGGCCACCAGCGCCCGGAAGTCGCGTTCGAGTTCCGCACGCGTCATGCCCATCGGCTCGTAGTTCACGTCGAACAGTGTGCAGCGGTCCCATTGCCCGGGGTGCGTCAGCCGGCCCTCGGCTTGCAGTCGGCGGTACAGGGGCGTGCCGGGGAAGGGCGTCTGGACCGTCACCTGAACGTCGTACAGACCCACGCGGTTGACGAACTCTTCCACGGCTTCGAACGACCCGGGCCCCTGCCCGTCGAGCCCGAGCACGAAGCAGCCGATCACGGTGATGCCGTGCGACTGGATCGTGCGGACCGCCCGCTCGTACTTATCGACCTGGCGTAGTTTCCATCGGCGCGGGTCGAGCGTGTCGAGCCCGTCGACGCCGGGGCTCTCGAGCCCGATCAATATCTGGCGGCAGCCCGCTTCGCGCATCAGGTCCAGGAGTTGCTCATCGTCGGCGATCGACACGTCGCACTCGGTGAACCAGCGGACGCGCTCGTGCTTGAGTTCGCGCATCAGCTCGCGGGCGTGGGCGCGGTGCAGGAACGAGTTGTCGTCGGCGAACTCGATGAACGGGCGGGCCCAGATCTCTTTGACCGCGCGGATCTCGGCGATGATCTTCGCGACGGGTTTGACGGTGTAACCCGGGTTGATGAGGATGGAGCTGGCGCAGAAGCCGCACTTGTGCGGGCAGCCCCGGCAGGTCTGCACGGTGATGCGGTTGTAACGGCCCGGGTCGAGTAGGTCGAAGCGTGGCATCGGGGCATTCTTGAGATCGAACGGTGTTTGTGCTTTGTAGCGGCGTTGCAAACGCCCGGAGCGCGCGTCGTCGAGGACCTGTTTCCAGATCGGTTCGCCCTCGCCGACGATGACCGCGTCGGCGTGCTCGGCGCACTCGTCGGGCACGCATGTCGCGTGCAGGCCGCCCATCACGACCGTCACGCCCGCGCCTCTGAACCGGTCCGCGACGGTGTAAGCCTCGATGGCTTGGGCGGTCATGGTGGAGATCGCGACGAGATCGAAGTCGCCGGCGGGCAGGCCTTCCCGCTCGAGGTCGCCGATCTCGTGGTACGAGAGTTCGACGTCGTCGGGTGTCAGCGCGGCCAGTGTGAGCAGCGATAGGCTCGGCAGCGAGGCGATGACCTCGGAGCGTTCGACGAAACCCGGCAGCGTCAGCCCGAGCGCCATCAGCTCGGCGTCCTGCACGCGCACGCCCGACATCGCGATCAGGCCGACCTTCATGACACGCCCCCGCCCACCACGCCGAGCGTGAGCCCCAGTGCGGTGATGGATGCCCCGAGCAGCAGCGCGATGACCGGCACCGCGAAGAGCGACTTGGCGGACTTGTGGAACGCCGCGAGGGCGCAGCATGTCGGCATGGCGACGCCGCCCACGATGAGCGACCACGACGCGACGGGCGTCCAGGGGTCACCCAGCCCGATGCGGTCGATCGAGAGCGCGAAGAGGATGTTGATCAGCCCGAGCCCGAAGAACGAGATGTGCCCGAGGCGGAGCAGGCGACGCTCCCACGAGCCGTACCCACCCAGGAACGACTCGCGGGCAAAGCCCAGCCCGAGCAGGGCCCCCGAGCCCATGCCGAGCACAAACCAGATCCAGCCGAATGCCTCGTTGACCATCGCTCGGGCTCCTGTCCCTAAACCTAGTGAATACTAGTTTATGGTACGGGATTGCCCCCTCTTGGTTTCACGCAATCTGGCGAATCAGCGTAAATCTCTGTCGTCAATAGCCTTGGGGATGCTGCGGTTGATAGGGCCGGGGCGGGTCTGACTCGCTCCGGCGTCGCACGGCCGCTTTTTCACTGGCGTTCTGGGAGCGGATAGCGGAGCGCCACCGTCGCGGGCATCGGCGGGTAGGGCATGACCAGACGCAGGCAGACAAAGTCCCGTGCGTCCCAGCCCGCCCGGGTCATCACGGTGTCCACGAGCCGGTCGTAGTCTGGCACGAGTGGTGTCTTGACCATGGTGGCCGTCCCGAGGTTGGTCATCTGCTCGGGCAGCGGGATCGGGAGGGCGCGGTCCATGCTGAGCACGCCCGTGCCCGCGTGCCCGAGCACGCTGACTTCCGGGAGCATCGCCTCGGCGACGTCGCGGTGGACGATGGCGTCGAGCAGCAGCGTCTTGGCGGGCATCGAGACTGAACTGAAGAACTCGCCCATTGTGTTGTGCTCGTCCCGGTATCGCACGACCGATGCGCGATCGAGGAAGCCGAAGAAGCAGCTGAACTCGCCGAGGCGTCCGATGGGCCCGTCGCCGATCTCGTAGAGCAGGGCCCCGCCGGTCCGGGTGACCGCGACCTCGGGCATCGCGCCCGAGCACATCGACTCGATCAGCCACGGGTCGCCCGAAGCGTCCGGATCGATCGGGACGCGCCCGACTTCCGCGTCCCGCGGGGAAGCCCCGCCCTCGGCTGCCGAGTGGTCGACGCCGTGGGTGGTCAAGCGGAAGATCGGCCAGCGTTCGACGGGGCGGAGACGGCGCATCCCCGTGAAGCCCCCGACCATCCCGATGTCGAGCTTGTCTGCGTTCGTGCGGTTGGGCGAGACGAAGAACGTGGTCACCCGCACGTCGGCCTGGATCCCCCAAATCCCGCTGTTGCCTCTGTACGCGAGCTTGCGGCTCATCGACATCGGCTTCTCTTCCGACGAGCCCATCGAGTCGAGGATCAGCTCGAGCGTCGCGCGGTCGCCCACGTGGATCTCGATCATGCTGTCGAAGGCGCGGGACGCCTCGCGGACCTGCTCGACCAGCTCGGGCGGCGCGCCGGCGTCGCCCATCGCGCTGAGCAGGATCTCCAAGCCGCCCACGCCGGGGATCAGCGGGACCGCGGTCAGCGCGTCCTCGGCCTGGATGATCCGGGCCACCTTCCAGGTGAGGTTCTTGCCGAGCTTGAACCGGCGCGAGACCTCCTGGGGCTTGGCCGAATCGGCACCGACCGCGTGGTAGAGATTGAGCAGCGAACCCCTGAGACGGAGGACAGCCTCACGGCAGTCCTGGTCGAATCGCCTGCCCGCCGGTGGGCTGTCGGTGGTGGTGATCATGGTGTAGAAGGGCTCAGAGTGGTGATAGCGGGTAGAAAAACAGCGTTTCAAGCATCATATCACAGGTTAAGGCGGCATGTGCACAATCTTTGCGATTGTTCGCAGGGAAAGTTGTACGGTCATTAAGGTGGGTGGTTATACTGTCCTTCGCACGGAGCGCACTCGGCGGGCGATCGCCCCCCGTCCTACCTCAGGACGATGACCACACACCTGACAGGGAGAGAGACATGAGAAGCAACCGCACACTCGTTTTGGTCGCCGTCGGAGCCGCGGCTACCTCGTCGTCCGCTCAGTTTTGGGAGATCGGAGCCGGCACGCTCTCGACCAGCATCAGCTCGAACGGTGTGGTCGTCGGTGACAACAACAGCACCGGCCAGTACTTCATGTGGTCGGCCGGCACCGGCGCAATGGATATCGGCGGGGTCGTGGCCGGCAACGGCGCTGGCGGACAGGCGACGATCTCGGACGACGGGATGTGGGTCGGCGGCACAACCTTGAGCCATACGAGCGGCGCCTTCGAGATGGGACGCTACGACGTCGCGTCGAATGGTTGGTCCGCGCTGGGCGGGATCCCGGTCATCGGCGGGCAGATCGACGCCTCGATCAGTTCGGGATGGAGCATCTCGGGCGACGGGCAGACGCACGTCGGGCTCGGATGGCTCTCTACCGGGCGTGCCCACGCGACCAGCTGGAGCAACGGCGTGATGACCGACCTGGGCTCGACGGTCGACGACCGCAGCAGCCGGGCCAACGGCGCGAACTATGACGGCAGCGTGGTCGTCGGATGGCAGGACGGCGCGGGTCGCCAGGGAGCCGTCTGGGTGGACGGGCAGCAGCAGCTGATCTTCAACGGCAGCGGCGGCGCGGAGCAAGAAGCGTTCGCGGTCACCGACGACGGCACCATGGTCACCGGGATCGGCTCGGGCGGCTTCGCCGGGCCCGGCGAACTCTGGATCTGGAACACGGACACGCAGATGCACCGCAGCCTGGGCAACCTGGCCGCGGGCGGGGAGCGGAACATCGCGGGCACCGCGATCTCCGCGGACGGGTCGCTGATCGTGGGCGGCACCTGGGGCTTCGGGCCCGCGACGTTCGGCAAAGCGATCGCGTGGACCGAGGACACCGGGGTCATCCTCTTCGGGGATTACCTGGACTCGGTTGGCGCCGTGTATGACGACGGGTTCGACTTCGCGTTTGTGAGCGACATGTCGTCCGACGGCGAGTGGTTCACCGGGTGGGGGCGCAATGCCAGCGGCAGCTTCACGAGCTTCGTCGTCAACGTCCCGACACCCGCCGGGCTGCCTGTTCTTGCAATGGGCGGGCTCTTCGCGGCGCGACGCCGGCGCTGATCCAGCAATGCACGGGTAACTGACTTCCCCGGGAGCACCGGCACGAGTGTGTCGGTGTTTCCTATTTCTCGGCTGCGTCCTTGAACTCGATCTCTTCGATCGTGGTCCGGCGGAGGATGACCGGCTTGCCGCCGAGTTCAGCGGGCTGCTGCTCGCTGGTCTCTCGGACGCGCTGGGTTGGGGCATCGGTTTGTGGTTGGTCGCGGTCTGGTCCGGGGGGGGCGGCCGCGGCCTTCCACAGATGCCCGAAGAAACGCCCGACCGCCCGGGCGATGGGGATGTCCTTATCGGGCGGGGGCTGGCCTGTTTGTTGACCCGTGTGTTGGTCGGGCTGCAGCGCGGTCATGGCCGATTCTAGAGCCGGGTTCGAAATGGCGGGCCCCGACAACGGAACAATGGGACATGGGCCAGGCATCGACCAACCACACGGGGCACGCTCCGGACGATCGCTCGGATGACCGCGCGGGCGTGACCGGGCACGGCGCCGATGCAGGGGGCATGCCGCCTGTTCACGACGGAGGCTTCGTGCTCTACCGCGAGGTGCAGGGGTTCTGGCGCAACCAGCTGGTCCTCGTGCTGCTGCCGATGGAATCGGTGATCACGGGCGGAATCCTGCTCGCGGTGGGCTACGGGCTCCCGCCCAAAGACCAGATCATCCTGCTGAGCCTCTGGGTGTGCTTCGGGCTGGTGTTGCCCCTGCTGTTGCTGACGTGGCGCCTCAAGATCGAGGTCACGCCGACGCACCTGCGGGCGGGGTTTGCGGGGCTGCGCAAGTGGCGGATCCCGCTGGACGAGGTCGAGTTGGCCGAGTCGGTCCGGGTCGAGCCGATCCGCGATCTGGGCGGCTGGGGCATCCGATTCAACCGACGCTTCGGGAAGATCCTCAACGTCGCGGGCGACCGCGCGGTGGTCGTCACGCTCGTGGACGGCGAGAAGCGCACGCTGGGCACGCAGCAGCCCGAGGAGCTGGTCGGGGCGGTGTTGGCCGGGGCGATCGGCGAACCGGGGCGGTTGATCGTCCCGGTCGAGCACGACGCGCACGCACAGCCCGCCGATCGGGGCGGTACCTAAGGCGGACGCTCATTCGGTCGAGGGAACCTCGAACGCGTAGTTGCGGTCGCGGAACGGGTAGAGGTCGGCGGCGAGCGGCTTGACGGGCACGGTGATCGAGCTGGCGACCAGCCCGGACGAGCCCTGGGCGTTCTGGTTGGCGATCGTGACCTGGCGCGCGGGCGGGCCGAGCAGTTCGAACCAGAACACGGCGTCCTCGTCCCAGCTGGGCGTGATGATCTCGGCCCGGAGCCAGTAGACGAGTTCATCGTCCTTGCGCTTGTTGACGATGAACGTGCCCCTGGGGCGGCGGATGCGGAGGGCTTCGGTCTCGCCACGGGCAAGTTCGAGCGGGCGGCCGTCGGTCAAGGGCTGGATGGGGCGTCCTTCGAGACGGACGCGGGCCCCGGCGTGGAGGCTGACGCGGACGGTGTGGGTGCTGGCGTTGGTGATGTCCATCGCCTCGATCGGGGCGCGGGTCGAGCCAGAGGTCGAGCAGCCCCCGAGCACAGCGCCCGGCGCAAAGACCAAGACAAACAGGAGTGCGATGCGCGGGGCGTGGGTCATGTCTCCAAGGTCGTCGTTCGCGGGTCGGGCGCTTGAGAATCGCCGGGGCAATCGGTGATATCGGGCGGCAGCGTGCGTCCGGTCGTGGCTAGGCTGGGGGGATGGGCAAGATGACCAGCGACAACACGGCGCGGTGCGCCTGGGCGAAGAGCGACGCCGAGGCGGCGTACCACGACGACGAGTGGGGCGTGCCCAGCCACGATGAGACGCACCTGTTCGAGATGCTGACGCTCGAGGGGGCGCAGGCGGGGCTGAGTTGGTCGACGATCCTGAACAAACGCGCCGGCTATCGGCGTGTGTTCATGGGCTTCGACTGGGAGAAGGTCGCCCGGTTCGGGCCCCGCGACGTCGAGCGGTTGATGGGCGACGCGTCGATCGTCCGCAACCGCATGAAGATCGAGTCGACGATCGACAACGCCAGGGCACTGCGGGCGGTTCACAAGGCTGGCGGTACGCTCGACGCGATCGTGTGGGACGCGGTGGGGTGCGTGCCGGTTCAGAACCGATTCCGGTCGATGGGCGATCTGCCCGCGCAGACCGAGGTCTCCAAGGTGCTGAGCAAGAGACTAAAAAAAGAGGGGTTCCGCTTCGTGGGGCCGACCACGGTCTACGCGTTCATGCAGGCGTGCGGCTTGGTCAACGATCACCTGGTGACGTGCCCGAGGCACGATGTCTGCGCCGAAATAGCATGATTCCCGCCGTTCAGGCGTCTTTGACCGCGCCGGTGCCGCCCTTGACGTAGGTGCCGTTCTGGACCTGCTCGACGAGTTCGACGCAGCGGGCGGGCGTGAGATTCTCGTGGAGGTCTTCGTTGAAGATGGCCGCGGGGGCGGTGCCGCAGGAACCGATGCACTCGAGTTCGACCAGCGTGAACTTGTTGTCGGGCGTGGTCTCGCCGACGTCGATGCCCAGCTTGGCTTTGATCGCTTCGGTGCAGGCGGTGGCATCGCAGAACTCGCAGGCGATCGAGCGGCAGACCGAGATCTGGACCTCGCCCTTGGGCTTGGTCCAGTATTCCTCGTAGAACGTGACGGTGTCGAAGACGTCCGCGGGCTGGATCTCGAGGACGCTGGCGATCTCGACCATGGCCTGGTGGGGGATCCAGCCGTAGTGGTGCTGGATCATGTGGAGCGCCGGGAAGAGCGCGCCCATGCGGACCTCGTAGCGGGGCAGGTAGGTGTTGACGAGTTCGTCACGCATCGCGGGCGTGAGATAGGGCTCGTCGCGTGTTTCGATCTTGGTGCCGGCCGAGTTTTTCGTGATCCATGCCATCGGGGGATCCTAGGGCGTTTCGTTGCCGGCGTTCAGTCCTGGGCGCGGTCGCTGTCCGACTCGGTTTCGGGCTCGGGCGAAGCCGATTCGATCGGCTCGTCGGACTTGGTGAGCTGGACGCTGAAGCGGCTCCAGGTGGAGATCGGGGCGTCGGAGACCGTGGCGATCCACGAGCCGCGGGAGAGGCGCATCTTCTCGGGCATGGTCTGGAGGTCGCCCGGGCGCGAGACCAGCAACTCGACGTGCTGGAACGGGTCGGCCGAGACCGGGCCGAGCGTGGCCTGCTGGTTGGGGCGGACCCGGGCGTGGGCGAGGACCTCGTCGTCCTCGAAGCTGACGTCGCGGCTGATCTGGGCGACCAGCGTTCCCGACGAGCCGTTGGTGATGCGGACCTGGTACATCGGGCGGACCGAGCAGGCGGGCAGGAGCGCCGAGGCGGCGAGTGCGGACGCGAGTGCCAGTGTGCGGGTGCGGTTCATCGGGTGCTCCGGAGGGGCGGGTTGATGCTCGTGGGGATCGGTCGTGGGGATTGGCGGGTCGCGCTTAGTGCTTGGGCGCGGGCTCGGTTGAGGATACGAGCGCTCGGACCTGGGCGGGCAGCGGCGTGACGCCGATCTCGCGTTTCCAGGGCCACTGCTGGTCCTGGGCGACGGGCCCGATGAGGTGCCACCGACCGTCACGGAGGACGAACGCGCCGCCCCCGGAGAGACCGCCCAGGTCATCGCCCTGGGTGCCGATCGCGATGCGGTGCCCGGATTTGGTCGCGACGCCCGTGACGCGTCCCTCGAACACGAGCGGCATGGGGGGGCGCCACGCGGAATCGTCGGGCGTGGGATACCACAGCCCGGGCACGCCGCGGTGCCAGGCGTTGCCCATGTACTCGGCGGGGAAGCCCATCAGGACGCAGCGTTCGCCGACCACCGGCTCGGCCAAGCCGGCGATGGGCACCCCGTCGTCGGTGCGCGATCGCCCCTCGCGGAGGTCTTCCAGTTCGAGGATCGCCCATTCGCCAGAGATGTCGTCGGGGTCGCCGCGCTCGAGGACGCGGGCGGGCATGGTCCGCCAGCCCATGAGGACGCGGGGGGTGGGATCGTCGGGGCCGGCGTGGTCGATGCGCCGCCCGACCACGCTGTGGGCGGCCGTCAGGGCCCGGTCCTCGCCCACGATGATGACCGACGAGAGCTTGACCGTCGCCGAGCGCCGACGGCTCCTGCGTTGGCGCTGACCCTCGCCCTCCATCATGGTGACCATGACCATGACCGAACGGGCCGCGTCGACCAGGGCGGGGTCGGCGTTGACCAGATCGGTCTCGAGCGGACGCAGGGCTGTGGCGCACCCGGTCAGCGTCGCCGCGAGCACGCCGAGGGTGAGGAGGAACAGCGTCCGGCGCACATACGTCATGGATTCAGCCTACCGCATCGCCCGGGAGGGGCCAATAGAGATCGGCGTGTTCTGGGTTCGGTGCGTTCACGCCTCTGATCGCGACGCCCGGGTATCCTGAGCCCACGCCCGGGCGGGGCACCCCGCCTGTTCTGGGGTGGGTCGGCGCTCGGGGTTGGTACGGAGTGCATCGACGCATGGACCTCTCGATCCTCTTTCAGAACCTGCTGAGCCCCCCGATCTTGTTCTTCTTCCTCGGGATGCTGGCGACGCTGGTGCGCTCGGACCTCGAGATCCCCCGCGAGCTGTCGCGCCTGTTCGCGTTGTACCTGCTGTGGGCGATCGGGTTCAAGGGCGGCGTGGCGCTGCGGTCGGCCGGGTTGAGCATGGAGACCATGCTGCCGCTGGTTGTCGCGATGCTGCTGTCGGCGGTCGTGCCGTTGTATGTCGTGCCGCTGCTGAGGCTGGCCAAGTTCAGCGTGGCCGACGCGTGCGCCACGGCCGGGGCGTACGGATCCGTCTCGGTGGTCACGTTCATCACGGCCCAGAAGTTCCTCGAGAGCCAGGGCATCGGGTTCGGCGGGCATCTGGTCGCGGCGTTGGCGCTGATGGAAGCGCCCGCGATCGTGACCGGCGTGATGCTGTTCCGGGGCTTGCAGGAGGGGTCGTCGCCGAAAGAGCTGTTCGGGGCGCGGCGCCACGAACTCAAGCACCTGCTGCACGAGGCGGTGGTGTCGGGGCCGGTGTTCCTGCTGCTGGGGTCGATCGCGATCGGGGCGCTGACGGGCCAGGCGGGCTGGCAGAAGCTCGAGCCGTTCGGCAAGGACTTGTTCGATGGCGTGCTGGTCTTGTTCCTGCTCGACTCGGGGCTGACGGCCAGCAAGCAACTCCGATCCATCAGCGGGTCGAAGCGGATGGCGGTGCTGCTGAGCGTGGCGGTGCCGCTGATCAACGCGGCGGTCGGCTTGGCGTGCGTGGCGCTGCTGGGGATGTCGCACGCGGACGGGTTCTTATTTCTGATCTTGGCGACGAGCGCGTCGTACATCGCGGTGCCGGCCGCGATGAAGCTGGCGATCCCCGAAGCCAACGAGGGGCTGTACCTGCCGATGGCGCTGGGGCTGACGTTCCCGTTCAACATCACGCTGGGCATCCCGCTGTATTACATGATGGCGGGGTGGGTGAGCTGACGGGCGCGAACCGGTGGGCGGGGGGTTGGTGATATGGGGTGTTCGTGGTAGGGTGGTTGCGACCACGACGAAGGGAGCGCCATGAGCGACGAGCCGCAGAAGACCGCGGGGGATGGGGAAGCCGAGATCCCCACCAGGGATGAGATCGCGACGCTGCCGCGGTGGGCGCAGGCCGCGTTCGCGGCCCGGTGCGCCCGGCGGGTGCAGGCGCTGTTCCTGAAACACTGGCCGGATGCCCCGCCAGAGCATGTGGAGGGGGTTGACAGGGCGATTGCACTCGCCGAGACGCTGTGTGGTTCACCGTCATCGGCGAGTGAAGACGCCTTCTCCGCCCGCGCCGCCGCCAAAGCCGCCTTCTCCGCCCGCGCCGCCGCCAAAGCCGCCTTCGCCGCCGCCAACGCCGCCGACGCCGCCGCCGCCAACGCCGCCGACGCCTTCTCCGCCAACGCCGCCGCCGCCAACGCCGCCGACGCCGCCGACGCCGCCGACGCCTTCTCCGCCTTCGCCGCCGCCCGCGCCGCTGTTGTCCGAGCGATGCGGTCGGACTTTGCGTTGCTCGCGGCGCTGGCCAAGTCGGAGAACTGGACGGACGAGACGGCGGTGCCGGTGGATCTGCTCGGGCCTATGTGGGCGGAGGGGGAGCCGGATGGGTGGCCGGAATCCAACGACCCTGGTGAGCCGCTTCGATTGAAGATTGAGATCGCCGTCCCATCAGGGATGGACGAAGCCGAGTCAGATGCGTTCAACCGACGGGTCGCAACCTTCTTCGCGAAGATGAGCGCCGCCCATGTTGCGATGGACGGGAACGGGCTGCGTCTCATCGAGGACGCCTCGTGCGAAGAAGTTGAGATTTTCGACGAGTTGCCGGTGGATACCGAATGCGTTGGTGCAGGGGGGGCGGGCGATGTCTGATACCCCCGAGGAGTTCAACGAGTTCCTGTTCGGTCCGAAGAATGATGCGGACGGTCGAGAGCCGACCGATGACGAAGAAAAGCGTCGGCTCCAGCGACTGCGGGATCGGATCGAACAGGCTGCGCGGGAATCGGGGCTCGAGATCACGATCAAGGGGGATCACCCGCCCGGACCGACCCAAACGACCGAGCGATCGAAACAGATCGGCGCGATCGCGCGCCCGATGATGGAGAACGAGGACGACCAAGTCCAGACATCATTCAGGTACTCCAAGATCAAGTCACCGCACGGGTGGAAGTACGTGGATATCCAAATCAGGATGGGGGCATTTGATGATCTTGCGAAGGCGGTCAAATCAATTGCCCGCGCCCCGGACAAGGCCGTCGAGCTCGCACGAGTGGTCGCCGGCTCCACCGTCCGCATGAGTGTCTCGGTTGGCAAGTTCATCCAGGCAAAGGCCGGTGTCGGCGGCTCGGATGAAGAGCAAGACGATTCGCTTCTTTAGCGATCCAACTCCGCCGCGATGACGTTCAGTGATCCCAGGATCGCGACGACGTCGGCGAGCAGGTGGCCTTCGGTCAGGCGGGCGACGCACGAGTAGTTGGTGAACGCGGGCGGGCGGGTGCGGACGCGCCAGGGGGTTTTGCCGCCGTCGGAGACGATGTAGTAGCCGAGTTCGCCGTTGGCGGTCTCGTGGCAGCCGTACGCCTCGGCGATGGGCGGCTCCCAGCCCCGGTTGGTCATGATCAGCTCGAAGTGCTGGATGAGCCCCTCGATCGAGCCGTACACGGAGCCCTTGTCGGGCTTGACCATCTTGGAGTCGGCGAACGCGTCGACCGGGCCTTCGGGGATGCTGTCGATGAGCTGGTCGATGATCCCGCGGGCCTGCTTGATCTCTTCGAGCCGGACGAGGAAGCGTGCGTAGACGTCGCCATCGTCGCAGAGGGGCACGGAGAACTTGACCGCTTCGGCGCCCTCGCCGTCCCAGTTGTCCTTGTAGCACAGGTAGGGCTCGTCCTTGCGGATGTCGCGCCGGACGCCCGAGGCGCGGGCGATGGGCCCGGACATGGACCAGTTGAGGGCTTCCTCGCGTGACATGACGCCGACGCCCTGCGTGCGGTCCATGAAGATGCGATTGCGGTTGACCAGTCCCTCGAGGTCCTTGATCGCCTGGGGCAGGTCGTTGTCGATGAAGTTGCGGACCATGCGGACGAAGACGGCTTCGTCGGGGATGGGTTTCATGATGCCGCCGACGCGTGTCCAGTCGGGGTGGAAGCGTTGGCCCGAGATGTAGTCGACGATGTCGTAGATCGTCTCGCGGGGGTTGAAGGCGTAGAGGAACCCTGTGAGCGCGCCCAGATCGAGCGCGGCGGCGGCGCAGCAGAGCAGGTGGTCCTGGATGCGTCCCATCTCGGCCATGATGGTGCGGAGGACCTTGCACTTGGGCGTGATGTCGATGCCGAAGAGGCCCTCGACCGCGCCGTGCCAGGCGATGTCGTTGGCGATGGGGCTGACGTAGTTCATGCGCGACACGATGGTCACGTACTGGTTGTAGTCGAGGTGCTCGCCGAGTTTCTCGAAGCCGGAGTGGAGGTATCCGATGTGGGGCGTGCAGCGCGCGATGCGTTCGCCGTCGAGCTCGAGGACGAGGCGGAGCGTGGTGTGCGTGGCTGGGTGCTGGGGCCCGAAGTTGAGGACCCAGCGGTCGCCGGTGTCGACGTGGTCGTCGAGGTACCTGATGTTGTCGGAATCGGGGGTGATCCCCTGGTCTGGCTTGAGCGTGTACGGCATGGGTACTCCGGGTCGGGCGTCGAGCCCCATGATAGAGGGGCGCGGGCGGGCGGAGCGTGTCAGGGTTTCGTCTTATCGTGCTGTGCGGACGCGGGTTCCGAGCCCGGGTGTGCCCAGCGGGCGTCGGTGCTGGTGGACATGTGGCAGCTCTTGGGCGTTCATATAGTCCGGCATGGACTTCATCACCCGCTTCATCGCTGAACTCTGGCACATCATGGTCGAATCCGGGGTGTGGCTGCTGGGCGGGCTGCTGCTGGCCGGGCTGGTGCACGCGTTCGTGCCCCGGGCGTGGTTCATGAAGCATCTCGGCGGGCGCGGGCTCGGGGCGGTGGGCAAGGCGAGCCTGCTCGGGATCCCGATGCCGCTGTGCTCGTGCTCGGTCATCCCCGTGGCGGCTGGTTTGCGTCGCCAGGGCGCGGGCAAGGGGGCGTCGGCGGCGTTCGCGATCTCGACGCCGCAGACGGGCGAAGAATCGATCCCGCTGACGTGGGCGTTGTTCGGGCCGGTGTTCGCGTTGGCCCGCCCGGTGATCGCGGTATTGACGGCGTTCCTGGCCGGCGCGGCGATCAACGCCTTGGACCCCGACGAGCCTGCAACGGATGACGTGCAAACCGTGGCGATCGAAGATGAGCGCCCCGCGTCGTTCCGCGATCGCTTGGCGGTCGCGTGGCACCACGGGTTCGTGACGATGATGCGCGATCTGGCCCCTTGGTTGGTGGCGGGCCTGATCATGGCGGCGCTGATCAGCGCGGCGTTACCGTCGGGTTGGATCGCAGAAAACGTCGGCACCGGGCTGTGGCCCAAGGTCGCGATGCTGTTCGTGGGCGTGCCGTTGTATATCTGTGCGACGAGTTCGACACCGCTCGCGTGGTCGCTGGTAGCCGCGGGCTTGTCGCCCGGCGCGGCGATCGTGCTGCTCTTGGCTGGGCCTGCGACGAATGTGGCGACGATGAGTTGGGTGATCAAGGACCTGGGTATTCGATCGCTGGTGGTCTACGTGGTGGTGATCTCGGCGGTGGCGCTGGGCTCGGGCGTGCTGTTCGATGCGTTCTTCGCGGACATGATCGTGTTGGCATCGCGCAGCGAGGCGCACGTCCACGGCGGTGATGCCTGGGGCTTGATCCGGTCGATGGGCGCCGGTGCGATCTCGGCCGGACTGCTGTGGGCACTGGCTATGCGGTATTGGCCCGGAAAAACAGAACCCGCGTCGTGCTGCGCGACTGAGACCGGGTCGGGGACACAGACATCACCGGGGTCGTGCTGCGATTCGGGGAAGCCCGACATCCCGCTAGCCGTGGGCGGTTGCTGCGGAGCGAACGAGAAACCTAAGGACGATGCGAACTCTGGCGGGTGCGGCTGCCGTACTTGATCTTGATGAGCCAGTCGTCTGTTCAACCCAGAGTTTCCGCCCCGGTTCTCTCCTGGCTGCTGATCGTGCTCGCGCTCTGCTCGTTGGTTTGGTTGGGATTCGCGACGGTCGCGTTCTCAACGGTTGCGGTGGACGAGTTGCTGTTCCTCCTGCTCGCGTTCATCGGCGTGGTTTTGGCGGTCGCGTGGGTTGTGCTCACATGTGTCTCGTTGCACATTGTCGGCCCGGGTCGAGCGCGCCCGGGCTGGAAAACGGTTCTGATGTGGGCCGTAACACCGATCGCCGGGATGCTGGGCCTGTTGGGTTACGCGGTCGATTGGGATTTGATGCTCCGGCTCAAACTCAGCGAGCGTGCACTGGTCGCGGAAGCGCAGCAGATCCAAGGCGGGCAGGCGTTCGGCACCGATGACCGCTGGGTCGGATTGTTCAAGGTGCGTTGGGCGGCGCTGAACCCCGACGGCTCGGTCCGGTTCGTCACGGATTTACCTTGGATGTTCGACGAGGCCGGCTTGTACTATGACCCGGGCGGCGTTGTGACCGCCACTCGGGCGTGGCCCGAGGATCGGACCAGGCTGTATGGGCCTTGGCGCCGGTTCCATTTCCGCGACTGACCCAGCTTGAGGAGCGAGCATGATCGCCACCGCATCGGACGAGGCCGCGGGCGTACGCAACGTGCTGGGCGGTGCGCTCGCGCCGTGTTCGCTCGAGCCGCTGACCGGGTTCTCCCGCAACGGGTGCTGCTCGACCGGGCCCGAGGACACGGGCTCGCACACGGTGTGCGCGGTGATGACGCCCGATTTTCTTGCATTCTCGAAGGCGCGAGGGAACGACCTCTCGACGCCGCGCCCCGAGTGGCGCTTCCCCGGGCTAAAGGCGGGCGATCGGTGGTGCCTGTGCGCGGTGCGCTGGCTCGAGGCCTACGAAGCGGGCGTCGCGCCGGACGTATACCTGCACGCGACGAATATGGCGGCGACCCGCATCGTGCCGCTCGGAGCACTCAGAGAGCGCGCTTGTGATTGAATCGGTAGGATGTTGGCGTTGACGGACAATGACCATGGATTTTGGCGCCAGCTCATCGGCGGCATCGCCGGAGCGTTCGCGCGCATGGTCGTCACGTCGCTCGCGCTTGCCCTGGTCGGCGCGGTGATCGGCGCGATCGGCGGGTTCTTTGTCGGGGGCTGGATCGGCGCGTTGATCGGCGCGGCCATCGGCGCTGTGCTCCTGGGCGCGGGCTGGGTTCTGGCGTATTCCTGGATCATCGACTGACATGATCGCGGACGTGTGCCTCGCACGCGGGCTTCTCTGCGCGCACCGTCGGCGCTCGCGATGGATCGACATCGGTCTGCTTCGACGGTGGCCGTTTAGAAGCGTTCGACCATCTCGCTGATGAGGCGGGCACCGAAGCCGGTGGGCCCGGAGATGAACGGGCCCGAGTCTTTGTCGGTCGAGTGGGTGCCGGCGATATCGACGTGGGCCCAGGGGATGCCATCCTCGACGAAGTAGGAGAGGAAGGCCGCGCCCTGGACCGGGTGGGCCGCCCGGACGGGCGCGGAGTTGAGGATGTCGGCGACGGGCGACCGCATGAGCTGGCGATACTCGGCGTGGTGGGGGAGCCGCCACACACGTTCGTCGGACGCGTCGCCCGCGTCGTCGAGTATGGCGCGGAAGTCGTCGTCGTCGCACCACATGCCGGCGTAGGTCGAGCCGAGCGCAACAACCACGCCGCCGGTGAGGGTGGCGATGTCGAGGATGGCGGCCGGTGATTCCTTGTCGCACGCCCAGCACAGCCCGTCGGCGAGCACCAGTCGCCCCTCGGCGTCGGTGTTGGTGATCTCGACGGTCACGCCGTTGCGGAACTCGATGACATCATCGGGGCGGTACGCCTCATCGGAGATCGAGTTCTCGGCGCACATGAGCAGTGCTACGACCGGGCGATTGGGCTTGATGACGGTGGCGATGCTGTGCATGGCGCCGAAGACGGCGCAGCCACCGTCCTTGTCTCGCTTCATGCCGCGCATCCCGCCGCCGACCTTGATCGAGAGTCCGCCGGAGTCGTAGGTCATGGTCTTGCCGACCAGGACGATGGGGTCCTTGGTCTTGCCGCGGGCGGGCGTGTACTCGAGACGGATCATGCAGGGCTTGTGTTCGGAGGCTTTGCCGACCTCAATGAGCCCGGTGAGCTTCTCGGTCTCGAGGGCCTTGCCCTGGACGACGGTGCACTTGAGCCCGGTCTTGCGGGCCATCTTCTTGGCTTCGCTGGCGATCCACGCGGGCGTGGCGATGTTGGGGGGCGTCTGCGAGAGCGTCCGCGCGATGTTGGTGCCCTCGCTCAGCCCGAGCCCGCGGGCGAGCCCACCCCGGAACTTCGCGTCGTTGCAGTGGATGGCGAGTTTGGTGCGGTCCTTCGGGGTCGTCGCGGAACCCCTGAGGATGTCGTAGTTCCATGATGCGATGCCGAGCCCTTCGCCCATCGCCGAGCCGCAGGCGTGGAGGTCGACCTTGGCCGACTTGGGGAGCTTCGACAATGCCGCGTGCACGGCGATGTCGGCCGAGGCGGCTTTGGTCTTGCTCAGCGCCCGGGCGATCGAGCCGGCGGCCGTGCGGAGGCGCGCGGGGTCGAAGCAGTCCTTGTTGCCGAGCCCGACTATGAACACGCGCTCGTGCCCATTGCCCGGGAACGCCTGAACGATCGACCCGAGTTCGCCGGTGGCCTCGGCCCGCCCCGAGGCGTCCGCGCCGGCGCCGGACGGATCGAGCTTCTTGGAGTTGGCGTCGAGCTTCTCGCCCTTGAACTGGGCGAGGACGAGGACATTGGCGGTGCCCCGGCTGGCGAGTGTGACAGAATCGAACATGTGCGGAGCCTCCCGGGCGTCGCCGGGTGCCCGGGGCGCCGATCTAATTGTTCAGATATTGCATGATAGCGGAATAGATCCGGACGGTTGCACCATGCCGGTGATCGTTGGCCCTGAATCCGCGCCGATCCGGGATCGGCCCGAGTTTGATGGGGGAGCGGGCCTGAGTTGCTGTTCTGAGGGTCTGCTCAGGCCGCCCGTTGGCGCACGGGCGTGTCCCCGGTGCCCGTGGCGGGGGCGTTCGCGTCGCACTCCATCCGGTCGATCGACCAGCGGATGATGTCGCGGACGGTCACGATGCCGAGGCATCGCAGGTTGGCGTCAACGACGGGGACGCAGGAGATTCTCCGGTCGAGCATCACGCGGGCCGCGGCTCGCAGAACCGTGTTGGAACGGACCGTCACGAGCGAGCGGCTCATGACCTGGTGGGCCTTGCGGTTGAGCGAGTTGAGATCCACATTGCGCTCGCTGAGTTTGCCGATGAAGGGCGAGAGCGTCTGGAAGAGGTCGCGGTCGGAGATCACGCCGACGCATCGACCCTTGTCGCCCAGGACGACCAGGTGGTGGAATCGGTGCTGCTCGAAGATCGCCTGGACCTCACCCATCGAGGTGTCCATCCGGATGGTGACCGGTGTCAGGCTCATGATGTCGGCGACGGTTTCGGGCATGGTCTCTCCGGCACGGGCGACCCGGGCTGTAGGGTTCATCGGACGGATCGGGGCGTCGGTACACTCTGCGTGTGACCACGAACGAACCGCGAGATGAGGGGAGCGCCCCGTTCGGCCCGGACGCGATCTGGGCCCCCTGGCGCCTGCCGTACCTGGAAGCGCTCGGCGCGTCCGAGAACCCGCCGGGCAAGGCACGCCCGCCGGGCGCGCCCGGATCGCACGGACCCAGTTTCCTCGTCGACTACTGGAAGCACCCCGAGCGGGACGAGCAGAACCACGTCATCGTGCGCGATGAACTGGGCATGATCCTGCTCAACAAGTACCCGTACTCGAACGGGCACCTGTTGGTCGCGCTGGGCGAAGCGCGCCCGGCGCTGCTGGATTACGAAGCCGACCAGCGCGCCGCGTTGTGGCGGTTGGTCGATCGGGCGGCGGGGTTGATGCAGAAGACGCTCGAGCCGCAGGGGATCAACATCGGCGTGAATCAGGGCAGGGCCGCGGGCGCGGGCGTGCCGGGGCACTTGCACGTGCACCTTGTGCCGCGGTGGGGGGGCGACACGAACTTCATGAGCGTGGTGGGGAGTGTGCGGGTGATCCCGGCGTCGCTGGAGGCGATGTACCGCAGGTACAAAGAAACCCTCGCCGAGCGGTGAGGGCTTCGTTGTGGCTGCGCTATGTATCACACCTGCGTGTGGCGTACGCGGCCTACCTCCGACGGCGTGCGCTGAGCAAGCCCGCTCCGCCCAGTGCGAGCAAAGCAGAAGGCGTGGGAATCACCCGAGCGCTGAAGCTTGTGGCGTAGAAGTTCCACGCACCCCCGCGCGACCAGACGGTGCTATCGCTTTTGTCTGAGCCTTCGCCGGCATCGAACCACACGAGGGGCCCCATGTCCTCGAGTGAATAATCGACGTGAATGTTGATTAACTCGTCGAGGTCCACGGGTTTTAAGGTCGTGAACATGGAGCTCGAAGCGAAATACACGCTTGTGCCCCCTTCGGCACCCAGGTTGAACTCAAGGCTTCGATAAACGAACGAACCTCCGTCACGCGCCAGTGGCGATACATCAACTGTCTGCGTTGCCAGGTAACCACTGGGCGGCGAGAAAGGGTTGGTGGGGATGTGGCCCAGGTCGAGGTTCCGGCGGTCGCCACCCACGGTCATCCATGCATCGACGACATCGAGATCGTTCGATCCCAATGAATCGGCCGTGTTATAGATGATTGTAAAGGACCAATCCTCGTCGATTTCCAGGAGCGTGGTGGTGCCGGGTACATACAGGCCGTGCTGCGAGGCCGAGGTTCCAGAAATCGTCATCTCGACGAGTTCGGCACCGGCGAGCGGGGTAGTGAGCGCGATGGCCGATATAGCAACTGCAGTGCGTGACATGTGTATCTCCTCCTGAATGAGATTCTCCCAGATTACCAAGCTGGGCATGCCTGATCAATGTAATTACATTGTGTGCTGGCCGGTTCACCCACAGGAGTCATCACCCCGCTCACTCACGCCCCATCGCCCCGGCCAGCAGGAACGCGAGTTCCAGCGATTGCTGGTAGTTCAGCCTGGGGTCGCAGGGGCTGGCGTAGTTGCGGGCCAGATCATGCTCGCCCACGCCGGCGGCTCCGCCGATGCACTCGGTCACGTCCTCGCCGGTCAGCTCGAAATGCACGCCGCCCAGGACCGTCCCGGCCTGCCTGTGGGCGTCGACGGTCTGTTCGAGTTCGCTGAGGATGTCGTCGAACGAACGGGTCTTGATGCCCGCGGCGGTCTTGATGCCGTTGCCGTGCATCGGGTCCGACATCCACAGCACCGTCCGCTGCTCGCTCTGCACGCGTTCGAGGAGGCGCGGCAGGGCGTCCGCGACCTTGCCCACGCCCATGCGTGCGATCAGGATCAGTTTGCCGGGCTCGTCGGTCGGGTTGAGCGTGTCGATGAGTCGGATGAGGTCGTCGGGGTCGATGGTCGGGCCGACCTTGACGCCGATGGGGTTGCGGATGCCGCGGAAAAACTCGATGTGCGGCCCGTCGAGCTGGCGGGTGCGCTCGCCGATCCAGGGCAGGTGGGTGGTCAGGTCGTAGTAGCCTTCGCGCCTGGGCACGGTGCGGGTCTGGGCGGTCTCGTAGTGGAGGTTCAGACCCTCGTGGCTGGTGTAGAAATCCACACGGTGCGAGTCTTCGAGCGTCTGCTCGCCCAGGTTCTGCATGAACGCCAGCCCGTCGGCCAGCGTGCGCGACATGTGCTCGTACTGGGCTTTGCGGGTCGGCGAGAGATCGGCATTGTGGAAGAACGACAGGTCCCAGTTCTCGGGGTGCTGGAGGTCGGCGAAGCCGCCGTCGAGCAGGGAGCGGATGAAGTTGAGCGTCATGGCCGCGTGCTGATAGCCCTGGACGAGCAGGTCCGGGTTGGGCGTGCGGGCGTCGGGGGTGAACTCGCTGCGGTTGATCAGGTCGCCGAAGTAGGACGGCAGGTCGATGGTCGAGCCGTTGTGCTCGCCCGGCTCGGTGGGGCTGGAGCGGGGCTTGGCGTACTGCCCGGCGAAGCGACCCACCCGGGTGACGGGCTGGCGCAGGCCGTGGATCATCACCAGGGACATCTGGAGCAGGATCTTGAGCTTGTTGGCGATCGATTCGGGTCGGCAGTCGGCCAGCGTCTCGGCGCAGTCGCCGCCCTGGAGGATGAACCGCTTGCCGAGCTGGGCTTCGGCGATCTGGGCCTTGAGCTTCTCGATCTCCCAGCTGGTCACCAGGGGCGGGAGCTCGGCCAGGCGGGCCCGGGCCCGGTCGAGGGCGCCTGGGTCGGCGTAGGCGTACTGGTCAGCCGCGGGCGAGGAGAGACCGCCCCAGGATTCGGGCGACCAGTTCTCGGGCGTTGGCCTGGGCGTCGATGGGGGCGGGGTGTTGGGCTTGGTCGTGTTCGGCATCGTTCGTCGCGGCTCCCGGTTCCCTCGCCTGATCCTAGATCACATGTCAATCTCGGCCCGATCCGCCGATGCGTCCAGCGGGTTCGGGAAGACCGCCGAGCGCGGGCCCGACCCGGGTACAGTGGTAGTGATGCCACGCGAAACCAACACAGACAGCGCCAAAACCGTCTCGTTGCCCGTCATCGACGCCAAGAAGGCGCCCGGGATGGGTGCCACCCGAAGGGGCAGGTGGCGTGCGGCGCTGCTGCTGGCCGTCAACCTGTTGATGGTCGTCCATCTGATCCAGTGGCTGATCATGGGATCGACACTGTCGCCCGTGGAGCCGTCCGAGTCGATGCTGACGCTCGAGACCGGCGTGATCAACGCTGGGGCGATCCTGTTCGCGCTGGCGATCCTGTGCACGATGGTCTTCGGACGTTTCTTCTGCGGCTGGCTCTGCCACGTCGTCGCGCTCCAGGACGCCTGCGCCTGGCTGATGAACAGGATGGGCGTGCGTCCCAAGCCGTTCCGGGCACGCCTGCTGATGTTCGCGCCGCTGGTGCTGGGCACGTACATGTTCATCTGGCCGACGTTCAAGCGACTGGCGCTGACACCGGCGCTCAAGGCCGCCGACATCGATTGGCCCGCGTGGCTCAAGCCGGTCCAGCCGATCAACATGTGGCAGACCGAGATGGTTGTCGATGACTTCTGGGCGACCTTCGGCAACCCGTGGATCGCGATCCCGTTCCTCTTGATCTGCGGCGTCGTGACCGTGTACTTCTTGGGTGCCAAGGGGTTCTGCACATATGCCTGCCCCTACGGCGGGATGTTCGCGCCGGTCGAGAAGATCGCGCCGGTCCGAATCCGTGTCACCGACGCCTGTCAGCACTGTGGGCACTGCACCAGCGTGTGCACGTCCAACGTGCGGGTGTCCGACGAGGTCCGCGACTTCGGCATGGTCGTGGACCCGGGCTGCATGAAGTGCATGGACTGCGTGGCTGCCTGCCCGACCGATGCGCTGTATCTGGGGCTGGGCGCTCCCGCGATCGCGAAGAAGGTGCGCGATCACGACAACCACAAGAAGTCCAAGGCCAAGGCGAAGCGCCGGTACGACCTGACCTGGCCCGAGGAGATCTTCGCAGCCGGCGTGTTCATCACCTGCTTCTTCGCGTTCCGCGGGATGCTCGACCAGATCGCGCTGCTGCTGGCCGGCGGGCTGGCGGCGATCGCGACCTATCTGATCATGGTGGGGTGGTGGATGGTCATCAAGCCCCATGCACGGATCTATGGATTGATCCTCAAGCAGAAGGGCAGGGTCCGCCCGCTCGGCGCATTGTTCACCGTGGTTGTGCTCGCTCTGATGGCGATCGTCGTGTGGGGGGCCAACGCCCGCTACAACCGCTGGCGGTTGGATATCGCCTACGCCGGGGCGACGGTGCCCGCGGGCTACGCCGCCCGCGAAGAGTTCGCGCTCACGCCGGCGTACCGAGCCAAGGCCGAGCGGGCACTCGCATGGCTGGACGAGGCCGACGCGTTCCGGGAAGGCGGGCTCGGCTGGTCGCTCAACGCCGAGTACCGGACCCGACGGGCGTATTACCTGGCCCTGTTGGGGCGCACGGCCGAAGCGGCCGAACAACTCGATCTGGTCATCGAGCACGGCAGCCCAGGCGCACCACTCATCGACCAACTGATCCTGCTCCGCAAAGCGGAAGGCATGCCCGAGGAAGAGGTCGCAGCGATCTACGAACGGACTCTTACCAAGCACCCGGCCCTGCACCCGGTGCGTCTGAATCTCGCGCTGCTGCGTGCCTCGTCGTCGGAGGATCCCGAAGCGGGGCTTCCGCTCTTCGAAGCGGTGGCTGACGAGTATCAAGATGACGTGGCGTTCCGCTTCTCGCACGTTTCGTACTTCATCCGCACGGGGCGACAGGACCTCGCGGGCGAGTTGATCGCGCCGGTCATCGAGTTGGCAGAGCGGGAAGCGCACGCCTCCGCTGGCTGGCTCGCGGACCTCTCGGGCATGGCGATGAACATGGGCAACGCCGAGTTGGCTTTGGATTTGGTGGAGCGGGCGACCCGGGCGGAAGGCGTGCATCCGGGCGTGTGGTTCGCGGCCGCGGAGGTCGCGGGCACCTTCGGGGATGGGCCCCTGGCCCTCGAGCGGATCGAGTCCGGGCTGGCGATGAAGGCGGCGCAGAACGCGCCCTCGGCATTGACGCGGGCGGCGGGGCTGCTGCTGCGTCTGTCGGAGACCGAGCGAGCGCTCGAGCTTTATCGGCAGGCCGCCGAGATGGCGACGCAGCCCTTCGAACGGGCCCAGATTGGGCAGGCGATGGCCGGCGTGGGCGGATCGATGCGTGACGCCGAGTTGATCACCGAGGGGATCGACGCGATGCGCGGAGCGGCCGAGAAGACCCAGCAGCCGGTGCTATATCACGATCTGGCGGTGACGCTCTACCGGTCCGATCGCCTGGTCCAGGCGGCCGAGGCGATGAGCAAGGCGGCCGAACTGGGAGCCGAGAGCCCGACGCTGGCGATGCGCGCTGGGGATATGTGGCGTTTCGCGGGCGATGCGCCCAAGGGCGCCGAGTGGGACACGGAGCGTGCCAGGCGCGATGCAGCGTTCGTGAACGCAACCGACGCGGGAAGCAACACGACTCCGGATCCCGAGCAATCCGAGCCCGGGCCGTAACCCGTTCTTAGGTTGTGCAACGACCGAAACAGCGCGATCTTTGCGCAATCGCTATCACCCGACCATGAATTGCGCGACTTCAGCGGAAACTTCGGGACCGTTGTTGATATCCCAACGCGGACTTGTCGATTTGGACGCCACGGCGCAGGAATGACTCCAGCGTCTGCGGGGCGTGTGCTCCGCGCGAACGGGGACCGGGAGGCACGACGCCGACCCGGCCCGATAAGGAAACACGCCGGGTCGCGACGACCCCAGGCACGGAGATCACCTCATGGCAACCCGCACCACCAGGCACAGCGCCCGCAAGACCACCGCCAAACGAACTACCACCAAACGGACCGCCGCCAAGCGGACCCCGGCCAAGAAGAGCACCCGCAAGCCCGCCGCCCGCAAGACGGCGACCCGCAAGCCCGCAAAGAAGACCACCGGCCGCAAGACCACCGCCCGGAAGACCACGGCTCGCAAGACGACCGCCAAGAAGACCACCGCTCGCAAGAGCCCCGCGAAGCGCACCACCGCCAAGCGGACCACGGCCAAGAAGACCACGGCCCGCAAGACCACCGCTCGCAAGACGACTGCTCGCAAGACCACCGCGAAGAAGACTGCGACGCGTAAGCCCGCCGCCAAGCGGACCACCGCGAAGCGTACGACTGGTCGCAAGGCCACCACCCGTAAGCCCGCGGCCCGCAAGACCACCGCTCGCAAGACGGCGACCCGCAAGCCCGCCGCGCGGAAGACCACCGCCCGGAAGGCCACGGCCAAGAAGACCACGGCTCGCAAGACGACCGCCAAGCGCACCACCGGTCGCAAGGCTACCACCCGCAAGCCCGCGGCCCGTAAGACGACCGCTCGTAAGACCACGGCGCGTAAGACCACTGCGAAGCGCACCACCGCCAAGCGGACCACGGCCCGGAAGAGCACCGCTCGGAAGACCACCGCCCGCAAAACCGCGACCCGCAAGCCCGCCGCTCGCAAGACGACGGCACGCAAGACGACGGCGAAGCGCACCCCTGCCAAGCGGACCACGGCTCGCAAGACCACGGCACGCAAGCCCGTCGCCCGCAAGAACACCAGCCGCAAGGCTGTGGTCGGGCGCATCGGTCGCTCGAACACCAACGTTCGTCGCACGCGTCGCGCCGCCTGATCGACTCGATTCGACAAGACTCACCGCCGCCCGATGGACACGTTCCCTCGGGCGGTTTTCTTTTTGTGCTACACGCCAACGCCGGCGGGCTCGCCCGCCCCGGAGCCCCGCCCGCTGCCCGAGGGATTTGGCGATCCCCAGCGGTCGCGGACGCGCTGGTGGACCTGCCAGTAGTGCTCGAAGCTGGCCGCGAAGGTCATGGATTTCATAAACTCGGCGCCCGCTGCGCCCATCGAACGCCTGCGGTCGTGGTCGCACACCAAGCCGACGATCTCGTCGGTCCACCGGTTCAGGTCCTCGGGCGGGAGCACGAGCCCGGTCACCCCGTCCTCGACGACTTCCTGCGGCCCGCCGACGTCGGTGACGAGCACGGGCATCCCCGACGCCTGCGACTCCATCACGACCTGGCCGAGCGTGTCGGTTGTGGACGGGAAGGCGAACAGATCGCAGGAGGCGTAGAGCGTCGAGAGTTCCTCACCGTGGCGGAACCCTAGAAAACTGGCACCCTTCCCCTTCAGTTCGCGCTCCATCGTTTCGCGGTAGGGCCCGTCGCCGATGATGACGAGATCGACCTCGACACCCCGCTCGGCGCATCGCTCGCGGACAGTGGGCCAGATCGAGGTCAGGTTCGGCAGATTCTTCTCGACGCTGACTCGCCCGCAGAAGAGCACCTTGACCGAGTCGCGGCTCAGTCCGTGGCGGTCCCAGACGCTCGTGTCGCGGAACGTCGGCGAGAAATGGCGGTCGTCGTACCCGGCTCGCAGGCGCACGATCGCGTCTTCTTGGAGCCCCAGCCCGCGGAGCGACTCCGCGTAGTCCACCGACCGGGTGAAGACCGCTTTGAACGGCTTGTAGAACAGGCTCATGAACTTCTCGCACGTCAGCGTGGCTGCCCGGTCGTCGAACAGGCGGTCCACGTAGGCGGGGAAGTCTGTGTGATACACGCCGACGACGGGCACGCGGAGGCGCTTGGCCGCGAGCATGCCGACGCAGCCGACCGAGCCGGGCGTCGAGATGTGGATCACGTCCGGGCGGAACTCGTCAGCGCATTGCAGCATCTTGAGCGCCGGCGGCAGCACGATCTCGAGATTCTCGTACTTGGGCATCTTCGTCGCGAAGATCGGGTCGAAGTTCTTGATGTTGGGCAGGTCCTTGACCGGGATGTCCAGGCGCGTGGACGTGACGACGGTCAGGTCGCGCCCGGTGTCGTGGGCCTGGCGGGCGGCGTTCTGGATGAACCGGCACACGCCGTTCACGTCGGCGAGCGTGTCGGTGAACTTCATGACCCGCAGCGGGCGGGCCCGCTCGCTCGGGTCGTGGGCGCCGGTCTCTTGCTGGAACTGGTCCATAATTCGGCGCTCCTTGTTCTGACAGAACAGGCTGACAATGTACGGCTGTTGGGCGGCCGGCAACACCAGATTGCCCGGGATGTGTTCGAGAATCTCGGTCGCGTCTTTCTTGGACGCCGACTTGGGGGGACGGGGGCTCCGTCTCCAGCCCCACGACACCAGGCTCACGACGCAGGGCCCATCCCACCCGTATCATCCCGGCCCATGGACACACGCGTGATCTCGATCGGTGCTCTCTCGGCCAACCCCCTCTGGAACGAGCGCCAGCCCGTGCGGACGGGGCACAGCACCACGACGCTCGTGCGCGCGGGCGACGCGGTGATCCTGGTCGACCCGGGCCTGCCCGCCCCCGCGCTCAAGGCCCGCCTCGGCGAACGAGCGAACCTCGAGCCCAACGACATCACCCATGTCTTCCTGACCAGTTTCAGCCCCGAGTGTCGTCGGGCGCTGGAGATGTTCGACCGGGCCGAGTGGCTGTTATCGGAGGGCGAGCGCGAGACCGTGGGAGTGCCCATGGCCCACTCGCTCCAGCGTCTCGCCCAGACGGCCGAGGACGTCGCCAACGCGGGCGAGGAGCTCGACGACGACCAGAAGACCATGCTCGACATCGTGCGCCGTGACGTGGCCATCCTGGCCCGCTGCCACGCGGCACCGGACTCGCTGGCGCCGGGCGTTGATCTGTTCCCGCTGCCGGGCGTCACGCAGGGCATGTGCGGCTTGCTGCTGTCCGAGCCGACCCGGACCACGCTGATCTGCGGCGACGCGGTCCCGACCCAGGACCACCTCGATCAGGGCAAGGTCCTGCCGACCTGCTGGGACCGGGAGAAGGCCCAGGAAAGCTTCAAGGAAGCGATCGAGATCGCGGACACGCTGGTGCTCGGGCGCGACAACGCGGTGATCAACCCGACGCGTCAGGGGATGTAATCCGGATGTACATTGGGAGAATCCGATGATATTGACCAACCTTCGAGCCTCGGCCCTCGCGCTCGTGATCGCCGCATCACAGGGGTATGCCCAATCCGAGCGATACACAGGTGATGGATGGTCCGTACTCCCGCCCCCCGGCTGGGAGCCGCTCGATGAGGCCTATCTCAAGGTGATGACCGCAACGCTGCAGGACATCACCCAGAGCGAGAACCAGCGATACATCGCCGGGTTCGCAGACCCGGCCATCTGGCCCGACGGCGAGTACCTGCTCATCCAACTTCATGACAACCCGTTCAGTGGCATCCGCGAGTCCGAACTCAAAGAAGCGTTCGGCGCACTCGACGCCAGCGTCGCGGAGATGTCCGACCAGGTCAGCCGCAGCACAGGCGGACTTGTCGAGGACATGAGCGTCGGGAGCATCATCTACGAAGCCGATCGGCGTCGTGTTCTGATGCGGTTCCAGAGCATGGTCGATGGAACGCCGCAGGAAACCTACAGCGTGCTCCACCCGGGCAAGACCAAAGGCATCCAGCTCAACTGGTATTCGCCGCAGGCCGAGTTCAAGGACTCGCTGCCGGTTTTCGTCGCGTCGTCCGACTCCTTCACGTGGGAAAGCGGGCACGAATGGACTCCGCGCATAAAGGCGGGGTCAAGGATTTTGCTCTACGCGGTTTCTGGTGCGCTGGCCGGCGGCTTCGCCACGTTGGTCATGGGAATGATCAAAAAACGCAAGCAGCCCGCATGATCGGTTGTCATAACCCACACCGCGGCGACGCGGTCATCAACCCGACCCGCTAGGGGATGTGACGTGCCGAAGCCGTCCGGCGAGAACATGTGTGGCAACTGCGGCTATGACTTCGACGGAATCGATTTCGAGCGTGATCCGAGGTGCCCCGAATGCGGCCGGCTCGCCTGCGCCAAGATCGGCCCATACTCAAACGACCCCGAGATACCCACCGTCGCGTTCGTCATGAACGCGCTGATGCTCAGTGTGGTCATCATCACCCTGGTCGCCGCCGGCCCATGGACACTGACTTGGAGCTGGTTTCTCGTAGCCATGACAGCGATATCAGCCCACTACATGGTGCGGCTGAACCGGGGTTGTTCGACCGTTCGAGAAGCCAGACGATTGCGGGCCCTCACCGCTCTACCAGGCTTATTCGTAATCGTGATCCTGATCGCACTCATTGCATACTTCGCGTACGTGTAAGGCATGGCACTCACCCGATCGCCTGATCCAGATCCGCGATGATGTCGTCGATGTCCTCGATGCCCACGCTGAGTCGGATGAGGTTGTCGGTGATGCCCAGCTTTGCACGCTGGTCGGCCGGGACGGACGCGTGGGTCATGATCGCGGGGTGCTCGATGAGCGACTCGACGCCGCCCAGCGACTCGGCCAGCGCGAAGATCCGCACCTTCTCGAGCATCGCGCGTGACTCGTCTAGGCCGCCCTTGAGGTAGATCGTCACCATGCCGCCGAAGCCGTGCATCTGCTTCTTGGCGATGTCGTGCTGCGGGTGGCTCTCCAGGCCCGGGTAGACGACGCGGTCGACCTTGGGATGGGCCTCGAGGTGCCGGGCGACCTTCATCGCGTTCTCGCAGTGGCGTTCCATGCGGATGTGCAGCGTCTTGGTCGAACGCAGGAACAGGAAGCACTCCTGGATGCCGGGCACCGCGCCCTCGGAGAGCTGGATGAACTTCATGCGCTTGTAGAGCTCGTCGTCGCTGGTGATCAGCACGCCGCCGATGGCGTCGGAGTGGCCGCCGATGTACTTGGTCGTCGAGTGGCAGACGATGTCGGCTCCCAGCGTCAGCGGGTTCTGGAGGTACGGCGAGCAGAACGTGTTGTCCACGGCCATGATCGCGCCGTGCGACTTAGCGAGCGCCGACACCGCTTCGATGTCGATGATCTTCAGCGTGGGGTTGGTGGGCGTCTCGGCCCAGACCAGCTTGGTGTTGGGCTTGAACGCGCCCTTGGTGGCTTCGAGGTCGGTCATGTCGACCAATGTGATCTCGATGCCCAACTGGGCGAACACGTGGTGGAAGAGACGGTTGGTGCCGCCGTACACGTCATCGCAGAGGACGACATGATCGCCCGCGCTGAGCAGGTGGAGCACCACGCCCGTCGCGGCCACGCCCGACGAGAACGCCAGCCCGTGCTTGCCCTGTTCGAGCGACGCGATGTTGTCCTCGAATGCTTTGCGGGTCGGGTTGGCCGCCCGCGAGTAGTCGTATTCCTCCACGACGACGCCCGGCGACTTCTGCACGAAGGTCGAGGTCTGGTAGATCGGCACACAGATCGCGCCCGTGCTGGGGTCGGGGGCCTGCCCGGCGTGGATCGCGCGGGTGCCGAAGCCTTGGGAGGGGTTGCTGCTCATAGGGATCGATTCCTTGGTATGCCTGCCGGTGCCGAACGCGCCCGGTGGGGCGCCTGTTCCGGGGCGGGGCGATGTCTGTGAAAACGGTTGAAAGGAGGCCTACGCGTGGGCGGGCTGCTCGGCGTGCTTGGCGAGGTGCTCGATGAGGTCGATCTCGCTGAGCACGCCGACGATCTTGCCCTCCGAAACGATGATCGCGGCTTGGTCGGCGCCGAAGATGCCGTAGAGCTCCTCGACCCGGGCCTGCGGCGGCAGAATCCCGCCCAGCTGCGTGCCGATCTCTTTGACCGACGTCGAAACGGTGGCGTTGCCGGTCTGCAAGCCGCGGAGGATGTCGATCTCGTGGACCATGCCCAGCGCCGTGCCCGACGCGTCGGTCACGGGCAGCTGGCTGATGCCGTGCGCGCGCATCAGGTCGATGGCGTCGCGGATCGGCTTGTCCTCGCTGATCGAGATGACCTCTGTTGCTCCGTCGATCAGGTCGCCGACCTCGCCGAGCCCGCGCGGGGCCTCGAGGAAGCCGTGCATCTTCATCCACTCGTCGTCGAGGTATTTGGTCAGGTATCGCCCGGCGTTGTCCGGGAGGATCACCACGACCTTCTTGCCCGGGCCGAGCTTTTGGGCAACCTCGACCGCGACGTGGGCCATGCCGCCCGAAGAGCCGCCGCAGGCGAGCCCCTCTTCGCGGATCAGGCGCCGCGCCATGGTGAAGCACTCGTAGTCGTCGACCTGGTACATCTCGTCGACGACGCTGGGGTCGAACGCCCGACAGACGATGTCCTCGCCCAATCCTTCGACCTTGTACACATATGGCGTGCTCGGCTTGCCGGTGTGGAAAATCGAGTAGTGCACCGATCCCAGCGGGTCGACGCCCACGATCGACGCCTTCGAGCCGTGCTTCTTGAAGTAGCGACCGACGCCCGAGACGGTGCCGCCCGTGCCGGTGCCGATGACGATGGCGTCGACCTGCCCGCCGTCGGTCTGCTCGAAGATCTCTTTGCCCGTCAGAACCTCGTGGGCCTCGATATTCCACTGGTTGTGGTACTGGTCGAGGTAGAACGAGTTGGGCGTCTCGCTGGCGACCCGCTTGGCGACGTTGACGTAGTGATCGGGCGAATCGCCCGGAACGTCCGTCGGCGTGATGATGACCTTGGCGCCGAAGGCCCGGAGCCCGTCGATCTTCTCTTTGGACATCTTGTCGGGCATGGTGAACACGGCCTTGTAGCCCTTGGCGGCCGCCGTCATCGCGGCGCCCATGCCCGTGTTGCCCGACGTGTTCTCAACGATCGTGCCGCCCGGTTTGAGCAGCCCTTCCTTCTCGGCCTGGTCGATGATGTACCACGCCATCCGGTCCTTGATCGACCCGGCGGGGTTCATGAACTCGCACTTGGCATAGACCTCCGCAGACCCGGGGGGCACCACCTTGTTCAGGCGGACCAGCGGCGTGTTCCCGATCGCGTCGAGGATCGTGTCTTTCGTGTCCAACTCTGGCTCCCTCTGCACGCCCGATGGGCGAAAAAATGGGCGCTCATCGCCCGCAACAGGGTAGCGCCGCCGCCCCGCCCAACGGCGCGGGCCCGGAGGCTTCCTACACTGGGATTCGCGGACGTTTCCGCCGAGAATCCGCCCGCTCTGACCACAAGCCAGACCCAGAACCAGACCCCAAGCCTGCCCCCGAACCCGCGCCTGACCGGGACACCCGAGCCCTATGCCAAAGCCCTTCCGCCCACCCAAGAACGACCCGGTCCGCCCGAAACTCGCCGCGGCGAGCAAAGCGATGCAGCAGGGACGCCACTCGGCCGTGCTGCCCAAGCTTGACGCGCTGCGGAAAGCCCACCCCAAGGACCCCCGCGTCGTCTGGGCGCTCGGGTCGTGCAACGCCGCCCTGGGTCGCCACGCCGAATCGATCGAGGCGTACGAAGCCGCGACAAAGCTGGATGATCACCATGTCGACCTCCGCCTCGCGCTCGCGTACGCCTACCAGCGTGGCGGTCGCTACGAGCAGGCGCTGGTGACCCTCGAGCAGGCGCTCTACCGGAGACCGGGCGACTTCGCGGCACGGCGCATGCAGGCCAGCGTGCTGATGGACCTGGCCCGCTGGGAAAAAGCCGCCAACCTGATCGATCGCCTGACCGACGACCCCAAGACCGCCCGCCTGCCCGACGCCGACCGCGCAATGCTCACCATCACCGGGGCCCGCCTGGCGCCTAAGCACCGCGACCCCGAGAAGACACTCGCCGAACTCCAAGCGGTGAGCAAGACCCCGGGCACGAGCAAGTCGAACCTGTCCACGTGCCACTGGCACATGGGGCGGATTCACGATGCGGTGGGCGACACCGACAGCGCCTTTTTGCACTACACCAAGGGCAACGAAGCGAACATGCTCCCCTGGAACCCCGACGAGCACTCGGCACGCGTCAGCCGCGTGATCGAGTGCTGGAAGGACGGCGACCTGCCCAGCGCCCCCCGAGACGGCTCACGCCTTGTGTTCGTTCTGGGCATGATGCGTTCGGGCACCTCACTGACCGAGCAGATGCTCACGCAGATCGATGGCTTCACACCGGGCGGCGAGATGAACGCGGTCTCCCGACAGGTCACCGCGGTCGACCCCGCCCCCCCGGGCGGCGCGCTCCGCCCGCTGCCGACCACCAAGTCCCGCTACACCCAGGCGATTATCGATCGCATGGCCACCGAAGCGTGGGTCTACTACGACGCGGTGGCACGCACCGGGTACATCACCGACAAGCAGCCCTACAACTTCTTCTACGTCCCGCTGATCGCCAAGCTCTTCCCGGGCTGCACCATCGTCCATTGCACCCGCGACCCCCAGGACACCTGCCTGTCCAACTTCTTCCAGTCGTTCTCACGCCCACACCCGCAGACCCAATCGCTCGAGCGCCTCGGGCGCTACTACCGGGACTACCAACGTTGTATGGGTGCCTTCGCCGAGATCCCTGGCGTGGACATGATCGAGATGCCCTACGAGCGCCTCGTCGCCGAGCCGCGCGAGCGCCTGACACCCGTGCTCGACCGCATCGGGCTGGCGTGGGACGACGCGATCCTGCGGTTCCACGAGTCGGACCGCACCGTGAACACCTCTTCGCGCGACCAGGTCCGCAAGCCGCTGTACAAATCCTCGGTCAAGAAGCATGAGCGCTACGCGCCCCACCTCGCCCCGCTCCGGGCGGCGTTGGGTCTCGGTGACTGACCCCGCCCGGGCACCGGGCCCACCCTACGCTGCCACCATGCGCATCCTGCTCACCAACGACGACGGCATCCATGCACCCGGCATCGAGAGCCTGCACCGGGCGCTCACCGGTTCACAGGCCGGTTCGCAGCCCGACTCGGACCCGCTCGGCGAGGTGTTCACCGTCGCGCCGCTGACCGCGCAGTCAGCCACCTCGCACGGCGTGACGTTCCACTTGCCGCTCATGACCCTCGCCGTCGCGATCAACGGGCAGGAGGGCATCGCGGTGGACGGGCGACCCGCCGACTGCTCCAAACTCGCCCTGACCAACCTGTGGCCGCAGCGCTACGGCGATGGCAGCCGCCCCGATCTGGTCATATCGGGCATGAACGCCGGCGCGAACTGCGGCATCAACGTGCTCTACTCGGGCACGGTCGCGGCCGCCCTCGAAGCCGCGTTCTTGGGTGTCCCCTCGATCGCGGTTTCGCTGCACTTAGACAAAGCCAGCCCCGACTACAACCGTGCCGCCCGCGTCGCGCGGGTCACGCTCGATCGTCTGCTGGCCGGCGGGTTGCCGGGCTTGCACGAGTGCCTCTCGGTCAACATCCCCGCGACCGAACACCTGCCGGCGGACGCCGAGACCAACCCAGACCTGGTAGTGTGCCCGATGAACACCCACGCATTGGTCGACCGATACCAGCGACGTTCCTCGCCGGGCGGTAGCGATTACTACTGGGCCGCCGGGCATGGGCTTGATTTCCGTGGCACAGACCCCGGCACCGACGTCCACGAACTCTTCGAACGGCGCATCACCGTCACGCCCCTCCGCTTCGACCTGACCGCCACCGAACGCCTGTCGTTCTGGCGTGACCGCGTGTCCTGAGCCGGCGAGGGAGCACCGAGCAGTCCAACGGAACAGGGCCGCCCCGGATAGGAGCGGCCCTGCTGCATGTTCTGATTGGATCACCGGCGCGACGACTGGCGATCAGATGATGTTTTCCGCGTCGGTCACCATCACCTGGAGCTTGCCGATCATTTCCTCGATCTGCTCGTCGCTTATTTTGAGCATCTCGCGGATCTCTTTCTGGATCTCGCAGGTCGGGTTGTCTAGGCGGAACCCGTTGGCGAGGCGCCCGGCAAGGCAATCCGCGGCGTGGACCACCGCAACGAGCTTCTGCTGCTCGGCGGGGGCGGCGCTGGGATTGTGGTGGAATCCGGTCGCCGATGCGAACGGAGCCGGGAACTTCCATTTGGCGCACAGGCCCTGCCCGAACTCCTGGTGGTTGGCGCCGAAGACCTCGGTCTCGGTCTCAAGCAGCGAGACCTTGGGCACGCCGTCCACGCCCGCGCCCGTCTTGTCGAGGGCGTCGATGAGCTTGGAGCGATCGTACTGCATCTCGACCATGATCCCGATGTCGTGGATCAGACCGGCGAGGTAGGCTTCGTCGCCCAGGCCCATGCCGCAGGTATCGGAGATGAGCTTGCACCCGATCGCGGTGGCGTTCGAGTGGTTCCAGAGTTCCTTGGCCGAGAACGTTGGGGTGAGCTCGCCGCCGCGGAAGAGTTTGGCCAGCGACGCGGCGATCGCGATGTTCTTGACCGCGTTGAGCCCGAGCATGACGATTGCCCGGTTGATCGAAGCGATCTGACCGGGCAATCCGTAGAACGAGCTGTTGACGACCTTCAGGATGCGGCTGGACAGCGCGGGGTCGTTGCTGATCACCGCGTGCAGGTCCTGAGCCGTGCTGGTCGGATCCTCCACGAGCTCGATGATGCGCAGCGTCACCTCGGGGAGCGTCGCGATATGCGAGATCTCCCGGATGGCCTTCTCGACGATCTCTTGACGCTGTTCTTCCGTGACAGGCATCCGTAGCTCCTTCAAGTGGTCGGTTCGACGAAGCATCATCGTCGGAAATACGGACCGACTTGCGTCCAAACGCCCATCAGACCGCACGAGCCCCGTTTCAAGGGATCACCCCATCTTCGGCGGGTCCCAGTACCCATAACCCGGCGATAACCATCAGGACTCGATCTTGTGGTTACGGGCTAGTACGCGCAGCGTTTTTGGATCAATCCGGGGGCATGGGGGTCCCGTTCGGCCAAAATTCGGGCGATCCGCACCCCCGCCCGCCCGTCTCCGAACGGGTGCTGGTCCCGCTTCTGATCTTGATCGGTCGCATGCCCGAACGCCGCCCGGATCGAATCGCTGTCCTCGGGCGCCCACCGGGTCCATCCCTCAGCCCGCTCGCGTCCGCCCTGGCGATCTCCCACATCGACACTCGGGCACCCGATCGCGGCGCACTCGATCAGTCCGGCCGACGAGTTCCCGACCAACGCCCCGCCCTCGCGCGCGACGCGCTTGAGCAGCGACACGAACCGCGCCCTGTCCAGGTGTGCCGCGATCCGCACCGAACCCGGCGCGTTGAGCAACGCCCGCATGATCCCGTCACGCCCGGGGTCTAGATTGGGATGCAGCGCCAGCGTGGGCACGCCAGTGAACGCCGACAGCACCGCGTTGGCGCCGTGCTCCTCCTGCTCGTCGCTCCGCCCGGTCGGGTGGAACAAGACCACCGCCCTGGGGGATCCGAACTCCGTATACGCCCCGTCGTCCATCGCCCCGATCGCGTCGAGCCCGTCGATTGCGGGCGATCCGACCACCTCGATCGCGTCGTCGCGCTCGCCCATGCGCCGGATGCGCTCGGCGCTGGTCTCGGTCGCGGGCAGGTGCAGGTGGGCGAGCTTGGTGATCGCGTGGCGCATCGCCTCGTCTGCCACCCCCTCGGCCCGGTCGCCGCCGTGGATGTGCGCGAGCGCGATGCCCCCGATGCTGGCCGCGCTGGCCGCGCCGAACGCTTCGATCCGGTCGCCCAACACCACCACCCAGTCCGGGCGGATCCGCTCGAAAGACCGCCCGAAGCGCGAGATACCCTTGCCCAATGACTCAACGTCGTGCCACCGCCCGACCCGCCCGGCGGTCTGCATCGGGATCGAGTCGGCCACGTCGAACTTGGATTTGACCTCGCGGAACGTGAGCCCGGGTTGGACCAGGTGCGAACCGGCCGCGATGACCAGCAGCTCGCAGTCCGTCCGCTCGCGGATCGCGTGCATCACCGGCGTGAGCAGCCCGAACTCGGCCCGTGTGCCCGTGATCACCGCGATGCGTCGCGGGTTGTCGGCACTGGGGCGCGCGTCGCGCGAGCGTTCGTCGTTCGTGCCGGCCCAGCCGTCGCCGATCACGCCGGCACCCCCGCCAGGTCCGCTTCGGTCAGCGGCACGTCGGCCTCGATGTCGCGGGTAGCGGTGCTGCCGATCACCTCGTCGAGGCGGTACGCGAGGATCCCGGTCCCCGGGCGCTTGATGGTCAGGTGCTCGCGGGTGATGGTTGTACCCGTCTGAATCGGCCCAACGCTGACCACAGACTGGCGAGAGACCGCCCGGACATCGCGTTCGCAGTCGAGGACGCGCTTTTCGATCGGATTGTGATCGACCCCAAAGGCGTTTCCTGCTTCCGTCTTCGAGGTAAACAGGCTGCTTTGGAGATACAACCGGAGATCCAGACCAAGCGGTTCACGAACCATACCACGGCTCTCATACATCTTATCGATCGATGAACGTCCCTCGGCTTTGGCTGTTTTTGCGAGTCGAACATACTCTGCGAACATTCCCTCCCAAAGCGACGCCTTGTGATCAGGCCCTTGGGCCTTGCAATCGTATGTGATGTGCTTCTCTAGCATGCAAGCACCGTAGCTCACCGCGCCGGCTCCGCTCGTGAACACGTTGTGATCGCTGTATCCCACTGGAAGTTCTATGACATTTGCAATCGCCTTGATACCGCCAAGTGCCATTTGCGGCGCGGGGTAGCAGCTCACGCACTGCAACACCGCCAAACGATCACGCACCGATTCCAACCAACCAACCGCTCGCACGACCTCATCGAGTGTGCTCGCCCCGGAGCTCACGATCATGGGCTTACCCGTATGTGCCAGCCGATCCAGCAGCGGCTTGTTCACAATGTCCGGGCTCGCCGTCTTGTACGCGTCCCACGCCAACGCCTCGGCTCGTTCGACCAACTCCGTGCTGAACACCGTGACGATCGCGTGGATCCCGCGTTCGTGGGCCCGATCGACGACCAACACCATCTCATCGAGCGTTAGTTCCAGGCGGCGCAGCATCGCGATCGGGTCTGTCTCGCCCGCGGCCTTCTGGTACACGGCCAACTTGGCCGCCTTGCTCATCAGGCGGTCGGTCTCGAAGTACTGGAGTTTCACCGCGTCCGCACCGGCTTCTGCGGCGGCGTCGGTCAGCTCAAGTGCACGCGACACCTCGCCGTCGTGGTTCACGCCGATCTCGGCGATCACATACGGCGGATGGTCCAGCCCGATCTCACGGTTGCCGATTTTCACAGGTTTGTGCCCTCTCCATCTCTCAGCACCGCATCCGCCACGATCTGATCGATGCGTGTGTCGATGTCGATCACCTGGCCCACGCCCGTCATCACGCCGCGCCGATCGCGCCCGAAGAACGCGTGGGGCCCGTCATCTATGCCCAGGCGGAGCATCAACGCGTCGGCGGTGCACGCGATCACGCCGCCGTCCGGGACACAAGCCTCGGGCAGGTCCTGGCGTCGGTACACGCCGTGGTTGAGCACGCTGCCCTCCCAGGGACGCACCATGCCGGTTTTTTCATCGACGCGGGCGGTCCACCACGGATGGTGCTTTCCGACCGGCGCGTAGCTCTGCACGCTGTCGCATCTTGTGCGCGCGAGCGTTTCGAGCGCCCGATCGATCAGGCCCTCCGGGCGCACTGGCACGTTCGCGTAGAGGACCACGACACGCTCGCTCGGCTCGCCGAGCGTCTCGAACGCGTGCCGGGCTGCGTCGTCGACTCGGGCGAGGTCGCTTGCAAGTTCTGCGGGGCGTTCGATCGACTCGGCATCCATCGTGCGCGCAATCGAGCACGCGTCCGGGTCGTCAGAAGAGACATAAACACGCCCGATCTGTTCGGAGCGCTGGGCCGCCTCGATCGTCCACGCGATGCACGGCCGCCCCCCGACCGAAGCCGTATTCTTGCCGGGCAGCCCCTTCGAGCCGGCCCGGGCCAGGATGATCGCCAGCGCACTCATGCCGCCGAGCCCGCACCGGCGACGACCGAGACCTGGGACTCATCCGGAGGCGTGAGCGAAGCCCGCCACACCTCGGCGGCCGCCTCCAGCCCGTCGTCGAACGCGTTGACGTTCCCGATTGGACGCCACGCCGGGTCACACACCGCGCCATCGCACCGCACTCGGAGTGTCTCACGCTCGATCTGCAGGGCCCGCCGACTCGGTATCGGCAGTGCCTTAATCCGGTCGGTGCTCCACGCGGGCAGCGGGTCGATCGTCGCCGAGCCGACCGTCATGATCCACGCGTCGTAGAAAGCCTCCATGTGGTCGAGCACCGCGTCGCATTTGGTCATCA